>JAABUM010000507.1_pt1 | contig 67769 bp, 54 predicted proteins | sample 5559161 | NCBI WGS metagenome assembly JAABUM01 (sample SAMN10711868, study PRJNA513369) | rock metagenome | isolation source: Antarctica rocks | place: Antarctica: Victoria Land, Siegfried Peak nord
GAGATGTTCCGCCAGATTCGTACAGGTGTAGTTGATCTGGCTTGATAACAAGTATTGACAGTAGATTTGGCGTGTCGTTTTCACGACTAAAGTCTATTGCCTTTCAACCAAATGAGAAAGTCCTATACGTTAAAGTATTGCATTGCACAGGTTCTGGCTCGGGATGTCTATTTGGCAGATGTATATCCACCAGTAGCAGTTATATTCGGGGAGGAGCATCTGTTAATGGAAAGCCCTCACTTCGCTACACTGAGAGAGCAGTCGCTGATTGATGCTATCGCAGTGACAAATGCAATCTTTGCCCAGAACTTCGATACTGAAAAGGAAGCTACACAATTCTTTCAGAAGATAGGAACCAGTCAAGCTCTCGCCCGAGAAGTTGCAAATGTTGATATGTTTCGCTTCGATGAGGAGGCAGGTGATGATCCTCTACAACAAATAGAAGCTCTGGATAAGGACACTCGTATTAATTTTAATGAAGATGAATTGCCGGATGAGTGGAGGGGCGCTCAGCGAGTTTGGCTTCAGATTAATGCACGCATGATGCAGGTAAATGAACTCCTGCAGGCGTCAGCAGACCTTGATGCACATCCTGTGATTCAAGCGCCAGTTTCTTTCCATTGGCTTACTACAAAGGTTCGAGTTAATGCAGAGATGTTAGGAAATGCAATGGATGAAAGCATACTTACACAGCTCCCTATGACGAATGCCTTGCTCTCACAACAGCTTGAGTGGCTGTCGAATGTACCTCTGGATGCACTTATTCGGCTAAGAAGGCAAGGGTTTCTTAGTGAGTTACGTGCAACTATCACAGGTGGTTTTTCTGAGCTTTCTGCGGCTACGCTTATGAATCTTGAGCGTGTTAGTCGTCAGGTAGATTCTAACTTAGAGGTTGCCTTAAATCGGCATCAAGAGCAAATACAAGTTCTTAATCAGACCTTAATGCGTGAACTAGCCATTTCCGGGCCGACACTTCTTTTATCAATCGGTGGTGCTATACAACCTCTGTTCGGGACAATACTTCCATCTTGGATTCCACTTGCTGCCACTCTAGGGGGGACAGTCAGCTTAAAGGATATTATTTCCAATGTGGCAAGTCATATTACCGAACGAAGACGTTTGAGGAAAAGTCCCATCGGAATCTTATGGCACGCGCGAGGGGCAACCTAACAACGCCATGCAGCCGACCGCGAAGACGTTGCTTTCATGCGCAAGTCTTGGATGTTTGGTGTGTTGTGCTCACGGTCAGTTAATTCCGGCGATGGGATGCTAGGTTGACCGTTGTAATAAGACTCACTAATCTTCAATAAGGATGGTTAATTGGATGGAGTGATGATGGGGATGTGAAAGCCACGACAAGGGATAATTTTTATGAGCACTAATATTAAAGAAGCGGCAAAACGCTTGATTGAAAAGCTGCCTGAAAATATGACGTGGGATGATTTGATGCACGAAATTTATGTGCGTCAATCCGTTGAAGCCGGTCTTGCCGATAGTGAAGCCGGAAAGGTTAAGGATGTCGCGGAAGTTCGCGCTAAATTCGGCTTACAATCATGAAAGTTCTGTGGACGGATGCCGCCGTCGCTCAACTTGAAGCGATCCATGATTATGTGGCGCAAACCTCTCTTGAATATGCTCGCCGAACCGTTGATCGGCTGACTCGCCGCTCCATACAGATCGGAGCTTTCCCTTTCTCCGGCCGAATGGTTTCGGAGTATGACCTGAATGAAGTGCGCGAAATAATTGAAGGCTCATACCGGATAATCTACCTGATAAAAGAGGACGAAGATCGAATTGAGATGTTAGCCGTAATTCATAGTTCCCGCGAAGAATTAAAGCCTTTGGAATAAAGTCGTGTGGCGAAAGGCAAATCCAGCAACCACCTTGACCGACATCTTCTGTCTATGTCGCACCTCGCGGAGCTTTCGCGTATCGCCCGATTCAATTCTATAAACATCTCGCCCCTACGGAACAGACTTCTTCTATCAGCTTCTAAATTCGCTGACGTAATGCCCCTAGCTTTTGAGTTTGAACTTTATGATGGATTTCACCGAACTGATTGATTTAGCCGCCGGGAATCTGGGCGGCGTGGTTTTATACGCCAATGATGAGTTCTTCGCACCGAAAGAGAACTTGCTTAAACCGGGCGCGCCCGTCTTTATCGAAGGCAAATACACGGACTTGGGCAAGTGGATGGACGGGTGGGAAACGCGTCGCCGTCGTTCACCTCGCTTAGATGAGAATTACGATTGGTGTCTCATTCGACTCGGAGTGCCGGGCATCGTTCACGGCGTCGTCGTGGATACGAGTTATTTTCGCGGCAATTATCCTTCGCATTGCTCGATTGAAGCCTGCGCGGTTGACGGCCAACCAAACAATGAGCAACTAATGAGCGCGGCGATTGAGTGGATTGAGATTTTGCCGCACACGTCATTAGAAGGCGACGCGCAGAATCGTTTTGCTGTCGCTTACGCGCAGCGTGTCACACACTTGCGTTTGAAAATTTACCCGGATGGAGGCGTGGCGCGTCTTCGTGTTCATGGCGTCGTCGTTCCGGATTGGGCTGCGTTGCGTCGTCGTCAAAGCGAGCTTGATTTAGCGGCGGTGGAACACGGCGGCGCGGTGCTCGCGGCAAGCGATATGTTCTTCGGCCACCGGCATAATTTGATTATGCCCGGACGCGCAGAGGACATGAGCGACGGTTGGGAAACAAAGCGGCGAAGGGGCACGGGGCATGATTGGTGCATCGTCAAACTCGGCGCTGCCGGAACAATCAAGCGCGTCGAAGTCGATACGTGGCGCTTCAAAGGCAATTATCCTGAAAGCTGTTTGATTGAAGTGAGCCGTGCCGCAGACGGCGCGAACATCGAGTCGCTTGGCTGGCAGGAGCTACTGCCGAACACGCGGCTTCAGGCGCACACGCTGCACCTCTTCGCCGATGAACTCACAGATTGCGGAGCTGTAACGCACGTGCGTTTCAACATCTACCCGGATGGCGGCGTGAGCCGTTTGCGTCTCTACGGTAGAATCGCGGAATGAGCGCGAGCGCAAAATTCGAGCAGCTAAATCATGCTTCGCGTGAGGCGGCGGAAAACTGTTTTCTGGATTGCTGCGGTTCGCGCAAGTGGGCGCGCATGATGACTGCGGCGCGTCCCTTCTGTGATGCGGCTACGCTGCTCAAGCAAGCAAATCAAATCTGGCAGAGTCTCGAAGCTCAAGACTGGCTGGAAGCATTCGCCGCTCATCCCAAGATCGGCGCGCGTCAGGCCACGTCGCAGCAACCGGCGCAGTCGGCACAGTGGTCGCACACAGAGCAGTCCGGCACGCACACCGCAACCGACACGGTGCGGGACGCATTAGCCGAAGCCAATTGTTTGTATGAAGGAAAGTTCGGATATATCTTCATCGTTTGCGCCACCGGCAAGAGCGCGAAAGAAATGCTTGCCCTGTGCCGCCAGCGTGCTCACAATGCGGCTGATCTGGAACTTCGCATCGCGGCTGACGAGCAAAGAAAGATAACGGAAATCAGGTTGCGGAAACTTTTTGAATAAGGCAAGCGTTTTTCACTTCGCATACGGCAATCGCATGAGCGCCATCACGACACACGTTCTGGATATTTCGTCTGGCTCTCCGGCGCGTGGCGTTCCGATCACATTAGAGCGGCAGACTCCGGCGGCTGTTTGGGAACTCATCGGCGAAGGTATGACGGACGATGAAGGACGCCTGCGCAACTTGCTTGCGCCGGACACGAGTTTGACGACGGGCAATTACCGGCTCACTTTCGACACCGAAACTTATTTTGCGCAACAACGAATCGAAGCGTTCTATCCGCAGGTAGTGGTGGCGTTCACCGTGCGGGAGGCAAGAGCGCATTACCATGTTCCGTTGCTGCTGAGCCCGTTCGGTTATTCAACTTATCGCGGGAGCTAAACCGATGTCCGTCCGCCTAGCCCACAATAATTACGGCAAGTCGCGCGTGCGTTTGATGAAGGTTGCACGGCACGGCGATTTGCACGAATTACAGGAAGTGATCGTTAATGTTGCGTTCGAGGGCGAGTTCACGGAAGTTCACACCGTCGGCGATAACAGCCCTGTGCTGCCCACCGACACGATGAAGAACACCGTCTATGCGCTGGCACATCAGACGCAGGAGATCGAGGAGATCGAAAGCTTCGCGCGGCGTCTGGCCGATTATTTCCTGACGCACAATCCGCACGCGACGCGCGTCATCATCGAGATTGCCGAACACGCTTGGACGCGCATCGCCGTCGAAGACCAACCGCACCCGCATTCTTTCACCAAGAGCGGCGACGAAAAACGCACGACGATGGTTAGCGCAACGCGCGACGCTGCGACAATCGAATCCGGTATCGAAGATTTAATAGTCTTGAAAACAACCCAATCGGGATTCGCCGGTTTCATTAAAGATCGCTACACCACTTTGCCGGAAACGACGGACAGAATCTTTGCCACTTCGATCAAAGCCTTCTGGCGCTACGCGCGCCCCGATGCAGCAACTGGCGACGCATGGCGCGGCGTGCGGCAAACGATTCTCGAAACCTTCGCGGGTCACGATAGCCTCTCCGTGCAACACACGCTTTATGCGATGGGCGAAGCGGTGTTGGAAAAGTTTCCAGATGTCGCGGAAATATATTTCTCGTTACCCAACATACATTGCCTTCCCGTAGATGTTTCGCGTTTCGGTTTGGAGAATGATAGTCGTATTTTTATGCCGACGGATGAACCGCACGGTTTGATTGAAGCGCGTTTGACTCGCTAATCTTTTACCGAAATGCTGATTGAAAAGTAAGTTGAGCCATCATTACTAATTTGCCATGAACACAACACTTTCTCAGGAATCGATGCAGGAAATCACGCGACGTTTGCAATCGTCGCACGCCGCGTTTGCTGCCCGTTATCCGGGCGAATCGGGGCGTCGTCAGCCGGTGCATACCGTTTATGGCGGCGCACATCTTTTCAAGTCGGACACCGCGCCGCGTCTTGGAGCGTTGGCCTTGCGCGCTTTTGAAACTTACGCGCCCGATGCTGCCGCCTTCGCGCAGGCGATTGGACTGCTGGACGCGATGGCTAACACAATTTACGAGCGTGTGTTGGAAAAGCTGACGCGCGAGCCGGTTGAAGATTTTCGCATTGACTTTGAAGACGGCTACGGCACGCGCCCCGACGCGGAAGAGGACGGGCACGCGGTTTCCGCCGCGCGAGAAACAGCCAAAGGTTTCGCGGCAGGCACGCTTCCGCCGTTCCTTGGTATTCGCATCAAAACATTTTCGGAAGAGTTACACGCGCGCAGTATCCGCACGCTCGATCTGTTTCTGACGACGCTCGTCGAATCTTCGGGAGGACGCGTGCCGGAAAATTTCGTCGTCACGCTGCCGAAAATCGTCGCGCCCGCGCAAGTCGCAGCCCTCGCAGACATCTACGATCTGTTGGAGCCGCGCCTGAATCTACCGGCGAACACGCTGAAGATGGAGATGATGGTCGAGACTACGCAATCGCTCATCAACGAACGCGGGGAAGTAAATCTTCCGCAATTGCTCAACGCCGCGCGGGGACGTTGCGTGGCGGCGCATTTCGGCACTTACGATTACACAGCCAGTTGCAGCATCACCGCCGCATATCAGGATATGCTTCATCCGGCCTGCGATTTCGCGCGCCACATGATGCAGGTTTCCTTCAGCGGCACAGGCGTCTGGCTGTCGGACGGCGCAACGAACATTTTGCCCGTCGCGCCGCATCGCGGCGAATTGACCACAGAACAACAAACAGAAAACCGCGCGGTTGTTCATCGCGCGTGGAAACTGCATTACGAACACGTTCGCCATTCGCTCGCCAACGCTTTTTATCAAGGCTGGGATTTGCATCCGGCGCAACTGCCGACACGCTACGCTGCCGTTTACACTTTCTTTCTCGAAGGCTTGGCGGCGGCTTCCGAGCGTTTGCGAAACTTCGTTGCGAAGGCGGCGCAGGCGACGCTGGTCGGCGATGTCTTCGACGACGCGGCCACCGGTCAAGGGCTGCTCAATTATTTCCTACGCGCGATCAACTGCCGCGCTCTGACCGAACAGGAAGCGCAGGAGTTGACCAGCCTTACGCTGGAAGAATTGCGCTCCGGGTCGTTCACGAAAATTTTGCGCAATCGGCAAAATAAATAAGCGACGGCGATGCTTCATAACCTTAACGCGCATGGACATTCTGCGCATATTTTCGTGCGCTGCCGCGAAACATTTATAGCAACGCGATTGTGCGCGACTCAATCAAGTAAGAGACGGATTTATGTAGGGGCAGCGGCTCGTCCCTGCCCGCCTTTTTATTTAGTCGCAAGGCGGGCAGGGACGAGCCGCTGCTACATTATTTTTGCCGCGCGTAAGCGAGAATCGCTATAGTGCCTTGTAAAGTTACTCTGTTAAGATTGCCGTGCATTCTCTCGAAATATATTTGAACCGCCGGAGTATAAATCATCGCTGATGTTCCGGCCTGTTATTCGTGTTAGATAGAACAAGGAGGTTCTCTTGAAAAAGCCGCTTGATCCCCGTCATCGCAATTCAAATCTTCAAACCGGCGCACGCCATGAGCGCGCCGTCGAACGCCAGCCCTTTAGTCCTAATTCCGTCGCAAAGGCTCCACGCATTCGCGGCGCGCAAGTGACCGAAAGCGTCTGCCCGTACTGCGCCGTCGGTTGCGGGCAGTTGGTTTATACAAAGGCAGGGAAAGTCATAGACATCGAAGGCAATCCCGAAAGCCCGATCAATCAAGGCACGCAATGTCCGAAGGGCGCGAACACTTTTCAACTCACGGTCAACCCGCACCGCGTCAAGCATGTGCTTTATCGCGCGCCGTACTCTGAAACATGGGAACAGTGCCCGCTCGATTGGGCGATGGCGAGAATCGCGCAGAAGTTGAAGGACGCGCGCGACGCAGACTTTATCGAATCTAAAGATGAAACGACGCTCAATCATTTAACGACCGTCGCCTCTCTTGGCGGCGCGACGATGGACAACGAAGAGAATTACATGATTAAGAAACTCTTCGGCGGGGGGCTTGGCGTTGTCTCCATCGAGAATCAAGCGCGTATATGACACAGCGCTTCGGTGTCCGGTCTGGGCACTACCATAGGTCGCGGAACGGCGACTAATTTTCAGGAAGATTTACAATCGAGCGACTGCATTCTGTTCATGGGATCGAACATGGCGGAAGCGCATCCCGTAGGCTTTCGCTTTCCGATGAAAGCAAAGGAGCGCGGCGCAAAGCTCATACACGTTGACCCGCACTACACGCGCACTTCCGCGATGTGTCATCAATACGTTCCGCTTCGCGCCGGAACAGACATCGCTTTTCTTGGCGGACTCATCAACTACGTTCTCACGCACGAGCGCTGGTTCAAAGAGTATGTGCTTGCCTACACGAACGCGACTTCGATCATCAACGACGAGTTCGTTGACACGGAGCAACTCGACGGTTTGTTTCAAGGCTTCGACGAAAAGCTCAAGCAATACGATACTGACGCGCGCCGCTGGAACTACAAAGGCGAGCCGAATGTTTCGCACACCGAAACGCCGCAGCATATCAAAAACGAATCATGGAGCGAGCGGCTCGGACATCTGCAAAATCCGCTGCCGCCGACTGACCCGACGCTTCGTGATCCGAACTGCGTCTTGAACATCCTGCGCCGCCACTTCACGCGCTACACGCCGGAAATAATCGCGCAGATTTGCGGCTGCACTGCCGAACAATTCACGAAGGTCGCCGAAAGCCTCTGCGAAAATTCGGGGCGCGAGCGCACTTCGGCAATCGTCTACGGCGTCGGCTGGACGCACCACACGACGGGCGTGCAGATCATTCGCGCCGCAGGAATTTTGCAACTACTGCTCGGCAATATCGGGCGTCCCGGCGGCGGCATTATGGCGATGCGCGGTCACGCCAGCATTCAAGGCTCGACAGACATCCCGACGCTCTACAACATGCTGCCCGGCTATATTCCGCAACCCGCCGCGCATCGCAATCACAATTCACTCAAAGATTTTCTTGAACAGGAACACGTCAAGACAGGCTACTGGGCGAACTTTCCGAAGTTTATGGTCAGCCTCTTAAAAGCATGGTATGGCGATGCAGCAATGAAAGATAACGAGTGGTGTTTCGACTATCTGCCGCGCATCGACGACAACTATTCGCATCTGCCGACCTTCGTTCGCATGAGCGAAGGAAAAGTTAAAGGCCTGTTTCTCTTCGGGCAGAATCCGGCGGCGGGCGCGCCGAACGCGAAGCTTCACCGCAAGGCTCTGAAGAGTCTCGAATGGCTCGTCGTCCGCGATTGGTTCGAGATCGAGAGCGCGTGTTTCTGGTACAAGGGGCCGGAGAATCCCGATCCGAAAACCGTTGCGACGGAAATCTTCTTCATGCCCGCTGCGACCAACACAGAGAAGGAAGGCAGCTTCACCAACACAGAGCGATTGATTCAGTGGCACGACAAGGCCGTTGACCCGCCCGACGATTGCCGCTCCGATTCGTGGTTTCTCTTTCAACTCGGAAAGCGTCTGAAAGAACTCTACAAAGATTCCGCGCAAGCACGCGATCAAAGCCTGCTTAACTTGACGTGGGACTATGAACGCGACACGCCGGAGATTTTGCCTGACGGCACACAGAGCCGCATCGAAGGCGAGCCGGACATGGAAAAGGTTCTTCGGGAGATCAACGGCTATCGCACAACCGACGGCACGCACGTCAGCGGCTTTTCAGACCTCGAAGCCGACGGCTCGACTGCGTGCGGCTGCTGGATTTATAGCGGCGTTTTTCCAGAGCCGAAACGCAATCGCGCACGCTCGCGCATCAGCCACACGGAAGACTACACGCATCCCGATTGGGGCTTCGCGTGGCCGCACAATCGTCGCTTGCTTTACAACCGCGCATCCGCAGACCCGGAAGGCGTGCCTTGGTCGGAGCGAAAGAAATATATCTGGTGGGACGCGGCGCAAGCGAAATGGACGGGACTCGATGAACCGGATTTCGAGCTTGATAAATCGCCCGCATATCGCGCGAAGAATACGGACGAAGGCATGGCCGCGATTTCCGGCGATTCGCCGTTCATCATGAAGCCGGACGGCAAAGGCTGGCTCTACGCGCCGATGGGCTTGCAGGACGGCCCGCTCCCCGCGCATTACGAACCCGTCGAATCGCCTGTGCCGAATCTGCTCTATAAGCAGCAGGAAAATCCGGCAGTCGAACGCTACAATGTGCCGATGAATGAATTGGCGGAGCCGCTCGATCCGTTGTACCCGATTGTCGCAACGACTTATCGCCTGACCGAGCATTACCTGAGCGGCCCGATGTCGCGCTTCGACTCATGGCTCAATGAACTGCAACCGGAAATGTTCATCGAACTCAGCCCCGAACTTGCGCGCGAGCGCGGCATACAGCACGGCGGTTGGATGGTCGCGTGGAACATTCGCGGCGCAATCGAAGCGCGTGCGATGGTCACAGAACGCATTCCTTTGCTCAAGGTGAATAATCGAGTGCAGCATCAAATCGGCATTCCGTTTCACTGGAGCTTCGCGGGCGAAACGACAGGCGGGCAGGCTAACGATCTCACCTCGATCATGCTCGACCCGAACGTGAGTATGCACGAGACGAAAGCGTTTACCTGTAATGTGCGCGCCGGAAGGCTTAAGCAACAGCAAGCCGACAAGCCTTTGGAACCTGTTGCCCGTCCGACGCGCGAACCTGCGCCCGACACGCCGAAGCACGATCAACCGGAGGGACAGTTTTTATGATAAGCGATTTGTTAGACGCGTGGCGTAGTCCCGAGCCGCCAACCACGCAACAAGAAACGGGCTTCTTCACGGACACGACGCTCTGCATCGGTTGTAAAGCCTGCGAGATTGCGTGCAAGCAATGGAATCAACTGCCCGCCGACGGCTTTCATTTCACAGGCAACTCTTACGACAACACCGTTGCGCTATCCGGCACGACTTGGCGGCACGTCGCCTTCATCGAACAGTTTGACCGCGACGCTGAAAGTAATGGCGGCAGTGTCAGCGGCAATGGTGTTGGAACTGATAACAATCTGCCCGGACGCTGGTTGATGATGTCGGATGTCTGCAAGCATTGCGTGCAGGCTCCATGTCAGGAAGCGTGTCCGACGGGCGCGCTCATCTACAACGAGTTCGGCAATGTTTACGTGCAGCAGGACATCTGCAACGGCTGCGGCTACTGCGTCGCGGCGTGTCCCTTCGGCGTGATTGATCGCGACCCTGAAGACGGGCGCGCGCACAAATGCACGCTTTGTTATGACAGGCAAAAAGACGGCATGACGCCCGCCTGCGCGAAAGCTTGCCCGACGGCTTCGATTCAATTCGGGCCAATCGAAAAGCTTCATCAGATCGCGCGCCGTCGCGTCGAAGAACTGCACGCGCACGGCGAAACGGACGCTTACCTCTACGGCGCGGAAGCGTCCGGCGAGTACAGCGCGCTCAATGCCTTCTTTCTGCTGAAGGACAACCCGACTGTTTATAATTTGCCGGAAGCGCCGCGCCGCCCGCAGGCGCATTTGAAAACGAACTGGCTCGTGAGCTTAGGCGCTGCCGTCGGACTCGCGGCAGCTTCGGCGCTCGTTTTATCAAGGGGAAAATAATGGTGACGAACGCGAGCGAAGTTAAAGCGGAGCATGTAACGCAGAACAGTTGGTTTCCCGAAGCTGCGTCGGGCGGCGAGTTGATGAAGACGGCGAATCCTTCGGGTGTAGCGAAGGAAGGTTATTACGGCGTGCCGATGCTCAAGCGTCCGCTCTGGAAGTGGGAGATTGCGCTCTACTTTTTCTTTGAAGGCATCAGCGCCGGTTCGTACATGATTGCGACGATGGCGGACTTGTTTGCAAAGGATCGTTACCCGGAAATGACTCGCGCGGCGCGTTACATCTCACTGGCGGCGCTCTTGCCATGCCCGCCGCTGCTCATAATTGACCTCGGGCGTCCCGAAAGATTTCATCACATGCTGAGAGTGTGGAAACCGAAGTCGCCGATGAATCTGGGCGCGTGGGCGCTCTCCGGTTACAGTCTTCCGGTTGGATTGCTCGCGGTCAAGCTGTTAACGGGAGACGTGCCGCAAACACCTGTGCTATTCAAGAAAGCGGGCGCGCTCGTGCCGTCACGCGCGTTGGGCGCGGCAGGGATTCCGTTCGCGCTGGCGATGCTCAGTTATCCGGGCGTGCTGCTTTCAACGACTAGCACGCCGGTCTGGTCGCGCACGAGATTCCTCGGCGCGCTGTTCGCTTCGAGTTCGATGGCGACGGGCGCGGCTGCTCTCTCGCTTGTGCTTGCCATACGAAGCAAGAAAAGTAGCAACAGGGAACTTGAAGGATTGGAGCGGATCGAAAATCTCGCCCGACTGTTTGAGGGAACGGCGCTCGCTGCTTACCTCTTGACGACGAAGGAGAGCGCGAAGCCTCTTGTGTCCGGTCGTTACAGCAAGCATTTGTGGTTCGGGGCGGTTGGCGCAGGCATGGTGTTGCCGACGCTTGTGAGCGCTGTCAGTCCGCGCCGTCGCCGAAGGAGACGAAGGGCGACGATCTTGAGTTCTGCGCTAACGCTTATCGGCGGATTAACGCTCAAGTGGGCAATCACTCATGCGGGGCGCGCGTCGGCGGAAGATTCACAGGCGGCGCGCGATGCCACGCGTCCGAGCGCTAACTCTCCGGGGTGGGGTTCCTCCGCGACTGTTTGAATAGTATGGACGAACGAGACGTTAAAGCCGTTTACCCGGCAGCCTTCCCGAAACTCAACGATGAGCAACTCGCCGCGATCAGCCAGTTTGCCGCCTGCAAAACGTATCACGACGGCGAAAAGCTCTTCGCGGCTGGCGAGCAAGAATTAAAGTTTCACGCAATCAAGTCGGGCGAAGTAGTAATCGTTGACGACTCGGACGGCAAGCGGCGAACGCTGCTCGTGCATGAAGCGCGCGAGTTCACAGGCGATATTGCGAACTTCACAGGCAGGCCTGCCAACGTCAGCGGGATTGCCAGAGGCGAAGTAAAAGTATACGAAGTTTCCGCAGAGAATTTGCGGCACATCATCGCCGAACGTCCGGGCCTTAGTGAGATAATTCTTCAAACCTTCATTGCGCGCTGGCAGATGTTGAGCGAATCCGATTATACGGGCGTGCGCGTGATCGGCTCTCGCTACTCGCGCGACACGTTTCGCATACGCGACTTTCTCGCCAAGAACCGCGTGCTCTTTACGTGGATCGATCTTGAAGATGATCCGCATGTAGACGAGTTGCTTCAGCGCTTCCACATCAGCGAAGCCGACACGCCCGTTGTGGCAAACGGGAATTACTGGCTGCTGCGCAACCCCTCAAATTCCGAGTTGGCGGAACGCATCGGCATTAGAAGCGAACTGAAGGAAACAACCTACGACTTCGCCATCGTCGGCGGCGGCCCCGCAGGATTGGCGGCGGCGGTCTATGGCGCGAGCGAAGGATTGAATACAATCGTGCTGGAGGAGAATGCTCCGGGCGGGCAAGCGGGCAGCAGCTCGCTGATCGAAAATTATCTGGGCTTTCCGACGGGGATTTCCGGCGCTGATCTGGCGAGCCGCGCGGCGCTGCAGGCGCGCAATTCTCGACGCCTTCGCAGGTCTTGAAGCTGGAATTTGAAGGCACTTATCCGGTGCTTCATCTGGCAGGCGGCGAGCAGATTTCCGCGAAGTGTTTGCTGATTGCGACGGGAGCGGATTACCGCAAGCTCGATGTGGAAAATCGTGAGAAGTTCGACGGCGCGGGCGTTTACTATTCGGCAACCTACACGGAAGCTTTGATGTGTCGCAGCTCGCAAGTCGCCGTCGGCGGCGGCGGCAACTCGGCAGGCCAAGCGGCGGTCTTTCTTTCGGAGAATGTTCCGAAGGTAATGCTGCTGATTCGCGGAAACGATTTAAGCAAAAACATGTCGCGCTACCTCGCGCAACGCATCGAGCAGACGGCGAACATAGAGCTTCTGACGAACGCAGGGATTACGCGCATGAACGGCAAGGATTATCTGGAAGCAATAGAAATCAGAAACGATCAAACAAGCGAGAGCCGCACGGAGGCAGTCTCCGCCGTCTTTTCATTCATCGGAGCCGTGCCATGCACGAGCTGGCTGCCCGCGCAGATTGAAACAGACGATAAAGGCTTTGTTAAAACCGGCGTGTCTGTTTCCAACTCGCCGTTATGGATGCTCAAACGCAAACCGTTTCTGCTCGAGACGAGCCAGCCGGGTGTCTTCGCGGCGGGAGCCGTGCGTTCGGGTTCAATTAAGCGCGTGGCATCGTCCGTCGGCGAAGGCGCGATGGCGGTGCAGTTAGCGCATGAATATTTGAAGGAGATTTGAGGCTGCGTTCGGCACGCTTTGCAATCGCAGACAGCATTAAGAGGTAATTTGAAATGGATGAAGTGACGGTTACATCTCTAAAAAATTTGCAGAACGAAGTGAGTTACGGCGACGGACGAACCTTTGTGGTGGATGAACCGGCGAGCGTCGGCGGCGAAGGCGCGGGGCCCGATCCGTATACGCTGCTTTTGGCAGCTCTCGGCGGCTGTACTTCGATGACCGTGATGATGTACGCGCGTCGCAAGGAATGGAATCTCGAACGCGTCTCTGTGAAATTAAGCCAGCAGCGGGTTCACGCCAAAGACTGCCACGACTGCGATACGGATACGGATGGCTTCGTGCATCGCATCGAGCGCAGCGTGACATTGGAAGGCGACTTGAACGAAGAACAGCGAAAGCGCTTGTTGGAAATTTCGCGCTTGTGCCCGGTGCATAAGGTGCTGACATCGACCATCGTCATCAAGGACGTGTAATGCGGCAGAGCAGAATAAGGAAAGGACTTGAATCAAAAATGGAAAAGGCAAATGCAGTGAGCGACAACAAGCAAGGGCAGCGCTTTGAAATGACACTCGGCGAAGATAAATCGGCATTCATTGATTACGCAGCGGCGGGCGCGGGCGTGCTGGCGCTGACGCACACGGAAGTTCCAGAAGAGTTCGAGGGAAAGGGAATCGGCAGCGCGCTGGTCAAGAACGCGTTCGAGATCATTCGCGCGGAGGGCATGAAGATTGTGCCGGAGTGTCCGTTCGTCGCCGCTTACTTGCGCCGCCACACTGAATATCAGTCGTTAGTGGCGGACGAGTAAATGACGATAAGAAATGACTGCGACGTAGCAACCGAACATTGTGCGGTTTGATCCTCTTACGCACATCCGACCTATCCGTTTTCGCTCCCATCTTAAATTTTCGATTATGGGATTGTGTAATCCCGAAAGCGCATCACTGAACTCCCGCACATTGTTTCCTCTGCCCGCGTAAGCCGGGCATTTTCAATCTTGAATCGAATATCGGCGAGTGGCACAGCGCTTCCTTACGGCGTTCGTATATCTCCGTCTTCGATTGCTCGATAAAAGAAAAATTTGGAGTGAAGCGATGGGAAATTTATGGCATGACTTGCGTTACGGCGCGCGAATGCTTTTCAAGAACAAGGGCTTCGCGGCGGTGGCGATTATCGCGCTCGCTTTAGGCATCGGCGCAAACACGGCGATCTTCAGTGTCGTCAATGCGGTGCTGCTGCGCCCGTTGCCGTTTAAGGATTCCGAGCAACTCGTGGCGCTAAGGCAGACGACTACTCAACGCAAGGGTGATTTGGATTTCGCGTCGTATCCGAACTTTGCCGACTGGCGAACGCAAAGCAAAGCCTTCGAGCAGCTTGCTGCTTTTCGCAACACTAACCGGACACTGACGGGTGTGGATCGACCGACGCGTCTTATCAGCGCCGTCGTCTCCGCCAACCTATTTCAACTGCTGGGTGTCGCGCCGAGTCTCGGGCGCGCCTTTCTTCCAGAAGAGGATCAGCCCGGCAGAAGCAGTTATGCGGCGATCTTGAGTCATGGTTTGTGGCAGCGTCGCTTTGGTTCCGATCCGAATATCTTGGGACGCAACCTTGTCCTTAGCGGCAAGAATTATACGGTTGTCGGAGTGATGCCCGGCGGCTTTCAGTTTCCCGTTCAAGCCGAGCCGGTTGAACTCTGGGTTCCCATCGCGGTCGATGCTGAAACGCCTGACGGCAGCACGCCCAACACGGCGCAACGCGGCACAGGTATCTATCAAATAATCGGGCGTCTCAAATCAAACGTGACGCTGGAGCAGGCGCAGGCGGAGATGGATTTGATCGCGCGCAATCTCGAAGCGCAGTACCCGGATACCAACACGCATCAGGGAGTGAAGATTATCCCGCAGCTTGAATTGCTGGTGGGCAAGATACGCACGGCATTGCTGGTTCTCTTCGGCGCCGTTGGATTTGTGTTGCTCATCTCGTGCGCCAACGTCGCTAACCTGCTGCTTGCGCGCGCCACGACGCGGCACAAAGAGATGGCGATTCGCGCGGCACTCGGCGCGAGCCGCTGGCGCGTCGTCCGGCAACTGCTTACCGAAAGCGTGCTGCTCGGACTCGCAGGCGGCGCGCTCGGTTTATTGCTGGCGCTGTGGGGAACCGATTTGCTCGTCGCACTCAGCCCGAAAGGTCTGCTGCGCTTGAACGAAATCGGTCTGGACGGACGTGTGCTCGCCTTTACGATGTTCGTCTCGTTGTTGACCGGCGTAATCTTCGGGCTTGCTCCCGCACTGCACGCTTCAAAGTTAGACCTTACGGAATCGCTTAAAGAAGGCGGGCGCAGCGGAACAACGGGCGCTCGTGGCAATCGTGTGCGTAGTTTATTAATCGTAACCGAAGTAGCGCTGGCGTTGATGCTGCTGGTCGGCGCGGGATTATTGGGGCGAAGTTTTCTGCGCTTGCAGCGTGCTAGCCCGGGCTTTAATGCGGAGCACGTTCTGGCGCTGAATCTCAACTTGCCTTTGGCGAGATACGACGAGCCGCAACAAGCCGCTTTCTATCGTCAACTGCTCGCGCGCGTCGAGACGCTGCCCGGCATTGATGCCGCGGGCGTTGTTTCTCCACTGCCGTTAAGCGGGGATCAAATAGAAGTCACTTTCGAGACTGACGGGCGCCCGACGGCGAAGGGCGAGCGGCCGAGCGCCGAATTCCGCACAGCCAGCCCAAACTATTTTCGCGCCATGTCAATTCCGCTTTTGAAGGGACGCGACTTCACAGCGCGCGACGATATGAAATCTCCCGGCGTCGTTATCGTCAACGAAACATTGGCGCGGCAAATCTTTCCGGGCGAAGACCCTATCGGCAAGCGCATCAAGCCGGGAATGTCTGTTGGCAACGATCCGGCTCTGATGCGCGAGATCGTCGGCGTCGTCGGCGACGTGAAGCACCAGAGCTTGAGCAGCGAGGCGGGAGCGGAAGTCTACGTTCCGCACGCGCAGATTCCGTTCGGCGGGATGACGCTCGTCGCGCGCACCGGAATTGATCCGCAAAGCCTTGCCGCAACGATGCGCAATGAAGTGAATAAGCTGGACAAGGACATTCCGGTTTACAACATCAGAACGCTCGATGATTACCTCGCCGCATCAGTCGCGCAGCCGCGCTTCAACACCTTGCTGCTCGGCATCTTCGCAGGCGTCGCGCTGTTCTTAACCATGATCGGGCTGTACGGCGTCATCTCTTACTCCGTCACTGAGCGCACGCATGAGATCGGCATTCGTGTCGCACTCGGCGCGCAAACTTCGGACGTACTGAAGCTTGTCGTCAAGCAAGGCATGTGGCTTGCCCTCATCGGTGTGGGCGTAGGTTTAGCGGCGGCGCTCGCCCTGACGCGCTTGCTGGCGAGTTTGCTGTACGACGTGAGCGCGACTGATCCCGTAACCTTTATTGGTGTGTCGCTGTTGCTCATCGCCGTCGCCTTGCTCGCGTGTCTCGTTCCGGCGCGGCGAGCGATGAAGGTCGATCCGATGACCGCACTCAGATACGAGTGACCGTCATTAAAAGTTACCGGAAGGAGTTGGGTCGCCACTTTTGATTCGTCAACATCAATGCGCCGATTGACACGAAGCGGCGGGCGGTGAAAATTATGATTAAGCTACGCAACGTCGAAAAATTCTACGAACAGGGCGCAAGCAAAAATTTTGTGCTGCGGCGCGTCGATGCAGATGTGCGCGAGGGAGAGTTTGTCTCGGTCATGGGGCCTTCGGGATCGGGCAAGTCAACGCTTCTGAGCATACTCGGAATGCTCGATAATACATGGACGGGCGAGTATTTCTTTGAAGACAAGGCCGTTCATAAGATGAAGCCGAAGGAACGCGCCGCGCTGCACAAAGAGTTCATCGGCTTCGTGTTTCAAAGCTATCACCTGCTCGATCATTTGACGGTTTATGAGAATCTGGACATTCCGCTTTCATACCGCGACACAAGCAAGCGTGAGCGCGAGAGCATGGTCGCAGACGTGCTTGACCGCTTTCAGATCGTCGGCAAAAAAGACCTTTACCCGAATCAACTATCCGGCGGGCAACAACAACTCGTTGCCGTCGCGCGAGCCGTGATCGCTCATCCGAAGCTTATCCTTGCGGACGAGCCGACGGGCAATCTTCACTCGGCGCAGAGCAAGGAAATTATGGAACTGTTCAAGAAGTTGAACGAAGCTGGAACGACGATCATACAGGTGACGCATTCCGAACAGAACGCCGCATATGGTAGCCGCGTCATACAACTATCCGACGGTTGGGTTGTCAATGATTAGCTCGTTGATTAGCTCATTCCGGCGCGTTCAATATCGGGAAACAGGAATCCCACGTTCGGAAAATAGCCGCGCGTGAAGCGTGCTTTGCGTAGAACTTAAACTTTGCAACTCAAATGCCTTCGCTGCCTGTCGTGTTATGTAAAAAGGCTGGCACGCGGTTCGCTCTAAATAGCTTTCAAGTTATGGATATTCAACGCAAGTCCGGCAAGCGCAATCGCAACGTGCGGCGCATTTTGTATGCGGTCGCCGCTGTGAGCGCCGTCGCTTTGATTACCTACGGTGTAACGCGCCTCAAGCCTGCCGCGCCCGGCGTCGAGCGTTCGACTGTCTGGATCGATACGGTGAAGCGCGGCTCTATGCTGCGGCAGGTGCGCGGGCTTGGCACGCTCGTTCCCGAAGACATACGCATCATCGCCGCCGCCACGCAAGGCCGCGTCGAGCGCATACTCGTGCGTCCCGGAACATCCGTCAGCGCAGGCACTGTGCTTATCGAATTGAGCAACGCCGAACTGCAACAGTCCGCGCAGGACGCAGAGTTTCAAATGAAGGCCGCCGCCGCCGATCTCAATAACCTGCGCGTCAAACTCGAAAGCGACCGCATGAGCCAGCAGGCGGGCGCGGCCACCGTCAAAGCGGATTACCAGCAGTCGAAGATTCAACTCGACACGGACGAAGAGCTTGCCAGAGAAGGGCTTGTCGCCGCGCTTAGTTTGAAACTGTCGCGTGTCCGCGTCGCGGATTTAGCCAATCGTTTGCAGATCGAGCAAAAGCGTTTAGAGGTCAACAGCAAAGCGATTGAAGCGCAGGTCGCCGCACAGCAAGCGAAGATCGCGCAGATTCAAGCGCTCTCGCAATTAAAGCTCAAGCAAGTCGCCAGCCTGCGCGTCATCGCCGGAACAAGCGGCGTGCTCCAGCAAATGCAAGTCGAAGTCGGACAGGAAGTCACGCCCGGCACAAACCTCGCGCGCGTCGCCGAGCCGCAGCATCTCAAAGCCGAACTCAAGATCGCCGAAACGCAAGCGAAGGACATTCAAATCGGCCAGCCCGTCGCCATCGATACGCGCAACGGAATTATTCAAGGCAGTGTCTCGCGCATCGATCCGGCGGTGCAGCAGGGAACCGTCACCGTCGATGTCGCGCTTCAAGGCGGCTTGCCACAGGGCGCGCGCCCGGACTTGAGCGTGGACGGCACAATCGAATTGGAAAACTTGAAAGACGTGCTTTATGTCGGCCGCCCCGCGTTCGGTCAAGCACAGAGCACCGTCGGGATGTTCAAACTCGAAGCGGACGGCAAAACGGCTGCCCGCGTCAACGTCAAACTAGGCCGCAGCTCCGTCAACACGATAGAGATTTTGGAAGGCCTGCGCGAAGGCGATCAAATAATTCTCTCGGACACTTCGCAGTGGGACGCCGCAAATAGAATTCAATTGAAGTAATCAGTGATCGGTGGTCAGTGGACAGTTTAGAAAAAGCAGAAAACGTAGTCTTTATTATCTGACTACTGACCACTGTCCACTGATTACTGTCCACCGCCCACTCAGGAGAACACATGAACGCATCTGCCCAACCACTCATTCGCCTTGAAGACGTGAAGAAGGTTTTCTACACCGACGAAGTCGAAACGCACGCGCTCGCGGGGACTTTCCTCGACATCAAGAACGGCGAGTATATCTCTATCACAGGCCCTTCGGGTTGCGGCAAATCGACGCTGCTCTCGATTCTCGGCCTGCTCGATTCGCCCACCGAAGGCCAGCACTGGCTGAACGGCAAGCCCGTCTCCGATCTTTCTTTGTCGGAGCGAGCGCGCATACGCAACCGTGAAGTCGGCTTCATCTTCCAGAGCTTCAATCTGATAGGCGACCTCACCGTTTATGAAAACGTCGAACTCCCGTTGACTTATCGCGGCATGTCGGGCGCTGACAGAAAACAGCGCGTCACCGAAGCGCTCGAAAAAGTCGGCATGGCACATCGCGCCAAACATTTGCCGAGCCAACTCTCCGGCGGTCAACAACAACGCGTCGCCGTCGCACGCGCCGTCGCAGGCCAACCGTCTGTGCTGCTCGCGGACGAGCCGACGGGCAACCTCGATTCGACGAACGGCGAAGCGGTGATGGAACTCCTGCGCGACCTTCATCGCAACGGCGCAACGATTTGCATGGTGACGCACGACCCGCGCTACGCCGCTTACGCAGACCGCGCCATACATCTCTTTGACGGGCGCGTCGTCGAAGAAGAAACGGGACATCAAGCGGAACACGACAAACAAGAATTGAGAGAAAGCGGCTTCGAGGTGGCGTGATGCAAACGCTTTGGATGGATATACGATTCGCCGCGCGTATGCTGCGTCAAAAGCCCGGCTTCACCATCGCGGCGGTGCTCTCTCTGGCGCTCGGCATAGGAGCTTGCACGGCTATTTTCAGCGTCGTTGACGCGGTGTTGCTGCGCGCGCTGCCGTACCCGGATTCGGAGCGCATCGTGCAGCTTCGTGAACTCAACGAAAAGAGCGCGCCGATGCCCGTTGCCGAACCGAACTACATGGACGTTCGCGCGCGCGCAGGCCGCAGCTTTGAAGCACTCGCGCAGTACAGCGGCGGCGGCGAGCTGGCGACGGTGACGGGCGGCAGCGAGCCTGCGCGGGCGTACACCTATTCGGTCTCAAGGGATTTCTTTCGCGTGCTCGGCGTGCAGCCGTTCATGGGACGCGCGTTTCTGCCCGAAGAAACCAGACAGGGCGGCGCAGCCGTGGCAATCGTCAGCTACGGCTTTTGGCAAAAGCTGCTGGGCGCTAAAACCGATCTCGCCGGAACAAAAGTGAACATCGGCAATCATAGTTTTACGGTGGTCGGCGTGATGCCGCCGAACTTCGCCTTCCCTAATGACGGCGAGGTTTGGATTCCGCGCGAGATAGCCGCGCCGGACGCTTCGCGCACGGCGCATAATTGGCGCGTGATCGCGCGGCTGCGTTCCGGCGCATCGCTCGATGACGCGCGCAAGGATGTAAGCGCCACAGCCAGGCAATTGAAACAAGAGTACGGTGAAGGCACGGACGCGGTAGATATGGCGCTCGTGCCGTTGCGCGAAAGCCTCGTGGGAAACGTGCGCAACGTCTTGCCGGTGCTGCTGAGCGCAGTCGGATTGTTGCTGTTGATTGCGTGCGCCAACGTCGCCAATTTGCTTTTGGCGCGGGCGGCTGCGCGCGGCAAGGAACTCGCTGTGCGCGTCGCGCTCGGAGCGACGCGCCTTCGATTGGCGCGGCAGTTCGTGACGGAAACAGTGCTCCTGACGTTGATCGCGGGAACGCTCGGCGTGTTGTTCTCGTTGTGGGGAGTCGAGATTCTGATCGGCCTTAATCGAGGCGCTTTGCCGCGCGCGGATGAAATCGGCGTCAACGTGCGCGCCTTGGCTTTCACGCTCGCGTTGTCGCTTTTTGTCGCCGTCGTGCTCGGCCTGATACCTGCACTAGGCCGCTTCGATGCGAATCTACATGCCGGATTGAAGGAAGCGGGCGGGCGCGGCGGGCAAGCTATGAATCGCGCGCGCGGGCGTCTGCGCGGCCTGCTGGTGGCGGCGCAAATCGCTTTGACGCTGATGCTGATGATCGGCGCGGGATTGTTGGGCAAAAGTTTTCTGCAACTGCTGCGCGTCGATCCGGGCTTTCGTCCTGAAAGCGCGGTGGCGATGGATGTGTCGCTACCCTATCCCGAAACGGAAGCGCAGCGACGTAGCTTGGCGCGCTTTCATCGCCAACTGCTCGAACGCCTCGGAGGGCTTCCGGGCGTCAGCGCCGTCGGTGGGATAAACAGTTTGCCGCTGACGGGAGGCGCAAGCAACGGCACGTTTTTGATTGACGACAATCCGGCGAACACGGGCGACGCAGATTATTGCGTGGCGAGTGAAAATTATTTTACCGCGATGGGCATACCGCTTTTGCGCGGGCGCTTCTTTGAGACGCACGACACGCCGGACGCGTCGCACGCCGCCCTTATCAGCCAATCGCTGGCGCGCAAAATCTGGCCTGACAAAGACCCCATCGGCCAGCGTATTCAATTCGGCAACATGGATGGAGACAAGCGTTTGCTGAACGTTGTCGGCATCGTCGGCGACGTGCGCGAGCGCGGGCTTGACCGCAACGCGCGCCCGACCATTTACGTCTACTATTTTCAGAGGCCGGAAAGATCGTCCACCTTTTCAATTGTCGCGCGCGGGGGCACAGGCGCGGCGGCGCTCACTTCCGAGATGCGCCGCGAACTGCAATCGCTCGACCCGGAGCTTCCCGCCAACTTCCGCACGCTCGACCAAGTCTTTTCTTCTTCGCTCGATAATCGCCGTTTCAGTCTCGTGTTGTTCGGCGTCTTCGCGTGTGTTGCCTTGTTGCTTTCCGTCACAGGCATCTACGGCATGATGTCTTACTTCGTCACGCAACGCACGCATGAGATCGGCATTCGGATGGCGCTGGGCGCGCAAAGCCGTGACGTGCTCAAGCTGGTGGTTGGACAGGGAATGATCCTCGCGCTGATCGGCGTTGCGATTGGGTTGGCTGGGGCTTTCGCACTGGCGCGCGTCATGTCCAGCCTGCTCTACGGCGTCAGCGCGACTGATCCGCTGACCTTCACCATCATCTCGCTGCTGCTTACGGCGGTCGCGTTACTCGCCTGCTACATTCCGGCACGGCGTGCGATGAAAGTCGATCCGATGGTTGCCCTGCGGCACGAGTAGCCGCTTGCATTTATGGAAGGCATGGTGATGAAGCGATGACAACTTTACTGCAAGACTTGCGATACGGCGCGCGAATGCTGCTCAAGCATCCCGGTTTCACTTTCGTCGCAGTCGCAGCGTTGGCTTTGGGCATCGGCGCGAACACAGCGATTTTCTCGGTCGTCAATGCAGTCGTCCTACGCCCGTTGCCGTTCGCAAATTCGGAGCGGATCGTCAGAATTTACGGAACGAACGAGAAGGATGCGGCAGAGCGCGCGCCGTTGTCGTACCCGGACTTTGCGGACTACCGCAGCCAATCGCAGAGCGTCGAGCACGTCGCCGCGTACAGTTTTGCGTCCACGTCCATGAGAACCGGCGCGGGAGAACCCGAACGTCTTGACGGAATTATTGTCTCATCCGATCTGTTTCCGCTGCTCGATGTTAAGCCAATCGCGGGGCGCGTCTTCACGCCGGAAGAAGATCGAAAGGGCGTAGCGCCGGTCGTGGTCTTGAGTTACGGTTTGTGGCGGCGCAGCTTTAATTCTGATCGAGGAATCATCGGACGCGAAATCTCGCTCGGCAATCGAAGCACGACTGTGGTGGGCGTGATGCCGCCGGATTTCAAGTTTCCGGTGGACTCCGAAAGAGTTAGTTACTGGATGCCGCTGGCCGCCGATCCGGGAGCGGGAGAAATGATTGACAAGCGCGGCGCGCACTTCATGGAAGCCTTGGCGAAACTCAAACCGGCGTTGACGATTGGTCAAGCCGAAGCGGAAATGAATTTGATCGCGCGCCGCCTCGAAGCGCAATACCCGACGGATGTGGACAAAGGCAGTCGCCTTCATCTCGTCTCCCTGCATGAAGACCTCGTTGGAGATGTTCGTCCGGCGCTCTTTGTGTTGCTCGGCGCAGTCGGCTTCGTTCTCTTGATCGCGTGCGCCAACGTCGCCAATTTGTCGTTGGCGCGGGCGGCGGGGCGCACGCGCGAAATTGCGATTCGCACAGCGCTCGGCGCGAGCCGCGCACGCGTCATTCGTCAACTGCTGACCGAAAGCGTGCTGCTCTCGACGGCGGGCGGCGCGCTCGGATTACTGTTGGCGATGTGGGGCGTCGATCTGCTCACTGCCGCAAGCCGTGGCATTCCACGCTTGAACGAGGTCGCGCTCGATGGTGGCGTGCTCGCCTTCACGCTTTCAGTTTCGCTTGCGACGGGCATCTTCTTCGGTCTCTTTCCTGCGCTCGCCACCTCAAAGCTGGATTTGACTGAATCGCTGAAAGAGGGCGGCAGAAGTTCCAGCGAGGGCGCGAGTCGCAAGCGCGTGCGCGGCTTGCTGGTCGTCTCCGAAGTTGCGCTTGCGCTGATGCTGCTCGTCGGCGCGGGGCTGCTGATAAAGAGCTTCGCCAAATTACTGCAAACCGATCCGGGCTATGACACCGAGCGCGTACTCACGCTGGATGTCGGTTTGTCCAGAATTAAATACCCGACGCCTGAACAGCAAACAGCCTTTTTGCAACAAGTGCTGCATCGCGTCGAAACGCTGCCCGGAGTCGAAGCAGTCGGCGCGACGGACTTGTTGCCGCTTAGTGGCTCTGACAGTAAAACGACTTTCAAGATCGAAGGTCGTAGCGTCGGACAGGGAGAAGAGCCGAACGCTCGAAGCCAATCCGTCAGCCCGAATCTTTTCCGCGCGATGAGCATTCCGTTGCGCGAAGGGCGCGACTTCACCGAACGCGACGCGAAAACTGCCGCGCCCGTTTTGATCGTCAACGAAGCTTTCGCGCGGCGCTTTTATCCCGGCGAAGATGCGCTGGGCAAGCGCGTTCATCTCGATAGCGACGAGGACGATTCACCGCCGCGCGAAATCGTCGGCGTCGTCGGCGATGTGCATCACGAAAGATTAACGGCAGACGTTTATCCCGGCTACTACACGCCGTACCTTCAGCATCCCGGACGCCGCATCAATCTGGTCGTGCGCTCTGCTTCAACTGACCCGAAGGCGCTGGCGTCGGCGGTGCGCGGCGCGGTCAAGGAAGTGGACAAAGATCAGTTGATCTGGGAAACGAAAACGATGAGCGAACGGCTCAGTGCATCCGTCGCGTCGCGTCGTTTCAGAATGATGTTGCTCGGCATCTTTGCCGCGCTCGCGCTCATGCTCGCCGCCATCGGCATCTACGGCGTGATGAGTTACGCCGTGACGCAGCGCACACACGAGATCGGCATTCGCATGGCACTCGGCGCACAAGCGAGCGATGTGTTCAAGCTGGTCGTCAAACACGGCATGATGCTCGCGCTCGTCGGCATCGGAGCCGGTTTGATCGGAGCCTTCGCCGTGACGCGCGTGATGGCAAGTTTGCTGTACGGCGTAAGCGCCACCGATCCGTTGATTTTCTTCGGCGTGGCGCTGTTGCTCGCATCCGTGGCTTTTCTGGCCTGCTACATTCCGGCGCGTCGCGCAACGAAGGTCGATCCGATGATTGCACTCCGATACGAGTAGATAAAATTAAAAAGATATTGTGGAGGTGATGCGATGCGAATTCTCTGGCAAGACGTGCGCTACGCGGCGCGAATGCTGATGAAAAATCCGGGCTTTACTTTTGTCGCGGTCATCTCGCTGGCTCTCGGCATCGGCGCAAACACGACGATCTTCAGCGTCGTCAATGCGCTTCTGTTGAAGTCGCTGCCTTACAACGATCCAGAGCGCATCATTCTGGTGTGGGGCGACACCACTGCGCAGGACAATCACCGCAATCAAGTGTCTGCCACCGACGTTGCTGATTGGCGAAATGAAAATGGTGTCTTTGAAGAGATTGCGACGTACTCGAATTGGGGAGCGATCTTTTCAGGCGCGGGCGGCGAGCCGGAACGAATACCGGCGATGCAGGTCGGCGATGGTTACTTCAGAGTGATGAAAGCCGCGCCGCTGCTTGGCCGCACCTTTTTGCCGGAGGAACAGGAGGACGGCAAAGACTTCGTGATTGTTTTAGGCTACGGCTTATGGCAGCGACGATTCGGCGGCGCGCCCGACATCGTCGGTAAGGCGGTTTCGCTGAGCGGCAAACCTTATACGATTGTCGGAGTGATGCCCGCAGACTTTCGCTCGCTTCCTTCCAACTTGATTGAGCCGCAAGCGGAATACTACAGACCCGTCGCCGAGAAGTACGACGAAAAGGAACGCAGCTCGCGCCATCTCAGAGCCGTCGCACGCCTTAAATCCGGCGTCTCGCTTGAGCAAGCGCAGTCTGAACTGAATGTCATTGCGCGGCGTCTGGCGCTAGCGCATCCGACGGATAACAACGGCTACGGTGTGCATTTGGTTTCTCTCGCTGAGGACACCATCGGAGGTTTGCGCCCGACTTTGCTCGCGCTGTTCGGTGCCGTCATTTTCGTGCTGCTCATCGCGTGCGCGAACGTCGGCAACCTCTTACTCGCACGCACGGCGGCACGCCAAAAAGAGCTTGCTATTCGCGCAGCGCTCGGAGCGGGACGAGTTCGTTTGGTGCGGCAACTCCTGACCGAGAGCGTGTTGCTGGCGCTCGTCGGCGGCGGCATCGGGCTGGTGCTGGCGCTGTGGGGAACGAGCTTCGTCGAATCAATCGGCTCGCACGTCACTCCTTTGTTGAGCGGAATCAAGATGGACAGCCGCGTGCTTGGCTTCACGGTGATGATTTCCATTGTGGCGGGGATTTTCTTCGGGCTGGCTCCGGCCTTGCGCGTCTCCAAGCCGGAGTTAAGCGAATCGCTCAAAGACGGCGGGCGCAGTGCGGGCGCAGGCTCAGGCCGCAATCGCTTGCGCGGCGCGCTCGTCGTCTCCGAGATTGCGATGGCGCTCGTGTTGCTCATTTGCGCCGGACTTCTGCTTAAAAGCGTGATGCGATTACGCGATGTCAACCCGGGTTTCAATTCGGAAAATTTGATGACGATGAATGTTGCCTTGCCGGGCGCGAGGTATCCGAAGCCGCAGGATCGAGCGGCGTTCTACAACAATCTCGCCGAGCGCGTCGAAGCGCTGCCGGGAGTCCAAGCCGCAGGCGTTACGAGCGTTCTGCCTTTGAGCAGTAATTTCGACGGCAGAGGTCTTGCGGTGGAGGATCATCCGAAGCCGCGCGGCGAAGAAATCTCCGTTGATTTATACATCGCCTCTCCCGGTTATCTGCGCGCCATGTCCATCCCGGCGTTGCAAGGACGCGCGCTGACCCAACAAGACGCGGACACGTCTCTTCCGGTGGCGCTCATCAACGAAACGATGGCGAAAGAGTTGTGGGCGCACGAAGACCCGCTGGGCAAACGAATCAAGTTTCCGGGATCAGTGGATAACCCACAGCCTTGGCGTACCGTTGTCGGTGTCGTCAGCGATGTCCGTCAGTACGGCTTGGACAAGAAAGCGCCGATGCAAATTTACATTCCAGAGTCGCAGTATCCGACTTCCCTTATGACTCTCGTCGTGCATACGTCAACCGATCCGAAAGGCCTGATCGCTCCGGTGCGGAATGCAGTTCGCACAATTGACAAAGAGCAAGCGGTTTACGACATCGCCACGATGGAACAACTGCTGTCCGATTCGATTTCGTTGCGGCGATTCCTGATGCTGCTGCTCATCGTCTTCGCGGGACTAGCGCTCGCACTTGCGGCAATCGGCATCTACGGCGTGATGGCGTACACGGTCACGCAACGCACACATGAAATCGGCGTTCGTCTCACGCTCGGCGCGCAAACATTCGATGTGCTCAGGCTCATCGTCGGGCACGGCATGATGCTCGCGCTCGGCGGCATCGCGCTCGGACTCATCAGCGCTCTCGCCGTGACGCGCCTGATGGCAAGTTTGCTCTACGGTGTGAGCGCGCTTGATCCGATTGTGTTCGCGGGCGTCTCGCTGCTTCTCTCGGCAATCGCGCTGATGGCCTGTTACATTCCGGCACGCCGCGCCACAAAAGTCGATCCGATGATTGCGCTCAGGCACGAGTAATCACGGTTTGCGTTAACAAAATAATCGAAGCTTATAAACCAACTCGCGTTTGGCGCGAATATATCAGGAGGGGAGTGAAATGATTTTAAGGTCGGGACTAACGCTTCTTTGCATGGTTGCGATGACGCCGATTGTCGCGCGTGTCGTTGCTAATAACGAACGCGGCTTGCACGCGGCGAACGACGTAGCGCAGCAAAAGCATTATCAAGCGGACGAAGAGTTTTCTGAAAAGGAAGAGATTCGGCGCAGCTTTCAGCTTTCACCGGGCGCGCGAGTTGAAGTCGCGGGCATCAGCGGCCCGGTTGAAATCGAAACGTCGAACACGGACACGGCGGAAGTTCACATTGTTCGTTCAGCGCGCAGCCGTGCCGACCTCGAATATCACAGGATTACGATTGAGCAAACGCCCGCGAGTCTCATCGTGCGCACCGAGAACAGCCGGGAAAGGCACAATGAATATGTGCGGCAACGTGTGATGCTCAAGCTTCCGCGCCGCATTGAATTGAGCGCGAGCAGCATTAGCGGCGCGGTTAGCATCGGTGACGTTGCGGGCGGAGTGCGCGTGAGCAGCATCAGCGGCGGCACGCGCGTCGGCAATGTCACGGGTGATTTTCGCGCCAGCAGCATCAGCGGTTCGATGACAGTTGGCGAAGTCGGAGGCGCGGTCAGGCTCGGCAACATTAGCGGCGGCGTCAGAGTCGGGCAGGCAACCGGGAGTTTCGAGGCGTCAAACGTGAGCGGCAGTATAACGGCGACAATCACGCGCCTCGATGAGCGCGGCATACACATTAACAGTGTGAGCGGTGGCATCAATCTTCGCTTCACAGACGAACTCAACGCCGATGTGACGACTAACCACGTTAGTGGCCACGTGTCGCTCGACGTGCCGAATGCCTTCGTCGAAAGCAAAGCGGAATCGTCAAGCCTGCGGGCGCGGATCGGCACGGGCGGCGCGGCGATTTCAATCTCGAATGTTTCCGGCGGCGTGCGACTCACGCGCTGATTGATTATGCGATATGGCGCGCAAAGCTGCTCGTGAATTTCGATTCGGTGAACACTCTTCGATACGGAAAATCACGCGGCAAAGCGCAGAGGTGACGTAATGACAACATTGTGGCAAGACTTGAAGTACGGCGTTCGGATGCTGTTGAGAAGTCCGGGCGTGACGGTGATCGCGGTGCTCGCGCTGGCTTTGGGCATCGGCGCGAACACGGCGATTTTCAGTGTGGTCAATGGCGTGCTGCTGCGCCCGCTGCCGTTTGAAGAACCCGGGCGATTAGTGAGATTGTCGGAGGATGCGCCGCAGGTTCCGCAGATGTCCATCTCGTATCCAAATTTTCTCGATTGGCGCGAGCAGAACAGAGTTTTTACGGGCGTCGCCGCGCTTCAATTCCAGAGCTATAACCTGACGGGCACGAATGAGCCGGAGCGCTTGTCGGGCAGAAATGTCTCGGCGAATTTCTTTTCTTTGCTCGGCGTTAAACCGGCGGCGGGACGCACATTTCTCCTTGAAGAAGATCGTCCCGGCGCGTCGCGTGTCTGCGTTGTGAGTAATGGTTTGTGGCAGCGTCGGTTCGGTTCCGATCCGAACCTCGTCGGGAAACAACTGACGCTTAACAATGAAAGTTATACGGTCGTCGGAGTGTTGCCGCCCACGTATCGCTTCGGCACGGCGACGGATGTGTTCGCGCCGATTGGTTTGAAAGCAGATACGATGACGGAGCGCGGCAGTCATCCGGGCATCTACGCGATTGCGCGCCTTAAGCCGGGCGTGACGGTAGAGGGAGCGCGAAGCGAGATTGTCGGTCTTGCCAAAAGCCTTGCGAAACAGTACGGCAAGGGCGATAGCGCGACAGTCACTTCGTTGCAGGAATTCTTCGTCGGCGACATCAGACCGTCGCTGCTCGTGTTGTTGGGCGCAGTCGGCTTCGTGCTCTTAATCGCGTGCGCCAACGTCGCCAACTTACTATTGGCGCGGGCGGCGTCGCGTTCAAGGGAGATTGCCATTCGCACGGCGCTCGGCGCGGGTCGCCTTCGCATCGTCCGGCAACTTTTGACGGAGAGCGTACTGCTTGCACTGCTTGGCGGCATCTTCGGATTATTGCTCGCGCTCTGGGGAATAGATGCGATACGCAGCGCGAGCATTGATAGTATTCCGACGACGGCGGTAATCAATCTCGATACGAGCGTGCTGCTGTTCACGCTTTTTGTTTCGCTGCTGACGGGCGTGGTCTTCGGCCTTGCTCCGGCGTTGCAAGCCTCTAAGCTCGATTTGAATGAGTCGCTTAAAGAAGGCGGGCGGAGCGCCACGACGGGTTCGGGCAGCAAGCAGTTGCGTAACTTGCTCGTCGTCTCGGAAGTCGCGCTCTCTTTGATGTTGCTTGTCGGCGCGGGGCTTTTGATTAAAAGTTTCACGCATCTTCGCGCAATTGATCCGGGCTTCGATCCGCAAAAGCTGCTGGCGATGCAACTCGCGCTTCCGGCGAAGGAAGACGAGGGACGCAAGGTCGCTAATTTCTTCAGCGAGTTGGACGCAAGATTAAGGGCGCTACCCGGCGTTGAAGCAATTGCGTTCTCAACCGGACTGCCTTTGTTCGGCACGAGTGACACCTCGTTTGCCATCGAAGGAAGGCCGCCGCTTGAACGAAGCAAGCAACCGCAAACGATGCAGTACGTCACCAGCCCGGACTATTTGCGCGCGATGGGCATTCGCCTTGTGAAGGGAAGATTCTTTAATGAGCGTGACACGCAGAACAGCCAGCTCGTCGCGGTGATTGACGAAGCTTTCGCGCGCCAGCAATTTCCCGATGAAGAACCGCTCGGACAGCGCATCGCGGGCGATAAGAAGAACGACATACCGGCGGCTGAAATCGTCGGCGTCGTCGCGCACGTCAAGCACTTCGGCGTGGACGCGACAGAGCGCATTCAGCCACAACTCTATCTCGCCTTCAATCAAGTGCCGGACAAGTTTCTGCCGCTCGTGGTAGATCGCATGAATCTGGTGATTCGTACCACAACCGAGCCGTCGGGCATGACGGCGCTCGTCCGGCGCGAGGTCGCCGCTCTGGATAAGAATCAGCCCGTCTATAACGTCAATACGATGGAGCAAGTGTTGAGCGAGTCAATCGCCACCGAGCGGCTCTCGACGATGCTGCTCGGCATCTTCGCGTGCGTCGCGCTCATTCTCGCCGCCGTCGGGATTTACGGCGTGATGAGCTACACGGTTGCGCAGCGCACGCATGAAATCGGCGTTCGCATGGCGCTCGGCGCACAAGCCGGTGACGTGCTTCGTTTAGTCGTCGGGCAGGGCATGACGCTGGCGCTGATCGGCGTTGCCGTCGGATTGGTCGGAGCTTTTGCCGTGACGCGCGTGATGAGCAGTTTATTGTTCGGCGTCAGCGCAACCGATCCCGTGACGTTCATCGGTGTCGCGCTATTGCTCACGATGATTGCACTCCTTGCCTGTCTCATTCCGGCGCGCAAGGCGACGAAGGTCGATCCGATGATTGCACTTCGATACGAGTAGGAGGTTGAAGATGAGTGCTTTGATACAAGATGTGCGCTTTAGTTTTAGACGACTGTTGAAGAGTCCGGGTTTTACCGTCGTCGCGTTGCTGTCGCTGGCGCTCGGCATCGGCGCGAATGCTTCGATCTTCAGTCTGGTGAATACTGTGCTGCTCCGGCCTTTGCCCGCCGCGCAGCCGGAACAGCTTGTCGGAGTGTACGGCACGCTGTCCGGCCACTCTGACGTTACGCTGATTTCTTATCCGAACTACACAGACTATCGTGACCGTAACGAAGTCTTTACAGGTTTGCTTGCCTATCGCTTTGCTCCCGTGAGCCTTAGTCATAGCGGCGCGAACGAGCGTTTGTGGGGATACGTTGTGTCGGGCAATTACTTTGACGTGCTCGGCGTCAAGCCTGCGCTCGGTCGCACTTTTACACCGGAAGAAGACAAGACGCCGAACTCGCATCCGGTGGTGGTCATGAGTTACGGCAGTTGGCAAAGACGCTTCGGCGGCGATCCGTCAATCGTCGGAAAAACTGTGCTGCTTAACAGTCATACATTCACGATCATCGGCATCGCGCCCAAAGATTTTAACGGAACGGAGGTCGCTTACGCGCCGGAGCTTTGGGCACCGGCGATGATGGCCGGACAGATCGAGCCGGGCAGCGACTGGCTCACGCAACGCGGCGATGCAAATTTGTTTGTGATGGGGCGGCTCAAACAGGGCGTCAGTCGCGCGCAGGCCGAAGCCTCCTTCCAGTCCATTACCGCTCAACTAGCCCGCGACTATCCCGATGCAAATGGGGGCAGAGGCATCAAGCTTTTGCCGTCTGGATTATTCACGCCGGAGATTCGCAGCGCCGTCGTCGGCTTCACAGGAGTGTTGATGGCTGTCGTCGGATTGCTGCTCTTGATCGCCTGCGTCAATCTGGCGAACTTGTTGCTCGCGCGTGCCACAGAGCGACGCAAGGAGATTGCGATACGTTTGGCGCTCGGCGCAAGCCGCGCGCGTCTCGTGCGGCAGTTGTTGACGGAAAGCGTGTTGCTCTCGGTGGCGGGCGGCGCGCTCGGCCTGTTGCTTGCCGTGTGGATTAACGATCTGGTGGCCGCGATTAAACTGCCGATGGACATCGCGCTCGCGTTTGATTTAAGCCTTGACTGGCGCGTGCTGGTGTTTACATTTCTGCTGTCGTTGATAACGGGCATCGTGTTCGGTTTGTTGCCCGCTTTGCAATCCTCGAATCCGAATCTGGTTTCGTCGCTCAAGGACGACACTGCGGCAAGCGGCTTTCGTCGCTCGCGCCTGCGTAACACGCTCGTCACCGCACAGATAGCGTTGTCGTTATTACTACTCATCTGCGCTGGGTTGATTGTGCGCAGCCTGCAACATGCGCGTTCGATGAGTCCGGGTTTCAATCCTGAAAATGCTGTCGCCGCGTCGTTCGATGTTGGGTTGCAAGGCTACGACGAAGCGAAGGGGCGCGCATTTCAGCAGCAAGTTGTCGACCGCGTCGCGGCGTTGCCCGGCGTGCAATCGGCGACGCTCGTCACTAATCTTCCGCTCAGCCTCAACTACAACTCGACGAATATTTACATCGAAGGGCAGCCTTTTGTGAATAGCAGCGAGTTGCCGCCGGTGATACCGAACAAAGTCGGCCTCAACTATTTTCAAACGATGAACATCGGTTTGCGCGGGCGCGACTTTACCGCGCGCGATAAGGAAAAGGAATCGCGCGTGGCAATCGTCAACGAAACTTTCGCGCGCCGTTTCTTTCAAGGGCAGGAAGCTCTCGGCAAGCGATTTAATTTCGACGGGCCGACGGAGCCGTTCTGGGAAATCATCGGTGTCGCTGCCGACGGCAAATACAACACTCTCGGCGAAATGCCGCAGCCGCTCGTGTATCGCCCGCTCTTGCGCAACTACGATTCGACGACGACGCTGGTGGCGCGAACGACTGCGACTGATCCGCAAACAATCATCCACGCCATTCGACGCGAAATCGGCAGCCTAGACCCGAACTTGCCGCTCTACGATGTCAAAACTCTGAACGAGCACATGAACATCCCGCTCTTTCCCGCGCGCATGGCGGCGCTCGTGCTCGGCAGTTTCGGCGTGCTCGCGCTCTTGCTCGCAGCCATCGGGGTTTACGGTGTGATGTCTTATGCGGTTTCGCAGCGCACGCGGGAAATCGGCGTCCGCATGGCGCTCGGCGCGCAGCCGCGAGACGTTTTGCGATTAGTCGTCGGACAGGGAATGCTGCTGGCTCTCATCGGCACAGGCGTCGGCTTAATCGCGGCCTTCGCGCTAACGCGAGTCATGTCCGGTTTGCTTTACGGAGTAAGCGCAGTTGATCCGCTCACGTTCGTCGTCGTGCCGTTGCTGCTCGTGTGCGTGGCGCTCATCGCATGTCTCATTCCGGCGCGACGCGCGACGAAGGTCGATCCGATGATCGCGCTCCGGCACGAGTGACGACGATTAATAGTAGTGGATGCGGAACGATGGATGGGAACATGATAAGGCTTTCGCCTGTCGGTTCATGCTTCGGCGTTCCCGGTTTCATTTGCGGTGGAGGTATTGATGAAAAGCTTTTGGCAAGACTTGCGCTATGCGGTGCGGATGCTGTCGAAGAGTCCGGCTTTTACGGCAATCGCCGTTCTTTCTCTGGCGCTCGGCATCGGCGCGAATACTTCGATTTTTAGTTTCGTCAATGCCGTGTTGCTCAGACCTCTGCCGGTTGCCGAGCCGGAGCGACTCGTCTCCGTGTTCAGTAGCCGCCGCGCTAATCCATACGATGTTTCTTCGTACCCGGACTACGTTGATTACCGTGATAAGAACGAAGTCTTTAGCGGGATAACGGCCTTCTCCAGTGCCGCCGTTAGCTTGAACAGCGACGATCAGACCGAAGCGCTTCCCGGTTTGATCGTGACGGGCAACTACTTCGATGTGCTGGGCGTGCGTGCTGCTATGGGGCGCACGTTTCTGCCGGAGGAAGATAGAACGCCGGGCGCGCATCCGGTTGCGATTATCAGTCATGGCTTGTGGCAGCGTCGCTTCGCAGGTGATCCGAACGCCGTCGGCAAGCAACTGCTTTTGAATGGACAATCTTTTACGGTTGTGGGCGTTGCTCCGGCGAATTTTAACGGCACGGAGGCGGGGCAGACAAAGGATATTTATCTGCCGATGATGATGCAGGCAGCCGTGCTTCCGCCGCGTAGCGATTATTCCGGCGAGATGTATCCTGATTTGCTATCGGATCGCGGTGACGGATGGCTCAACGTGATCGGTCGCCTCAAACCCGGCGTCACGATTGGGCAGGCGCAGGCCGGAATACAAACGCTCGCAAAGCAATTAGAGCAGGCTTACCCGAAAACGAATCGGGATAAAGCAGCAACGCTCTATCCTGTCAGCAAAGGCGATCCCAGACAGCGCGGCACGCTTCTCTCGGTCGCAGGGTTGTTGATGTCTGTGGTCGGCCTCGTGCTCTTGATCGCGTGCGCGAACGTGGCGAATTTGCTGCTGGCGCGTGCTTCCACGAGACGCCGCGAAATCGGCATTCGGCTTGCTTTGGGCGCGAGTCGCGGGCGGTTGATTCGCCAACTCTTGACAGAGAGTATGTTGCTGTCGGCATTGGGCGGCGCGGTCGGGCTGCTACTCGCCGTGTGGACGGTCGATGCGCTCAGAACTTACACGCCGGACAACTTCTTTCCGTTCTTCTTTGATTTCAATTTGGACGCGCGCGTGCTGTTGTTCACGCTGCTGCTATCTGTCTTGACCGGTCTCGTCTTCGGCATTGCTCCGGCGCTCCAAGCTTCAAATCCAGACCTCGTCAACGCGCTTAAAGATGAAGCGATTATGTTGCCCGGTAAAGGCTCGCGGCGGCACTTCAGTTTGCGTAATTTGCTCGTCGTCGCGCAGGTGGCAGTGTCGCTCGTGCTCTTGATCGGCGCGGGGCTGTTTCTACGAAGCCTCCGGCAAGCGCAACGTATCGATCCCGGCTTCGACGCGGAAAATGCTTTGGTGATGCGGCTCAATACAAATCTGCTACGCTACACGAAACCGCAGGGACAAGAATTTTACAGACAGGTAATCGAGCGCATTGAAGCCTTGCCGGGCGTGCAGTCCGCAACGCTCACGCTCGCGCCGCCCTTGAACGGCTCGCGCCATCAAACCAGCGTAGTTGTCGAAGGACAGGAGAGCGGCGAAGGCGCGGATACGATTGCGGAGTCGCGCCGCAACACGACGCTTACCTCTTCAATCGGGTTGCGATATTTCGAGACGCTACAGATTCCTTTGCTGCGCGGGCGTGAGTTCACGATGCAGGATCGTGAGGGCGCGCCGGGCGTCGCCGTCGTCAACGAAACTTTCGTGAAGCGTTACCTCGCCGGGCAAGACCCGATTGGCAAACGCATCAGATTAAGCGGAGCAAAAGACCCCTGGCTGGAAGTCGTCGGCCTTGCGCGCGACAGCAAGTACCTGACGCTCGGCGAAGCGCCCGCGCCGTTCGTCTATCAACCAATAGCGCAACGCTATGAGAGCGGCATAAGCTTGATCGTGCGTACAAAAACCGATCCGACAAACTTCCTCGCGCCGGTACGCAGAGAAGTACAGGCGATTGAAAAGAACTTGCCGGTTACGGACATCAGACCGATGACGGAACTGCTCGGCAATTCCCTGTATGCGGCACGGATGGGCGCGGTCTTGCTCGGCGTTTTCGGCCTTCTGGCGTTGCTCCTTGCCGCCATCGGTTTATACGGCGTGATGGCTTATTCGGTGGCGCGGCGCACGCGCGAGATCGGCATTCGGATGGCTTTGGGCGCGCAACGCGGCGACGTGCTGCGGCTTGTGTTGTACGAAGGCATGACGCTCGTCGGCGTCGGTATTCTGTTCGGTCTGGCGGGAGCGTTCGCGTTGACGCGCCTGCTCGCAAGCTTTCTCTACGGCGTCAGTACAACCGACCCTTCGACCTTCATCGGCATCGCCGTGTTTCTTGCGGCCATCGCGCTCGTGGCGAATTTTATTCCGGCGCGTAGGGCGACGAAAGTCGATCCGATGATCGCGCTTCGATACGAATAGGAGAAATCATGGCGACTCTGTGGCAAGACATACGTTACGGTTTTCGGACGCTGCTTAAAAAGCCCGGCTTCGCGGCGATCACGGTGCTTACTCTGGCCTTGGGAATCGGCGTCAACAGCGCGATCTTCAGCGTCATCAATGCTGTGCTGCTTCGACCCTTGCCGCTTGCGGAGGCTGACCGCCTCGTGTACGCCGAAGGATTGGACTTTCGAGACAACACGAAGGGCGGTTCGATTTCGCCGCCGGACTTTTTGGATTACCGCGAGCAGGCGCACTCCTTCGAGCGCTTCGCCGCGTTTCAACCTTTATCGTTTACGCTGACGGGCGAGGGCGAGCCGGAGCGTGTGACGAGCGCGCGTGTCTCGGCAGGATTCTTTGAGACGCTCGGCGTTCAGCCTGTGGCGGGCGGGCGAACGTTTCTCGCGGACGAAGAACAGGCGGGACGCAATGGTGTCGTCGTCATAAGTCACGGACTCTGGCAAAGTCGCTTCGGCGGTGATCCGAAGCTTGTCGGAAAAACTCTCGCGCTCAACGGGCAGAACGCGACGATCATCGGCATCATGCCTCCCGATTTTCAGTTTCCGCGCGACGCCCAACTATGGACGCCGATTGCTTTCAAAACTCCGCAGATGTCGCAACGCAGAACGCACTTTTTGACAGCCGTCGGGCGATTGAAAAACGGTGTGACAGCGGATCAAGCGCAGGCTGAAGTTAATAACATCGCGCACGGACTTGAAAAGCAGTATCCCGAATCGAACACGCATTTCGGCTTGGGATTAACGCTGCTACCGGAAAGGCTCGTCGGGCAACTGCGGTTGACGTTGCTTGTGCTGTTGGGCGCGGTCGGGCTTGTGCTCTTGATCGCGTGTGCGAACGTCGCCAACTTATCCTTGGCGCGCGGCGTGTCTAGGCACAGAGAGATTGCGATTCGTTCAGCTTTGGGCGCAAGCCGCGTGCGTGTCGTGCGGCAGCTTTTGACGGAAAGCGTATTACTCTCGCTTGTCGGCGGAGGCTTAGGGTTGTTGCTCGCTGTGTGGAGCGTTGATCTGCTCGTCGCGTTTAGTCCCGAAAATCTTCCGCGCATTAAAGAAGTGACGATTGATTGGCGCGTCGTTTTGTTCACTCTGTTCGTCTCGCTTTTGACCGGCATTATCTTTGGCCTCTTCCCGGCGCTTTCCACCTCGAAGTCGAATTTGACGGAGACGCTCAAAGAGGGAAGTCGCGGCACGATGGGAGCGAAGGGGCAGCGTTTGCGCGCGCTGCTCGTCGTCTCCGAAGTGGCGTTATCTTTAATGCTGCTCGTCGGCGCGGGACTATTGATTAAAAGTTTCCTGCGATTGACACACGTCGATCCGGGCTTTACGCCGACGAACGTGTTGACGATGCAACTCTCGCTCACGCGCACGAAGTATCCCGAACCGCAACAGGGCGCTGCGTTCTTTCAGGAACTCGTTTCGCGTATTGAAGCCTTGCCCGGCGTGCAGGCTGCCGGAACAGTGACGGAACTTCCGTTTAGCGGTCAGGACAACGATACGTTCTTCACCATCGAGGGCAAGCCGCCCGTCGCTTTCGGAAGTCTTGAGAACGATGCCAGTATACGCGTCGTCAGCCCGAACTATTTCCGCGCCATCGGCATTCCGCTCCTTAAAGGGCGCTTCTTCACCGACCGCGATTCGATTAACGCTCCGAACGCCATTATCGTCAGCGATAGCTTTGCGCGGCGCTTTCTTCCCAACGAAGACCCGATTGGACAACGCTTGACGATTGACTTCGGCAAGCCATGGACGGGCGAAATTGCGGGAGTCGTCGGGAACATTCATCACAGCAGTCTGGATCAAGAGCCGACGGGCGAAATGTATGTCAATCACGCGCAAACTCCCTCGCCGATGACAAACATAGTCGTGCGCGCCAATGGTGGTGATTCGTCGAAGCTCACTGCCGCGATCAGAAACGAAGTGCAGGCGCTCGATAAGGATTTGCCGATCTACAACATCAAGACGATGGAGCAACGCGTTTCCGAATCCGCCGCGCAACCGCGTTTTCGCACGCTGCTGCTGGGACTCTTCGCGTGCATTGCGCTTCTGTTGGCGAGCGTCGGCATCTACGGCGTCATCTCTTATTCCGTGACGCAGCGCACGCACGAAATCGGCATTCGTCTCGCTTTGGGCGCGCAGGCGAGCGATGTGCTTCGCCTCGTCGTCAAGCAAGGCATGGCGCTGGCTCTTATCGGCATCGTGATCGGTTTGGTTGCCGCTTTCGCGGTGACGCGCGTGATGGCGAGTTTGCTGTACGGCGTAAGCGCGACTGATCCTCTAACCTTCGTTGGTGTGTCGGTGTTGCTTGCCGGAGTCGCGCTCGTCGCTTGCCTTGTTCCAGCACGCCGAGCGACGAAGGTTGATCCGATGATTGCGCTCAGACACGATTAGGAGAACACGATGACGACGCTCTGGCAGGACGTGCGGTATGGGATTCGGATGCTCGCAAAGCGTCCGGGCTTTACGATCATCGCGGTGCTCGCGCTTGCCTTGGGCATCGGCGCGAACATGGCGATCTTCAGCGTGGTCAATGCGGTGATACTGCGCCCGTTGCCTTACAAAGACCCGGAGCGGCTGGTGACGATCTTAGGCACCGCGCCGAAGTTGGATATAGATGTGTTCTCCGTATCGGGGCCTGACTTCGTTGACTGGCGCAGTCAGAATCACGTCTTCGAGCAACTCGCGGCGCTGGAGGAAGCGAGCTTTAATTTGACAATCGCGGGCGGCGAGCCGGAGCGCGTGTCGAGCGCGGCGGCGAGCGCAGAGCTTTTTCCGCTGCTCGGTGTGAACGCGAGTTTGGGACGCACGTTCGGCGAAGAAGAGGAAGGAGCGGGGCGCAATAAGGTCGCGGTGCTTAACGACGGTTTGTGGCGGCGACGCTTCAATGCTAATCCTGCTTTGATCGGACAAACGATTATGTTGAGCGGTGAAGCTTACACGGTTATCGGTGTGATGCCGCCGACGTTTCATTTCCCGGAAGGCGATACGGAGACGAACGTGTGGGTTCCTCTCGATGGTACTGCGGGCGAGACGGGCAAGCGCGGGCATCGCAATCTGATCGTCGTCGGGCGTTTGAAGAAAGGCGTTTCCTTGACGCAGGCGCAAACGGAGATGAATGGAATTTCGCAAAGATTGGCCGTGCAGTATCCGGGATCAAACGCTGATTGGGACGTGAAGGTTTCAGGCTTGCAAGCGCTCTTAACGGAAGACATCGAACCGGCGTTGCTCGTGTTATTCGGCGCAGTCGGTTTTGTGTTATTAATCGCGTGCGCCAACGTCGCCAACCTTCAATTAGCGCGGGCGGCGGCAAGACAAAAAGAGATTGCGATATGGCTGGCGCTCGGCGCAAGCCGCGCGCGGCTCATGCGGCAGTTGTTGACGGAGAGTGTATTGCTATCGCTGATGGGCGGCGCGGTTGCGTTGTTGTTCGCGCTGTGGGGCATTGATGCGCTTGTCGCCGCGTTGCCTGAAGGCGTGCCGCGCGCGAGCGAGATCGGCCTTGACGCTTCGGCGCTCGGCTTCACGCTGCTCATCTCACTTTTGACGGGCATACTGCTCGGCCTCGCTCCGGCATGGCAGGGAACTAAGCCGGATTTGACGGAAGGCTTAAAGGAGGGCGGCAAGCCTCTGATGGGCGTCGGGCGTCGTAGCGGCGTGCGCAGCCTACTGGTCATCGGTGAAGTCGCTTTGTCGCTACTGCTTTTAATCGGTGCTGGCTTGATGCTGAAGAGCTTTTATCGCTTGCGCGAAGTTAAGCCGGGCGTTGATCCGCACAATGTCGTGACGATGCAGATAAACTTGCCGCCCGCGAGGTACGCGGAGGATTACAAGCAGGCGAATTTCTTTGGAGCAGTTCTCGAACGCATCGGTACGTTGCCCGGTGTAATGTCCGCCGGAGCGACGACGAATCTTCCGTTCATCGGCGACGACCAATCCGATTTCACAATCGAAGGACGGCCTGAAGCGAAGACGCTGAAGGACGCTTTGATTGCGAGCTACGATTCGGTGAGTCCAAATTATTTCCGCGCAACGGGTATCTCCATTGTGAAAGGCCGCGCCTTTACCGAACAAGACAAAAAGGGCGCTTTGCCCGTCGCCATCATCAGCGAAACAATGGCGCATCGCTTCTTCGGCAACGAAGACCCTCTCGGTAAACATATTCGCAGGGGAGATTCGGAAGACAACAAACCTTGGTTAACGATCATCGGCATCGCGGGCGACGTGCGGCGCTACGGGCTTGCGGAGAGATTGAGGCCGGAAATTTATTACCCGTACATGCAGCAACCGCAGGCGGCGATGGCGCTCGTGATACGTACAGCCGCCGATCCTTTAAGCATCGCTCCGGCTGTGCGCCGTGAAGTGCAGGCCGTTGATAAAGATCAACCCGTTTACGACATCAAGACGATGGACTCGCTGCTCGCAAAGTCAATCGCATCGAACCGTTTGACTGTATGGCTGCTCGGCCTCTTCGCCGCCCTTGCGCTACTGCTCGCATCAATCGGCATCTACGGCGTGATCGCTTACTCGGTCACGCAACGCACGCGCGAGATCGGGATTCGCATGGCTCTCGGCGCACGCCCGCGCGACGTGCTGCGTTTAGTCGTCGGACAGGGCATGATGCTCACGCTCATCGGCATCGGTCTCGGCCTCGTCGGAGCATTTGCTTTAACCCGCTTGATGACGAGCTTGCTTTTTTCGGTCAGCCCTACCGATCCCGTGACGTTTGCTGCCATCTCCGCGCTGCTTGCAGTTGTGGCGCTGCTCGCGTGTTACATTCCGGCGCGCAGAGCGACGAAGGTCGATCCGATGGTCGCGCTCAGACACGAATAAATAAGGTTGGTTCAAGAATGAGAATCGCTTCATGAAGAGTGCTGCTTCATCAATTCCGCGCGTGCTTGTCGCGGACGATCAGCCGGACGTGCTGGAAGCCTTGCGCCTGTTGCTCAAGGGAGAAGGCTGTCGGATCGAGTCTGTAACATCGCCCGCGAAAGTGATTGAAGCGCTTGCTGCGCAAGATTTCGATGTCCTGCTGATCGATCTCAACTACACGCGCGATACTACTTCAGGGCAGGAAGGACTCGATCTCCTTTCTCGCATTCAAAGCATAGACAGCACGCTGCCTGTCGTCGTCATGACGGCATGGAGCAGCGTCGAGACAGCGGTTGAAGCGATGCGGCGCGGCGCGCGCGATTTTATTCAAAAGCCTTGGGAGAACGCGCGGCTGCTGACCGTGCTGCGAACTCAAATCGAGTTGGGACGCGCGCTTCGCAGAGGGCAGTATCTCGAAGCCGAAAACAAATTGCTGCGCGACGTGGATAACGTCAAGCGTCCGGTATTGATCGCCGAATCGAAGGCGATGCAGCCCGTCCTGCAACTCATAGAACATGTCGGGCCGTCGGACGCCAACGTGTTGATTACGGGCGAACACGGCACGGGCAAGGAAGTCGTCGCGCAGACGCTTCACTTGATTTCGCAGCGCGCCGCCAAGCCGATGGTCACGGTCAATATCGGCGGACTTTCGGAAGGAACATTTGACAGCGAACTATTCGGGCATGTTAAGGGCGCGTTCACAGACGCCAAAACGGATCGCGTCGGACGCTTTGAACTAGCCAATAACTCGACGATCTTTCTCGATGAGATTGCGAACATTCAACTCAGCCAGCAAGCAAAACTGCTGCGCGTGATTGAAACGGGCGAGTTCGAGCGCGTCGGATCATCGAAAACCCATCGCGTGGATGCGCGGATTCTTTCGGCGACGAATGCCGACTTGAATGAGGAAGTGAAACAGAATCGTTTTCGTCAGGACTTGCTTTTTCGTCTTAACACAGTCGAGATAAATCTGCCGCCGCTGCGCGAGCGCGAAGAAGACGTGTCGCTTCTGGCAAAGCATTTCCTGCGTCACTATGCGCGGCGTTACCGGAAGCCGCTCGAGAATTTCGATGGAGCGACGATGAAGGCGCTGCGGGATTACGCATGGCCGGGCAATGTTCGTGAACTCGGCCATGTAATCGAGCGTGCGGTGTTGATGGCGCGCGGCGATGTTGTCGAAGCGCTTGATCTAGGTTTACGATCAGGGCATGAGCATTCGGGGCGGCTGGAAGAAATGAGCATCGAGGAAGTTGAAAGCTTCCTCATTCGCAAAACTCTCCTGCGCTTCGATGGTAACGTCAACAAAGCTGCCGAAGCGCTCGGCTTGAGCCGCAGCGCGCTTTATCGCCGCATTCAACGCTACGGATTATGAACGAAAGAAGAAAGCAGGAAACGCGCCGCACGAGTTACGAAAAGCGCATCCTGCTGTTGGCCTTGATGTCCGGTTTGCCGGGCGTCTCGGTCGCACTGTCGATGCTGTGGGGCAATGCTTACACGGCGAAGGTGCAGTGGACGCTCTCTGTTTTTATTCTGAGCGTGTGGTGCGGCTTCGCTTTTGTTTTGCGCGAGCGTGTGGTGCGGCATCTGCAAACTCTCTCGAACTTACTTGCGGCGCTCAGAGAAGGCGACTATTCAATTCGCGCGCGCGGCGCAAGGCGCGACGACGCGCTCGGCGAAGTAATGCTGGAAGTCAATGCGCTCGGCGAAACCTTGCGCGAGCAACGACTCGGCGCGATGGAAGCAACGGCTTTGCTTCGCGCCGTAATGGCGGAGATCGACGTTGCCATCTTCGCCTTCGATGCGTCGAATCGCTTGCAGCTCGTGAATCGCGCGGGTGAACATTTGTTGGGGCAACCAAGCGAGCGGCTGCTGGGGCGTAACGCAGACGAACTCGGCTTCTCCGATTGCCTGCACGAAGACACGCACACGCGTACCTTGCAAAAGACTTTTCCGGGCGGAGCAGGTCGCTGGGAAGTAAGGCGCGGCACATTCCGCGAGCGCGGCCAGCCGCATCAATTGTTGGTGCTCGCAAATTTAAGCCGCGTCCTGCGCGAAGAAGAGCGCGAAGCGTGGCAGCGTTTGGTGCGTGTGCTCGGACATGAATTGAATAATTCGCTCGCGCCCATTAGTTCCATCGCCGGAAGCCTTGAGACTTTACTGGCGCGTACACCGAAACCTGCGGACTGGCGCGAAGACATGCAGCGCGGATTGACGGTCATCGGATCACGCTCCGCCGCCTTGAACCGCTTCATGGGAGCTTATGCGCGCCTCGCGCGACTGCCCAGACCGCAGTACGCGCCGCTCGATGTGGATGAGTGGGTGCGGCGGGTCGTGCGCCTTGAGATGCGGCTTCCCATCGCAGTGCGCTCCGGCGCGCCGCTGACGATTCAGGCCGACGGAGATCAGTTGGATCAATTGCTTATCAATCTGCTTCGTAATGCGGTGGACGCGGCATTGGAAACCGGCGGCGGCGTGAGCGTGACGTGGACGAAGAACGCATCTTATCTGCGCTTACTGGTTGAGGATGAGGGTTACGGCCTTTCAAGCACTGCTAATCTGTTCGTTCCTTTTTTTACCACCAAACCCAGCGGCGCGGGCATCGGTCTGGTGCTATGTCGCCAGATAGCAGAGGCGCATGGCGGCACACTCACTCTGGAAAACAGACAAACAAATCGCGGCTGCATCGCGCAGCTTCGTCTTCCGCTCTAAAGCTTGTCGCGTACCGAAGGCGTCTTTACCCGACTCGTAAGACGATTTTCAATTAATCTTTAGTTCTTTTTTCCAAAAGATGGAGTAGCGCCAGAATAAGTGTCTGGCGACTTGTGAACCCGGCAAGATGTCCGCACAAATCAGCTTGATCTGCGGCAGCGTGAGATATGCGTCTGTTTTTCCATGCTCATCATATGCCTCGCGCACTTCGCTTGAAGGTCTTGGCCTTCCGGTTTTTATCAGCGTGAGAAATAAACTTGCAGGATAAGCGACGCCATCAAACGCCGGAATTGAGCCGCGCCGAGCGCAGGCATTCAACTTTATCTTTAGGAAAGAACATGAGAGCGAAGCTGTCGAGGCGTCGTGCTCGAATGACTTGTTCGGCGGCGCGTTAAGAGCAACATTCAACGCGAAGCAATATGCTCCCGCGAGCTAAGTTTGCCCGTAGCCATATCAAATCTCAACTTCTCGAAAGGAGTTGTTGCCATACAAATCTCCCACATCTTTTCGGCGTCTTCTGGAGAATTAACATCTCCGCATTTAGACCGCTCATATTTGGCTACAACCGTATCAATGACAAGAAGCGGCTCATTTGGCATAAGCTTGGCATCCTGATACCAATAAGACATGGATGTTGTGGCTGTCGTGCGAGAAAGGTCGGCAACATCTTTCAAAAGGTAGCGTGCAATTTCTTTTCCCTCATCTCCGAATATAACAACGACTGGCGTATTAGGGTCGCTATTGTTGCCATAATAAAAATCAACCATCGCCACACGGCTTCCATCATTGGTAACAAGCAACTCTCTCGGAATCTCTGGCAAGATGCGAGTCCATATCCGCCGAAAGCGACGACTATTGTGATAAAGGATAGCGCGTTTCTTTTCGGTTACTTCCACAAAGTAGCGTCGGTTTGCAGAATAATATCTCTTTGTTTGGAGAGTAGAATATGTGTCTGCGTGAGCATTCGCCGCTAGAATCAGTGAAATAATAGTTAAGGCGGCAAAACAGGCTTTCAACTTCATGACGTATGATTTCCTCTTACATTGGGCGAAGCCGCCGAACGCCGGAATTGAATCGGCGGCGCGATGCCGCACAACGCTGAAAGGATAATTCAATGATGAAAAGCAACGTACCGCCGCTCGATTCCAATGACTCGTTAGACGGCGCGCTGGATGGAATGCGGCGCGTTGAAGAATACAACGATCAGTTCAGACAGCCAAATCCAAATGGCAGATACCCGCTCTGCAAACCGAGATTGCGGGACATTGAAAACTGCGAACGATGCGGCAGTTGGATAAGGGGAGTAAACGGCGCGTGCCCAGCAGTGCCGCCAGAACAACGATGGGGTGAAGCCGTCTAACGCTGAATTGAGCGGCGCGAGCAAGGAGCATTCAATATGAGCGAAGCAAAGAACGATGAGAAGCACGCAGTCGAGCGTCCGGCTCGAATGACTTGTTGGGCGGCGGCTAGGAGATGGCAATGCGGATAGACATAAAAGACTGGACAGATATTGAGAGGAATACAACTTGTGTTGGTGCAAAGTTAAACCTTCACTTACGAGAAGGAATACTTGATGCCTACGTTACCGGGTATTTTGTGCCAGACGATGGATGTTACGAGATTTATCCGAACAAGACACAAAACCACAAACAGGTTGAAGAAATTTTCTATGATTGGGAGCAGGTGGCTTCACCAGCACACTGGCAATCACAGAAGCCTTATTGGTTTCTGTTTACACATCCTCACAAGAAATTGCCGTGCGTAGTTGAGTTCTACGCCTACGGTTGGCTGCTAGATGATGACTACAAATCTTTAGATTGAATGGCGGAAGCCGCCCAACGATGGAATTAACCTGCGCCGAGCGCGCAGCCTTCAACGAGGTATTTATGATTAACGATGAAAGCCACGCTATCGAGGCGTCACGGTTCAATGACTTGTTGGGCTGCCCGTTGAAGAAACGGCGCAACTCTAAATACGCGGAGCGAAACAGGCGCGAGTTTGAATGCAAGTGCTGTGGCATTAGTTGGTTTACGGCGTGGTATTGTCCACTCTGCCACAGATGGGGAACACCGAAAAGATAAGCAGCTCAACGCCGGAATTGACCCGCTGCGAGCGAGCAGCATCCAAGATAATCTTTAGCAAAGGTTGATGACAAGCACGCAGTCGAGCAGTCGGGTCGAATGACTTGTTCGGCGTGTCTTAGCGAGGAAGTTCGTCTTCGCCAATTTGCCACTTCGTAAAATTTACAAACACAACGCATAAAGGCTCATCAAGATAAGCTCTCGGCGCATCCTTCATTTTAACAATAAGTTCATTTGCATACCGAGTAGAACTTGCGGGATATTTACCGGGCTTGAGCGGAAACTGCGCTTTGATTTCGTCCAGCGTTAAGCCTTGTCTTATGCCTTCGCGGGTGCGTTGCACAATTTCAACTTGCGAGATTTCGCTCTCCCAAACTTCCACGCTTTTGTGCATAAGATTCAACCCAACGTGAAAAACTGCATGGCAAGCAACGCAAAGAGCAACGAGATTTTCAGGGCTATTATCGCCGCTATCCTCAAGATGATGAACATTCATCCACTTAAAAGCGCGATGCTCACAGCCAGCGCAAGTCCAATTGTCTCGCTCAAGCACAACTTTCCGAATCTTTTCCCACTCAGCTTTCGGCGGGCGTTCAGGATACCACAAACGCCGATTTGTAATGCCCGGACGCAATATAATTTTAGTTCTATTTTGCATCTTCATTTATCAAAGCCTTTCGGGTAATCAGGAAACGCCGAACGCCCGAATTAACCGGCGAGCTGTCAATGTCGAAGATAAAAAGCAACGTTATTGCGAGTCCGGTTGAATGACTTGATAGACCGCTCGCTGAATGGAACGAGCCGCTTTGGATTTCTTAAACTTGCAATGCTCATCAACGTCACTGTTTTGGAATGCGAAGCGGTCTATCGCCCATTATGCGACTAATAGCTTAATAATGCGCTCTAGGTACATATTATAATACAGTTTATTGTTTAGGGGCTTGGTGAATAGGTTACCTTGCATTTGCTCGGAGGTCTGGCGATGCCGGGAGTGGTATGTTAAATTAAGCGTCAATGCGCCCGTAGCTCAGTGGATAGAGCGCCTGCCTCCGGAGCAGGAGGCCGTAGGTTCAAATCCTACCGGGCGTATTTCTCATCATTATGCTTATTGTCAAACGCCGCAATGCCTCCATAATCAACACGCCGCACGGTTCGGAGATTCGCCCGCTCGTTGATCGCACCACTTCGCCCATCGAGCGTTGCAGCCTCGCCGAAGAAGTGATGCCCGTCGGCGCGAAGATCGGGCGGCATCATCATCTCCAAACAGAAGAAATCTATTACATACTGCGCGGGACAGGGCATATGACCGTCGGCGCAGAGACGCGCGAAGTCGAAGCGGGCGACGCCGTTTTTATTCCACGCGGGCAAGTGCATACGCTCGAAAACACGGGCGCGGAGCCGTTGACGATGCTGCTTGTGTGCGGCCCGGCTTACTCCATCGAAGATCATCGTTCGGGTGAAGCGGCGGAGATCGAGTAAGCTTCTGCATTTATTCAAACGGCGCGAAATCTTTTTGCCTGCGCGCGGCGTCCTGCGGCCAAACTTTTATTTTCGTGAACGGATCGAGCGCGGCGAGTAGCCCGGCAATGTTCGCGTATCTGTCGCGCGGATCATTTGCGAGACAGCGTGCGAGGACAGTTGCGAGTTTGCGCGGCGCTTTTTTTTCGCGCAGCAGCTCGAGCGGCGGCGCTTCGATTAATTGCGGATAGCGCGCGGCGAGCGGAGCGCGTCGGTCGTGTCTCGGTGCATCGCCCGTGCGGAATGCCCGTGCGCCCGTGGTGAGTTCAAAGAGCAGCAAGCCCAGACCGTAAACGTCTGTCGCGGGGGTTAAAGGCTCGCGGAGGATTTGTTCCGGCGCAAGATACTGCGGCGTCCCCGAACGATCCGGCGGACGCCTGCCTGTTTGCCATTTCCAAGCCACGCCGAAATCGAGCAGCACGGGACGCCCGCCGCGCAGAATAATATTCGAGGGTTTCAAATCTCTGTGAACGAAGCCGCGCGCGTGTGCGTGCGTGAGCGCCGCGCCCGTATGCTGCACGATGCGCACCGCCGCGTCCGCCGCGAAACTGCCTTGATCGTTCAATTCGGTGCGTAAGGTTTGACCGTTAATGTGTTCGAGAAGTAAGTAGGGAAGCCGCGCGCGCATGTTTCGAGCGATGAGCCGGACGATGCCGGGGTGATTCATTCGTGCGAGCGCAGAGCCTTCCGCGCGCAGTAGCCTGCGCCATTTGAGATAATTTTCATCGGTGGGACGAAGGCGCTTGCAGACGAGCGGCGCGCGTAATTCATGATGCCAGACGGCGAACACGTCCGCGTTCATGCCGCGCGCGATTCGATAAGCGACGGTGAAATCGTCTATGCGCGTGCCGGGCTGCGGGTCATCTAATGTATCCGGCGCGGAAGCGTGCGCAGCAGTAGTGGTCATCGTTTAAGCATATGGAAAAAGCGCGAGTCGATCCGGCGTGGATACAGACTCGCGCTCTTCGTATTGTGAGCTTCGCTACACTGTGCGTTTCGAGCGCACCTTGTATTCTACAACTCAAATAATCAGGTGTGCGACAACTCTACTTCGAGCCGCCGCCTTCTTGACCGAGTCCCTGACCGGCCATGCCGCCCTGCGTGCCTTTTTCGCCGGGGCGCGGCGGATGACCGTCGCCGGTTGTCGAGTTAGGGTCTTGGCCGCCCTTCTCGCCGGGACGCGGCGGGTGTCCGTCGCCTGTGGTGGAATAATCGGCAGGCTTATCGCCGCCGGATTGATTTTGCGGAAAGCCGCCTTGATTCGATTGATCTGCCATCTCCGTTGTCTCCTTATAATCTTCGACTCGAAAAACTTTTCCGCATCATACGCTTCGGTGCTGCACAAGTCTTGTCAGCGACGTTGCTTGTTCGTTACAAGTTTTACATCGAAAGCCAAACTGCTTAAGGCACACTATCATCACTGATCTTGAGCGTTAGCGATTCACCATAGTGTGAACGAAGCTGATGGCGAGATAAAAGACTGCGGCGAAGCCTGCGGCAATCGGGATCGTCATAATCCATGCCCAGACGATGCGGCCTGCGACGCCCCACTTGACGGCTGACAATCTGCGCGTCGAGCCGACGCCGACGATAGCGCCCGTGATCGTGTGCGTTGTGGAAACGGCGACGCCCGACAGCGTTGCGTAAGCGAGGGTTAATGCCGCGCCCGTTTCCGCGCAAAAGCCGCCGACCGGCTTGAGCTTAGTGATTTTCGATCCCATCGTATGCACGATGCGCCAGCCGCCGGAAAGAGTGCCGAGCGCAATGGCGGCGTGCGCAATCAGCACAACCCACAGCGGAATGCCGGGCAATGTGCCGTTCGGCCCGTAAGATAGTAAGCCGCCCGCAGCCAGCACAGCCGTAATAATGCCCATCGTTTTTTGCGCGTCGTTGCCGCCATGCCCTAATGAAAAAGCGGCGGCGGAAAACAGTTGGCCGCGCCTGAAAAATCTGTCAACGCGATTCACCGTCCAGCGCCGGAAAATCCATGAAACCGCGATCATCAATCCGAAGCCGAGCAGCAAGCCGATGAGCGGCGAGAGCACGATAAACTTGATTGTTCGGAACCAGACCTCCGTATTCAATAATCCGCGTATGCCACCGTAGGCAGCCATGCCTGCTCCGGCGTAGCCGCCGATCAGCGCGTGCGAACTAGATGTCGGAAGCGCTAAATACCATGTAATCAAATTCCATGTAATCGCGCCGAGCAGCGCAGCGAGCAGCACGTAGAGGCGCATGTCCGGCGCGATAAGGTTCATGTGTATGCCGTCGCCGATGGCTTTGGCGACGCGCGTGCCGTAAACGGCGAAGGCGATGAAATTGAAGAACGCAGCCCAGATGACGGCGAGGCCGGGCGACAGCACGCGCGTCGAAACGACGGTGGCGATGGAATTGGCGGCGTCGTGAAAGCCGTTGATGTAATCGAAGAAAAGCGCGACGGCGACGATTAAAACGACGAAGGCTAGTGTGGCAGACATAAGGTTAGTTGTTAGTGGGCAGTGGTTTGTGGACAGTAATTAGTGAATAGCGGACTATGCTCAGTGCAAAACCTTTGTCGTCTTCAACTGAAAACCGGCCACTGCTCACTGTCCACTGCCTTCAGGCGTTTTTGATGATGACGGCTTCGATAATGTTGGCGACGTTTTCGCAGCGGTCAACGGCGGCCTCTAGTTTTTCGTAAATGTCCTTCCACTTGATGACTGTCAGTGCGTCGTTCGAGTTGTGAAAGAGTTCGGCAATCGCCGTGTGGTAAATGTCGTCGCCTTCGTTTTCGAGGCGGTGAATTTCGACGAGGCGCGGATTGATGCCGTTCGGTTTGGCGAGCGCGGAGACGACTTCGTGAAGCTGCACGGCCATGCGTTGCAGCACATCTGCGAAACTGCGCGCATGTGTGGTGCTTTCCTGCACGTCGTACATCACCATCGTGCGCGCCGCGTCGTCAATCAAATCAACGATGTCGTCGAGCGCGCCGGACAGCATAAAAATATCTTCGCGGTCAAAGGGCGTGATAAAAGATTTGTTAAGCTGTGTGGTGACCGTGTGCGTTAATTGATCGCAGAGGTGTTCGACATCCTTGATGCGCCGCGCGTGCTCCGTGTAAGCGCCGCTTGTGCTGTTCATCATTTCGACGAGTATTTGCGCGGCATCGTGTATATGCGAGGTCATTTGCGAAAAGAAAGAGAAGTATTGTTCCTCTTTCGGCAGAAAATTAAAAAGCGCCATCGAAAATTTCGACTCCGTCAACCGAATTGTGGTAAGAAAGTCGTGAATATAATCGAACGCCGCAGCAATGTCTATCGGTGAAGCGATGGCTGTGCTTTCGCTTCGTTCGCCTTTCGTGCCGTTACGGGAATTTGTTCATGAGCCACACATGGCGCTTCGGGCGCGTCACAGATTTTCTTCGCATCGAAGCGGAAGCGATTACGCAGACCGCCGCGCGGCTCGACCCTGCGGAAGTCGGGCGCGCCGTTGAATTGCTCGAACATTGCGCGGGAAAAGTCGTCGTCACGGGCGTCGGCAAATCCGGCATCGTTGCAGAGAAAATCGCCGCCACGATGAGCAGCACGGGAACCGCCGCCGTTTATTTGCACGCCTCGGATGCGCTGCACGGCGGACTCGGGCTAGTCGCCGCAGAAGATGTCGTGATCGCTTTAAGCAACAGCGGCGAAACCTTCGAGCTACTCGAAGTGCTGCCGTTTCTGAAAAACAGAGGCGTGCCGGTTATCGCCATTGTCGGAAACTTGCAATCAACGCTGGCGCGTCGCGCGGATGTGCGCCTCGATGCGTCCGTCGATCAGGAAGCGTGCCCGCTTAATTTAGCGCCGACGACGAGCACGACGGTTGCTTTAGCCATCGGCGACGCGCTCGCGATGACCTTAATGGAAATCAAAAAATGGACGCCGGAAAAGTTTGCGAGCAATCATCCCGCCGGACGATTAGGCAAGCGCCTGACGCTGACAGTCGCCGATTTGATGCACGCCGATGCGAATAATCCGACGGTCAAACTCGATGCGACGTGGCTTGAAATTATCGCGTGCATCGGGCAGGGTGGACTCGGAGCCGTCTGCGTCGTGGATGACACGAAACACTTGCTCGGCATTATCACGGACGGAGATTTGCGTCGCGCGTTGCAGCGAATCAAGCACGCAGACCTCGAACACCTCACATGCGAAGCGATTATGACCGTCAATCCAACTGTCGCGCGTCCCGGTCTGCTCGCTTACGACGCGCTCAGGTTAATGGAAGATCGCCCGACGCAAATCAACGTGCTGCCGGTTGTTGATGGGGAGAGCATCTGCATCGGCTTAATAAGAATCCACGATATTGTGCGTAGCGGACTGTAGTGGAAATCCACGCGGCACAAACACGGTATTACAAGGCCGACACAAACAACAGGTGCTGCGTAATGAAAGTCATCGGATTTAATCAATTGCCACTAGCTTCAGCTAGTGGACAGCAGTGGCACAGATTTATCGGCTTTAGCCGAACACCTTCGGCTAAAGCCACACCTATCTCTTGATTTGTATCCTACAGCTAAAGCTGTAGGCAATTTACCAAAACTTAAATTACAAAGCAGTAGAGATTTAAGAAGCGAACGAAATGCGTTTATACAATCACAGATTTTTCTCTGGCTTTGCTGGCGCGATTGCGCTAATAATTTTCCATCAATTCTTCGCGCCCGCCGTAAGTTTCGCGCAAGCAGCGCCGGGCGCTGCTGTCGATGCGCGACGCATCAGCCCGCCGAGAAGTGCTCCGGCTGAAGTTACCATGATCTTCACGGAGCAACTCGCCAACTCGTTTCTCGACGCGTTGTTCACAAACTTGAAGCCGCCCGCGTTTCCGCTTGGAGCCGCCGATGCGCCCAGCCAATCCTTGCGTAACGCGGCAAACGCTCTTTCAGCGTCAGGTATGAGTGCGTGCGTGAGTGAAGTCGTTTTGCAGCGCGAAGTTGACGGCGTACGCACGGCGGTTCACTTTACAAACAAGGGAATCATCGCGCCGCTCGCCTTCACAGGCACATACAACACGGGATTGCTCGGCTGCGTGCGCTTTCGCGGGTGGGCGAACACGGCTGTAAATCTCGAGTATGATCGCCAATCACAAATCTTGGTGGGGCGCGTCGCCGTGCAGGATTTTCACTTGAGCGATCTGTCTTCACGCGCGAGCGGCGTGGTCAAAGAATTAGTGCAGAGCGCGATTAACAAGCGTGTCAATCCAATTAAAATTTTGCAGGCCACGCAACTCGCCGCGCGCCTTCCCGTCACAGCCGCAGGCGGCGCACTGCGCTTGCGCGTCACAGATTTACGCCCTGAAGTTCTTCAGAACGAACTACGCCTGCATCTCTTTTATGAATTTGTGAGCGGAGACTAAAACGATTCGCGCGGCATCCTGCGCATCATAGTTCATCAATTTCTACTGTGCTTCATCTCGCTAACATCTGTTGCGCAATATCTGTTTTATGCTTGGCGGGCATGTCTATGATTTCCCATGACGAGCGTTTGCGCAGGAGTTTCGACATCAGCGCGGCGTGTAAAAGATGGCCGCTTCGTTCAGCCGTGACGCGACCTAGCAGCGGCATTCCGAGCAGCGACAAATCGCCGATAATGTCTAGGATTTTGTGTCGAACAAACTCGTTCGACCAGCGTAGGCCGCTCGTGTTGAGCATTCCTTCCGGCGTGAGGACAATCGCGTTGTCGAGCGAGCCGCCGCGAATCAGATTGGCGCGCCGCAGTGCTTCGATTTCTTCTGTGAAACCGAAAGTGCGTGCCGCCGCAATCTCGCGCCCGAACGCTCCTTCCTTCAACTCAAAAGAAAATTTCTGCGTGCCGATCAACGGATGCGCGAAATCTATCATGCAATCAATCTCATAAGTCTCCGAAGGCTCGACGCTGATGCGACGCGCGCCCTTTTCGATGGAAATTTTTTCGCGCACCATCAACACTCTTTTGCGGCGCGGCTGCTCAAGGATTCCGGCGCGCTCGATCATTTCTATAAAGACTTCCGCAGAGCCGTCCATGATCGGCAGTTCCAGATTGTCAACTTCGATAAAAGCATTATCCACACCGCAACCGCGAAGCGCTGCCAGTAGATGTTCGACAGTTGAAAGCATCACGCCCGTGCGCATCAGCGTGGTTGCGTAACTGCAATTAGCGACGTGTTCGATTGAGGCTGGAATCTCGAAACCGCCGAGGTCTGTGCGGACAAAAAGATAACCCGTATCGGGTGGCGCGGGAAGAATGCGCAGGCTCACGGAAACCGCTGTGTGTAGTCCTATGCCGTTTGTTTCGACTGGCGCGGCGAGCGTTGTTTGGTTAATCAAGTGGATGCTAAACCTCTGTTGGCGCGGCTTCGTGTCATCTCAAAAAAGAGGAATCAAAAGCGCACGGCACGGTGTTTTATATTGAACGACGAAACGCATGGCAAAGCTTATGCCGTAGAAGCGCTTGAGAGTTAATTGCATTTAGCTATAGGTTTTAAGCCGCAAATAGGCTCTGTGAACGTCGTTTGTCGTGACATGGCGACGTGTGCGGCGCGCACGCCACACTTGCCGGAAACGTGGTTGACACCCTTTGACCCGCCACTCTATCATCGCTTGCACCATGCCACGCACAGAATCGAAGCCTTGGCAGACGCCGCACGCGCCGCCTGAAAGAGTCTTTTTGATCGACTCGATGTCGCACATCTTTCGCGCCTTTTTTGCGCCGATGAGCGGACGCACAGACCCGCTCACCAACTCGCAGGGGCAAGTCACGCAGGCCGTCTTCGTCTTCACGAACATGCTGCGCAAATTGCTCGCAGACGAAAAACCGCACTACGTTGCCGCCGTCTTTGAATCCGCCGAGCCGACGTTTCGCAAGGAATCCTTCGCCGCTTACAAAGAGCATCGCGCAGAAATGCCGGATGATTTGAAATCGCAACTGCCTTTCATCAGGCGCGTCTGCGAAGTTTTCAATATTCCGATTTTGAATGTCTCCGGCTTTGAAGCAGACGATGTGATCGGCACGCTCGCGGTCAAGGCCGCAGAGAAAAATTTGCAGGCCGTGATCGTTTCCAACGACAAGGATATGTGCCAGCTTGTGCGTGATCCTTTGATTGTTTGTATGCGGCAAAATTCGCAGAACGTGAAGCGCAAAGAACCCGTGCCGCCCGTCGAGTGGTGCGACGAAGCATGGGTCGAAGCAAAGTTCGGCGTGCCGCCCGCGCAGATAATTGATCTACTTGGATTGATGGGCGATGCCGTTGATAATATTCCGGGCGCGCCCGGCATCGGCGCGAAGGGCGCTGTCCAAATCGTCAAGCAACTCGGCTCAATCGAAAACGCGCTCGAAAATTGGGAGCAGGTCAAACACAAAAGCTATCGTGAATCGCTGCGCGACAACGCAGACTTGATACGTCAATCGAAGGAACTCGCAACGCTTCGCACGAATGTTGACATTGAACTCGACCTCGAACAATTGCGTTTGCAGCAGCCTGATCGCGCCGCCGCATACCAGCTTTTCCGCGAACTCGAATTTCAAGCGCTGACGCGCGAATTCGCCGACGCCGCTTCGTCTATCAGTGCGGCGGGCGGTGCGCGCGCCGGAACACAAACGCTCCGCTATCGCATCATACGCAAGCGCGCCGAACTCGAAGCCCTTGTGCGCGGACTCTGGGAAGCAGAGCACTGGGGATTTGCTGTGGACGATGCCTCGCCCGTCGGCGCAGGCCAGCAGGCCAGCACGCGCGACGTCAACGCCGCCACAGGCATCAGCATTTCAACCGCGCCGGGCGCATCCGCTTACGTCGATCTCGAAAGCTTTGAGGACGGAGCGGATGTCGCCCTCTCGCTTTTGCGCGACGTGCTCGCCAACGGCCTGCTCTCGAAATCCGTGCATGATTTGAAGCGCGCCGTCGCCTTGCTCGATCCACTCGACATAGGGCTTGAAGGTGTGACGGACGATACTTTGCTTGCCGCTTACTTGCTTGATCCTGTGCGCAGCAAATATGAATTAAAAGACCTCGCGCGCGAAGCCGCCGGTGCGGAAGAAGCGGGCGATGCGCCTGAAAATTGGACGGAAAACCAGTGGCGCGTGGCGGAAGCGGCAGACCTTACGGCGCAAACAGCGCATGTCTTGCACGGGCGCTTGCTTGAACAGGGACTCGAATCGATTTACACGGAAATCGAATTACCGCTCGCGCCGCTGCTCTACCGCATAGAGCGCGCGGGGCTTCGCGTCGATACAAAAGTTCTTGGCGAGCTTTCAACATTTCTTGGCGCAGAGTTGGAGAAATTGACTAAGAAAATTTACGAAGTCGCGGGCAAGGAATTTAAGATCAATTCGCCCAAGCAAGTCGGCGACGTGCTGGAAGAACTCAATATTAGTTCGGGGCGCAAGACTTCGACGGGACGCGTTTCGACAAGCAAAGCCGTGCTCGAAGACCTCGCGCAGAAATTTGAATTGCCGCGCCTTATCATCGAATACCGCGAACTCGACAAACTGAAAACCGTTTACACGGACGCGCTGCCCAATCAAATCGGCGCGGACGGGCGCATCCACTGTCAACTAAATCAAGCCGTCACCGCGACCGGCAGGCTTTCATCTTCTGACCCAAATCTCCAAAATATTCCGATTCGCACAGAACTCGGACGACGCATTCGCCGCGCCTTTGTACCGCAGGAAAATTGGAAATACGTCGCTGCAGATTATTCGCAACTTGAACTGCGCTTGCTCGCGCACGTCACGCATGATCCAGAAATGCTCGATGCGTTTCAAAAGGGAGATGATATTCACTCGCGCACCGCGCGGCTCGTCTTCGGCGCAAAAACGAAAGAGGAATTAAAGGAAGCGCGCCGCTTTGCGAAGATCGTCAATTTCGCCATCGCCTACGCCGTCGAACCCTTCGGGCTTTCGCAGCGCGTCGGCATCTCGCTCAAGGAAGCGCGCAAGGTTATTGACGATTACTACGACACATACAAAGGCGTGCGCCGCTTTATGGACGAAGTGCCGTTGAAAGCGCGCGAGCAAGGATACGTTCGCTCGCTCTACGGGCGCATACGCCCGATTCCCGGCATCAACGACCGCAACGGCAACATACGCGGGCGCGCCGAACGCGAAGCCATCAACATGCCGATTCAAGGCACGAGCAGCGACATCGTTAAAATCGCTATGCTGCAAGTTGACGAAGCGCTGCGGCGTGAAAACTTACGGGCGCGCATGGTCATGCAAGTCCACGATGAACTGCTCGTCGAAGCGCCCGCCGACGAAGCCGAGCGAGTCGTCATACTTCTCCGCCGCGAAATGGAAAAGGCTGTTGTATTAGATGTCCCGCTCGAAGTCGAAATCGGCATCGGCGATAATTGGATGGACGCAAAATAGTTTTCAGTTTTGGGTTTTCAGTAAAAGGCAATCTCTGAAAACTCAAAACTGAAAACGGTCTTACACGCTTATGAGCAAAGACGATCCTGTGAAAAAGAGAAGTGAGGACGGCGAGGTTGTTTATCGTCGCGCTTCTACGCCGGAGGAAGAAGCCGCCCGTGCAACGGGTGACGGTTCTCGCGCGCCGCGTGCGGGCGGAGACGAGAAGCCGCGCGCGCCCATCCTGAATCTGTTGATTGCTGGATTCGCGGTGCTGTTGACGTTAGTGTTGGCGCTCGGTTGGTTGAGTGTGCGGCGCGTCGAAAATGTTGGCGAGAGCGTGCTCGAGTTGGAGCGCGAGCAGGCGACGCGGCTTAGCACGTTGCTGCAACTGCGCGCTGCTTTGACGACACTGAATAATGAAGCGCGCGCGCGCGCCGACGCCGAAGCACGCGGCGGAATTCTGCCGCCCCTTGCCTTGCGCCTGACCAACGCGCGCGCGAATCTCCCTAAAGTTCTAATCCTCTTTGACCATCTGCCCGTGTCGCAAGCGGAAAGCGGCAAAAACTTTCGCCGCGACCTCGCCGCCTATCAGGAAACTACCGCAGACCTTAGCCGTTACTCGCTCGAAGGTTTTGAAAAATTCCGCGTGGTGGATAATGAAGTCGAAGGTTTTTTAGTCGAGGCGAATCGCAATCAAGACAGTGTGCTGCAACAAAGCGCGGAATTACAAACGCAGGCAGCGCGTTCGATTCGTTGGCTAATGTGGCTCGCTTTGCTGGTCGGCGCGCTGATTGCCGCGCTCACTATTTGGGAAGTGCAAAGGCGTTTCCGGCAGGTGCGTGAAAGTCTGGAACTCGTGAACCGCGAACGCTCCTTCAGCACGCAGATGCTCGAAGGCATCGTCAGCGCCGTCGCCGCCATAGACGCGCGCGGACGCATACGCAGCGCCAACACGACCTTCTTTCAGCTCTTTCCGCAGGCAACAATCGGCACCAGCACACACGACAACTTCGCTTCGGGTGATGCCTCGAAGATGCTCGAAGCGGCGACGACGAAGCGCGTCGAAAAGCCTACTTATCACGGACGCTGGACAATCGACGCGAACGCGCCGGGTGTTACCGAGCAAACTTCGCCGCGCGCCTTCGATGCGTATTCGTCGCCGCTCGAGATCGACGACGAGCGCGGCGAGATAGTGATGCTGGTGGACGTGACCGAAGCAGCCGAAGCCGAAAATGAAGTGCGGCGCACAGAGTCGCTGGCGGCAGTCGGGCAGGCGGCGGCGCAACTCGCGCACGAAATCAAAAATCCTTTGGGTAGCATTCGCCTCGGCGTTTCGATGCTGCGCGACACTTCGCGCGATAAAGATTCGCTCACCACGATTGACCTTGTGGATCGCGGCATACATCACTTAAACAAACTCGTCGGCGACGTGACGCAGTTCTCCCGCCAGAGAAACCTGACGCCGACGCCTGCCGAGCTAAACGAACTCCTCGATAGCAGCCTTGAATTAATCGCGGATCGTTTGCACGAGAAAAAAACACCGATTGAAAAGCATGTGAGCAGCCAGCCTTTGCGCGGCGAATGGGACGAAGACAAACTGCGTCAGGTCTTCGTCAACTTGCTCGCCAACGCCGTTGACGCCAGCGACGCCGGTACGCCCATCGTCATTACCACCGAACTCATCCGTCCCGATCAAGGCAACGGCAACGAAGACAAAAGCAACGCGGGGAACAATCGCCGCACGCGCGAATTGCACCGGCAACCATACGCACGCGCGACGATTCAGGATCACGGCAGCGGCATGGACGCGGAGACGCAAACGCGAATCTTCGAGCCGTTCTTCACCACCAAAAAACGCGGCACGGGTCTCGGCCTCGCCATCGTCAAACAAATCGTCGAACAACACGGCGGCCACATCTCAGCCTCCAGCGAACCCGGCAAAGGCTCACGCTTCACTGTGGATTTGCCGCTGAAAGATCGTGACAGGTAGCAGAGTGCAACCCTAGATTTTGGTCAACCGAATGATGGGAGTGTAATACTTGCTTGATGTCTTCACTTAATTTCACAGTGTAATCAGTCTCACCCGGAGGTTAGTTATGTATCGCAATCCAGAATCTTTACCTAACATCAAGCGTATCGACTCAAAGAGCGGCGTCAAAAGACAAACGCATGGCTGGCAAGTTCATTTCGCGCGCGGAACTGATAAGCAAACAAAATTCTTCAGCGACGGCGCATATTCCTCAAAAGGAGAAGCGAAGCAGGCAGTAATTTCTTACAGAGATAGGTTGAAACCTACTTTACCTTTATCAGTGCCTGAACGCGGCTTCCGAGATAAAGCTAGGAGTAATACAGGTGAGGTCGGCATTTCCTATACCTTTGAAAGCCGAAAAACTTGTCCCGATGTACGCTGCTTCAGCGTTACAGTGATGCAAAGGTCTGGTGAACCTATAAATCGTAAATTCATCGTTGAAGAAGGTGAGTACGAAAAGGTTTTGCGAAAGGCTATCAAGTGGAGAGATTCAGTATTGAACGAACGTCGATTGATTATTGAGTCTCAATATAAAGAATAAAAACGAACTTTCTGTTAATCCGTCATCAAGCAAGCCATTCAACCCGACGCCCGAACAGCGTGCCTCGCAGCGCTGCTTTGTTCCATAATCTTGGATGCGGTTGTGACGTCGGCTTGACTCCGGCGTTGGATTGCTTCCTTAATTTTCATGTTCTCACCCTCTTCGGGTTACCTGTGCTATTTTTTATCTGCAAAATTTATCTGTAGGTGAACAATATGAACAATCAACTTACAATCAAATTGCCTGATGAAGTCGCTGCCGCGCTTAACCAAATCGTCGCCGAAGAAGGTATTTCGCCGAGTGATGTGGTAAGTGTCGCTCTGACAGACTATTTGTTTATTCGTAAGTTCCGGCTGCTGCGCGAGCGGCTCATGGCTAAGAGTCAAAAGGATTATACTGATGAAGATATATTCGAGCGGGTTTCGTGAGAATCGTTTTTGACACGAATGTTCTTCTCGCCGCTTTCATTGCGCGCGGCGTTTGCCACGTTCTGTTTGAACATTGTATCCGGCAGCATGAGTTGGTTACATCGGATTTCATCGTCGCAGAGCTTCGGGAAAAGCTAACGGGCAAATTCAAATATACGTCGGAGGAAGCCGAAGAAGTTGTGACGCTCTTGCTGGCGAAAATGGAGATTGTCGTGCCAACAGAGTTGGCATACGGCATCTGTCGAGACCCGGAAGACGATTATGTGATCGCAACGGCAATGGCTGGAAACTGCACTTGCATCGTCACAGGAGATAAGGATTTGCTTGTCTTAGCCCGTGTTAACGATATAGATATGGTTGCGCCCGCCGAATTTCAAAGTTACGAAGCCTCGCAATAACTACGATATAACACAACAAGTCATTCTATTGGGCAACCGCTCGATTACGAGGTTATCTGTCCAATTCTTGAAATGATTTGCGCGCCGCTTCGACTGTTTGATCGAGCAGCGCATCGGTGTGCGCGAGGCTGATGAAGCCCGCCTCGAATTGCGACGGCGCGAGATAGACGCCGTTCTCCAGCATTGAGTGAAAGAATTTTCCGTAAGTCGCGCGATTGCTTTTCGCGGCGGAAGTCCAATCCGTCACCGGCTCGTTCGTGAAGAATCCCGTCCACATCGAGCCGACGCGGTTTGTCGTTGTTTCGATTCCGGCATCGCGTGCCGCTTCCGCGAGTCCGTCGCAGAGACGTTTTCCGGCTCGTTCGAGTTGCGCGTAAACGTTTTCGTCGCGCAGGCGCTTGAGAGTCTTGAGTCCTGCGGTCATCGCCAAGGGATTGCCGGAGAGCGTGCCCGCTTGATAAATGTTTCCGGCGGGCGCGACGTGTTCCATAATCTCTCGACTGCCGCCGTAAGCGCCGACGGGCAATCCGCCGCCGATGATTTTGCCGAGCGTCGTGATGTCCGGCTGCACATTGTAGAGCGCCTGCGCTCCGCCGCGCGCGAGACGAAATCCGGTCATCACTTCATCGAAGATCAGCAGCGCGCCCGCCTTGCGCGTCACCTCGCGCACGCTTTCTAAAAATCCCTTCTGCGGAATAACGCAGCCCATGTTGCCGACGACGGGTTCGATAATAACTGCCGCGATACGTGCGCCGTGTACTCCAAAAACTTCTTCGAGTGCTGCCGAGTCGTTGTAGGGAACGGTCAGCGTATCGTTTGCGACGCTTGCGGGAACGCCGGGACTATCGGGCAATCCGAGTGTGGCAACGCCCGATCCAGCTTTGACGAGAAGGCTGTCGCCGTGCCCGTGATAACAACCCTCGAATTTAACGAGCAGATTGCGTCCTGTGACGCCGCGCGCCAGACGAATCGCGGACATCGTTGCTTCCGTACCGCTGTTGACCATCCGCACCATTTCGATTGACGGCACGGCGCGGGTGATTTCTTCGGCCATCTCGATTTCGAGTTCGGTTGGCGCGCCGTAGCTCGTTCCGCGCGCAAGCGCTTCGCGCAAGGCTTCGATTACTTCCGGGTCGGCGTGGCCTAAGATCATCGGCCCCCATGAGCCAACGTAATCAATGTATGTGCGCCCGTCCACGTCCGTCAGCGTTGCGCCCTGCGCGCTTTTGATAAAACGCGGAGTGCCGCCGACGCCGCGAAAGGCGCGGACTGGAGAATTGACGCCGCCGGGAATCAACTCGACGGCACGCGCGAACATTTTTTCCGAAAGATGCTGCTCGTTTGTTTGCGGTGAACTCATAAGTTGATTGTCGTGCGCTCCCAAATAAAAAGCAATCAGCCGAAGATGCTGCGCCATTGACGGTCAAGCGCGCCGCCGAACAGAAACGTGCTGATCGAAGGCGTTTCGTGCGAACGGTCATAGCCGACGAGTTCGACGTAAGCGCGCCCCTCTGTTTCCTGTCCGTTGTGCTTTCCTTCGACGGTACATGCGCCTTCCCAGTAAACGATCATCGTCGTGCCGCGCGTGTCTAATTCCTGATCGGGCATCACGGGCGTCACGATCAAATCAATTCCGAAGCGTGGAACTTGCATGCGCCAGCCGCTTGGATACTTCGCGTTTGTATGCGGGCTTCGCCAGTAGCCTGTTGGTTCGAGTATAAAATCTTCGCGCGAGAGATGTGTGGAATTTCCGCCAGCGTCAACATACGTTCCGCTTGAAAATGCGGACGGCTCATGCTTTGAATTGCGTAGGTGATAGACCATTACTTCCGCGCCTGTTTCAAGTTGAATGCTGAACCAGTCCCAGCCTTTTTGATTCTCCGTTGTGCGCCACGTGCCGAACTCCCGATCCATCCACGCGCTGCCTGTGAAGTGCTCTGTGCGCCCGTGCCAAGTAATGTCGCCTTCTGCCGCCATGCGTGTGAAAGAGAAGTAGCGCGATGCTTCGCCGTCGTCTTTGAAGGAAACGCCGACGCCCGCATGACCGTTCATCGCGGCGGGCTTTTGCGGCTTGAGCGCGGCTTCAAAAATTAAATCATTGCCGAGCGTCGCGCGAAGAATGTGCGCGCCGTGCGCTTCGCGTATGCTCCAATTGCCGAGCCGCAAATAAAAATGCTTCTCATGCGCCTGCGCGGGCAAATCGAACATGCCGCCCGTACTTTTGCGATGCTCATAGCGAAAGCTCTTTTTCGCTTCGTCCGTGACGGCGAAGTGCGCGAGGTAAAGCGGATTGGCAATGAGCCGCAAGGGAATGACGCCGAAGCGGTCAAGGTCTGTGCGGCGTTTGAAAAAAACAAGCTCGAAGCCAAAGCGATGACCCGCAGCGGTTTGCAGATGGCCTGTGTAATACCACCATTCCGTCTGTGCATCTTTGTGTGCATAAAGATCGCGCGGCAATTCGACGCCCGCGTGCTCCGTGCCGTCGCGCAATGTCGAGGCAGTGCCTACGACTGTATCGGCGATGCGGTCAAGCACGTCGGAAGCCAGAGATTCGAGCGGCGCAGTAAAATTTGTGCTCATACGATGTGTATTTAATCCTTTATGAATTGAGGCTTGAAGGGTACTAAAAGGCTATCGCAAAAGTATGCGCGCTTTGCAAAAGTAGTGTGCGAGAAAGGCTTAAATAACCAAAGCAAATCTTGCCACAGAGGCACAGAGCACAACAGTTTTCGGTTATCAGTTTTCAGTAGACAAGGCAGTAGCTCTATGCTGCAATTTCTAAACTGAAGACTGAAAACTCTAAACTGAAAACTGTTTCTCCATCTCTGTGCCTCTGTGTCTCTGTGGCTAATCTTTATGTGTCATTAGACATGCGGGCATCAAATACGTTCGATGCCTTCGCGCGGTTCGACGGCGAGGGAGCGAAAGGCGGACATACGCACGAGTCCGGGCGCGGAGTTTTTCGGTTTCGATAAAAATTTCCTTTGTGTGTAATGGACATCGACTTTCGCGTTGGTGCGCGCTTGGCTAAAATTGGCGGCCAACTCTGCGGCTTCGATAATGGTGCGGTGCGGAATTTCCTTGCGCGTCGGATTGCGCACGACGACATGCGAGCCGGGATAATCGGCGGCGTGCAGCCATAAATCATAAGGGCGTGCGGTGCGGAAAGTTAGTTCATCGTTGTCGCGTGCCGCGCGTCCGACAAGAATTTCGTAGCCGTCCGAAGAACGATAGCGCCGCACGCGCGCAACGCTTTCGGGCTGCTTTGGTGAGCGAGACGGGCGACGCGTTTCCTTTTTCTTTTCAGCATCAATCTTCTTTTCGACATCGAATGCTTCGAGCGCCGCTTCATCGCGCGAGTTGATGACTTCATTCAACTCGGCTTCGCGCGCGCGTAGTGTTTCTAATTCCGCATCGAGCGCAACGAGTCGGGCGGCGATTTCGCGGGCGGCTCGTTTGGCTTTGCCGTAACGAGTGAAACGGCGCGCGGCCTCTTCCTGAAGCGTCGAGTTTTCATCGAGTTCAATTTCGATGCGCGGCTCGCCTTCGGCGTAATAGTCTGTGAGCGTCACTTGTGCGCCGCGCCGTTCGGCTGTCGAAAGATTGGCGAGCAGCAAATCGCCGGTGCGTTTGTGTGTTTCCGCGTCGCCGTGCTGAATGATGTCCTGCTGCAAACTGCGCCGGAGTTTTTCTTTCTGCGCGATGAGCTTTCCCGTTTTTTTTGCGAGCGCGGCGGCGCGCGTATCGAACTGTCTGGCGGCGGCGCGCGCCAGATAATAAACATCGGCAGCTTCGGAGAGAGTCGCGTATGAGCCTTTATCGAAAGCTATGGTTACCGGTTGAGATTTGAACATGTTGGCGGGCGGTTTCGGCGGTTCGTATTGATCGCCGATTTGTTGCACGCCTCTCCCGCGCGGTGTGCGCAGCATGTCTAGGATGTGACCGCGTTCGTCAACGAGCAACAGGTTGGCGGTTGCGCCCGTGAGTTGCGCGATGAGTGTGCGTGTGTGTGTGTTGCCGAGTGCGTCCGGCGCAGCGAAGACGAAGCGCACGATGCGTTCGTTTTCGTCTTTGATGATGGCTGTTAGTTGCGCGCCGCCGAGGTGCTTGCGCAGCAGCGTGGCGAACGAAGAATCATTGATCGCTTGTTTTTCGAGTTCGCGCGGGCGGCGCTCGATCATGTATAGACGCGGATCAGTGGCAGGGTCAGCCGAGACAAATAAATATTGGTTGTCGCCCGTGCGAAAGTCTATCGCGATTGAAAGGCGCGACAGTTGCAAGATTCTACCGGCGCTGCGCTTCATCAATTGGTGCGCGAGTTCTGCGGCGATTATCTTGATGAGTTGTTCGTTCATCCGGGGAAAAGCATACGTTAATTTCAGTGACGAGCAAATTCAAATGCAAGCAAAAAGGCTCTGCCTCTTTGTTCGGAAGCAGAGCCTTTGCTGTTCAAGCAATCAGGGTTTTTAATCGCGTACCACAACAGTGCCGGAAAGATGATCGTGTGCGGCGCGGCCTTCTGCATCCAATAGCGCGTAGAAAAGGCCAAGCCCGCAGGCGGCAAGCGAAAGCATGTACACGAAGGCGCGCATTATTGATTGCTTTGTTGTCGGCAAAACTCCCGTGTGCGCGTCAACGGCGCGCAGGGAAACGAGCGACATTCCCCATGTTCGTCCGGCAAGCGCCGTTGAAGCAGTCGAGTATAAAAACATCACAAGGGCAACGATGCCGCTCATCGAAGCGACAACGCGCAAGTCCGTCCAGTTGCCGTTTGTCAATTCGATGATCGCGGCGAAGGGCGTTGAAGCGAAGGCGACGACCAGCAAATCTGCGCCGCCGCTCATCAAGCGTGCCTGCACCGACGCGCGCTCTTGGTCGAACGCTGCGTGATGAATCGTCTCCGCCTGCTGCGCATCGAGACGCGCGAGCAAAGCCTCGTCAACGACTTCAGCGATAATGCGTCGCGGTGGCGTCGCCGCCGCCATCGAGTCTTCGTTTTCTCTGGTGATCGAGTGCGCCGGAACGACAACCAGATTGCGCGCGCGCACGGCGGTTTCCGTAACCTGTCCGCTCTCGGCAGGGTTAGCAGCAGCGGCGAGAAGCGCGGGTTCGGGAAGGTGAATAGCCGTAGAAGGCTGCAACTCTGCTTCCGGCTGGTAATGCTCTTCCTGTACGCGTGCGACTGCGGTGGCTGTCGCCGCATTGCTCATCGAAGAGCGCGCGCGTGCTTGTGTGTTGGACGGCGGAACCGACTGTCGCGCGCGTTCGATGCGGCGCAACGCGGCGACCACCAACGGGTTGACCGGCGCGGTGTCCATAGATGGAGGCACAAGGCCGAGCGTGGACGAAGTTTTCTCAGGCGCGTCGGGCGACAAACTTACAGGCAACGGATTTTGTGCATTTTGGGGCGGGGGCGGCGTGTCGATAAAGTGTTGTTGGCTTTCGTGCGTCGCTTCGCGGGCGCGCCGCTCTTGAATTTCACGCACGCGCTCGGTCAAATCCTTGCGCCACTGCGGACGAGACGCGCGTCCCGCTCCGGGAAATTCAATCAATGTAGAGGCAGCGGTTTTAACATTTGCGCCAGCCGCCTTACCTTCTTTTGGGACGTGAGTGGCGGTTGAAGAATCGCCCGCATCGGCCTTGCTGTCGGCGCTTTGTTTGGCCGCACTCGCCTGCAATTGCGGCGAAGCGGCGGGCGGCGGCAGAAGAGATTCTTCTATGTGGCGCGGTTCAGGTTCGGGAGCGTTGGCGGCAGGCGTTTTGCAACGTGGACAAAGCTCTAAACCATTCGAGTAAACGGCGCGACACGCGGGACACTGCATAGTGAAAATGCCTCCGACAGGAACAATCGAAATTAAAAGTTTTGGGCGGCGGGTCGAATCAACTAAACCCAAGCCCCTTATGGATTCGCGCCGGATACTATCAGAGGTTACTTTAAGCAGTCAACGGGAAAATACACAAGGCGCTGTATTTGTCCGGAAGGAGGCTACAAGATACAGGCAAATAGCCCAGCGGCAAATTCCTGTTAACTACTTCCAAAAATAAGAAAGATGCCGGACGAAAGCAAACTCGCCGCGCATCTTTCTTGAAATTTACTTGCCGAAAACTAATCGGTGGCAATCATCACGTCGCTCGCTTTGACGACGGCGTAAACTTCTTTTCCTTCCGCCAGATTCAATCGTTCCGCTGAATCCTTCGTGATAATCGAGACCACTTCCACGCCGTTTGAAAGTTCGATGATGACCTGCGTATTGACCGCACCCGGTTCGATTGATTTGATTGTTCCCTTTAATGAATTTCTCGCGCTGATCTGCATAATGTTTTTATTTTGCTGCGAACGAATTCGATGCTTCATTTTTAATCATCAATCAGCTGCAATGTTCTCAGGTCGTTTGTTCCGTTAAAGTATTCGTCTAAAACACTCTGAAAATACCGGGTTTGTATTTTTTAACGCTCCAAAGAGAGTCATTGATGATTTCAATTTCATATCATCAGGACTGCCGAATATCTGATTCGCCGTTTTGCCCTCGATTTCCAGCAATGCTTCGGATATTCTGCCGAGCCTCGCGCCCAAGACCGGATGCGCTAGATAAAGTTCGGCTTCGGCGCGGTCTTTGACGGCGTAGAATCTGGAAGTTTCGCTCGAACCCAAACCCGCGATTTGCGGGAAAATATACCACATCCAATGACTTTGTTTTCTGCCGCGTTTAATTTCCGCCAAAGCCCGCTCAAAATCATTTTCCTGCGCGTCTAAAAAACGCTTTAAGTCATTCATCTTTCAAGTCATCGGTAAGGGGAACTTTGTATTTTATGTCTGTTATTTTTCCAACTATATTTACTCTTAATTTTTAGCCGCGAACAAACCCGAAATTTACGAAAAACACTAAATGGAACTTTACTTTGCACAAAATAAGTTTGAGAACATCTTTCAATTCTGTCAGTTAAGTTGTCCATTTATCTTTAATAGTTTTGCTAGCTCTTCATTTTCAATTACTGCAATGCCCCAACCAAGTTTATCTTGCATTCGCTTAATATAATTCATAAGATTTTGCGAACATCTTTTTGCAGTAATGAAAATTACAATAGTTTTATCAAAGTGAATAAATGGTCTAAATATCTGGTAGGATACTGATTCAGGAACTGTTGGACTTGCAATTTCGACACCTGACTTAAAAGGCATACACAAAAAATAACTTTCTTGGTTGAGTCTTATTCGTAACTCCATGTCCGAAATTTCAAATGCGCCATGTGGTTTTTGCTTTTCACGGTCGAGAATATTTTTATCTACTCCAATTATTGTATTAGCAAGTTTTGTTCTTAGTGCTTCATCGTTGTAACTAATTAACAAATTTAGTTCGTCACCAGAAATTGTTTGATTGTGGGAATTTTCATAATTGCCAAAAATATTTTTTAAATTATTAGGAACATCAATCTTACCATTTGACAATGGATTCAAGTCTAACTCTAAGCCATCAGCGAACGGGTTTAGCAAACAATAAAAAGATAAGCATTGCAAGAGTAGGAAATTATTAAGTCCTGGACGCGAACGATAAATATCCTTAATTATCAAAAATATGTCAGAATTAAAAAAATTTATAAAAAGGTCCCTGTCTAATTTATAAATAGAAGAAAGTATTCTTAACTTATTTTCGACTCTTGTGTCAGGCAATTTATCAATTTCAATAGTTTCAAATGCATTATTTAATCCTAATATATTAATCACTTGATTCTTTTGAGTTTTGTGAAATAAATTTACTTGTAAATTTTGAGATAAAATTTCGGTAGTGGCTCAAACGCGGGAGAGGTTGTAAACTCTTCCGCATGGTCAAACTTAACTGTTATCACTGCGGCAGCGATCAGCTTGCCCGCAACGGCTTAACTCAGAATGGGAAACAACGCTATCT
>JAABUM010000508.1_pt1 | contig 67762 bp, 61 predicted proteins | sample 5559161 | NCBI WGS metagenome assembly JAABUM01 (sample SAMN10711868, study PRJNA513369) | rock metagenome | isolation source: Antarctica rocks | place: Antarctica: Victoria Land, Siegfried Peak nord
GACGGCTTTTTGCATGTCGGCCCACGACCCCGATATGGTAGAAATCCCCCGCGCGTTGGTGGAACGCTTCACCGACGCGCTCTGCTACGCCGCCTGAGCTAACCCGAACGGCCAAAGTCGAGGTAAGGACAGGCATTGGCCAGCGACAAAGACAATCGGGGTACCGGCGATCTGCCGATGATCGGGAGTCCGGCGCAACGCGCTCTCCTCGCACACGGGTACACGCAGCTCGATCAGCTGACAGGCGTCAGCGAAGCGGAGATCGCGCGATGGCATGGTGTCGGGCCGAAGGCGCTTGGCCTGCTGCGCGAGGCGCTCGTGGCGCGGGGCCTCGCATTTGCCGCCGGACCAGCGGACGAGAAGGCAGGACAATAGCATTCCGATCGAGACGGAAATGCGCGGTCCGACGGCCTGCCTAACGAGGCAGCGATACAGCGAGGCCCCGGCGCAGCAGCTGCGCCGGGGTCCCGCCACATCCGCGAACGATCGGCGCTTACGCCCCCGCCGTCCCCGCGCGGTAGAGGTTCAGGGCCTCGGTCAGGCGCTCCTGCGCGGCCATCGTGTTCGGCGCGACGTTGATGATGACGTGCCCGACCCCCAGATCGTCGTAGGCGCGCAGCCCGTCGGCGATCTCCTGCGCAGTCCCGGTCAGCACCTTGTCCTTGTCGTCGACCGGCATCGTCACCTCGCCGAGATCGGGGAAGGCCACCTGGACCCCCGCCGTCACCTCCAGCGAGCCCGGCTCGCGCCCGACCTCGCCGCAGGCCGCCTCCAACGCCTCCTGACGCGGCAGCATCAGCGTCGGCTGCCCGAACCAGGCGGTATTCCAGCTATCGGCCCACTCCGCCGTCAGGCGCAGCATGCGCGGCCCACCCGACGCGATCAGGACCGGGACCCCGCCGGGCGGCGGCGCGGGGTGCATCTCGCAGTTCGGCGCGCTGTGGTATTCGCCGTGGAAATCGACCTTCCCCTCGCGCACGAGCGGCACGATGATCTTGATCGCCTCCTCGAAGCGCCCGGCCTTGTGATCGAACGGCAGGCCGAACGCGTCGAACTCCGGCTCGTGCCACCCCGCGCCCAGCCCCAGGATCAGGCGATTCTCGCTGATCGCGGCGAGGGTCACGGCCATCTTCGCCAGCACCGCCGGATTGCGGAACGCGGTGCAGAGGACGATCGTCCCCAATTGCACCCGCTCCGTCGCCTCGGCCAGCGACGAGAGCATCGTCCAGCACTCCCACGGCCCGGAGACCGGACGCTCAGGGAAGCGGTAGATCAGGTGATCGAAGAGCCAGATCGAATCGAAACCGGCCCGCTCCGCCCCCTGCGCCAGGGCGCGGATCTCCCGATAGGCGGGCGCGACCCCCGTCTGCGGGTCCTCGGCGATCGGCAGCACAACCCCGATTTTCATCCTCAGCCTTCTCCTCTATGCGACGATGTTCACGAGCGCATCCTAACAGATAGCGCGCGAAACGGGGCGGTGTCGCTCCCGAAACCCCTGAGGATCGCCTGTCTCTGCTATCATGCCCGCACCGACAAGAGCACCATGAAGGGGGGATTCGTGGCGAACAACTTCCCAGAACCGCACTTCCTGATCGACCTCGCCTGGTTGCAAGCGCACCTCGACGATCCGCGCCTGCGCCTGATCGACGCCCGACCGGCGACCGAGTACGCGACGGGGCATCTCCCCGGCGCGGCGAACGTCGATGTCTACGCTATCCGCACCGAGGATACCGGCCCTGCCGGGCTCGCCGCGTGGGAGGCGGAGCAGATCGCCGCTTTCCGCGCCGCCGGGATCAACGACGACTCGCTCGTCGTTGTCTACGACGAGCACACGCTGACGAACGCGGCGCGCGCCGTCTGGGCGCTCGACTATCTCGGCCACCCGGCGGCGCACCTCCTCGATGCGGGGATGGCGGCCTGGGTGGCGGCGGGCGGGCCGCTGACGATTGCTGCGGCGGATGTGCCGACTGGCAACTTCACCCCCGCGCCCGACCGCGACAAGCTCGCCACCCGCCACGACATCATCGCGCGCCTCGGCAACGACGACACGATCATCGTCGATACCCGCCGGATGGGCGAATACCTGGGCCAGGAGCACCGCACCCGGCGCAGCGGCACGATCCCCGGCGCGACCTATCTCGAATGGACCCACGGTATCGACGCGACCGGCGCGATGGCCGACGCCGAGGCGGTGCGCGCCACATTCGTCGCGCATGGGATCACCCCGGACAAGGAGATCATCCCGTTTTGCGGCGGCGGCTATCGCTCCGCGCACACCTATCTCCTCCTCAAAGGGCTCGGCTACCCGCGCGTCCGCAACTATCTCGGCTCGTGGGGCGAGTGGGGCAACCGCGACGACACCCCGATCGTCGTCCCGGAAGGCGAATAACGAGGCGGAGCGATGGCAGCCACCGCGCCGTCGCCCGACGCGAAGGAGAAGGCCAGCGATGACAAGCACGGTCGAGACGACACCGCTCTTCAGCATCGCCGCGCGCGAGCTGGAACTCCCCGTACTGCGCGACTATACCTACCTGAATGCCGCATTCCACGGCCCGATCCCGAGCCGTGCGATCCGTGCGCTCACCAGGAGTGCCGAGGAACTGCAATATCCCGGCATCGCGCGCGACACGGCCCCGCCCGACTATGGGACGGCGTTGCAGGCGTCGGAGACGGGCGTGCGCGAGCGGATCGCGCGGCGGATCGGGGCCGACATGAACGACATCGTCCTCACCAGCAACACGTCGCAGGGGATGAATATCTGCGCGCAGGGGCTCGAATGCCGACCCGGCGACAACGTGGTGATCCCTGCCGACGAATTTCCCTCGCTCACCGCGACCTGGCTGAACCTCCGCCACAACGGGATCGAGGTCCGCATCGTCCCTTTCAGCGGCGCGGGTCCGACAGCAGACGAGATTATGGCGCGCGTCGATAGCCGCACGCGCGCCGTGTCGTGCAGCGCGATCACCTGGAGCACCGGTTGGCGAGCCGATCTGGAGACACTGGGCGCGCGCTGTGCGGAGCGCGGGGTCCTCCTGATCGTGGACGGCATCCAGGCGGTCGGGGTACAGCAACTCGATGTGAAGGCGCTGCGGCTCAGCGCCCTGGCGTTCCACGGCTACAAGTGGCTGATGGCCGGCTATGGCCTCGGCGGGCTCTACGTCGCCCCCGAAGCGCTCGATCGGATCGCGCCGACCTTCATCAGCGAGGGCGCGATCGTCGATGAAGGCCCCGGCGAGCAGGGCTGGCAGGAGGGCGCGCAGCGCTACTCCCTCTCGAACCGGAATCAACCCGCCTTCGCCACGCTCGCCGCCTCACTCGAGATGCAGGAGACGTTCGGGGGGCAGGAGATCGCGATGCGCAGCACCGCCCTCGCCGAGCAGCTCTACGCCGGGCTCAGCGCGCGCGGGACGTTGCGGATCGTCAGCGCGAGCGATCCGGCCCGCCGCTCCGCGATCATCGTCTTCACCACGGGGAGCAGCGACGGCGATGCCGCGCTGGTGACCCAGTTGGCGGCGGCGAAGATCATGGTATCGCTACGCCCGCTCGGCGTGCGCGTCTCGCCACACTTCTACAATACCGAGGGGGACATCGCCCGCCTGCTCGACGCCCTGCCGCGTTGAGCGCATATGGGTGCGGCCCGCCACAGCGTCGCGGCGTGCGGGACGACCCGCACGCCGCGATCGGCTATTATTCCCCTCCGGAAGGGGGGAAGCACAGATGAGCGCGAATGCCTCGTTGACTATCGTCGGCGGACCGCAAACGATCGAGCCGGGACGGACGACAACGTTGACCGCGCAAATCATCAATCTTGGGACTGTGCCGGATGATTTCCGCCTCAGCGTGCGCCAGCTCGACCCGGCCTGGGTCATCTTCCGTCCGCCCACAGTCTTCCTGCAACCGGGCGCGCAGGCGACCGCCGAGATCGCCATCACCCCACCGGTGAACATCGCCCCGGCCATGTTGTGGCCGATCTTCCGGCTCCTCTCCCGGCGCGCGGGCAATATCGCCATCGTCGAGATCGCCATGCCAGCGCCGTACTTGACGCCACCGCCGCTATACGAAGCGCCGCAAAGAACCCCACCCGCGCCTGTCACTACCACGTATGAGGAGCCGACGTGGGATGACGACGATGCGGATACCGGGCCGGTGACCGCCGCCCCCACGCGCGACGAGGCACGCCGCGCGGGCACGCCGCTCCTGGTACGGCTGCTGGCGGGGTTGATCGTCATCCTGCTGGCGCTCACGGTCGGGATTTTCGCGCTGAGTCGACAGGCGAGCGCACCGACGATCACGCCCACGGTCGCCGCCGAGGCCACCGTACCGATCGTCGCCCCCCCCGCCACGGCGGCGGTGCCGGGCGCGACCACGGCGATCGTCGCGCCGACCGCCGCGCCGCCGACCGCGACCGCCCCCTTCGTCCCGCGCAACTATCTCGTCGCCAATACCGGAGGTCAGGGGGTCTACCTCCGCCGCACGGCCAACCTGGATGACCGCGACACCGCCTACGCGGACAACACCGTACTCGTCCAGATCGGCCCCGACGCACAGGCGGGCGGCATCACCTGGCGCAATGTCCGCGCGCCCGATGGCAAGGTCGGCTTCGTACCGGCGCAATTCACCACGGTTGCCCCCTGAAGTACATCGCGGGCGCGGCAAACACAGCACGGTGCGGTGTCAGGCTTTTCAGCCGAGCGGCGTTAGATAGCGCCCCACCGCCCAGACGTGGCAGCCGCTACCGACCAGCACGAAGAGGTGCCACAACTCGTGCGCCTCGAAGACCCCGCGCCGGATCGTCGGGCGGTTCAGCGCGTGGATGATTGCCCCGATGCTGTAGCCCCCCCCGCCGCTAACCAGAAGATCCCGGGGGGGAGGCGCGCGCCAGGGCCGGGGCCGCGATGATCGCGACCCAGCCCTGTAACAAATAGAGGAGCGTGGAGAACCAGGTCGGGGCATCGATCCAGAAGACTTTGAGGAAGAAACCAGCGATCGTGATTCCCCAGACGGTGCCGAGGATGCTCCAGCGCCAGGCACCGTGCAGCGCGATCAGGCAGAAGGGGGTATACGTCCCGGCGATCAGCGCAAAGATCATCAGGTGATCGAGGCGACGCAGGCGCGCGAGGCCACGCGCCGACAGGGGCAGAAGGTGATAGAGGGTGCTGGCGGTATAGAGACCGACCAACGTCAGCCCGAAGATCAGGAAGGCGATAGCGTGGCGCTCTTACCCATCGCCATCGCCGTGCCTACCAGCGCGCCGAGGGTAATCAGCGCCAGGATCGCCCCGGCCAGATGGGTGAAGCCCTTGATCGGTTCGCGGAGATACTTCATGGTCGCCTCGGATAGGGCGGGTCGGCGGTCGGCGGTCGGCAGAAGGGTTTGCTAGAGGCATCGCTTGCTACCAGTACCGCGCCACTACTGCCGACCGACAACCAACGACTTCGGCCCCTAGCCCGCCCGCATTAGCGCCCCGTCCGAGCCGAACGAGACGGCGTGCGGATCGCCTTCGGCATTGAGTTGCTGGGCCTCCTCGGTGGCGCGAGCAAGCGCCTCGGGCCCCGCGAAACCAAGCGCGGATAGCACGACATCGCGCACCTCGCGCGCGAAGTGTGCGGCGGTGAGCAGACCGGTCCGTTCCAGCGCATCGGTGAAGTGCTCCGCGCCGGGGATGGTCTCGAGACCGGGGAGATCGAAGTGATGCAGCGCATGTTGCAGCGATTCCAGCGTCTCCTGCGGGAAGAAGCGGAGGTAACTGCGTGCAATCTCCGCGAACACCGCGAATTGCGCGCGCTCATCGCGCAGGATCAGGCTGAAAACGCCCGCCGCGCCCGTCTCGATGCCTCGCTCATGCTCGGCCTCGGTCGGCTCCTCGGCCAGCCCGCTCTCGCCGCGCACGCGGCGGCGCAGCGCCTCGTAGAGGACGCAAGAGGTCCGCTCCTGGAGAAGGCTGTAGCAGATCAGGCCGAGCGGCGACTTCGCGCCGGGCTGCTCGCGCGCCAGGAACCAGCGGTGCGACAGGACGGCGTTGCGGAACGCGCTCACCTCCGCCTCGTCCTCGCCATCGTTGATCAGCAGCAGCGAAAGGGCCTCGGAGTGTTTCAACTCCTCCGCGCCCCAAGCGAGGTGCAGATTCCGCTGGCCGCGCCAGCCCTTCAGCATGTCGAGACTATCGCGGACGTATTCGCCCACATAGTCCTCGATCCCGAGCAGCCCCCGGCAGAGGGTCTTGGTGTCGGCGCTCAGCGTGCCGATCCGCTGGCGGATCTCCTCGATCGGCACGGCATCCCAGGGCACCCAGTTCCGCTCCTTCATCGAGCCGTGAAAGTACCCCGTGAAGGCGGTACGAATCTCATCCTTCAACGCGAGCACCCGTGATTCGTGTGTCCAGGCTCCCTGCCCGATCGCTGCTACGCCGACCATGAACTTCCTTTCTTCGCCACCCACGGCCCATACCGCAGGTTGTCATGTCAGGGGCATCGCCCGTTCTGCCGTCGCTTCTTCGCGCGGGAGCAACGCCTGATTCATCACTTGCAGCACCGTCGCTTCGTATTTGGCGACATCACCGTCGCCGCGCAGCAAGCCGATCTCCGCCACCCACTCGACCGTGCCGATCAGCAACGCCGCCAGGGTCATCGGGTCGTACCGCTGGATCTGCCCCTGCGCCATGCGATCGGCGAGGCGTGTCGCCAATTCCTGCCACAGCTGCCGGTATCCCGGTAGCGGACGGTACGGTGCCAGGCCCTTCAGGCCGAGATCGAGCCGTTGGAGCCGCAGGAGATCGCGCTCGTTGAGCAGGAAGATGAGCGCGGTGCGAATCGTCTCCGTCACCGGGGCAGTGCTCGTCGGCTGATCGAGCACCGTGCACAACTCCACGGTGAGCCGTGTAAGCAAATCTCCTACCAGCGCTGCGACCAACGCCTCCTTCGACGCGAAATAGAGGTAAACCGTACCGGTCGCCACGCCCGCGCGACTCGCGATATCGACGATACGGGCCCCGACAAACCCCTGCTCAGCGAAGACCGTCCGGGCTGCCTTGAGGATGTCCTCGCGCTTCTGCGGATCGACCGCCCGCGCCATACCCCATCCCTGTCGAGAATGAATGAACGTTATTCATAATTATACGCGCGACACGGCGCGGCGTCAACCGCGCCGTGTCGCCACCGTGGGCCGCTTCACCTCTACGTTATCGCTCAACGGACTTGCCTGGACAGCGGCGTGGTTTCGCCCACGCGGACGTCGAGCTCGGTCGGGCGATCCGCTCGGAGATACGGCTACGGTCGCCCCGAAGCCGACGTGGACGGGGCCAACGCTCGCGAGTCGCCAGTACTAACACCCGTATGCTCGCCATCTCCGATTGACCACCGGCTGTGCGGACAGCTCGCCTGGTCTGTGGCACCAGGGCGAGGCGATGCCGAAGGCCGCAGTATCCCCCGGACTTCGTCGTCGGGCGCGCGCTCAGTCGGCGGCAATTTCCGTTGCGGGGATTGGCGCGACTGGCTCGCCGCGCGTCATCAGGAGATGAACGGCGGTGGCGAGGCCGAGCAGGGCAAATCCGGCGATATCGAAGCGGAGATCGGCATAGAGGAGGGCGAGCCCCGCCAGCCCGGCGATGACACGCTCGGGGAATGCGGCCCGACGGATGAACCACCCGCCGAAGGCGATCGCCAGCGCGGCGACAGCGAGGCAGGCGGTGATGAACGTCCAGATGATCGTCGGGACGTTCCCGATCATCAGCAGGCTCGCCCCATCGCTGCTGAGCGTGAACATGAACGGAACCAGAAAGGCCGGGAGACAATATTTCCAGGCCAACATCGTGGTACGGAAGGGGTTGCCGCCGGTGATCGCCGCCGCCGCGAACGGCGCGAGGGCGGTCGGCGGGGAGACGTCGGCCAGGACGGCGTAGTAGAAGATGAACATGTGGGCGGCGGCGGGCTCGACACCCAACTGGGTGAGCGCCGGGACGATCATCACCGCCGCGATGATGTAGGAGGCGGTGACCGGCACGGCGAGGCCGAGGATCCAGACGGCGAGCGCCGCAAAGACCACGGTGAAGAAGAGGACATTATTCGAGAGATCGACGATGATCCCGGACATTTTCAGCCCGAGGCCGGTGAGGGTCATGATCGAGACGATGATCCCGGCGCTGGCGGTCGTCGCAGCGATCGAGACGGTCCCGCGTCTGCCCGCTTCGAGCGCCTGGAGCCAGCGACGGTTCTCGGTGGCGGGTGCCAGCTCGCTCGTCGCGGCACGCGGCGGGATCGCCCGCAGCCGTTCCCAGACGACGATCGCGCCGGCGATGACCGCCGTCAGCATCAACCCCCAAAAGGCGGCGACGGATAGCCGCTGGGCGGTGACGGCGATGATGACGGCGAGGATCACGCCCGCGCCGAGCGCCCAGAGCGAGGTCATGCGCGTGTCGGGCCGCAAGAAACTGAGGGCAAATGCGGCGACAATCGCCCAGAAAACGGCCATGAACGGCGTCTGGCCAACATGATCGATTATCTTGCTCCGAGTTGGCCTATTGTAGCGATACGAGCGCCCGAGAGCAAGATTGTCGGCTAAGAACGGGCGCGCCGCATTGTCGACACCACCGCTCGCCCCTGTTGCAGGGGCCGGCGCGGCACACGGCAACAGCAGCCGACGCGCGCCGCGATCTCGCGCGTCGCCGCATCGACAGGCGCTGCATCGCCCGACCGCCGGTATGTTCCCCCCGCGAGGCGAGCCATCCGCCGTACCCGGCGGCGACAGAGCGCGGCGACAGGTGAAGCAGCGCCGCCCCCTCCCGGAGGGGCGGCACACACCCAAGCCCACACCGACCGGGCGATCGCCCCCCGTCGTACCCCCGCGCGCGGTCGCCTTCGTGCGCCGACCGACAACGCGGACTAGCGCTGCACCGTTGGGGTGATCCACAACTCGTCGATCGTCACCCGGTGCGGCTGCGTGGCGACGAAGACGATCGCGGCGGCGACATCCTCCGGCTGCAACATCCGCTCGCGCGCCCCGGCGGGCGGCGGGCTGGGGCGGTGATCGAGGATCGCCGTGGCGGTGTCGCCCGGCAGGATGGCCGTCGCCCGAATCCCCTGCGACTTCTCCTCCGCATTGATGCTGTGCGCCACCGAGACCGCCCCCGCCTTCGACGCGCCGTAGGCGATGCCGGAGAGGGTGCCGGGTCGGCGTCCGGCCATGCTCGCCACGATGATGATCAGGCCCTCGCCCCGCTCGCGCATCGTCGGCAGCACCGCCTTCGCGCCGTAGAAGACGCCGGTGAGGTTCGTATCGATCACCCGCTCCCACTGCTCGGGTGCGATGTTGTGGAGGGCGCGCTCCTTGGTGTTCGTACCGGCGTTCGCCACCAGCAGATCGACGCGCCCCCAGGCGGCGAGCACCTGTTCGGTCACGGTGGACATCGCGTCCCCCTCGGAAACATCAGCCTGATAAGCGGTTGCCTCGCCGCCGCTCGTCGCGATCTCCTCCGCCAGCGCGGTGATCACCTCGCCAGACCGCGCCACGATCGCCACGCGCGCCCCCTCCGCCGCCAGCGCCCGCGCCGCCGCCCGCCCGATCCCGCTCGATCCGCCGGTGACGATCGCCACCTTGCCCGCCAATGTACCCTCGGCCATCGGTCCGCCTCCCCACTCGCGTGCCGCCACACAGCGACCTTTCGCCTATGCGGCAGAGTGTCGCATTCGGGCGCGGCGAAGGCAAAAGGTCGCTCCCCAAACGATACGGGCGGGCGGCGGGCGGGGATACGCTGACATCAGTCGCATCCCGCGCTACAAACTTGTCGGGTCTTGCCGCCTTTCGATGATCCGGTTTCGGCGTTTCGTGGGCGGCAGCGCGGATTGGTGGCTGTCGTCGACGACCGCGCTACGGTGGACATCGGGCAAGACAATCCATCCGCACCAGGGCGCAGAACGGGGGTTTTGCATATCCCCCCAATAAGGTAAAACAAATTCTACCGTGTCAACCTTGTTGCGATGCTCCCTGGAGTGGCGGTTATCTTGGAGGTGGGGTTGGATATGGCCGAACGACATGGGCGTTCACCCGCGAGCACGCGCCCATACGCACGCGACCCTGCGCGTGGGACGTGACGGCGAGCGCTCGTCGGGTGCAACGCCGCGTATGCCGCTCGCGACCACGGCTACCGACGCCGGGCAGCGAGGATGATGGACGCCATCCCCGACGCGCCCGCTCGGTTCCGGCGAGCGATGCGCGGCGATCGGCGGACCGGACCATCGCCGCTGTCCCCGAGCCCCGAACTGGCTGTTCGATGCGCTCGGCTCGCCAAGCCGCGTCGTCGAACGCGGCACCGACGATCCTGGCAGGAGGCACGGTCTCTGGATTCGCCGCCGCCGCCGCTCAGACCGCGCGGACTTCGGCGAGCCGCCTGACCGCGTGCTCGTCGTCCCAGCAGACGGCGGCTTCCCATGCGGCCCACGCTTGCGCGGCGCGGTCGTGGGCCTTGTCGTCGAGACCGGCGGCGTTGTGGGGCAGCACCAGGTCGAGGTCGGGGACGTCGACATGCGCCTCGTCCCAGTCGATCAGCGCGACCCGCTCGGCGGTCAGGCGGATGTTGCGCGGGTTGGGGTCGCCGTGGACGACGCAGGTCGGACGCCCGACGAGCCGCGCCCACGCCGCTCGGCAGCGCGCGACGCCCTCGGGCGGCATCGCGCCGAGGTCGATCTTCGTCCCGGCCCCGGCGTGCAGGAGGTCGGTCGACGAGCGCCAGCCCGGGCGCTGCGGCCACCCCGGCGTCAACCGATGCAGCTGGCGGAGCGTGTCGGCCACGCGACGCCAGTCGGCCTCCGTCTCGGGCGGTCCGCCCGCGACGTAGGTCATCACCACCACACCGTCGGCGAAGAGCCGGCCATCCGTCGTCGGGATCGGCACCGGCACGGTCAGACCTGCACGGTCGAGGCGTTGGAGGAGCGCGGTCTCCCACGCGAGATCAGCGTCGCTCCTGACACCGCGACGGCCGACCGCGAGGTACCCGTTGACGCGCACGGTCCACACGTCGTTGGCCACCCCGCCAGCGAGCGGTGCGATGCGCGCGACGTCGTCACCCCACTGCTCGAGTGCCTCCCAGCCCATTGGCCACCTCATCCCCTGCACGCGGCGCACGATCGGCCCGCGCCAGGACCGCGCGGCGCTTGCCGCCTTGCAATTATTACGCTTCAGGCGGCGCAGCGCATACGCCGCCGCAAGCGATCACGGCCCGCGCGCCCGTAGCCCTGGCGTTTGCGTCGCTTGCGCGTGTGGGCGAAGCCCTCCGTCGGGCCGTTCGGCCAGATCTCGGTGAGCCCGGCGTGCACAGCCTCCAGATCAGCCCGCAGGCCGGTGGCGAAGCGGCGGAGCGCGGGCACGGGCGAGCCCTCCGCCCGCGCGCATGCGCCTCCCCGCTCGCCGCGCCGGTCGCGCAGCAGCGCAGCGAAGTCTTGGGCCAGCGTGTAGGCGCCGGCAACCGTCTCGTCGGCCTGCTAGAGGTGTTCAAGGTAGGCCCGCTGCGCCGGCGTCCGTTTCTCCGGGCGGCGCAGGCAGAGCAGGTCGACCTGGCGCGGGGTCGGCGGTCGTGTCGCCGCTCGCCTGGTCGTGGCGACTGGCTGATCGGCCCGCTCGACCCGGCGGAGCCGCGCGACGAAGCGCGCGACGGCGCTGTAGGAGCGGGTAAACCCCTGCTCGCGGATCTCGCGCCAGAGGCGCTTCCCGTTGCGGCACCCCTCGGCCCAGCGCCGCTCCAGGTAAGGAAGATAGGGGTCGAGGGCGGCGCGGCGGGCGGGGAGGCGCATGCGCGCGGGCGGGCTGGGCAGCCGCAGGGAGCGATAGACCGTCTCGCGGCTGACGCCCACCGTGCGCGCGATGTGGGCGATGTTCGCCCCGGCGGCGTGCAACTGGTGGATCGCCTCGTAGCGGGCGAGTTGGGCGGTGGGGCGTTGTCGGCCCGCCTCCGCCGCCCGCTGCTGCCAGGGGAGGGGCGGCAGTTCCGCCGGGGGTGGGTCGGTGCTCGGCGTCGGCTCGGTAGCAGCGAGGGCACCGGCGGCATCGCGCAGCGCGGTGCGCTTGTGCAGCAGGTGCCAGCGGTCGACGACCTGCTGGGCGGCGGGCGCGCCGCGTGTCGCCGCGTCGGCGTAGAGCCCGCTGCGATCCCGCGCGACCGTCGCGATCTGCGGGTGCTGCTGCAGCCAGGCGGCGACCTGGTCGGCGTCGCGGTCGGGCAGCAGGTCGAGGGGCCGCCGCTGCTCCAGATCAATGATGATGGTGCCGAGCGCCGGGCCGATCCGCTGGAGCGCGTCGCGCAGCCGGTGGGTCCGCCGCGCGTAACGGTCCACGAGCTGCGGCAGTTGCTCGGCGAAGATACGCTGCGAGCAGGCGGCAACCTGGCAGAGGAATCGGCGCACCCGCAGCCGGAGCCGGACCGTCGTCCCGCCCCAGGGGAGGTCGGCGATGGTGCGGTCATAGCGACTGTGGACCCGCCGAGAGCGGCGCCGACACGAGGGGCAAGGTGCGGTCCGGCGCGCGGCGTAGAGGCGGAGGGTGACCCCCTCATTGGTGGCAGTGATCTCGGCGAGGCGCAGCCCCTTGAGGTGGGGCAGGAACGGGGGGAGACGCATCCGACTACTCCAAACTGCGGCGACGAGAGCCAAACAGAAAGCATAGCGCCGCCAGCGACAAGCGGCCCGCAGCGATCATCGAAATCCGGCAAGACCCGCCGGGTCGTGGCGAGGGGTGATCAGTCACGCGGGTGAAGAATCTTCGCGATCTGTTCCAGATGGATCGTATCGTGGTGGCCGACCTGGAGGACCGCGTCGGTCATCGTGAAGTGGCCGCGCTCGGGGTGGATGCCCGCCCGTTCCCATTGCTCGTCGGTCAGCCCGGAGAAGAACGCGTACGTCTCCCCTCGCGAGCGCAAGAAGTCGGCGACGACGACGCGCAGGTCTTGCTCGTTGTAGCGCTCGGCGATCGCGATCGCCTCGTGATCGTAGGCAGGGAGCTGCGGCGTCTCCTGCTCGATCATCATGAGCGCGCGTCCACGGAAGTAGCCATCGAAATCCCGCAGGTGGCACAGCACCTCGGTGATCGTCCAGCCGTCGCCGCCATCGCGCAGCGTCGTGGCCGTCTCGCGGCTCAGCGGCGCGAGGAAGAGATCGAGCGTATTGGCTGTGCGCTCCATCAGCGCCAGATGTGCCCGCCGCACGGACGCGAGTTGCCCAGTCATCGTCTCGATCTCCAATCCGTATCACTGGCGGCGACCATACGCGCGCCGCCGCTGTGGAGTGTATCAGATGGCGACGCGACCCCATCGAGCAATGAAAACATCCGATCAGTTGTGCTCCTGACAGACAAGCGTTATAGTGCGGGGGCGCTCGGCGACAAAGCCCGATAGTCCGCACTTGACACGTCCGATGCACATGAACCAGGAGAGAATCATGCGCTCCGCACGCCCATTCGTCCTGCTCGCCGCGCTGCTCCTCGCCCTACTCATCTGGCCTACCGGGGCGGGAGCGGCCCCCGCGATCACGATCACCGCCGCCGATTCCGCCGCAGCCACGACGCTGACCGCCAAGCTCACCGGCTTCACCCCGCAGGAGACGATCGACCTCCAACTCGGCACGACCGAAAGCACGCCGCGCATCCTCGAAATCCCGGGGGTCGTCATCGGCGCGGATGGCAGTTACACCCTCTCCTTGATCCCGCTCGGTCTGCCCGCCGGTGCGTATACCCTCGCCGCATTGCGTGGCACTGTGGTCGTCGCGAGCGCCCGCTTCACCGTGACCGCGCGCGCCACCCCGACGCGCGCCGCCGCGACGCCCACGCGCATGCCGATCACCGCCGTGCCGCCGACACCAATCGCCCCGACAGCGGTCGCGCCCACCCCGCCGTCGACCGGCAGCGGCGGCGTGCTCCCCGGACTGCCAGATACCGGCGGCGGCGCGGGCAATGGCCCCGCCACCCTAACCCGGTCATTCGTTGCGCTCGCCGCCTTCATCGGCGTGGCAAGCTTTTGTATCGTAGGAGGGCTGTGGCACAGGCCGCGACGCGCCCGCGCAATCAATCGTTTAGTGGGACACAAGCGTCGCAATGCGCGCTGAGCGCTGGAGGGGAGTACCGATGCGTCATCATTGGCACCGTCTGACGATCATCCTGGCTGCGCTCGTGGCGATACTGGTCGCCGCCCCATCCGCCCCGTCCGCCGCGTTCGCCGCAGGCGAGCCTGCGACAACAGCGCCACAAACGTACCACTCGCAATCGCTCATCACCTTATCGCTCGGCGGTACGACCATGACGGGGCAGGGTGAGGGGGACTACGATGTGGCGAACGCGGCGTTCCACGTCCGCTCTACCGCCGGGGATGGGGCCACCCAGGTCGTCATCGAACTCATCCTCCTCAACGATCGGCTCTACATTTATAGCTCGCAGCGACAGCGCTGGGAGTACATCACCATCCAGCCTCAGACTCGACAGCTCCTCGTCTCCGGGCTGAAAGTGGTCGCGCACCCCACCGCGGCGTACCAATCGACCGGACAGGAGACGCTGGATGGGGCAGCGGTGCAACGGTGGCGTGCGCAAGGCGACTACAACGTGCTCCTACCGATCCTCTCCCAATGGGCTTTCGCTGGGAGCCTGATCCAGGAGGTGATCACCGCCGAGGCGTTCATCGGGACGCAGGATCGGTATCTCCGCAGTACGGTGCTCACCGAACAGGGGACGATCCGCGAACTCGGCCCCGGGAAGCGTGCCCCGGAGGCGGTCACGAGCAACATCCGCGCCGACTACAGCCGCTTTAACCAGCCGGTGACGATCGCTGCGCCGGAGGGTGCTGTACCGGCACCCGATCAGGCACCGCTGCCCGATCCGCAGAGTCCCCTCGGCGGCATCATCAGCGCCGCGCAACTCGGGGAGCCGCGCATCGCAACCCTTCTCGAACTGACAGTTACACCCGCACTCGTCGCACAGCCATAACGGCCAATCACATGGTCGCAGTGGTCGGGGTCGAACGGTGTTCGACCCCGACCTTTTTCTTACGCCACGGTGACCATCTGGCGCGTGGTTGCCGAACCGCCGCTGTGCTACATTCTTCCTCACGATGGGACGACGAATAGGGCGCACCGATCCGGCTCACACGCTGCCGACGCCCGCCGCACGGGTGTGGCAAAAGCACGCCCGCGCGGAGGGATACTAAGGTGTTACCGTTCCTCCTGCGCTACGGTTTCGTGGCGATCTGCGGCGCGATCTTCCTCGAAGAGCTCGCGATCCCGATGCCGATCCCCACCGATGTGCTGATCGTCACCGCCGGGGCGACCGGCGGCGGCGTGGGGCGTTTCATCGCCTGGTTCGTGCTGATCTCCCTCTCCTCGGCGACCGGGGCGACCGGGCTCTACGCGATCCTCCGACGCGGCGGTCGTCCGCTGGTCGATCGTTTCGGGCGCTACGTCCACCTCGGGCCGAAGGCGCTCGCGCGCGGCGAGGCGTTGCTGGCGCGCGGCGGCTGGTGGGGGATCGCGTTCGGACGCGCCACCCCCGGGCTGCGCCTCCCCACGGTGGTGATGTGCGCCCTGCTCGGCGTTCCCTACCGCCGCTTCATCACCGCGCACATCACGGGTTCGGCGGTCTACATCCTCGTCTTCCTGACCCTCGGGCGCTATTTCGGCCAGGCTGTCCTCGAACGTCTGCATCTGCCGCGCGTCAGCTTCCGCCTGCTCGGGCTGCTGGTACTGGCGGTCGGGCTGCCCGCGTTGCTCGTCTGGCTCGCCAGGCGGGCGCACGTCGGGCGCGAGGACGACATTGCGCCCGGTCGTCACCTCACGGTCGGCGCGGCGATCCTGGCCGGACTGGCCGGCACCGTCGCCTTCGCCGCCGCCTGGGCCGCCAGCTTCGCCGTCACCGACCTCGCCGGGCTGCCACCGCCGGTGATGATCGGCTATCGCGTCGCGCGGCGCGTGGTCGGGCAGCAAGGGTGGGCGTTTCTCCTCGGCTATAGCTCGCTGATCCTCGCGGGGATCGCCCTCGGCACGATCTACCTCGAACTCCTCCTGCCACGCCTCACCCGCTGGTTACGCGCCCTGCCGAGTCAGGTCGCGGGGTTGGCGGTGCTGACCCTGGCGCTCGCCGTCTGGCTCGTCTGGCGCTCGGGGGTGCCGGATCGCCCGCACGCCTACCTCGCCATCGGGATCACGCTGACCTTCGGGAGCCTCGCCTACGCGATCGTCGTCGTCTACGCGCGCGCCCTGGCGCTGCTCCTGATCGCCCCCGCCAATCGCGCCACACCGCGCCCCACAGCGCCCCCGCCGGACAGCTAACCAACCGCCCTCGCTGAGCAGCCGCCACTTGCCCCGCCCGTAGCAGGCCCGTATAGTGCGCCTACTCTTGTGGGCGCGCGGCTGTGCCGCCCGCGAGCGGCGGCGCGTACCGTTGGCGCGCGGGCGGGTGCAAGGGGGGACTCGATGCGAATCACGGGGATCACACCCTATCTGGTGCGGGCCAACGACGGCGGCGTGGCCGAGCGCCCGCGCGGACGGAACTGGCTCTTCGTGGCGATCGAGACCGACAGCGGCCTGATCGGCTACGGCGAGGGGGGCGGCTGGCCGGAGGTCGTGGCGCACGGCATCGACGAGGTCGCGCCCTTCCTGATCGGGCAGAATCCGGCCCGGATCGAGCATCTCTGGTACGTCATCTACGATGTCCTGCATGGGCATGGCCTGACCGGGGCGGTGCGCGGCGGGGTGCAGAGCGCGATCGACATGGCGCTCTGGGACCTGAAAGGGAAGGCGCTGGGGGTGCCGGTCTACGAACTCCTCGGCGGCGCGGTCCACGGCCGCATCCGGGTCTACGGCCACGCCGACACGCCGGAGGTCGCGCGCGAACTGATCGCCGCCGGGTACACCGCCTTTAAGTGCCACCCCTCGGCGGAGACGATCGCGACGCTGCGCAAGGCGGTCGGCAACGACGTGGAGATCGGCCTGCACGGACACGGCGAGTTCACCGTCCACGCGGCGGTCCGCCTCGCGCAGGCGGCGGAGCCGTTCTGCCCGGCCTTCTTCGAGGAGCCGACCCACCCCGACGAACTCGACGCCCTGAAGGCGGTCGCGGCGAAGGTGACGGTCCCGCTCGCGGGCGGCGAGCGCCTTTTCCACAAGTGGTCGGTCTACGATCTGCTCAAGACCGGCGCGATCGCCCTCTTGCAGCCCGAGACGACCCGCCTCGGCGGCATCACGGAGTTGAAGAAGGTCGCGGCGATGGCCGAGGCGGCGGGCATCCAGTACGCCCCGCACGACGGTTCGGTCGGGCCGATCGTGGAACTGGCGAACGTCCACGTCATGGCGGCCTCGCCGAACGCGCGCTTCCTCGAACACCGCTTCCGCGACGTGCCGTGGCGACACACGACCGTGCGCGGCGCGCTCGAACCGATCGACGGCTATATGACCGTCCCGACCACGCCGGGCCTCGGCGTCGAACTCGACCTGGACGAGATCGCCAAATACGCGATCCTGCCGCACGAGCGCTACGAGTATCGCCTCCGTACCCCGGACGAGATGCGCCGCTGGTACGCCTGAAACCCGGCATCAACGATCGTTGAACAAGTACGGATCGGAGTAGTTATGTCTACGAGTACCTTCGCGCGCGTTGCCCCGGAGACGCTGGCGACCCTGCGCGAGGTCAGCATCGCCACGCTGAGCGCGCAACTCCTGAAGCGCGGCTACGCCCAGCTCTTCTTGCAAGGGGTCACGCCGCTGCGCCCCGAGCTCCGCATGGCGGGGCAGGCGGTGACGCTCCGCTTCATCCCCGCGCGCGAAGACCTGGCGCGCGACGAGCAGATGGCGGCGGGCGAGTTCAACAACCTGACGAACAAGCAGCGAATCGCGGTGGAGACGGTCGGACCCGGCGATGTGCTCGTGATCGATGCGCGCAACGACATCCGCGCCGCCTCGCTCGGCAACATCCTGGCGGCGCGGATCAAGGCGCGCGGCGCGGCGGGGATCGTCACCGACGGCGCCTTTCGGGATTCTCCGGCGATCGCGGCGATCGATCTGCCGACCTACGCGCGCGGCCAGAACCCGAACATCTCCTTCACCGTCCACTACGCCGCCGATCTCAACGTGCCGATCTCGTGTGCCGGGGTGGCGGTGATCCCCGGCGACGTGCTCGTCGGCGACGGCGAAGGGGTGATCGTCGTCCCCGCCGCGATCGCCGCTGAGGTGGCGCGCGACGGCTACGAGCAAGAGCGCAAGGAGTCGTTCATCTACGACCGGATCGTCGCCGGGGCGAGCATCGTCGGCACCTACCCGCCGAACGCCGACACCCTGCGCGAGTACGAAGCCTGGAAGGCCGCACAGAAGTAGCACGAGGAGAAAGGACGGAACAGGAGACACAGAGACACAGAGAGGGACGGGAGATTTTAAGAGAGGAGTATTGCAGCAGGATTGGCCTGCTGTCCGGCATAGGGACTGTACCAGCACGGCCTTCCCGCAAATCGTTTTCTCCCTCCCGTCCCTCTCTGTGTCTCTGTGCCTCCCTGTTCCGTCCCTTCTCTCCTGCCGCGCCTAGATCAGGTGGAGCGCCGTCTGTCGCCCATCGAGCCAGCGCATCGTGCCACCCGTTATGATCGCGTCCTCTTCGAGGGCCATGCGGACCTCCTGGCCGTCCCACTCCGGCACCGGGTAGCGGACGTTCAGCTCGATCGAGTAGCAGGTATCGTCGAAGATCTCGTAGTCGCCGCGACCCGGCACGCCGCCCTGCTGATCCCAGAGGCCGATCGTCGGGCCGGCGGCGTGGCCGTGATAGCCGAGCGGGTGGCTGTAGATGCTCGGCAGCAGCCCCTCCGCGTTCGCCCGGGCCAAGGCCTCGCGCAAGACATCGTTGCCGCTCTTGCCGACCGCCATCGCCGCCATGTGGATATCTTGCAGCCGGTTCCCGGCGATCAGCGCCGCCTTCAGCCCGGCGGGGGCGTCGGTCTCGCCCGGCTTGAGGACGTAGGCATTCTGCTGCTGGTCGGTCGCCAGACCGAGGTAGTAGAAGCCCATGTCGCAGTGCAGCAGGTCGCCGGGCTGGATCAACGTGCGCGGCGTCTGCGCCTTCCCATCGCCGCGCGAGGGCGGCAGGAAGGGCTGATCGGGGGCCTGGATCGAGATCGAGGGCTGGAACCAGGTCCGCACCCCGAGATCGTGCATCGTCTGGCGCATCCACCAGACCACGTCGTCGGTCGTCGTCACGCCCGGCGCGATCGTGCGCGGGGAGAACGCCTCGGCGATGATCGCGTGGCCGAGGGTCACGCCCGTCGGATAAGTCGCGAACTCCGCCGGGATCCGCCGCTCCAGCCAGCCGACCGCGATTCGCTCCGCCCCGAGGGTGCGGTCGGCGTACTTCGGGCCGAGCGCGGCGATGATTTTGCCATGCTCCTGGAAGCTGAGGCCATCGCCGAACGCGAAGTCGTCCGAGACGTTGAGGCCGATCGATTGCGGGTCGTACTCCCGCACCGTCCGGCCCAGCGCGGCGTCCTGATCCTCGCCGCTATCGGGGTTCCAGCCGCGCTCGTAGAACTCGCCGAAGCCGTAGCGATCGAGGGTGATCCGGTCCACCCTTCCATCGGCGCGGCGCGCGAAGACGAGGATCGTGCGCCGCCGCGCCGCCATCGACGGCTCGGGGAGGAGCGTCATGATCACCGGGTCTTCGTTGTACTCGCGCGCGGCGACGATCCACATGTCGAAGCCCTCGCGCGCCATGATCTCCGGGATCAGCGTATCGAGCCGCTCGCGCAGCCAGTCATTGCGAATCTCCGCCTGTTGTCGCAGCGGCAGGAGTCGCGCCCGTTGTGTCTCGACAAACGCTCGCTGTCGCTCCCGCATCTCCGCGCCGGTCATCGTCCCTCCTCATATCGCGCGCACCCATCGGGGGGCACGACCGCCCCGCGACCGCGCCGCTGGCCCCGTTCGGTGCCGCGATTGTAGCAGGACGCTTCGCCGCGCGGGCTCGCGCTCAGCGCGATGCCGACCTGCGCGGGGCGCGTCCTGTGGGGAGCGCGCCGCGATAGGCGGTGCCGTTGAGCCGATCGCGCAGCTTCACCATTCCCCAGAGGGCAACGAGTGCCACCAGATGTGCCACGGCGAGGCCGATACGGTCGAGGCTGGCGAGCGTCGGCACGGTGTGGAAGAGCGCGGCCAGTGGCAGGAAGAGGAGATAGGCCCAGAGCGCGTTGCGACCGAGCGAGAGCACGAACCAGCCGAACGCCGCCCGCAACGGCACCCAGAGCCAGGTAATCAGCAGGACGACAACGTGCAGGGAAAGGGCGACGACGAGGAGACGACGGGGGGTGAGATCCAGGCGGGCCATCTCGACCCCCTGCGGATCGCAGAGCCAGAGCGGCAACATCCCGCGCTGCCAGAGGACGAGACCGACGAGCGCCGCCGCGCTCACCAGCGCAGCATAGAGCCCCCACAAGTACGGATAGCGCGCCGTGAATGCGCCGAGCGCTTCGCGGTAGTAGCCGATTGTGAGGCCACCGAAGAAGAGGAATTGCCAGGCGACGAGCGACACGCCGGTCGCGAAGGGGAACGCCAGCACTGCCGGGTAGCACTGCGCCGCCAGATAGAGCGCCGCCGACATCGTCGGCACGAGCCAGCCCCGCCCCTCCGCGCAGGCCAGCAGGGCCAGCGGTGCGACCAGCAGGAGGACAGCGTAGAGGGCCAGATACTCGGCCCCGTAGCCGGTCCGCGCCAGCGTCAGGACGGCGACGACCAGGGCGTCAGGGCGACCATCGTAGATCGGGGCACCGGGGAACGGGGTCCAGAGTTGCACCCGACCGCTCGCCGCCAGCAACATCCCGAGCAGGGTTATCGCGACCGCGAGGCGATAGAGACGCCAGGCGCGCGTCATGAGGTGCCGCACCGCGCCGCCGAGCGCCTCCCGCGCGGCGGTGAGGCCCAGGACGTAACCGGCGACGACGACAAAGCCCTCCGCCACCGCGAGGAAGAAACCCTGCGTCCCGGTCGTCGCCGCGAGCCACGAATCGCCATTCAGTCCGGCGACGACCATCGCGATCACGCAGAGGCCCCGGAGGAAGTCGAAGCGCGGATCGCGCGCGCCGCGTTGCACATAGGCGAGCGACCAGCGTCGCGCGCCACCACCGGGGCGCAACGTGGCCGGGCGCCACCCGGAAAGGCGTGCCGGGTCCGCCACGGAGCCGACGAGGTCACCCAGGATACTCGTCTGATTTGGGGCGGGCAGACGCGGCGCGTCCGGCCCTTCCGTCGCCCGGTACGACTCCGGCGATCTCGCCTTTGGGGGCTCCTGGGCCGGCTGTTGCACCATCCCCCCGATCGCTTGCCACGGCCACGCCGAAAAGACGGCGTGGCGGCTACAGAGACACCCTACCAGCGACCGAGGCGGGGGACCATAGGAGATGTGTCCCGAATCGTCGGGCGTATTCGCCCACCCTGTTAGCTCTTTTTCCTAATCTTCCCGACCGAGGATTGTTTCGGCGGCCCGCAGCGCGTACCATGATGGCGGTGTGCGGGAGGCACCTCTTCGCGTACCCGATGATGGCGGAGAATATATGCCTGCGCGCGATATCTGCCGATGCGAGAGCGGCCAGGAGGCTACCAACGATGATCTGGCGAGTTGTCCTCCTCCTTCTCGGAGCGGCGCTGCTCCTGATGGCGAGCGTGGCGATTGTCACCGGCGCGCTACGCGGGACACCGCCCCCCCCGGTGAGCACCAACGCGACCGTCCCGGCGCTCACGGCCACACCCCGCGCCACGACGGCGCCCGCAAGCGCCACGGCGAGGGGAGCCGCCCCCACCCGCCCGGCCCCCACTCCGGCGAGTGCCACGCGGACGGTCGCATTCCCCAACCCCCGGGCGACGGTGCCGCGCGTGGCCTCGGCCACGTCTGACCACCGGACCGTCGCCAACGGCCCCTGCGTAATGGGTCTGCCGCTCGGGTACGAGGCTGATCCGGCCCAGGCCGGCTACTTCCCGGCGCTCGATCGCACCGGCTTCGTCGCCCTCGACTCGTTCGCCGGGGCCGATCAAACGCCCGCAACGCTCGCCCAGACCTTCGCCAGCGTCATCCTCAGCCGGGTCCTCACCGACTATCAACAGACGGGCGCGACCGATCTGGGGGACCGCTACCGCATCGACTACCGCGCGACCTCCGGCGGGCAGGCCGGGCGCGGCAGCACCCAGGTGCAGGTCTTCGGGAGCATCGGCTGTGGCGTGACCGTCTTTGCCCTCGATGCTGCGGTCGGGCCGCTCGCCACGACCTTCGATCTGCTGGTACGCACGCTCGTGCCGGTCCAGGTGCCGCGCACCGGTACGGCCACCGCAACCCCCTGAAGCGGTGCGCCCGCCGCGCCGCGTCAACTGCGAAGAGGAGCATGAAACGATGCGTGTCATCAAGCTGACCCTCGGACCGTTGTCCAATAACGTCTACATCCTGATCGCTGAGGGGCGCAACGAGAGCGTCATCGTCGATGCCTCCTTCGATGCCGCTCGTATCGCCGAGGCGACGGCGGGGACGACCGTGCGCGCGATCCTGCTGACGCACGGCGACCACGACCACATCGACGCCCTGGCCGCGCTGAAAGAACGCTTCGATGTGCCGGTCGCCATCCACCCCGCCGACGCTGAGCGCCTCGCCGCGCCGCCCGACATCCTCCTGCACGAGGGCGGGCTGATCAGCGTCGGCGACGAGGAACTCCGTGTTTTGCACACCCCCGGCCACACGCCGGGGAGCGTCTGCTTCCATCTGGTGGGGACGCTGATCGCGGGCGACACGCTCTTTCCCGGTGGGCCGGGGGCGACGCACGACAATGCGGAGGACTTCGCGCAGATCATCGGCGCGATCCGCGACAAGCTCTTCCTCATGCCGGACGAGACGCTCGTGCGCCCCGGCCACGGCGACGACACGACGATCGGGGCGGAACGCCCGCACCTGGAGGAGTGGGTCGCGCGCGGCTGGTAGCGCACCACCCCGGAACACGCGCACACGAGGCACAGCGACCCGACGGCAGATAGCTCGGCACGCGCCTGTTACGGCACATTCTTGCTTGTGGGACGCAGATTGGATGCAGCGTGAAGTGACGCGCGAGCGAGCCGGATGGCCGTCCTACCGGTCGCCGTGCCGCTCGAAGAGGAGCGAGGCGCGGCGGCGTTCGGGGCCGTCGTACGGTGCCGAGCGAGGGTGCCGGACGACCAGCACGAGCGCCGCCCAGAGGGCGAGGAGGCCATAGGCTTTGTAGGTGAGCAGGAGGCGAATCGGCCCATCGTACGGGCCACCGCGCCAGAGATCGCGCTCGGAGCCGAGGACGAGCAATGCGGCGGCGAGCGCGAAGAGGACGAGACGCGGCCAAGTGCTGGCCCCCCGCGCGAGCGCGACGGCCAGCAGCGCCAGGGGGAGGAGCGCCCAGGCGGTGTAGTGCGCCCAGGCGGTCGGGATGATCAGGATGGCGACCGGGATCGGCAGCACGAAGCGCAACGCCGCCGTCAACGCGCCGCCGTCGCGCCGCCAGCTCGCGACGGCGGTGACGATCACCAGCGGCACCGCCGCGAGATCGGCGAGAATGCCAGTCAGTTGGGCGGGGTAGGTCGAGCCAACCCCGTTCGACGTAATGTGGGTGGCGAGCAGGCGACCGAAAAGGGCGTAGAGGGTCTGATTCTCGGCATAGAGCGTCCCGCCGCCGACCGCCGACAGCACCTCCGTCAGGAAGACCCAGCTGTTGCGCGGCCCCGCCAGGAGTGCCCCGAGGGCTACCACGAGCGCCCCACCGAGCGCACCCCCGGCGATCACCCGCCAGCGCCGCGACAGGGTAGGCGCGAGGAGGAGGAGGGCCGGGTAGAACTTCAGCGCCATCGGCAGGGCGAGCAACAGGCCGACCGTGAGGTCGCGATCGCGCCGCGTGGTGTAGATGATCAGCGAGGCGAGGGTGAGCGCGAGGAAGAGGGCATCCCACTGGCCGAGCCCCAGGCTATCCCGGCTCGGCGTACTGGCGAACCACAGCGCGATCAGCCCCTGCGCCAGTGGCAGGCGCGACGACAGGCCGAAATGCCGCAAAAAGGCGAGCAGCGTGCCGACGTAGACGCCGACATTGAGCAGTCGCCAGGCGTTCAGCGCGATGTCGTAGGGGAGGAAGGTCCAGGGGATGAAGAGGGCCGCGCCGATCGGCACATGCCGGTAGACGATGATCTCCCCCGGATCGCGGGCGATCCCGGAGAGATCGTAGAGTGGACCCCACCCGCGCGCGATCGTCGCGGCCTCGTAGAAAACCTTGAAGTCGTAGCTGTTCGTCGGGGAGTCGGCGGGGAGCCAACCGAGGACGAAGCCGACGAAGCGCGCGACGCTGGCGAACGCCCCGAGCGCGGCGAACAGGGTGAACGCCTGACAGGCGCGGGGCGGCAGCCACCCGCCCGCCCCGAACGCGAGGGCGAAAGCGGCGATCACGCCGAGGCAGGTCAGGGCGAGCAGCGGGTCCATCGGGTCGTGCCGCCCCTACCCGGCGAACGGCGCGGCGAGCGTGGCGGCGGTGTCGAGCCCGGCAAAGCGGTCCAGCGCCAACGCCTCGATCGGGATCGAAGGACGCCCCTCCACGACCAATTCCGCGATCACCTGCCCGATCGCCGGGGAGAGCTGGAAGCCATGCCCCGAGAAACCGGCGGCGATCACCAACCCCTCGATTTCCCGCACCGGCCCCAAGATCGGCACGTCATCGGCGGAGCGCGCCTCGATCCCGACCCAGGCGTCTTGCAGGCCGACCGTGCCGGCGATCGGGACGATCGCGGCGGCGGTCTGCGCGCTCCCCCAGATCCCGGCGTCGCGCGTGACACCGCGCGGGTGGGCGAGATCCCAGTCGCCCGGCCAGCCGCCGCCGATCAGGAAGTTCCCGGCGGGGAGTTGCTTAAAGCTGAGTCGCCGCCCCACGCAGCCGACGACCGGATCGAGGCAGGGGGCGACCGCCTCGGTCAGGATCATTTGCAGGCCCATCGGCGCGAGCGGCAGAGCGACCCCGGCGGTCGCGGCGAGCGCCTTGCTCCACGCGCCCGCCGCCAGGATCGTCAGGTCGGCCCCGATGCGCCCCTCGTCCGTGAGGACACCGACGACCTTGCCGCCTTCGATCATCAGGCCATGCACCGTCACCCCCTCGCGCACCGTTGCCCCGGCGCGAGCGGCGGCGGCGGCGAACGCCCTGGCGGTCAAGCCGGGATTGGCATGGCCGTCGTCGGGCGTATAGCTCCCGGCCAGGATGTGCGGCGCGAGGGCGGGCGCGATGTCGCGCAACGCATCCCCTTCCACCAGTCGGATGTTCAGCCCCGCCGCCCGTTGCCGCGCGATCGCCTCGACCAGCCCGGCCCGGTCCTCCTCGCGCTCGATCACCGTCAGGTGGCCCTTGCGGCGGTAATCGATGTCGGCGGCGAGCTCGTCCTCCAGGGTCGCCCATCGCGCGGACGCCTGCATCGCGAGGGCCAGCTCGCGCGGATCGCGCCCCTGCTGGCGCGTGCCGCCCGCGCTCGCCCCGGACGCCGCAGCCGCGACCGTGCGACCCTCCAGCAGCAGGGTCCGTACCCCGGCGCGCGCCAGATGGTAGGCGATCGAGGAGCCGATCACCCCGCCCCCGACGACGATCACCTCCGTGCCCTGCCCTCGTCCGCTCACGCGCCCCGCCTTTCCTGGTCATCAGCTCGTCGGGGGGATGATAGCAGGAAAGTCCGCAGACGCGGTGCCATACCAGCGCGCGCGGATACGCGGCGACCGGGCGCGAACAGCGCCGCACACGGCATCGTTATGCGAAGGGAAAAGAGGGTGCGCCGGAAAGTGCGGCTACTGGCGTAGCATCCCGATCGACATAGAGCGGCTGATCACCAGCGCGAAGAGGATCAGGAGGACGCAGCAGACGAGGCCGCCGATCAACCAGGCACGGTCGCGCTCGCGCCGCCCTTGCAGCGCTTCCCGCACCGCGGGGTCGGGGACGAGATCGGCCAGCGGCGCGAGGGCATCGCGCGGGGTGCCAGTCGCGGCATCGAGCCGATCCGCGTGCCGCGCCTGGGCGATGATCGCCGCCGCCGCCGTGTCGATCTCATCCTCGCTCATCGCCTGCTGCCGCTGTCGCACCCGATCGAGAAGGCCGCGCGGCGGGTGTGGGAACGCCTCATCGAGGGTGCGCATACCGGGCGGCGCGACCAGGAACTGCGCCGCCCCAGGAGCGCCAGACAAGCGCTCCGGCATCTGGGCGGCGAGCACGGCAGATCGCGCCTCGCCGTTCTCCGCCGAAACGGGGGCGGTGGGTATGATCGGATTGACGGGTACGGGCAATCCCGGCGCTGCGGTATCCGCTTCCACGGCGAGTGCGGCGAGTGCGGCGAGCGGGGCACCGCAATTGGCGCAGTACACCGTCTCGGCGGCATAGGGGATGCCGCAGGCGCCGCACCACACCGCCGCTTGCGCCTGTGTGGTCGTCCCGTCGTCGCCTGTCGTCATGGCTACCCAGCTCCGCTGTACACGTAACCCAATACGGGCGCACAACGCCCCCCACGGCAAGTATCGCGCCGGGGCGAGGGGAGAGGAATGGCCCGATCGTCCACATTCGGGGCGGTACCGTCGTGCCTACCGCCGCCACCTTGCGGCCGGATGCCGCCGGGACACGACGACCTAGATAATCCCGTACGGGACGTGGTGGGTGTTGCCACGACTGGCGCCGGGATAGACGCCGGATTCCACAATCCGTCCGGCGCGGGCGAAGAAGCGGTCGATCTCCGCGCGCGTCAGCAACGGCGCGAACTCCGCGCGCAGCGTCGCGACCGACGCCGGATCGTTGAGGCGCATCTCCAGGTCGGTCCGCAGGTCGGCGGGGAGCGGCTGCCCCACGTAATCCCAGATCACCGTCCGCAACTTCGGCTGCGTGTTGAAGGTGAGGCCGTGGTCGATCCCGTAGACCTTACCGTCCTTCCCCTTGAAGAGGTGGCCCGCCTTGCGATCGGCGTTGTTGGCTATCAGGTCGAAGAGGGCCATCCGCTGCAAATCGCGCCGATGCGTCTCGCGCAGGGTGAAGTAGTGCGTCCCCTCCTCCGGCTCGATGTAGCACTGGAAGGTGCCGACGCCGTAGGGGCCATCCTCGCGGACGATCGTCTCCGGGATCAGATCCCAGCCGAGCCAGAGGCTGAGGCGATACGCCGCGTACTCGCGGTGGTAGAGTGTGCCGTCGGGGAAGTCCCAGAGGGGCGACTCCCCCTGCTGGGGCTTGTAGATCGCGATCGCGCGTGGCTCGCCCGACTCGTCGGCGAGGGCGGCCAGGAAGGTATAATTCGAGCCCCAGGGGACGACCTCGTAGGCGGCGATCGCGCCGGAACGGAGGAGCGCGGCGCGCTCGGCGACGGGCGGGGCGGGCCTGGCACCGAGTTCGCGCCAGAAGGCGTCGCCCGATCCGGCGGCGGTGGGGATCCTGGCCTGGCGAAAGCGTCGTGACATCGCTATCTCTCGTCCTCATCGCGCCGGAGTCGCCAAAGGGACGCGACCACTCCGTATCGCGCCTTCCATGCAACGGTAACGCGCGGCAAGCTTGATGCGATTTGAGTATAGCGGGCTGCGGAGTGGGCGGGCAAGACAAGATCGTGTCCTCAGGCGATACTGCCAACGGCCTTCGGGAATGAAATAGCGTGAGGATATCGTGGGAGGAGCAAGGACGATGCAAGAGTACGACGCGATCGTTATCGGCGCGGGGCAAGGGGGCGGGCCGCTTTCGTCGGCGCTCGCACAGGCGGGCAAGCGGGTGGCGATCGTCGAACGCGCGCACGCGGGCGGCACCTGTGTCAACGAGGGCTGCACCCCCACCAAGACGATGATCGCCAGCGGGCGCGTCGCCTACCTGGCCCGGCGCGGGGCCGACTACGGGGTCCAGACCGGTTCGATCGCCATCGATCAGGAGACGATTCGTCGGCGCAAGCGCGCCATCGTCGAGAGTTTCCGTTCCGGGAGCGAGAGCGGCCTCACCGACACCGCAGGGCTCGACCTGATCTGGGGCGAGGCGCGCTTCACCGGGCCGAAGACGCTGGCGGTGCGCCTCAATGCCGGTGGCGAGACGGAGTTGCGCGCCGAGACGATCATCATCAACACCGGCGAGCGCCCGGCGCAGCCCGACCTGCCGGGGATCGAGACGGTGCCGGTCCTCGATTCAACCTCGATCATGGAACTCGACGCGGTGCCGGATCATCTGGTGATCATCGGCGGCGGCTACGTCGCGCTGGAGTTCGGCCAGCTCTTCCGCCGCCTCGGCAGCGCGGTGACGGTCGTGCAGCGCGGCAAGCAGCTCCTCGCCCGCGAGGACGCCGATATGGCCGCCGCCGTCGCCGACGTGCTCCGCGAGGATGGGCTGACGATCCTCCTCGCAACAGCGGCGGCGCGCGTCGCGGCGACCGATACAGGCGGCGTAACGCTGACGGTGCGCGGCCCCGAGGGCGAGCGCACGATCGTCGGCTCGCACCTGCTGGCGGCGGCGGGACGCACACCGAACACTGATCGCCTGGGGCTCGACGCCGCCGGGGTCGCCACGAACAAGCGCGGCTCGATCCTGGTGAACGAGTGGCTGGAGACGAACGTGCCCGGCATCTACGCGATCGGCGACGTGAACGGCGGCCCGGCCTTCACGCACATCTCCTACGACGACTACCGCATCCTCCGCACCAATCTGGTCGGCACCGGTGGCGCGAGCACCGCCGACCGCCTTGTCCCCTACACCGTCTACACCGATCCGCAATTCGGGCGGGTCGGCCTCGGCGAGGACGAGGCACGGAAGGCCGGGCGCAAAGTCCGGGTGGCGAAGATGCCGATGAACTCGGTGGCGCGCGCCCTCGAAACCGACGAGCCGCGCGGGCAGATGAAGGTGCTGGTTGACCCCGACACCGATCAAATCCTCGGCGCGGCGATCTTCGGCGTCGAGGGGGGCGAGATCATGTCGATGCTCCAGATCGCGATGCTGGGCAAGCTCCCCTACACCGCCCTGCGCGACGCCGTCTTCGCCCACCCGACCTTCGCGGAGTCGCTGAACAATCTCTTCGGCAGCTTCCAGAACGAGCAGTAGGGGACGTGGACCTCAGAGGCGCAGAGACGCAGAGCGACGAGAAAGGAACGAAAAGAGGGACGAGACAGGGTTGGGACACTCCAGTCCCCAGCGGGGACTTTGTGGCGGCGCAGCCACCCTTAGCCGAGATTTCAATCCCGGACCCCCGGCGGCATTGCTGCCGATCCCGCGCCGATTCTTGGCATCCGCAACATTCCAGCCCGCGTAGGCGGGCTTCGTGGCCGGAGGCCATCCAGCCGGGACAGTGTGCCCTCCATGGGTAGTAGCTGCCCTTCATGGGTACTTCAGTCCAACGGCCATCCGGGCGTTACGTTAGCGCGACAGGATCGTCGGCGTCGTGCCAGAGCGAGCGCATCTCCGCACAATGTTCCAGCAGGAATGCCAGGGTGCCCTGCGCTTCGACGCGCCCTTCCTTCAGCACGACGATCTGATCGGCGCGGCGCAGCACGGCGCGGCGGTGGGAGACAGCGAGGCAGGTCACGTCCCCGCTGGCGAAGAGGCGTCCCCACAAGGTCCGCTCCGTCTCGACATCCAGCGCGCTCGAAAGATCATCAATCACCAGCAATTCGGCATCGCGCAGGAGCATGCGTGCCGCCGCCGCGCGCTGTACCTGACCACCGGAGAGCCTGACGCCGCGCGTGCCGACCGGTGTCTCTAGTCCGGCCTCCAAGGTCTGCAAGTCCTCCTCCAACACGGCGTTCCGCACGGCGGTGGCGAGCGTTTCAGGCTCGACAGGGGCGCCCAGGACGATATTCTCCCGGAGCGTCGCGCTGAAGAGTCGCGGTACCTGCGCCGTATAGGCCGCGCGGGGCGGCACCAGGAAGGAGGCCTCGTCTTCTACCGCCCGGCCATTCCACCGGACCTCGCCCCCTTGGCGGGGGAGCAGCCCCAGGAGCGCGCGGAGGAGCGTGGTCTTACCCGCGCCGATCCGCCCGGTCACCACCGTCAGCGTGCCGCGCGGAAGCCGCAGCTCCACATCGGCGATACCGTGCCCCGACTGCGGGTGGCGATAGGTCAGCCCGCGCACCTCCAGGAGGGCGAGCCTGTCGGTCGTGCCGCGCGTGGGAACGGGCACGGCGGGGAGCGGGCCACTCAGATAGAGCGGTACGGGTGCCACCAACGCCTCTGGTGGGGCATCACCGAGCAAGGGCTGCATGCGGGCGAACGCCACCCCCGCCTGCTGGTAATGGGCGAGATACCGGCCTAGCCCGTCGGTGAAATCGGCGATGAGGCCCAGATAGGCGACGAACAGGACGAAGTCGCCCACCGTCAGGCTCCCATCGCGCAGGATACCGGCGGCCAGCAGCATGATCAGGCCCGTGCCAACGCTCACCGTATTGGCCGTGAGGGCTTCCAGCGTCTGCGTCGCCAGCCGATCGGCCAGCACCGAAGAACGGCGCCGTTCGTTGAGTCGCCGGAAGTGCGCCACCGTCCGCTCGGCGGCATCGGCGGCCTGCACCGTCTGCACCGCCGCCAGGATATCGCCGATCGCCCCGCTCACCTGGCTGGTCGCCTGGCTGCTGGCCGCGCGATAGCGGGTCAGCGCGGCGCTGGCTCGCCGCGCGACCACCACCACCACCAGCAACGGCACGATCACAACCAGGGCCATGCGGGCGTTGACGTGCAGGAGGATCGCGAAGGCGACCAGGGCGAAGAGACCCTGACTCACAATCTCGTCGGTCCAATCGACGCTGTCCTCGGCGAGATACGCATCATCGCGAAAGCGGCTGATCGTGTCGCCGATGGAGAAGGGCAGCGCGGCGGCACCCGGTCGGTGCAGGACGTGGCGCAGCAGATTGCGGCGCACGAGCCCGCTCATCGTGAACCGGAGGACGATCTCGACGAAGCCGGCGATCAACCACAGAACCATCTGCCCCACGGCGATCGCCACCAGGAGGACGAGCAAGCCCACGATGCCCACGGGTATCTGCGCCGCCCCGGTGAGCGTATCGAAGAACGAGCGAGCGATCAGCCCCGGCAGCAGCGAGGAGAGATTCATCGCGCTCCACAGCATCGCGTGGGATAGGTAGAGCCAGGGGGCATAACGGGCCATCTTGGCGACGTAGCGCCAGACCGGGAGCGACCTCATGGGGCGACCTCCTCCTTGGCGAACCGCAACAACGCGGCGAAGCGCGAGCCGGGATCGGCGGCGAGGGCGAGTCGCGGCCCATGCTCGCGCACCCGCCCGCCCTCCAGCACCAGGATGTCGTCGGCGAGGGCGATGGTGGACAGTCGGTGCGCCACGACGATGCCGGTGCGCCCCGCGAGCAAGCGGCCCAGCGCTGTATGGACGAGCTGCTCCGTGGCCGGGTCGAGGCGCGACGACGCCTCGTCCAGGATCACCACGGCGGGGTCACGCAGAAAAATCCGCGCGCAGGCCAGCACCTGGGCCTGCCCGGCGGACAAGCCGACGTCGCCCGACCCCAGCGGGGTGTCCAGCCCGTCCGGCAGCCGCCGCAGCCAAGCGCCGAGCCCCAGCGTTTCGAGCACGTCGGCGATCCGCTCGTCCGGCACACGATCGTCGAAGATGGTCAGATTGTCGCGCACGCTGGCATCGAAGAAATGGACCTCCTGGGTGACCAGGCCGATGCGTGCGCGGGTCGCCGCGAGGCTGACCGCGCGCAGATCCACGCCGCCCAGGCGCACCACGCCGACCTGCGGGTCATAGAAACGCGCCAGGAGTCGCGTCAGCGTCGTCTTGCCGCTCCCGGTGCGCCCCACCACACCGAGCACACGGCCCGGTGCCAGGCGCACGCTGACATCGCGCAAGCCTGCGGCCCCTTCCCCGTAGGCGAACGAGACGCCGTCCAACTCCACCCCGAGCGGCCCCGCAGGCAGCGCGTCGCCGGGGCCGTCGGTGAGGCGCGGGGCGATCCGCAGCAGTGCCTCGATCCGGCCAAGGCTCGCATCCGCCTGTTGCAGATCCTGCACCTCGTTGCGGATCTGCTCGGTCGGCTGGCGCAACATCGCGGTGTATTGGAAGATCAGGTAGACGGTGCCGATCGTCAGCGTGCCCGCCCTGAAGAGCATGGCGCTCAGGGCGAAGGCGACGACCGTGCCGAGCGCGAACAACCCCTGACTGGAGGCGACCAGGGCGTAGCCTTTCATCTGCGCCGCGCGGGTCGCGGCCAGCCAGGAGCGCATGACCTCGGCGCAGCGGCGGAGCACGAACGGCCCCGCCCCGCTGGAGCGGATGTCCTCCAGGCCGGCCAGGTGTTCGCCCAGGAAGCCGTAGAAGTCGGCGCTCGCCTGCCGCTCGGCGGCCCAGGAGGGGATGGCGGCGGCGCGGATCCGCAGCATGGCGAGCACCGCCAGGGCGACGAACAGACCCAGCCCCAGGCCGACCCGCCAGTCCACGCCGATGAGGAGCGCGAGCATCCCCAGCACGAGCAGGCCGTTCCCGACCACCAGGACCACGAATCGCGAGAAGAAGCGGGCCAGCGTGCCCACGTCGCCGTCCACCCGCTCGATCAGCTCGCCCGGCGTGTGGGCGTTGTGGAACGTGGCATCCAGGCGCAGCAGATGGGTGAGCAGATCGGCGCGCAGCGCGTTCGTGGCCGCCCAGCTCACGTTTTCGGCCACGTAGGTCTCGGCGACCGCACCCACCTGCCGCACCAGGGCCAGGCCCATGCTCAGCAGCGCCAGGAAGACCAGTTCGCGCACGGGCGCGTCGGAGGTGGCCCGGTCGATGAAGCGGCTGACCACCAGCGGCGCGACCACTTGCAAGCCAATGGTGGCGCACAGGATCGCGGCGAGCGCGCACACTCGCGGCCATTCGGCCTGTAGATACCGGGACAACAGCCGCCAGTAGCGGCGCGAGGCTTGAAACGAGCGCACAGCCACCTCCACGCTACACCCGCCACGCGACGCGCGACAACGTTGCCGCGCCTGCATTGTCCCATGCGGGCGGCACAGTGCCGATAACAGCACCGTACGGACTGTTCTGGAGTACGGGCGTGGCTAGGGCGTTCGCGGAGGGCAGCGCGCTTGCGGCGGCACCGACGCAGACCGGACTGAGTAACACACCAGTACGGTCGAGATCGCGACCGCGAGTCGCTACGGCGCGCACGGTGGGTGACGCGCTGGCGATCGTGGGCACGAGGCGATGTTGTGGGGTCGGCGGCAAGGGACCTGTTTGCGGGTAACCACAAGCCAGACCAGCGGCTCCGCTGGCGGCAGGCTGGCAATGCGGCTGTACGGCGGAGTTGACGTTACCGGCGACGCGCGCCGAAATCGTGATCACGACGATCGACATAGGCGAAGCTCCCGTTGAAGAACCGCTCGATCGATAGCCTCTTCAACGAGTGCCCCATGTGATCCCCCTCATCCATCAGGATACGCTAGCCAAACTGGCACCACAGGCCAATTCTCAGAGTCTAGCGGCAATCAATCCGACGATGGTCGATCCGAAGGTGGGTTCTGGGGCTGTCCAAACGATCAGCATAGCATGAGCACCGCTGCCCACACTCCGCCCCTTCACCCCTGTTCGTACACCTCTTGATCGTGCTATCATCGCCGCTACGATGATCGCGAACGTGCCGTTTACTCACGCCGCTTAAGGGAGGCTCACCGTGCAACGCTGGCGCACCGCCCCATCTGCGGGCAGCCTTGTCGGCATCCTGGCCCTGCTCCTTTGCGCGTGTGGCATCGGTGGCGTGATCCTCGGGGCACTGCCCGGCACGGTAGGCGCGCCGGTGTTGGCGCTCTGGGGTGTCGTCGCGTTCCTGGCGCTGGCGGCGCTCGCGCTCGCGGTCCTGCTGTGGGGCTACTTCACCCTCGGCTACCGGCTCGACGAGGCGAATGGCGGCGCGCTGATCATCCGCTGGGCCTGGCGCACGATCCGGCTGCCGCTCGCGGAGATCGAGTACCTCGGCCCCGCCCGGCAGATCCTCGGCGACGTGGTCGCGCCACGCCTCTGGCCGTGGCCGGGATACTACCTCAATACGCTCACCGATGCCGCGCTGGGGCGCATCCGCCTCTTCGCCACGCTGCCGCTGCATCGTCAGATCATCGTCTGCTCCGCGCGCGGCTCGTTCGGCATCTCGCCGGATCGCCCCGCCGCGTTCGCCGCGCGCTTCACCGCCCTCAATGACGCGATCGAGGGGGGCGGCCTGTTGCCGATCCGGCCTCTGCCAGTCCCGGCACCGATCCTGGTCGAAGAGGAAGAGGAGGCCGCGTACCCGAGCAGCGTCGCCATCGGGCAACGCGCCTTCCAGGCGCGCACCGGCGGTCAGGCGCTCTCGCTCTTCGCCGATCGCCCGTCGGTCGGACTGCTCCTGCTCGGCGGCGCGCTCGTCGCCACGATGCTCTGGTTCATCCTGATCCGCTTCGACGCCGTGCCGCAGACGCTGCCGTTGCACTACAACCTCAGCGGACGCCCCGACCGGATCGGTACCCCGCGCGAAATCTTCTACTTCCCGCTGATCGCGGCGCTGATCACGGTCGCCAACTTCGCGCTCGCCTGGAGCGTGGTCCGCTTCGATCGCTTCGCCGCGCGCCTGTTGCTCGGCGGCACCTGCCTCGCGCAACTCGTCGCCTGGGTGGCGCTGCTAAAGATCTTCTAATGTACTGTCGACGGACGATGCCAACGCGCCCCGTCGCGAAGCTCGCGACGGGGCGCGCTATTTCGTGATGGGACAGCATCGCTGTCGGCGCTGTCCCAAGCGACTGCTCGGCGCGGAGGGCGCTATCGGGGGCGCAACTCCGGGTAGGCGAAGAAAACAAAGTCGATGTCCCCCGGAGATCGTCCATATCGGGTGAGCATCGTCGCCACCTCACTCCGATGCTGCATGCTATGGGTGAGGAGTTGCACCAGCCCCTGCCAGATCGGGATCTGGTATGCCATCCCACCCAGATCGACGGCTTGCGGTATGGCAAGCCCCTCCTCGTCGGTCTCGGCGAGGAAGTCCCTCATCCGCCGAGCCTCCTCGGCGGCGAACGCGCGCAGTGTCGGGATGGTGCAGGGATGTACGATCGGTGGAGAGACGGTCGGATAAGCGCGAGTCTGACACAGGGTGCGATTGATCCACTCCATCAGGAGCAGGTGCGAGATTGTTTTGCGCAGGCTACCCTGGCCGACATCCGTGGGCGCATCGAGTTGGTCGTCTGTCAGATCGTCGGCCAGGGCGAGTAAACGCTCGTTGGTTGCGGCGTTGTAACTGTACATCGCGGTGAGGATCGCCTTACCGAGCACACGCCCCCTTCCGTTCACTCCACGTCGGCGGCGATCTCCTTCGCGGCGACATTGTCCGGCAGCGCCTCGACACCGACCACGGTATCGATGATGCCGTACTCCTTCGCCTCTTGCGCCGTCATGTAGTAGTCGCGCATGGTGTCGCGTTGGATCGTCTCGTAGTCCTGGCCGGTGTGCTTCGCCATGATCGCGAGGGTCGTCGCGCTGAGGCGCAGCGTCTCGCGCGCCATCACCTCGACATCGGGGATCGCGCCCTGGAAGCCGCTCGACCCCTGGTGGATCACGATCCGCGAGTTCTTCAGCGCCGCGCGCTTGCCGGGCGTCCCGGCCATCAGCAGCAGCGACCCCATCGAGGCCGCCATGCCGACGCAGTAGGTCGCCACGTCACATTGGATGAATTGCATCGTGTCGTAGATCGCCAGCCCGGAGTAGACCTGCCCGCCGGGACTGTTGATGTACATCGAGATCTCTTTCTTCGGGTCTTCGCCGGCCAGGAAGAGAAGTTGCGCCACGACCGCGTTCGCCACCTGATCGTTGACGCCGGTGCCGAGGAAGATGATCCGGTCGCGCAGCAGGCGGGAGTAGACGTCCGAGGTCCGCTCGCCACGCCCCGTCTCCTCGGTCACGTAGGGGATGACGAATTCCGGCCCGCGCCCCGATAGTCCGGTATGTCGCAAGTTCATCGTTGGCCTCCTTCACGTTCACGCACACTCGCGTCCCCTAACCTTACACGCAAGCAAAGAAACTTTCAACATGGTTATTCGAGCCGGAATGGTATGCTCGCAGGATCGCCATGCAGCGCCGCCCGCTTTTGCAGCGCCCCCCCGCGATCCCCTATGATGCCACGCTGGGGTGAGCGACAGCTATACCGTATCAGACCACCCGCCCCGGCGACCACCGGCGACGTAACGGAGCGCCGTGCAGAAGCACAGCCGGACGATGATCCGATAGCGCACAGGAGCAGCATGGAAGAGCAGACGGCGGTCCGGCAGGACACCGAGCACAAGATCGACCAGTTCCGCGCGCTGGCGGCGCAGGCCACGCACGACGATCCGGCGGCGGCGGAGCGGCAGCATAGTCGGGGCAAGCTGACCGCGCGGGAACGACTCGACCTCCTCCTCGACCCCGACTCGTTCGTGGAGTTCGACGCGCTGGCGCAGCATCGCTCCTACAACTTCGGCCTCGAAGCGCGCCGCCCCTTCGGCGATGGTGTGGTGACCGGCTATGGCACGATCGAGGGGCGCAAGGTCTGCGTCTTCTCGCAGGACTTCACCGTCTTCGGCGGCTCGCTCGGCGAGGTCTACGCCGAGAAGATCATCAAGATCATGGACCTGGCGCTAAAGCTCGGCGTGCCATTGATCGGGATCAACGACTCGGGCGGCGCGCGCATCCAGGAGGGGGTCGTCTCCCTCGCCGGGTACGCCGACATCTTCCACCGCAACGTCCGTGCGTCCGGCGTGATCCCGCAGCTCTCGATCATCGCCGGGCCGTGCGCGGGTGGCGCGGTCTACTCCCCGGCCATGACCGACTTCATCCTGATGGTCGAGGGGATCTCGCAGATGTTCATCACCGGGCCGGACGTGATCAAGACGGTGACCGGCGAGACGGTGACGCAGGAGGAGCTGGGCGGTGCGGGGACGCACAACAGCGTCAGCGGCGTGGCGCACTTCGCGGCGGCGGACGAGCAGGAACTATACCTACAGGTCCGCGCCCTCCTCTCGTTCCTGCCGAGCAACAACCTCGAAGACGCCCCCTACGCCGCCCCGACCGATGATCCGACTCGCGCCGATCCCGAGCTCGACACCCTGATCCCGGAGGCGAGCAACAAGCCCTACGACATCCTTGACGTGATCGAGCGGGTGGTGGACGATGGCGAGTTCATGGAGGTGCAGGCCCGCTTCGCCCCGAACATCGTCGTCGGCTTCGCGCGCCTCAACGGTCGGGCGGTCGGGATCGTCGCCAATCAACCGAAGCACCTGGCCGGCACCCTCGACATCGCCGCCTCGACCAAAGCGGCGCGCTTCGTCCGCACCTGCGACGCCTTCAATGTGCCGCTGATCACCTTCGTGGATGTGCCCGGTTTCCTCCCCGGCATCGCGCAAGAGTACGGCGGCATCATCCGCCACGGCGCGAAGCTCCTCTACGCCTTCTCCGAGGCGACGGTGCCGAAATTGACGGTGATCACGCGCAAGGCGTATGGCGGGGCCTATTGCGTGATGTGCTCGAAGCACATCGGGGCCGACCTGAACGCCGCCTGGCCGCTGGCGGAGGTGGCGGTGATGGGCGCGGAGGCGGCGATCGGTCTCCTCTACCGCCGCGAACTGGCCGACGCCGACGATCCCCAGGCGCAGGCCACCGAACTGGCGCACGAGTATCGCGCCCGCTTCGCCAACCCCTACGAGGTCGCCGCGCGCGGCTACATCGACGCGGTGATCGAGCCGCGCGAGACGCGCTCCTGGCTGATCAAGGGGCTGGAACTCTGCATCACGAAGCGCGAGAGCGGGCCGCCGCGCAAGCACGGGAACATCCCGCTCTGACGCGCCGTCGCCCGTCTCCCGTGAAGGGGCAGGGCGCACCGCTACCGCCGCCCCTCGGTCAGCACCCGAGCGCCGAGGAGCGGTGCGCCGATCTGCGCGCGGTCGAGCGGGCCGACCGGGGCGAGCAGATAGCCGCCAGCGGACGTGCGGTAGATCGCGCCGACCCGACCGAAGCCCGCTTTGAGGATGCCGCGCGCCGAGGCGTCGTTGCCCGGATCGTGGCCGATCCACGAGCGCACGCCATCCCGCTCTTCGTGGCGCAGGATCGCCTGGAGGAGGCGCGGATAGATGCCCCGTCCGCGCCAATCCGGCAGTGTCTCGAAGGCCCAGAGGTAGCGCTCGGTCGGCGGCAGATCGCACGCGATGCCGAGCTCACCGATCGCTAGACGACGTGTCGCGGACCAGCCCCAGCCGACGCCCACCCCCGCGACGGTGGCGAGGTAGGGGCAATCGCCGTTCGCCCGCCGCGCCGCGATCTCCGTCGCGCCTAAACCGGAGAGGGCGGCGAAGGCGGCATCGTCAGTCACGGGCGCGGCGGCAAAGCCGGGGAGTTCGAGGAGCGGAGGGAGCGGATCACCGGGCCACCACGCATACCACGGCCCCACGAACTCGCCCACATCCGCCCTGGTCGTTATCCCATCGTCGGCGCGCACATATCCTCCCCCATGCCGACCGTCAGCGGGCACGGCGTAAAGATCGCGCCGCGCCCACTGACGGTCGGTGCTTACAGGCGCTAACAAAACCCATCCGGGCGGGCGGCGCGATCCCGCTCCCGCAGCGCGGAGAGGATACCCACCGGTGCCACGCGATCCGGCACGCGCGGGTGCCCTCCCCTTCGGCCTCGGCGGCTCCAGCGGCAACAAGGACGTGATCGCCGCCCGCCGGTCGTCCGTCATCGAGTCATGCGCTTTCATGCCCGGCGATCGCGCGGCGACCGTGGCACGGTCGCGTTAGCACATGTTATCTTTTTTAGCATATGTTGCCATGATTACCGGAATGAGTCGGCACGGGAATCTTTTCGGATCCCTCATTGTCCTCATTGTATCGCACCGAAGCCGTGCGCACATCGATCGGACGATCGATGCTTTTCGCCCTCTTCGCTCGCTATGCTGGTCTGGAGCGGCGTGCTCGCCGGTCACGACAGTTGCGAAGGGGGAGCGATGGACCGACTCAGCGTGCGCCACGGCCAGACCACCGACCAGGACGGAACGGGGGTGCCCAAGCCGGGCGAGCGCCAGCCGACCGAGGGCGCGCACCGGGCCGAGCAAGCCGCTGCGGCCCTCGCCGCAGGCCGGAGTGCGGCGAAGACCGGGCATGCGGTGGTGATCGCCGGGGGCGGTCCGACCGGGCTGATGCTGGCGGGCGAGTTGGCGTTGGCGGGGGTCGACGTCGCCATCGTCGAGCGGCGCCCCAACCAGGACCTCGCCGGGCCGCGCGCGCGCGGCCTGCACGCGCGCACGATCGAGGTGCTCGATCAGCGCGGGATCGCCGAGCGGTTCCTCGCGGAGGGGCAGGTGGCGCAGATCGCGGGCTTCGCCGGGATCCCGTTGGACATCAGCGACTTCCCCACCCGGCACAACTACGGGCTCGCGCTGTTGCAGAGCCACATCGAGCGCATCCTGGCCGCCTGGGTCGGCGAGTTGGGGGTGCCGAGCTATCGTGGGCGCGAGGTGACGGGCTTCGCGCAGGACGACGCCGGCGTCGACGTCGCGCTGTCCGGCGGACGGTCGCTGCGGGCGGACTACCTCGTCGGGTGCGACGGCGGACGCAGCCTGATCCGCAAGGCAGCCGGCATCGCGTTCCCCGGCGCTGATCCGTCGACCAGCTGGATCAGCGCCGAGGTCGAGATGGCGGAGGAGCCGGAGTTCGGCATGCGCCGCGGGGGTGGCGGCATCGGCCGGGCGTCGGACGGAGTGCGGATAGGGGTCGTACTGACCGAACGGGACACCGAACACACCGGCGAGCCCACCCTGCAGGATCTTCGCGACGCACTTATCGTCGCCTATGGGACGGACTGGGGGGTGCATAGCCCGACCTGGATTTCCCGCTTCACCGACATGACGCGGCAGGCGGCGTCCTACCGCGAGGGACGTGTGTTGCTCGCGGGCGACGCCGCACACGTGCATCCCCCGCAAGGTGGGCAGGGACTCAGCCTCGGGGTGCAGGATGCGGTAAACCTGGGATGGAAGCTGGCCCAGGTCGTCAAGAAGACCTCGCCAGCAAGCCTCCTCGATACGTACCATACCGAGCGGCACCCGTTCGCCGCCCGCGTGTTGCGCAACACGATGGCGCAAGTTGCGCTGCTCCGCCCGGACGACCGCACCAACGCCTTGCGCGATATCACTTCCGAGCTCCTCGGCATGGACGAGCCGCGCAAGCGGTTCGCCGCGATGATGTCCGGCCTGGACATCCGGTACGATCTCGGCGCGGGACACCCGCTGCTCGGGCACCGCATGCCCGATCTCGATCTGGGCACCGCCACCGGCCCGCTGCGGGTCTACACCCTGCTGCACGAGGCCCTGCCGGTGCTCCTCAACCTCGGCGCGCCCGGCGGCCTCGACATCGCGCCGTGGGCGGACCGGGTTCGGCTGATCGACGCGAACTATGCCGGTAGGTGGGAGCTGCCGGTCCTCGGCGCGGTCGCCGCGCCCGCCGCCGTGTTGATTCGGCCCGACGGCTATGTGGCCTGGGTGGACGACCGCACCGGGCCAGTTCTCGCCGACGCGCTCACCACCTGGTTCGGACCGCCCACCGCGGCGTAGCGCGACAGGGCGCTCACGACGGTTTTGTCAGGGCCCGTTACTTCGTCGCGCCCGCGATCGTCGGCAGGGGCTGCAAGCCCGCCTCGATCTCGGCGCGGCGCGGCTCCAGGAAGGGCGGCAGCGCCAGCCCTTCGCCCATGTGCGCGGCGTCCTCATCGGTCGCGAAACCGGGGCCATCGGTCGAGATCTCGAAGAGGATGCCGCCCGGCTCGCGGAAGTAGAGCGCCTTAAAGTAGAAGCGGTCGATAACCGGCGTCACGCCCAGCCCGGTCGCGGCGATCCGCCGCTGCCAGAGCGCGTGCTGCTCATCGTTCGGCGTGCGAAAGGAGACGTGGTGGACGCCGCCCGAACCCTGCCGCGCGCCCGGCAAATTCGGGCGCACGCTCACCCGCACCTGCGCCCCCGCGCCGCCCGGCCCGACCTCGTAAACCACGTCCTCGCCGCCATCGATGCCGGGCTCGCGCGACAGCTCGCGGAAGCCAAGCACCTGGGTCAGCACCGCCGCCGTCCCCGCGCTGTCGTGGACGACCAACGTGACCATGCTGAGGCCGCGCAGTTGCCGCTCCGCCGGGACCGGGCTGGCGTCCCAGGTCACCCCGGCGGGGATCGTCGCGCCCGCGCCGTCCTCCACCAGTTCGAGGCGCTGTCCCTCGGGATCGGTGAAGGGGAGGAACGCCCGTCCGTTGCGCTCGCCGATCGGCCCGTGGCTCACGCCGCGCTCATCGAAGCGCATCGCCCACCATTCGAGGGTCTCGCGATCGTTTACTCGTAAACCAATCGCCGCGACCTCGCCGACGCCGGGGCGATTGCGCGGGATCGCCGACCAATCGAAGAAGGTCACATCGGTGCCGGCGGACCCCGCCGCGTCGGCGTAGAAGAGGTGGTAGGCCGAGACATCGTCCTGATTGACCGTCTTCTTCACCAGCCGCAGGCCGAGCGTATCGGTGTAAAATGCCACATTCTCCGGCGCATGCGCCGTGATCGCCGTCACGTGATGCAGCCCGCCGAGTTCGATCGCCATCGTCGCCTCCCCGTTCGTTCCCGGCGACGCCGCGCGCCACCATTCGCTTCCGACAACCGCCAAAGTCGTCCTGCTATTCCTGTGCCATGATGGGGCGACTGACGAAAAGGCCCGCAAGGATGGGGGTGTTCACGACATTGTTCGTCGCTGACGAGGCATCGTTGCTCGCCATTCGCTGGCGACTTGCCGAGGCGGTAGCAGGGGCAGAGCATTTTCCGAATTGGAGGTGTAAGCGATGGCGGAGACAGCGCAAGGAGATGAGGCGCTCGCGGTGGCCGGACGGCTGTGGCTCGGCGGGCGTCCGCTGGAGGCCGGGAAGGCGCTGACGGCGCTGGTGCCGCCCGATGCTCGTCCTGCCTGGGCGGGGAGGATCGTCGCCTGGGCGACGGCACGCGCGAGGATGACCGCCTTCCCGGAGATCGCGGTGCTCGTCGCGGCCACCGAGCGCGCGGTCACCGTCGCCGAGGCGACCGCTGTGCGCGACGCCCTCGCGGCAACCCTGGAGCGCGAGCAGGAATCCGGGCGCTTCGATTCTCTGCGCGAGGCGGTCCTGATCCTCGCCCTCAACGCCGCGCGGCTCCTCGTCGCCGCGCACGGCGACAGCCCGCCCGACCCACACGAGGGCTGGTGGTTCGTCGCCAGCCTCAAATGCGTCGGCGACGAACTGGACGAGGCCTTCGCCGCCGACGCCTGGCCGCTGCTCCTGCTCACAAGCCCGGCACCGGGGGATGCGGCGTAAGCAACGGCGCGCTACCCACACGGCCAATGGTCGGAACCCGAGCACGCCGGGCGCAGGCGTATCTTCCCCGCCTGCGGCGATTTGGTCGGCACCAGCGGTATGGCGGATGTCCCGACTGTCCTCATCGTGGCCGTTGTGCGTGCAGTGCCGTTGCGGAATCGCGCTGCCGACCGAGGCCGTGGACCCGGACTATGGGCGGTCACCAGCGGCGCTGATCGCGACGTTAACAATGAATTTGCTAGAGCTTAACAGTTCGTTAACCTACTGCGGCATCATTGCTGATACATAATGAGTGCAGCTCCATTGTGGGTCGCGCGGATCGTCAGTCCCCGTGGGTACGGGTACGGGAGGAGCATTGCTTTTGGCGTGTGGTAAGTGCGCCCAGCGGGCGGGGTGGTGCGGACGGGCGGTGGTTCTATCCTGGTATGGAGCGTACCCAGAAGGAGGAGGTCGATGCTAGTCTGGCGCGGAGCACGATGGCAACTCGCGATTCTCGCGGCCCTGGCGGGCATTATGGCCCTCACCCTGCCAACCGGCGCGATGGCCGGGTACAAAACGGGCAAGCCGTCGCAGGTCAAAGTGCTGGCAAGCGGCTGGAGCGCCGATCCGCTCCTGACCGTCGGCGATACGATCGGCAATTACCAGATGGCGGCGACGCCGGACGGCCTCGGCACGGTCGATAATGGCGACGGCACCTTCACACTCTACATGAACCATGAGCTGACGAGCCAGGATAAAGCAAACCTCTCCGATGCGCGCGTGTCGAGGCTCATCATCGACAAGGCGACGCAGACGGTGATCTCCGGGGATTACGTGATCGCCGGCAATGAGGGGTACGCGCGCTTCTGCTCGGCGACATTGGTCGGCCCCGCCGAGGGCTTCGCCACGCCGATGTTCTTCACGAACGAGGAAAGTACGGATAGCAAGTTCGGCGGCATCTCGCTGGCGGTCGATACGAAGACCGGTAAAGTGACGAACATGCCCTGGCTCGGCAAGCTGAGCCATGAGAACACCCTCGTCGCGCCGGGTTTCCCCGGCAAGACCGTCGTCTTCACCACCGACGACAGTGCTCCGGGCGGCGTCTACATGTTCGTGGCGAATTCGTCCGCCGACGTGCTGACGGGCAACGGCCAGCTCTATGCCCTCGCCATCGACGGCACGCCCACGGAGGCCGACCTACTGAAGGGGCAGGCCTACACCGGCAAATGGGTCGCCTTGACGAACGACGACAATAAAGACGCCAAGACCCTGCGGGCGGCGATGGAGAAGAAGGGGGCGACGGTCTTCGCCCGTCCCGAGGACGCGACCTACGACCGCAACGACCCCTCGACGATCTATTTTGCGACCACTGGCCGCAGTGGCTACAACAACGCGGCGGGCAAGGAGATCAACGCGAAGGGCAAGATCCATCGGGTGAAGATGGACCCGAGCGATCCGACCAAGGTCACCGAATTCCGCGTGGTCCTCGATGGCAACGCGGGCGATGACATCGTGAACCCGGACAACCTCGACGCCGACAAGACCGGCCTGATGATCCAGGAAGACCTCAATGCCGAGTTCCGCAATCGGCCCGGTCGCCTGCTGCGCTACGATTTCGCCAGCGGCAAGGTGACCCCGATCCTGGAACTGAACCAGAAGGACTTCAACGGCCAGCCGATCGCGGGTGATAAGCCGGGCGAGTGGGAATCGAGCGGCGTCATCGATGCCTCGTCGATCCTCGGCCCGAACACCTGGCTCTTCGATGTCCAGGCGCACACACTGAAGACGCCGCAGTTCGGCGGGACCGACGAGGGCGGACAGCTGCTCGTACTCCGCTTCGGCGCGGCACCATCGCCCGCGCCGAGCGCCACACCGAGCACCACGCCGACGCCCCGACCGACGGTGGCGGCGACTCCCGCGCCAACGACCCCGGCCCCGACCGCGACCCCGCCGGCGGTGCCCGGCCTGCCGAACACCGGCGCGGGCGGCATGCAAGACGGATCGCCGCTCGACTGGCGTGTCCTGCCGCTCATCCTGATCCTGGCGGCGGCGGCGGTGGCGGTGGCGTTGCGACGCAAGGTCGCCTGAGTCGTCTGAGCCGCACACGACAATCGTGATACGAAGCGGGCCGCCGGGAATACCCGGCGGCCCGCTTCGTGCTGTGCCTCCCACCGCCAACCCGACCTGATTCTGTGGCGCTGCTCACCTTGTCCGGGCCTATGGGCCAGCATGCGGCGTGGGGATCGGGGCCGTTGGGTGTAAGCTACGTCCTGCGCTCGTGGCCGCATCCGTCCTCCTCCCCTCGCTCATCGGCGGTGTCGCGATGCGTGTTCGCCATGAAGCAGCCGACGGAGGGTAGCCAGCCACGGCGTGGGGGCTCGTGCCGAATCGCCGCGCGCACGTTCCCCGCGCATCTCCCGCCCGCGCTATACTACGTGCCGCGCCGGGAGTGGCGCGGAGGGGGAACGATGACACCGCACGACGCCATGATTCGGCCCGCGCCGACCGACGACGAAGCCGCCGCGATCAGCAGCACAATCATGGCCCACCTCGCTACGACCCGGCCCGCCGCACCAGCGAGCACGCCACAACCGAGCGCCTGGTCGCTCGCCGGACGACTGGCGAGCCAAGGCCAATCGGTAACGCACACACGCGGCGTCCGCTCCACCTGGGCGACGATCAGTCGGGGATCGTGGGTCGTGAGTCGTGAGTCGTGAGACAGCGCGCCACATTCGCGATCGGTCACTCGCAAGAGCAAGCTTCTCTTCTGGCAACTGACTACTGTCTACTGACTACTCACTCACGACTCTCGACCCACGACTCACGACTCGCCAAGGAGCGCCGATGTTCGCCAGTGTCCTGGTCGCCAACCGTGGCGAGATCGCCATTCGCATCATGCGCGCCTGCCGTGAGCTCGGCATCGCCACCATCGCCATCTACGGCGAGGAGGAGCGCGACGCCCCCCACGTGCGCTATGCCGACGAAGCGTTCGTCATCGAGGCCGGTGAGGCGACACGACCCTATCTGAACGCTGCGGGGATCGTGGCGCTGGCGCGGCGCGCGGGCGCGACGGCGATCCACCCCGGCTACGGCTTCCTGGCCGAGAATGCCGCCTTCGCGCAGGCGGTCCTCGACGCCGGGCTGATCTGGGTCGGCCCGCCACCCGGCGCGATCGAGGCGATGGGCGACAAGATCGCCGCGCGCCGGATCGCGGGCGATGCGGGTGTGCCGCTGGTGCCGGGGACGAATGCGCCGCTCGCCTCGCCGGACGAGGCTGCCGAGGTGGGCGCGCGCTGGGGCTTCCCGCTCGCGCTGAAGGCGGCGGGCGGCGGCGGCGGGCGCGGCTTCCGCGTGGCCCGCAATGCCGCCGAGGTGCCGGACGCCTTTGCGGCGGCGGCGGGCGAGGGGCAGCGCTTCTTCAATAACCCGATCCTCTACGCCGAGAAGTACATCGAAGCGCCGAAGCATGTCGAGATTCAGGTCCTGGCCGACCGCCACGGTGCGACGATCCACCTCGGTGAGCGCGAGTGCTCGGTGCAACGCCGCCACCAGAAGCTGATCGAGGAGGCCCCCTCCCCCGCCGTGGACCCCGCGCTGCGCGAGCGGATGGGCGCGGCCTCGGTCGCGCTGGCGCGCGCGGTCGGCTACGAGGGCGCGGGCACGCTCGAATTCCTCCTCGATGCCGAGGGCAATTTCTACTTCATGGAGATGAACACGCGCATCCAGGTCGAGCACACTGTCACCGAGGAGGTGACCGGGATCGATCTGGTCAAGGCGCAACTGCGAATCGCGGCGGGCGAGGCGCTCCCCTGGTCGCAAGAGGAGATCGTGCTGCGCGGCCACGCGATCGAGTGCCGGATCAACGCCGAGGACCCGGCGCGCGGCTTCGCGCCGACCCCCGGCACGATCACCGACTACAAGGAGCCGGGCGGCGGCGGCGTGCGGATCGACGGCGCGGCGGAACTCGGCTTCGTCATTTCCCCCTTGTACGACTCGATGATCGCCAAGCTGATCGCGCGCGGGGGCGACCGGGCGGAGGCGATCGCGCGGATGCGCCGCGCCCTGGCGGAGTACCGCATCGGCGGCGTCGCCTCCACCATCCCCTTCCACCAGACGGTGCTGGCACACCCGGTCTTCACCGAGGGGCGTGCCTCGACCGACTGGATCGAGCGCGACGGCATCGGGCGCGAGATCGCCCCGGCGGCGGTCGCGCCCGCCGAGGAAGCCGAGGGGTGTGCGCCGAGCGATTACACGGTGGAGGTCAACGGCAAGCGCTTCGCCGTGCGCCTCTTCGGCGGACCGGGAAGTGCGAGCGCGCCGCAGGCCAACGGCGCGGGCAAACGCGCCCGCCCGCTGCCGAAGGGCAGCCGTGGCGGGGGCGGCGATGGCGTGCTGAACAGCCCGATCCAGGGGACGGTGTTGCGCGTGGCCGTGGCGCAGGGCGCGACGGTGCGCGCGGGCGAGATCATCTGCACGGTCGAGGCGATGAAGATGGAGAACGAGATCACCGCCCCGCGCGACGGCACGGTCCAGGAATTGAGCGTCACCCCCGGCCAGACGGTGAAGATCGGGGAGCGACTGGCGACGATCGTCTGAGCCCCCCCCGCGATGCTATCCACGAGAGACCGAAGGAGGCGTCACGATGCGCGCACGAACCGGCCCGAAGCGCCTCGACGAGATGGACGAACTGCGCGACATGGGGCGCTTCCCCCCGCCGATCTACCTCGGCGCGACCGCTAATGTGCTCCAAACGATCGGCGCGACTTACGCGCTGCGCGGGCGGGCGGGCGGACCGCTGGCGCTCGCGCTCTGGTCGGCGGGCGTGATCGCCGCCAACGTGGGGCCGGTGATCGCGCTGCGACGCGGCCTAGACGAGCACAGCGTCTATCCGCCGATCGCGGAGATGGACTTCTTCGCCGATCAGCACAAGTTCGCGCCCTGGGTCTACGGGGTCGCCTCGGCCAACATGGTCGCCTGGATTACCTTCGCCTGGACGATCTTCGGCCTCCGCCGCACGCCCGAGGTTCTCGGGCGTGTCCTGCTCGTCGCCGCCGTCGCCACGCTCCTGCCAGCCTGGATTCGCCCCTTCGCGCCGCGCTAAACATCGAGCGCACCGACCTCGGCGGCGAGCCTGAAATGGCAGCCATGCCGATGATCGATGGATGGGGCCGGTGTACGACGAGGCGCGACAGGAGTGGGTCATCGCGGCTCTCGTCGCCTGGGGTGCAGCGGACCCGGCGATTCGCGCCCTGATCCTCACCAGCTCGCGGGCGATTCCCGACGCGCCGGTCGATCGTCTCTCCGATTACGACCTGATCGTCGTCCTCGCGGATGTCAATAGCTTCCTGGGCGATGAACGCTGGTTACACGCGTATGGCACGCCGCTCGTGCACTTCAATGACTGCCGCATAGTGGACGGCCACGACACCTACGCGCGCCTCGTGCTGTACGAGGATGGCACGAAGATCGACTATACCCTCTGGTCGGTGGCGCTCTTGCAAGGGATCGCCACCGACCCACAACTCCCCGACGAACTCGATGCCGGCTTCCGCATACTCCTGGACAAGGATGGGCTGACGAGCGGCATAGCGGACCCCACCTATGGCACACACACGACCATCCGCCCCACCGAAGCGGAGTATCTTGTGCTGGTAGAGGAATTCTGGTGGGAGACCGCCTACGTCGCCAAGAACCTCTGGCGCGATGAGTTATTCCCCGCGCGCTAGAGCTTCGATGCCGTCATCAAGTTCGATCTCGTGCGGCGTATGGTGGAGTGGTCGGTCGCGGTCGAACACGACTGGCGATACAAACCAGGGAATCATGGCCGAGGCTTGAAAAGAGCGCTATCTCCCGAGATTTGGTCGGAGATCGAGCGCATCTTCATCGGCGCGAGCCTTGAGGAGAACTGGCGAGCCCTTTTCACGACCACGGCGCTCTTTCGTCGCGTCGCCTCAACGGTCGCGCGCGATCTCGGCTATATCTATCCGATGGATCTCGACCAGCGAATGCTGCGCTACCTGCAACAGCTCAGGACGCTGGGCCGCTGAGGAACCGGCGCGGGGCCGACCATGTGGTCGGCCCCGCGCCATCGTCGGCCTGCCGCTAGTCCCCGGCGCTCGCGACGCCGCCCGTCGCCCCGTCACGCCCGCGTCGCCGTAAGAACCGAAAGCCGAGGAAGGCGAGCAGGGCGAGCGGCACGAGCCACCAGCAGAAGACCGCGAGCGTGATCACGACGGTGCCGATCCCTTGCAGGAGTTGCAGCGAGGACGCCCAGGCGTTGGCGACGACCGTGGTGAAGCGCCACCCGGGAAGCGCGGACGGGGCGGCGGCGGCGACCGGCGTCTCCAGATGCAGCGCGATCGTGGACAGCGCTGCCCGGCGATCGAGGTAGTTCGCGCGCCCCTTCAAGCGCTCGATCTGGCTCCGCACGCTGGTGATCTCGCGCTGGATGTTCAGGATGTCCTCGGTGCGCGTCGCCTTCGCCATGATGTCGCGCAACTGGCGCTCGGTCGCCTCCAAATTGGTGATCTGCGCCTGCACATCGACGAATTCCTCGGTCACGTCGGTCGCCTCGGCCTTGTCCGTGCGGCGCTCGACCACGTCCGGCAACTCGCGTAGCGCGGCCATCGCCGCCTCGAACTGGCCGCTATCGACTTGCAGCGTCACGTCGGCCACGCGCCGGTCGCCGTTCTTGCTGTTGGTGTATTGCAGCACATCGCCGCCATACTGCCGCGCGATCGCGCCCGCCCGCCCGAAGGCAGCGTCCACATCCTGCACGGTCAGTCCGAGCGTGCCGGTCTTGATCAGCAGGCGCGGCTGCACATTCGTCGGATTGGGCGCGGTGCTGGCCGGGGCCGTCTGCCCGGTGGTGCCGCTGCGGGGGGCGGACGAGGCGGCGGTGCTCGCCGCCGCCGTCTGCCCGGTCGTCCCGCCACTCGCCGCAGGCGCGGACGAGGCCGCCGCGCGTCCACCAACCGCCGCCGCCGCCGTTGGCGCAGCAGAGGCTCCACCGGAGTACGAGGAGGTCTCCCCCCGATCGGACGCAATGCTTTGCGTTGGGACAGACGAGCCGCCACACGCGGTCAGCAGCCCCAGCAACAGACATAACGCTAATACCGCCAGGGTTCGACCGCGCGCAGATCGTACACGAGCCAGCATCGCCCTATCCTCCCGGCACCCGCGCCGCCCGCACCATGCGGACCCGCGCGAGGCGCACAACTCCCTACCCCGTCCCCACCCTGGAACTGGCACAAGGCAAACTTCACCTATACCCGGTGGCTCAAGCCCACCGGATCGTCGCCCGCCGACTCGCTTGTTCTACAGGATCTTCCAGTGCCGCCGTCCCAGAACGTCGTGTCCTGCTATGACAGACGGCCCGCAGGGGGAAAAGTTCCACGGCGTGAAAATATTGCTCCGGGGCGAGCATCGCGCGGGTGCGCTACGATAGCCCGAGGCGACCAAATGTTGTAAGGGGAGATGCGGATGCCCGACTCGACGCTTTCCGGCTGGCCGACCCGCGCGACCGACGATTTCGCGGTGGTCGCCCCTGACGGGATCGCCGTCCACCCGATCCCGTTGCCCGGCCTGCTCGGCCTGACGCTGGCGGAGGGACGGCTGCCACCGGGCGACTTTGCGGTCCACGCGCACCGCTCGCTGGAGCAGATCACGTACGTCCTCGCGGGGCGGCTCCTCGTCACGATGGGCGACCCGACGAGCGGCGAGACGGTCGAATGCGACTGTGGGCCAGGGGACACGATCGGCACCCCACCGCTCGTCACCCTCTCGTTCCACAATCCGGGGCCGGGGATCGCGCGCGTCCTCTACGTCTGCGCGCCGCCCTACCCCGCCGATGATGCCGACACCGCGACCCTCGACGCGCATCGCGCCCTCACCGCGCCCGAACTCGACGCCGCACTGGTACGTATCCAGGCGGTCCGTGCCGACACCGACGCGGGTTTCGCCGCACTCACCGCACGCATTATCGCCCTGCGCGACACGCGCTGAGCCCTGCACGATGCTGTGTCGCGCAGGGCTCAGCATATTATCCACGTCCGCAAACCTCATGGGATATGTACCTCAGCGGCGCTCCGCGAAGAGCTGGTAGATCGTGGCGGCGTAGCGGATACCGTTGAGATAGTGCCCGATCGTGATGAACTCGTTGGCGGCGTGACCGCGCCAGGCGGGCGGCCCAATGCCCGACCCGGCGGACGGAATGCCGCCGAGCTGCCCGCCGAGCCAGACGCCCTGCCGCCCGGAGGCGTCACCCGTCGGGCGGATCGCCGGTTCGACGCCGTAGACCTGCCGCGCGGCGTCGGCGATGAGGGTGGCGAACGGCGTGTCCAGCGTCGTGCGCGACGGCTCGATCGAGCCCATGTCCTCGACCGAGAAATCGGCGCAGTCGTGCTCGGCGAGGAAGCGGCGCAGCGCGGCCAGGATCATGTCAGGGTCCTGATCGGCGACCAGCCGGAAATCGAGGCGGCAGGCGGCGCGACTCGGCAACACCGTCTTGTGTCCCTCGCCCATCCAACCGGTCGCGAAGCCGGCGATGTTGCAGGTCGGGGTGAAGAGCAGCTGCTCGAACGCCGCCAGCCCGCTGACCCCGCCGATGAACTCCTCGGTCCCGAGCGCGCGTCGCTGCACCGCGTCGTCCCAGCCGGCCTGCGCCAATGCCTCGCGGTCGCGCGCGGTCACCGGGCGGATCGGATCGTAGAAGCCGGGGAGGTTGATCCGCCCATCCGGCCCCTTGAGTTGCCCGAGCGCCCAGACAAGCCGCCAGGCCGGATTCTGCACCAGTCGCGCCCGCGCCGAGTGGAGGTCTTCGCGCGCGCCCTGCACCTTAATCTCCACGAAGAGCAGCCCGCTCTCCCCGTAGCCGATCTGCGGGCGATCGTCGCCGCCGTGGCCGCCATCGAACGAGAGCGCGGCATCGGCGGCGAGCAACTCCTTGTGCGCGGCGACGAAGGCGGGCAGGCTCGGGCTGCCGCTTTCTTCCTCGCCGTCGAAGAGAAATTTGATGTTGCAGGGGAGTGGCACCCCCGCCGAGCGAAAGGCGTCGATCGCCTTCAGGTGGGCGAAGAGGTTGCCCTTGGCGTCGGTCGTCCCGCGCCCGTACATGACGCCGTCGGCCACCTCCGCGCCGAATGGCGGCCAGGACCACTCGTCGAGCGGTTCGGGTGGCTGGACATCGTAGTGGTTATAGATCACGAGGGTCGGCGCGGCAGGGTCGGGCGCGTGAATCTCGCCGTAAACGACCGGCAGGCCAGCGGTCTCCATCACCTGCGCCGCGATGCCGAGATCGCCCATCATCTCGACCAGCAGCGCCGCGCACTCGCGCACGCCGATATTCTGCGAGGAGATACTCGGTTGCCGCACCGCCCGCTGCAAATCGCCGATGAAACGCCCCTGCTCCCGTTCGATCGCCGCATACACCGCATCCAAGTCGGCCATCGTCCCTCCCCCGCGCGACCACGCCTATCAGCGCCCGGATTCTCGCAATCGGAGGCCGGGGCGGTCAAGCGCGCGACAATCAAGCGGAGTACCGTGTACGGGCGCGAGGGGTTGCGGGTCGTGGACGGGAATCAGGCCAGACGTTCCAAGAGGGCGAAACGATTCCCCTCAGGGTCGCGGAAAAAGGCCAGCGCGCCGAACGCCGCGCGCTTGATCGCTCCCTCGATCGGCACGCCGCGTGCCGCCAACACCGCCACGCTCGCCTCGATGTCGGGTACGGCGAACTGCCAGAGGGTCGGATTCTGCTCCTTCTCGCGCGCACCACGCGGTTCCGGCCCGCCCGCCTCCAGCGCGAGCGGTGCCGCCGCGTCGCCGAACGCCACGAAACGCTCGTTGCGCGACGCGATCGGCAAGCCCACGATCCCACCGTAGAACCGCGTCATCAGCGGCAGATCGGCCACGTAGAGGATCGCATAGGCCAGTGTGAGTTCAGGCATGTTCTCCTCCGTAGTGGGCGAGAGGGACGGGGGTCGCCCCACTTACTTCGGCTTCCCCGTCACCAGCAAGCGCCCTTCGAGCGTCTGTACATCGTCGACGACGATCGGGAGCGCCTCGTTCAGTTGATCGGTATTCGTGGCGAGGTCGGTGATCTGTTGCTGGATCGGGCCGGGCAGCGGGAAACGCCCCGTGTCGATCCGCTCGACGGTCGTCACCAGCTTGCCGTCGCGCGCGGCCACCGTGCCGACCACCACGACCGTGATCGGGACCGGCGCGTCGCGCGAGACGCCGCTGACGATCACCTTGCCGCCCCGGAAGGCGATCTGCGGGTTCTCGATCTTCGGGGCAGCGGGTTCCGCCGCGAGCGTTTCGACCAGCTTCGAGGTCGCCTCCTGCTCGCTGATCTCGATCTGCGTCGCTGTCGAGGCGGGCGCCGCCTGCAACGTCGCGATCTTGTTATCGAAGCTCTGCGCCGCTGCGGTGCTCACCGGCACCGTCGCCAGGCCCCGTGACAACTCCGAAGGCCGCGTGAGGAGGAAGTAGGCCGCGCCAGCCAGCACCACGAGCAGGATTACCAGGATCAGGAGGCCACGTAGACAACCGCGCATCGCCCCTCCGATCCTCACGCGCAACGCGCGGCGCACATTGGTCGTTGCACGGGGGTGATACCACCGGCGACAGGGCGATCGCAAGCGCGCCGGGCGGGAAGCCTAACTCGCCCGCGCCCCACCACGCGCCGCCCGATACCCGGTCGGCTCCGCCTCATGCCCGGCGGCGGTCGCCGTGCCGCGCACGCGGAGCGAGCGCTGACGCGGCAGGACGCCGAGGCAGAGATAGGCGAGCGCCCCGAAATAGAGGGTGACGACCGCACTGTGGCTGAGCGAACTGAAGAGACTGAGGCGACTGAAGACAACTGCGGCCCCGGTGGCGGATTGGCCGAGCAACATCACCACCGCGACACCGCTCGCCCGGAACAGGTCAGGGCGCACGGCGCGCATGCGCCAGCACCAGGCGAAGAGTGCGAGCGTCCCGAAGGTCAGGAAGACGGCCGACAAACGATGCGAGAAGACCGCCCCGACCGGCCCGGTAAAGCCAGGGAAAGCCGAGCCCTGGCACAAGGGCCAATCGAGGCAGGCGAGGCTGGCATTGGTATGCCGGACATAGGCTCCCAGGTAGACGACGCCGTAGGTGTAGAGGGCCAGGAGCCAGGCACCCCAGCGGATCGAGGTCGGCACGACACGGTCACGCAGCGCGTCGATCCCCCGATCGGTCTCGAAGAGGGTCGTGGCGACCAGCAATGTCGAGGCGAAGGCGACCAACGAGATGCCGAAGTGCAACGCGAGGATACCATCCACGCCCCACCAGTCGGGATAGAGGACCGAGAGCGCCCCGAGCGCCGCCTGCAAGACGAGGAAGAGCAGCATCAGCGGCACCAGCACGCGGATCTCGAACCGCCGCCGCCAGAAGGCGAGCGCGCCGAGCGCGGTCCCCACGATCAAGATCCCTTCGACGCCGGTCACCGCGCGGTGGCTGAACTCGATCGCCGTGCTGACCGCGAACTCCGGGATGAAGCGCCCGTTGCACAGGGGCCAGGAGGTGCCGCAGCCCGCGCCCGAGCCGGTGCTGGTCACGGTCGAGCCCATCACCAGCACGATGAACATCCCGAACGCCGTCACCGCCGCCAGCCAGCGCGCCACGCGACGCAATCGCTCTCGCATCCTCAATCCCCACCTCTGGCGCTCGATGGTGCGCCGGTTCCCGATCTTCTCCCCGGTATTATCCCCGTTCTTGCGCTCCTGCGACAGGGGAAAGCCGGAACAGTATTTAAAATCAGAGCGCCATAACGAGGGATTCCGAATGCTGAACTGGCACCGACGGGGCGAAGCTACGGTAGTTCGCGAGGAAGCAAGTAGATTCTTCAGAACAGTTATGCCGATTGCCCTACCTATCAGTTAGGAACAGATCGAACCACTCACATTGCACGAGCGGCATCGGTTGCCCTTGTGCCATGCACACAATAGTCTGGACTTATGATGGGTTTAGCGCTTGACTTGCCCCCCGTCTCCACCATATACTGCGTCCATTCCAATGCCTGTGTGCGCCCACATGGGAACAATTACGCGCGATCCTACGTCGTTGCAGTATATCCACTGTGAAGAGGCGTGGCCGCGCGGCGTAGGCCACCCGATTCGCCCACCCGCATACCGTCGCCGTGGACGGGATAGCGAGCGGTTTCTTCGGTTGTCCCCGGTTTGGGCGTTGTAACCCGATGCGATCGAGCATCGGGACAGTATGAGGAGGATCCATCATCATGGCCGTGTTCGATCCCATGCACTCGCTCGCGCGTGACCTGACCGACGGGCGCATCGCGCGCCGCGACTTCATCAAGCGCGCCGCCGCGCTCGGCTTCTCGGCCACCGCCATCGCCGGGGTGTTGGCCGCTTGCGGCGCTGCCGATGTTCCGGCGGTCGCGACGACGGTCGCCTCCGTCGCCCCCACCGCCGCAGCGGTCGCGACCGCCGCCGCCTCCACCGCACCGACCGTTGCGGCGACCCGCGCGGCGGGTGGCGCGTCCACGGCGACGGCCTCCGGTGCCGCCACCGCGACCCGCGCGTCGGGCACCCCGGCGAGCGGCGTGGGCGGCGTCCCCCTCGGCGCGGTCCCCGCAAGCCCCGGCAAGCGCGGTGGCGGCGGCACGCTGAAGCTTCTTTACTGGCAGGCCCCCACGGTCCTCAATACGCACCTCGCACAGGGGACCAAGGACCAGGACGCCTCCCGCCTCGTCTACGAGCCGCTCGCGACGATCGACGGCGACGGCAAGTTCATCCCGGTCCTCGCCAGCGAGATCCCCGCGCCGACGAATGGCGGCCTCTCGGCGGATCAGAAAACGGTCACCTGGAAGCTGAAGCAGGGCGTGAAGTGGAGCGACGGCCAGCCCTTCACCGCCAAGGACGTCGTCTTCACCTACAACTACGTGATGGACCCGAAGACCGGCGCTGTCACCACCGGCGACTACCTGACGATCGACAAGATCGAGGCGCCCGACGACTACACGGTGAAGATCACCTTCAAGGATCCGCAGGCGGGCTGGTATATCCCCTTCGTCGGCGGCTATCGCGGGACGATCCTGCCGGAGCACGTCTTCAGCGCCGGGAAGGGTGAGGCGGCCAAGAACTTCCCCGCCAATCTCCAGCCGATCGGCACCGGCCCGTACAAGGTTACGCCGGGCGGCTTCAAGCCGGGCGACTCGGTCACCTACGAGATCAACACCAACTACCGCGACGCCAACGCGCCTTCGTTCGATGCGGTGCAGTGGAAGGGCGGCGGCGACGCGGTCTCGGCGGCACGCGCCGTGATCCAGACCGGCGACTACGACTACGGCTGGAATCTCCAGGTCGAGGCCGCGACCCTCACGCAGCTCCAGCAAGGGAGCAACACGAAGGGCACGGTCTTCACGATCCTCAGCCCGAATTCGGAGCGGATCGTCATCAACTTCACCGATCCGAACAAGGAGGTGGACGGCGAGCGTTCCAGCCTCAAGGCCCCCCACCCCTTCCTGACCGATAAGGCGGTGCGCAGGCGATGGCGATCGCCTGCGACCGGAAGACCATCGTCGATGTCGGGTACGGCCAGAGCGGCGCGATCGCCGACAACTTCCTCTACAACCCGGCACCGCTGAACTCGCCGAACAACAAGTCCGAGTTCAACATCGACAAGGCGAACCAGATCCTCGATGCCGCCGGTTGGGTCAAGAGCGGTCAATACCGCGCCAAGAATGGTGTCCAGCTCAGCCTCGTCTATTACACCACGGTCAACACCGTGCGCCAGAAGACGCAGCAGATCGTCAAGGATGCCTGGGAGAAGATCGGCATCAAGGTCGAGCTGAAGTCCGCCGACGCCGCCGTCTTCTTCGCCTCCGACCTCGGCAACACCGACACCGCCGCGAAGTGCTACGTCGATGTCGAGATGTTCACGAACGGCAACTCCACCCCCGAGCCTTTCGCGTACATGGAGGACATGAGCACCGCGAAGGCGTCGCAGAAAGCCAACCAGTGGTCTGGCGGCAACTACGGGCGCTGGTCCAACAAGGACTACGACGCCGTCATCGAACAGCTGAAGACAGAACTCGACCCGGCCAAGCGCGCCGCCCTCTTCATCAAGGCGAACGACATCCTGATCCAGGATTATGCGGTGATCCCGCTCGTCTACCGCGGGTCGGTTTCCTCGAAGGCGAAGAACCTGGAGATCGGGCCCACCACCGCCTGGGATGACGAGACCTGGAACATCGCCAACTGGGTCAAGAAGTAACACCGCGCCTGACTCGGCCTGCGGCCCCCGCCCGATGCCGGGCAGGGGCCGCGCATACCCACGACGCGGCGCGCGGCCTACCCTACATGGTATTGGCGGATGGCGATGCGGCTGTCACCACGGGCGATGATGCCTTCGATATATCCCCTTTGGCCCATGTATCAGGGAGGATCGATGACTGACCGCCAGCACCCCACCCTCGGAACGCTGACCCAGGAGTTCGTCGCCAACCGTCTGAGCCGCCGCCAATTCGTCACCCGCGCCGCCGCGCTCGGTCTCTCGGCCTCGGCGATCGCCGGGGCGCTCGCCGCCTGCGGCGGCACCGTCGACACCCCGACGACCGCCCCGGTCGCCAGCACCGCCCCGACCGCCATCCCGACCTCCGCCGGGATCAATACCGGCAGCGCCCGCGCCACCGCCACCACCGCCGGGGCGGCGGCACCAACCGCAGCGGCGACGGCCACGCGCCCGGCCTCCGTCGCGACGCCCAGCGCAGCAGCCGGCGGTCCTACCAAGCGCGGCGGCGGCGGTCAGCTGAAGATTCTTCAGTCGCAGGCCCCGGTCAATTACAACCCGCACCTCTCGTCCGGGACGAAGGACGATCTGATCGGGCGCGTCGTCTACGAGCCGCTCTGCACGATCGATATCAACGGCAACATCCTCCCCATCCTCGCCGCCGAAGTGCCGACCGAAGCGAACGGGGGCGTCGCCGCCGACGGCAAGAGCGTCACCTACAAGCTGAAGCAGGGCGTGAAGTGGAGCGACGGGCAGCCCTTCAACGCCGACGACGTCCTTTTCACCTACGACTATGTCACCGATCCGGCGACCGCCTCGACGATGATCTCGAACTATGTCAACATCGCATCGGTTCAGAAAGTCGACGACTACACCGTCAAGGTCAACTTCAAGGATGTCACCCCCGGCTGGTTCGTGGCCTTCTTCGGAGCGGGCGGCAACATCCTGCCGAAACACATCTTCCTGAACGACAAGGGCGCGGCGGCGCGCAACTCGCCGAACAACCTCAAGCCGATCGGCACCGGGCCGTATAAGGTGCTCAACTTCGCCCCCGGCGACTCGATCAACTACGCGATCAACGAGAACTATCGCGAGGCCAACAAGCCCTACTTCGACACGATCCTCCTCAAGGGCGGTGGCGACGCGACCTCGGCGGCGCGCGCGGTCCTCCAGACGGGCGACTATGACTACGCCTGGAACCTCCAGGTCGAGGATACGGTCCTCAAGCAGCTGGAGACGGGCGGTAAGGGCGTCGCGGAGTTCCAGCCCGGCGGTGGCATCGAGCGCTTGCTCGTCAACTTCACCGATCCGAATAAGGAGGTGGACGGCGAGCGGTCCAGCCTCAAGGCCCCGCACCCCTTCCTGACCGATCCGAAGGTACGCCAGGCGCTGGCGATGGCCTGCGATCGGAAGACGATCAGCGACACTCTCTACGGGCGCGCGGGCGAGCCGGGGATCAACCTCCTGTACGATCCGCCGCAGTACAACTCCAAGAACAACAAGGCGGAGTACAACCTCGACGCGGCGGCGGCGATGCTCGACGCGGCAGGCTACGTCAAGGGCTCCGATGGCTACCGCGCCAAGGGCGATGTGAAGCTAGCGATCCTCTACCAGACGACGGTCAACTCGATCCGCCAGAAGACCCAGCAACTCGTGAAGGACGGCTGGGAGAAGCTCGGCGTCAAGACCGAACTGAAGAGCATCGACGCGGGGGTCTACTTCTCGTCCGACGCCGGGAACCCGGATACCGCCGCCCACTTCTACGCCGACATCGAGATGTACACGTCCAGCAACACCTCCCCCGACCCGCAGTCGTACATGGGCAACTGGTACGGGCCGAATGCCGAGACGAAGGCGAACCAGTGGTCGAAGGGCAACCGCAGCCGCTGGCAGAACGCCGACTACGATAAGCTCTGGAACGCGGCGCAGACCGAATTGGACGACGCGAAGCGCGCGCAGCAGTTCGTCCAGATGAACGACCTGATCGTGCAGAACTACGTCCACATCTCGCTCGTCAACCGCAAGAGCGTCTACGGTCGTGCCAAGGCTTTGCAAAACATCAACTATACCAATTGGGACGTCGACTACTGGAACATCGCCAACTGGACCAAGAGCTAAGTTCCGCACCGGATCGCGGCGCGGCGGGGGGCGAGCCATTCGGCCCGCCCCCCGTCCGTTAACGACAAGCCGTACCCGATCGGGGATAATGGCACGAGACTGGCGGCTTGCCAGACAACGCGCCTGTCTGCGGCGGCGTCCCACGAAGGACATGAGCATGGCGGTCGGATGTGAATATGATCGTCCTGAGCTGCGGACACACGCCGGGGAAACGGTGCCGCTCCTCGCGGTCAGCGACCATGTCGAAAATCTCGTTTACAGCAGTACCATCGGAAAGCGTTTCGGACAGAGCGCGCTCGTCATCAGTTGCGGCGATCTCCCGCCGTCCTACCTGGAATACATCGTGAGCGCCCTCAACATCCCCCTCTTCGGGGTACGCGGCAACCACGATCACACCCAGGCCTTCAAGGATGCCCCGAGCGGCTCGCTCGGACCCGGCACGGTCGACCTGCACGCCCGCTCGGTCTACACGAACGGTTTGCTGATCGCCGGGCTCGAAGGTTCGATGGAGTACAACGGCGGGCCGGTGCAATACACCGAGGCGGGGATGCGCCTCCAGATCGCCCGGCTGGTGCCGCAACTCCTCCGCAACAAGCTCCGCCACGGGCGCTACCTCGACATCCTCGTCACCCATGCACCGCCGCGCGGGATTCACGACCAGCCGGATCGTTGCCACACCGGCTTCGAGTGTTTTCGTGCGTTCTTGCATCATTTCCGTCCGCGCTACCACCTCCACGGACATATTCACCTCTACGATCGCCTCACCCCGACGCGTACGCGCTTCGAGGAGACGATCGTGATCAACGCCTACGGTTTCCGCGAACTACAGATCCTACTGTCGCCCGAAGAAGAATCCTGAGACTTTCGGGAGATAGCGAACGAGGCGGGGCGCGAGGATGACCCTCGCGCCCCGCACTTTGCGGATTGAAGTCGGATGCGACTGGGGCTACTTGTCGGCGGCGACCTGGGCGGCGGGATCGAGCGGGCGCAGCGCCGGGCTCGCGGCGGCGCGCGGCCCGGCGAAGTGCGCGTTCATGTCCTCGTGCCCCGCCATGCCAAGGAGATCGTCCAGCACCGCGACCGCCTGCTCGTAGCTGCGCGTTTGCGGGCTGGTGAGCGCGTTGTAGAGGAGCATCGAGCGGTCGCCGGTCTTGAAGGCTTCGAGCTCGCGCTCCATCTCCAACAGGCGCGGCAAAATCTGCTCCAACATGATCTTCTTCGGCAGCGGGGTCGGGCGCAGCGTGTGGATACCGGTGGCGTCGATCCACGCCGGCAGCTCGGCCACCACATCGTCGGCGATCCCGGCGATCATCCCGCGATTCGGCACGTTGACCTGGAAAAAGGCTCCGGTGTTGTTCGTCAGCGCGTCGAGGATCGGCACCTGCTGCTCGCGGGTCCGATCGGTGCCGATCATCGACGCCACGCTCGCCCGCGGGTCCTCGGCGATACGCTGCACCTCGGCCAGGCGCCTGACAAGGTTCTCGACGTAGAACGGGCGCGCGACCTCGGTATCCGGCCCGCCGAACGGCTCGCCGAACCAGCGCTTCTTGGCGGCGAGATCGGTGTGCATCCACCAGCTATTGCCGCGCGGCGTGTCGCCGATCGGCATCAGCCCGTAGAGGTGATACTGCGCGATCGTCCCGCGCGACATCTGGATATCGTGCGTCTTCTCCGCGCGGTGCGTCCGCCAATACTCCTCGCCCTGCGTCGCGATCCACTCGTCGAGGATCGGGTACGCGGGCTCGCCGTCGTAGAGGAAGTGATTGAGCCAGATCTGGTGATTGAGGCCGGGGGCCTGCCAGGTCACGCGCGCGGGATCGAGGCCGAGCACCTCGCAGATGCCGTGGACGCCGTAGTGCCCGTGGCAGAGGCCGATCACCTTCGCGCCGGTCTCGCGTGTCATCAGCGTGCTGCCCTCGAAGACCGGATTGCCGGACTGGATCAGCCAGGCAGCGGGGCAGATCCGCTCCATGTCGCGCGCGATGTCGAGCATCAGCCGGAAGTTGTAGAACGAGCCGAGATCGACGCCGCCATAGTAATAGCCGTGGCGCGCGGCCACCTCGCGCATCCGCCGCGCGTGGTGATGGCCCAGCACGTCGGCGGTGCTGATCACGAAGTCGCTGTCGCGCAACGCCTCCTCGCGGTCGAGCGTCTTGGCGAAGCGGAGATCGGCCCCCATCTCGCCGGCATAGCGCCGCGCCAACTGGTCGATCCCATCGAGCCGCGCCCGATCGATGTCCATCCAGACGATCTCGCTCCCGGCAAGACCCTTGGTGAGGATGATGTCCTTGACCAGCCCGAGGGAGAAGGTGGCGCTCCCCGCCCCGATCACCCCGATCCGTACCGCCTTACCCATCGTCGCCCCTCCGCATCGAGTGTCGTCCCAATCGTCGCCCCTCCGCATCGAGGGTCGAGCGATATCGTCACGAGGCGCTGGCCCGGCAAGGTACCGGTGCCAACGCCTCAAGCGCTCCTCTGCGTCGTCGCCGTCAGGATGAAGCAACTCCCTGCAAGTTCAACTGCTCCGAGAAATGGCAGGCCGCGAAGTGGTTCGGCTTCACCTCGCGCAGCGGCGGCTCGTCGACCTTACAGACCTCCTGCACGTATGGGCAGCGCGGGTGGAAGTAGCAGCCACTCGGCGGATTCGCGGCGTCGGCGACCTCGCCGCGCAGCAGGATGCGCCGCTTGCGGATCGTCGGATCCGGCTTCGGCACCGCCGAGAGGAGCGCCTCGGTATACGGGTGCATCGGCTCGGAGTAGAGCTCATCGGTCGGGGCCAGCTCCACCATCTTGCCGACGTACATCACCGCCACGCGATCGCTGATGTGCTCGACCACGCTGAGATCGTGCGCCACGAAGAGGTAGGTCAGCTTGAACTCCTCCTGCAAATCCTGGAGGAGATTAAGGGTCTGCGCCTGGATCGAGACGTCGAGCGCCGAGACTGGCTCATCGCAGACGACGAGCTGCGGACGCAGCGCCAGCGCGCGCGCGATGCCAATCCGCTGGCGCTGCCCGCCGCTGAAGGCGTGCGGATAGCGGACCATGTACTCGGGGCGCAGGCCGACCACGCGGAGCAGATCGGCCACCCGATCCTTGAGTTCCTGCCCCTTCGCCACGCCGTTGACCAGCAGCGGCTCGCCGACGAGTTGCAGCAGCGTCATGCGCGGATTGAGCGAGGAGTACGGGTCCTGGAAGATCATCTGGATGTGGCGGCGCAACGGCTTCATGCCACGCTGATCGAGGGTGGGGATGTCGATCCAGCCGAGCCGCCGATCCTTGAAGAGGATCTGCCCGCTCGACGGATCATAGCCGCGCATGATCAGCCGACTCGTCGTCGTCTTGCCGCAGCCGCTCTCACCTACCAGCCCGAGTGTTTCCCCTTCCTTCAGGGTGAAGTTCACGCCATCCACCGCCTTCACCGCGCCGATCTGGCGCTTGAAGAAGCCTGCGGTGATCGGGAAGAACTTGCGGAGATCGCGGACCTCCAGCAGATTCGCGTCATCCGGCGCGGCACCCTGCACCTTGGTCGCCGGGGCTGTTGTCACCGCCGTCATGCGTCCAACTCCTGCGTGCGATTACAGCGCGCCCAGTGCTTGGGACCAACCTGCACGTACTGCGGCTCGTCGCACACCCCCGGCTTGTAGAAGGGGCAGCGCGTGTGAAAGGCGCAACCCTTCGGGATCGAGAAGGGATCGGGCACCATCCCCTTGATCGATTCCAGCCGCTGCCGCCCCTTCGCCTTCTGGCCGAGCCGGGGGACGGAGCGGAGCAGCGCGCGCGTGTAGGGATGCTTCGGGTTGCTGAAGAGTTCCTCGACAGGGGCCTGCTCGACCTCCTTGCCGAGGTACATCACCACCACGTCATCGGCCATCTCCGCCACCACGCCCAGATTGTGCGTGATGATCTGGATCGCCATCCCGAAGTCCTGCTGCAACTCTTTCATCAGCTCCAGGATCTGCGCCTCGGTCGTCACGTCGAGCGCGGTCGTCGGCTCGTCGGCGATCAGCAGGCTCGGCTTGCAGGAGAGGGCCAGCGCGATCACCGCGCGCTGGCGCTGCCCGCCGCTGAGTTGGTGCGAATAGCGGTCGATCAGTTCGTGCGGGCGGGGCAGCCCCACACGCCGGAGCATCTCGATCCCCTGCTCCCGCGCCTCCGCCTTGCTCACCCGCTGGTGGAGGATGATCGTCTGGATCATCTGGTGTCCGATGGTGTGGACCGGGCTGAGCGAGGACATCGGCTCCTGGAAGATCAGCGCGATCTCGCCGCCCCGGATGGCGCGGATCTCCCGGCCACTCGGATCGAGCTTCGTCAGATCGACCTGCTCCGTCGCCTCACCCTCGTTCATCACCTCGCCGCCGCCGCGCCGCCGGAACATCCCGCCGCCGCCCGCCTCGTGGCGCTGGCGGTGGTAGATGATCTCGCCGCTGACGATCCTGCCCGGTCGCGGGACGATCCGCATGATCGACTGCGCCGTGACGCTCTTGCCGCAGCCGGACTCGCCGACGATCCCCAGGGTGCGCCCGCGGTAGAGGTTGTAACTGACCCCATCGACCGCGTGGACCGTCCCCTCATCGAGGGGGAATTCCGTGCGGAGGTTCTTCACCTCCAGCAGCAGCTCGCCGGTTTTCGCCGTCGTCTGCGCCTCCATCGTGACCGCTGTCATCATCCCCACCCTTTGTGTTTGTCAGCCGAACGGAGGCCGCCCCCTAGCGGCTGTAGGGATCGGCGGCGTCGCGCAGGCCGTCGCCCAGGAAGTTGAACGCCAGCACCGCGATGACCACGACCAGTCCCGGCAGCAAGAGCCACGGGGAGATCGCCACCGTCTGGATATTCTGGGCCTCTTGCAGCAAGACCCCCCAACTGATCTCGGGCGGCCGGAGCCCCAGCCCGAGGAAACTCAACGCCGTCTCGAAGATGATGATCTGCGGGATCGCGAGCGTGAGTGTGGCGATGATGTGGCTGAGAAACGAGGGGACCATGTGCCGGAAGATGATGCGTGGCGCGCTCGCCCCGCAGAAGCGCGCCGCCATCACGAAATCTTCCTCGCGCAGGGAGAGGAAACGCCCGCGCACCACCCGCGCCAGCCCGGTCCAACTCAGCAGCGAGAGGATCAGGGTGATGACGAAGAAGATCTGGATCGAGGACCAGCTGTTGGGCAGCGCCGCCGCGATCGCCAGCCAGATCGGGATGCGCGGCAGCGAGCGGATGAATTCGATCACCCGCTGGATCACGTTGTCGATCCAACCGCCGTAGTATCCCGACACGCCACCGAGCGCGATCCCGAGCACCAGACTCACGATCACGCTCAGCAAACCGATCGCGAGCGAGATCCGCGTGCCGTAGATGATCCGCGAGAGCATGTCCCGGCCCTGACGATCGGAGCCGAGGAGATAGAGCGGTGCCTGCGCGCCCGCCGCCTCTGGCCCGAGCCCGAAGAGATGCCGGTCCAAGGGGATAAAGCCCCACATCTTGTACGGTGCGCTCTGCGGGAAGAGATAGAGCGGATACCACTTCGCCTTATCGGTGGTGTACGTCACGCGCAACGTCTCCGGGTTGCGCACCCCGGTCAGGCCATGTGCGCCGGGTCGGAGGCTGAAATTCCCGTTCTGATCGAAGAAGCTGAGTCCCTGTGGGCTGAGGTACTTGTATTTCTCTGCAACATCCTCGGGGTTGGCGGGGGCCAGGACTTCCGCGAAGAGCGCGACACCGTAGAGGATCGCGAGGATCCACAGGCTGAAGACCGCCAGCTTATGCTTCCTGAATTTCCAGCGCATCAATTGCCACTGGGAAGCGACGGCGGACTTCGACTCGTTGGCCGCTGGTCCGAGCGGGTCCTCCGGTGAATCGAGGGCGTCCGCCTTCGGTGGGAAGGGGCCGACATCGATCGGGCGGTGCGGCTGCTCGACCTGACCGGGGATGGCGCTGGCGTTCAACTCCCGACCCTGGCTACTCATGGCATCACCTCTCAGCGTGCGGCGCTCGAATGACGGTGGGGGCGTAGCAGGGGATCGAGCCGCCCCAGCGGCACTCCTCAGTTATAGCGGATGCGCGGATCGATCCAGGCAAGCACGAGATCGGAGATCAGCACGCCGATGATCGTCAGCGCGGCGATGATCAGGATGAAGGCCCCCGCCAGATACATGTCCTGCGATTGCAGCGCCTTGAGGAGGAGCGGCGCATAGATCGGCAGGCTGAGGACGACGCCGACGATCGTCGCGCCGTCGATCAGGCCGGGGAGCGCGAAGCCTGCGGTACTGACGAAGGGGTTGAGTGCCACGCGCACCGGATATTCGCGGATCAACCGACCCTCTTCGAGGCCACGCGCCCGCCCGGCGATCACATACGGCTTATTCAACTCGTCGAGCAGATTCGCGCGCATCGTGCGGATCAGCCCCGCCGTCCCCTCCAGGCCGATGATGACCAGTGGGATCCAGGCATGCCGCATCAGATCGAAGAATTTGCCGACGCTCCACGGGGCGCTGCGATACTCCGCCGAGAAGAGCCCCCCGACATCCAGGCCGAGGTAGCGGAATGCGACCCACATCAGGATTAGTGCGATCATGAAGCTGGGGATGCCGAGGCCGAGGAAGCCAAGGAAGGTGATGAAGTAGTCACCCTTCGAGTACTGGTGCGTCGCCGAATAGATGCCGATCGGGATCGCCAACAGCCATGTCAGGAGCAGCGTCGACACCGTGATGCCGAGCGTTGCCCCCATCCTCTGCCACAGCAGGTCGGCGACCGGCATCTTCCACTCCAGCGACTGGCCGAAATCGCCGTGGAGAAGGATATTCGAGATCCATTTCCAGTATTGCACGTAGACCGGTTGATCGAGGCCGTAGGCTTCCTTCAGCGCGTTGAGCTGTTCGGCAGAGGTGGCGCTATCCCCCTGCGAGGCCAGCGTCGCGGCGTAGGTGGTCAGGAAGTCGCCGGGCGGCAACTGGATCAAGACGAAGGAGACGATCGAGATCGCGATCAGGGTGGGGATCATCACGAGCAACCGGCGCACCAGATATTGGAACATGCTGACCTCTCTCTCTGGGATCGCTCCTGGTGAGGAGAAAGCTGAACGGCCCCGCGCTCGGTAGGCGAGCGCGGGGCCGTCGTAGCACTACTTCTTGAAGAACATCTGGGCCGGATTGACGAGGCCGATGTCGCGCAAGGTATCGTCCGCGATGTAACCATCCGGGAAGTTGCGGAAGTTATTGGCGACGATCACCGGCTGCACCCTCGCGCCGTTGACCCCGATCATGTAGGGGGCCTTCTTGTGGATGCCGAGGATCTGCTGGAAGAGGGCATTGCGCTTCGCCTCGTCCGGCTCCACCTGACACTGATCCCAAAACTTCCAGATCTCGCGGATCGGGTGATCCTGCGGCGGCTCGATCTGCTTGTAGGGATCCTGGTTGTACCAGAAACCGTAGGCCGAGGCCCAGGGCCCGTCGCCGATCGTCCCTAGCCAGCGACCGGGGTCGGCCTTGACGACCGAGCAGCGATCGCAGCTCCAGGCCCCCACCTCGACCTCGCTGTTACGATAGCGCTGCTCGTAGAGCGAGCGCTCGATGAACTTCATGTTCGTCTTCAGCCCGACCGCCTCCCAGTACTTCTTCACGCGTTGGTGCTGGTCGTCGTTTGGCCCACCCGCGATATCGGTCTGATCGACGTTCAGTTCCAGTACCTTGCCGTCCGGGCGCAGGCGGAAGCCGTCGCCGCCCTTCTTGAGGCCGAGCTTATCGAGCAGATCGTTCGCCGCCTTCGGATCGTACTTCGTCCACGTCTGCTCGAGCTCGGCGTCGTACTCCGGCGACCCCTTCACCGGGGAAGCCTGCCGCGCCTCGCCGAGGCCATTCCAGACCAGTTCGTTCAACTCGTCGCGGTTGATCGCGATCGAGACCGCCTGCCGGAACTCGGGCGTGTCGTAGAGCTTCGCCAGCACCGGATCGGGGTTGGTGATATTGAAGTAATACGAGTCGGTCGCCGCCGCCGTCCACCGGAGGGTGCGATACTTGCCCTTCGCCTCGTTCTCCTTGTAGAAGGTGTACGTGCCGACGGTCATGTGGCGCAGCTGCATATCGATCTGCCCGGAGGCGACGCGCAGATTGAGCACATCGTTGTTATCGAAGAGGCTGTACTCGATCTTGTCGATGTACGGCAGCTGGTTCCCGGCGGTATCGACCTGCCAGAAGAAGGGGTTGCGCTCCTCGACCACCGGCTCGGCGGGGGCCGGCGTCGCGATCTTCCAGGCGTAGATCACCGGCAGCTCAGGGTTGAGGAACCAGAAGGGCACCGGGCCTTCGAGGTCGCCCGCCTTCCCCCAGAGATCCGCCGGAGTCTGCACCTTCTTCGCCGCCGCCGCCTTCGCCAGTTCATCGGCGCTGGCGTACTTCGCGTGGAACTTCTTCAGGTACGCGGAGGGCATGATGAAGCCCGGCTGGCTCACCGTGCCGCCGCCCTGCTTCGCCATCTGGAGCGGCAAGAGCGGATAGGGCGCGGCATACTTGACCTTGAACGTGTACTTATCGACGATCGTCACCGTGGCATTCTTGTACTCGGTGCCGACGCGCTGCCGGAGATAGTAGGGCGGGGCGGGGCGGATATCCTTGTAGAAGAGGACATCCTCGATGCAAAACTTCACGTCGTCGGTCGACACCTCGCTGCCATCGGACCACTTCATCCCCTGACGGAGATAGAAGGTGTACTCCGAGGCGTCCGCGTTGGTCTCCCACTTCTCGGGAACATTCGCGATCAGCTTAATCGTCTTCGGGTCCGGCGCGATCCAGCGGATGAAGTTTTCTTCGACTTGTTTCGTCGGCCCGACCCGATCGGAGAGGCCGCGATACGCCCCGCGCCAAGTGCCGCCGTACTGGCCGACCTCTTCCAGTGGCGTCACGACGCGCGGATTGCGCGGGAGACGCTGCGCCACGGGGGGCAGCTTGCCCGACGAAACGAGGGCGGCCAGCATCGGCGCGTCTTTGTAGTACTGAGTCGCGGAAATAGTCGCAGGGTTGTGCTAGTCTTCCGGGCGTGCCTCGTGTGGTGGCGACGGTATCCCGGAAGGGGGTTCCATGGCTGGCCCCATGCCCGCGCCGATCACCGTGACC
>JAABUM010000510.1_pt1 | contig 67606 bp, 76 predicted proteins | sample 5559161 | NCBI WGS metagenome assembly JAABUM01 (sample SAMN10711868, study PRJNA513369) | rock metagenome | isolation source: Antarctica rocks | place: Antarctica: Victoria Land, Siegfried Peak nord
TTCAAGGGCCTGCTTGTTAGGTACGAAACCCTGGCTAGGAACTGGATGTCCATGCACTGGATGGCTTTTTCAGTGTTTTTCCTAAAAAGGATCAACAAACAAGAAAAAGTTTAAACAACTTCTATGTAAAACAGTATTGCGACTTTAATACTTGTACTTTACCATTTCGCTCCTGCAAAAAATTGCCCACATGAAAAACACCTGTAAAAAGAGTATTCTGCTGACTTATGTATTTCTTGCAACAGTATCATTTCCGGTTGCTGCTTTTTGTTTTGAAAATAACAAAGCTTATAAATCAGCTTCAGATACAATCATCCAAACACGAAATCAACAATCCGGCATTATTGCCGATAACGCGAAACTACAGCTCATTTCCAAACAATTTAAATTTACGGAAGGTCCTGCCGTTGATAAAAAAGGTAATGTTTTTTTTACGGACCAGCCAAATGATAAAATCTGGGAATACGATACTAACGGAAAACTTTCTGTTTTTTTAAATAAAACCGGCCGTTCTAACGGGATGTATTTTGATAAAAAAGGAAACCTGATTACTTGTGCAGATGCGCAAAACCAGCTTTGGTCGATCTCTCCGCAGAAAAAAATAACGGTTTTGGTGGATGGCTTTGAAGGAAAAAAACTAAACGGCCCAAACGATTTGTGGATTGACAACAAAGGCGGGATTTATATCACCGACCCGTATTACCAGCGCGATTACTGGACGCGGAAGCAGCCGGATTTGGATGGACAGAAGGTTTACTATCTCCCGAAAGGAAAAAAAGAACTGGTTATGGTTGCCGATGATTTGCAGCAGCCAAACGGAATTGTTGGAACGCCGGACGGAAAGTTTTTATTTGTGGCCGATATTAAAGCCAACAAAACTTATAAATATGAAATTAAGCCAGATGGGGCTTTAACCAACCGTCAGCTTTTTGCAGAAAAAGGTTCGGACGGGATGACGATCGACAACCGCGGAAACATTTATTTATGCGGAAACGGTGTTACGGTTTTTAATCCCGAAGGAAAGCAAATAGAACATATTGCTGTTCCGGAGAATTGGACTGGAAACATTTGTTTTGGCGGAAAAAACAGAAATGATTTATTTATCACCGCTTCTGAAGGAATTTATTTGCTGCACATGAAAGTTAAAGGCGTAGAATAATTTTGGTTGATACTGATTTTATGCCGGTAAAAACAGTATCAGGAAAACAATTTTTGCAGATCGATTTGCAGTCCTGGCAAAGTAGTTAAATGGATGGTGCCATTTTGCAGCTCTTTTTGCTGCAACTCAAATTTTTCATCAATTAAACTGTAAACCTCTGCATCATGGCGGACCGGATCAACAATCAAATATTCTTTTACGCCGTAACGTTCGTAAAAATCCTTTTTCTGCTTCAAATCATAGTAGGCCGTGGAAGGGGAAAGGATTTCGATGATTAAATCGGGTGCGCCAATGATTCGATCGTAATGTAATTCAATTTTTCTTTCGTTGGAAATGTATATCAAATCAGGTTGAAAAGTATTTTTTTCATCTAAAACAACATCAATAGGATAAAATAGACAAAGGCCACCTAAACTATTTTTCTCTAAATGTTGAGAGATAAACGTAAAAATTTTTCCATTTACTGTTTGATGCTTAAGTGTCAAAGACGGTGACATAACTAAATCTCCGTTGATGAGTTGAAAAGGCGCGCCTTCTTCCAGCAACTGGTAGTCTTTTTCGGTATATCTTTTTGGTTTTTTCTCCACGATGTGCATAATTCAAATTTATACATTTTTAGGTGGTAAAAGAAGTATGCGTTTGTTAGCCTTGTACTGTAAATAAATCTATCGTAAAGATTAGTACAGAGTTGGCAGGTATAACTGCACCAGACGAAGAACTTCTATAAGCAAGCCAAGAAAAAAATCTTATAGTTGAGATGTAACCATTTTTTAGATATTTCAAGTAGTCTTTCATTGATTTTATATATTATATGATATATTACGGCATTGAAAATACTATGCGCTTTACGCAACATAGCGTTTCACATTTCGATTATATGAAAAAGATTTTAATTATTATACTTTTAACAAGCTACATCTTTCGCGCATCAGGACAGGATGCATCTAAAGACTCTTCTTTAAGATCATTGACAAAACTTGATTTAGGATTACAAGGTGTTGATTTAAGTTATGAACCCCGGATAAGTAACAAAATAACGATAGACCTTTCCGCAGGTGCAGGCGGGGGTTATGGTGTTTATGAAGGTGGAGTAGGTTATGAATGGGATTTACTGCACCCGGCCCTGTACCTTATGGTAACGCCTAAATTTTATTACAACAGAAAAAAAGCGGATTGAAAAAGGTAAAAAGTTTCAGAACAATTCTGGCAACTATTTTGGGGTAAGATTGAAATATACCACTGCAAATAATGCTGCTAACAACCATGTCAGAATGGCAGGCTTAGCTAATGTGCATTGGGGAATACAAAGGCCTTTAAGCGATAAATGGATATTAAATGCACATGCTGGTGCAGGATATGCCAAAGACCTGGGCAGCATTTTTGGAACCGTATATCCTGCCCTTGAATTGAAGTTCTCTTACCTATTTACAAAACCGAAATTGTGATAAAAAGTTACAGGGCAACTTATCAATACATAGAGCAAACCAAGCTATAGGAACGTGCATATCCAAATATACATTTTTAGGCGGTAAAAGGGAAAGTATGGCTGTATTACCCTTGCACCGCAAATAAATCAATCGTAAAAACAAGCACAGAGTTTGTCGGAATACCCGACTGCGCTGCTGTACCATAACCCAAGGCAGAAGGAATGTATAAAATAATACGCCCTGCTGGTTTAATAAAAGGAATGCCAATTTGCCAGCCTTTAATCAATCCTGGATCAGTATTATCAGCATTAGGACCTAACCTGTGAGTAAAGTTAGCATTGGTTTGAAATGTTGTTCCATCCAACAATTTTCCTGTATAAGCAACTGTTACTGTTGATTTAACTGTTGGTGCAGTTCCGCCACCCGGATTAATAACTACATAATACAAACCGGAAGGATCTTTTGTAGCTGTAATTTTGTTAGCAGTGAGATAAGCCTGTATTTTATCATCGTCAATTTTGGCTTGTACGGCCGGATCAACTACTGGTGTTGGGCTTGTTGTGCTACTTTTTTTACAGGCAGAAAAAACAAAGGCAAAAAAAGCAAGTAATAAAAGGGTTTTTTTCATGATTGTATTTTAACCTTAAAAGGCCGTTTTGATTTTCAATTCATTCAGTTGTTTTTGGTCAATGGTGGATGGAGAATCGATCATCACATCCCTGCCGGAATTATTTTTTGGGAAAGCGATAACATCGCGGATAGAATCCAAGCCCGCAAAAATGGAGCACAAACGGTCAAAACCAAAGGCAATGCCACCATGCGGCGGCGCGCCAAACTCAAAAGCATCCATTAAAAAGCCAAATTGTTTTTGTGCTTCCTTCGCAGAAAAACCCAAATGCTTGAACATTAAAGCCTGCAAATTTCGATCATGAATACGGATAGAACCTCCGCCAACTTCTATTCCGTTAATTACCAGATCATAAGCATTTGCCCTAACTTCCCCCGGACTGGTTTCCAGCAAAGCAATATCTTCCGGTTTTGGCGAAGTGAAGGGATGGTGCATGGCGTGATAACGTTCGGTTTCTTCATCCCATTCCAGCAGCGGGAAATCTAAAACCCAAAGCGGCGAAAATATATTTTTATCGCGCAAACCTAAACGTGTGCCCATTTCCAAACGCAATTCGTTTAATTGCTTGCGCACTTTATCTTTTTTACCTGCTAAAAGAAGCATCAGGTCGCCGGGCTGTGCACCAAAAGCCGCAGCCCATTGTTTCAAATCTTCCTCGTTGTAAAACTTATCAACGGATGATTTTAAAGTTCCGTCTGTATTGTAGCGCAAATAAATTAAACCGGTGGCACCAATTTGCGGGCGTTTGATAAAATCGGTCAGTTCATCCAATTGCTTGCGGGTATAAGAAGTACAATTTTTAGCGTTGATGCCAATAACCAATTCGGCTTGCTCAAAAACCGGGAAGTTTCGTCCGCGTACCAGGTCAACTCCCTCTCCTTCGGAGAGGGCTGGGGTGAGGCTTACAAACTGCATCCCAAAACGCGTATCCGGTTTATCAGAACCATACAAACGCATCGCTTCGGCATAAGTCATCCGCGGCACTTCAACCAGGTCAATTCCTTTTATATTTTTAAACAAGGTGCGCACCATTCCTTCAAAAACATTTAAAATATCTTCCTGCGTAATGAAAGACATTTCGCAATCGATCTGTGTAAATTCCGGCTGACGATCGGCACGCAAATCTTCATCGCGAAAGCATTTTACGATTTGGAAATACCGGTCGAAGCCCGAAACCATCAGCAATTGCTTAAACGTTTGGGGTGATTGCGGCAACGCGTAAAACTCGCCCGGGTTCATACGGCTTGGTACCACAAAATCGCGTGCACCTTCGGGCGTGGATTTGATCAGAACCGGTGTTTCTACTTCAATAAAATCCAGTCCGTCTAAATATTTACGCACTTCCTGCGCCATTTTATGGCGAAGTACGAGGTTATTTCGAATTGGATTTCGGCGTAAATCCAGATAACGATATTTGGCGCGCAGTTCTTCGCCGCCATCGGTTTCATCCTCAATTAAAAAAGGCGGAACTTTTGATTGATTTAAAACTTCCAGTTCCGTTACGGCAATTTCTATTTCTCCGGTTGGAATTTTGAGATTTTTGTTGGAACGTTCAATTACTTTTCCGGAAACTTTAATCACAAATTCGCGACCCAAAGTTTGTGCTTTCTCTTTTACAGCAGTAGCTGTTTCATCATTAAAAACCAATTGCGTCAAACCGTAGCGGTCGCGAATATCGATAAAAGTAGTACCGCCCAAATCGCGCGATTTTTGCACCCAGCCGCACAGGGTAACTTCTTTTCCTAAATCGTTCCGTGTTAATTCGCCGCAAGTATTTGTTCTGAGCATGTTATGCTTTTTGTTGAGTTTGCAAAAGTAGGGTTTTGGGGCGAAAGGTGGAAAGGTGAAGGGTAGAAAGGTTTGAACGTGAAATGAAGCGAATTTTTAGGTGGTAAAAGAAGTATGAATGATTTTAAAATAGGGGATTAAAGGAGTGAATTTTTAATATTTTGGAACTACAGTGACATTAGTATAAGTTCCCGGAGAAGCATATAATCCACTGCCTGGTGTAACAACATAGTCGAAAGCGACAGAATCTAAATTTCCTACCCGAAGTACATCTTTAGAATTTTTATATTCATATCCTCCAGGGTAAGGAAAAATAAAAAAATCAATTACTTTTCTTGTACTTGGATAGTATCTGATAGATAATCTCCATTCGTCTTTATGATATTCACAGTAACTCTTTGCATTATCCTTAGGTTTAGGATAAAATGTTGGTTTACCAAGAGTTGTAACTATCTCGTCAATATTGCTTCCAACAAGAACTGGGATATTGAAAAGAACTTTTGTTGGTTTGGATTCAAAGTGTGTACATGATGTACAGATAAGAATTAAAATAAATAACTTAATTTTCATAATACTTGTTACTTACAATTACCTGAAAAGTTACGTACAGTGAATTAATCCTGTCATTGCATATCATAATAATTTGCATGATAAAAGAAGCATCTATTCATTCTCCTTTTTTGATCTTGTAACCAATCTGTGTTCTTGGCGTTTCTTCTTTTTCAATAAACTTATTGAGGTAAGTAAAGAGCAGCTCTATTTTTTCATCGTGTTTCAACATTTGTTTTTCTACCTGTTCAACCCGCAAAAAAACATCTTTGTGAGCAAGGATCATTTCCCGGATTTTAGTATAAATCCGCATAATCTGGATGTTTACCTGGATAGGTTGTTTGCTATTTAACACGCTTGACAACATCAGCACACCATGTTCTGTAAACACATTGGGCAATTTCCTGCGTCCACCCCAACTTGAAGTCGCATTTTGCGACTTCAAGTTGGCAAATTCTTCTTCATTAATAGTGAACATAAAATCTTCGGGAAAACGATCTATATTGCGTTTTACCTGCTCATTTAACCTTTTGGTTTCCACGCCATATAATTCTGCCAGGTCTTCATCCAACATCACTTTCTGATTTCTAATCTGGTAGATTTTGCTCATAACTACCTCATCTGGTATTGTAGTATTAAGTTGACTCATTTTTTAATTATTAACTTAAAGTTGATAAATTTATATAATTACATCAAAACCCATACTTCTTTTACCAGTAAAAATTTACTCATTCTAAAAATAGCATTAGCAGATAAGAATTCAAACCCTATCTTTGCCCAAATTCTCAAGGGGTGCCTTGCTTGGTAATAGTTAACCATCTGCAGATTGTGAACTACCAACTGAAAAACAGGCTGAGATCAAACCCAGAGAAGCTGATAGCGAATAGCTGTCAGCCGTCAGCAATCAGCTATTGGGCTGAAAGCTGATTGCTGATTGCCGAAAGCCCAAGTTTCTCGCACCTGATCCGGGTAATGCCGGCGTAGGGAGAGGTAAAAAGTTAAGTGTACTGCGCGTTCGCCCTGGCGGGCAGATGGTTTAACTACAGTTTATTTTAAACATTTTGAAAACATTTTTACTGGCTTTTACAGCCTTCCTGTTGCCATTTGTGGCAGCAGCGCAGTTTTCCCTGTCGGGAAAAATTACCGATCAGCAAACCGGCGAAACTTTGCCTGGCGCCAGCATCCGCATCGAAAAAACACCGCTAAAAACAGTATCAGATGCTGGTGGCAATTACCGCATCAGCAACCTCAAGGCCGGAAGCTACAGCGTAATTATTAGCTACATCGGTTACCAGCAAATGCAGCAAACCAGCACCATCAATTCAGATCAAACACAAAATTTTACCCTTAAAAGAAGCACCGTACAAGCGGATGAAGTGTTTGTGCGTTCCACCCGCGCTTCTGCAAACTCTGGCTTCACGTACACCAACCTCAGCAAAAAAGAACTCGCCAAAAATAATTTAGGCCAGGATTTGCCTTTTCTGCTCAACCAAACGCCTTCCGTTGTGATTACTTCGGATGCCGGTGCTGGCGTGGGTTATACCGGAATCAGGATTCGCGGTTCGGATGCAACGCGGATCAATGTTACGCTTAACGGCATCCCGCTGAATGATGCCGAAAGTCAGGGAAGTTATTTTATTGATCTGCCCGATCTGGCTTCTTCGGTTGATAATATCCAAATCCAGCGTGGCGTAGGCACTTCTACCAACGGTGCAGGTGCTTTTGGTGCAAGCATCAACATTCAAACTACAACGCGGCAAGATACGGCTTATGCGCAGTTGGACAATTCGGCCGGCTCTTACGGAACTGTAAAAAACACGGTGAGTTTAGGTTCAGGTTTAATTGGCAATCATTTTACGTTTGATGGCCGGTTGTCGCGCATTAAATCCAATGGTTATATTGACCGTGCTTCTTCCGATTTGAAATCCTACTTTCTTTCCGGTGCTTATTATGGTAAAAATACCCTGGTCCGGTTAAACGTTTTTTCGGGATCAGAAAAAACTTACCAGGCTTGGGACGGCGTTCCGGAAGATAAATTGTTAAGCGGCAACCGAACTTATAACGAATTAGGATTGATGCCCAACGGCGGTTTCTACAACAACCAAACGGATAACTATATTCAAAATCATTACCAGTTGCTTTTCAACCAGAAGCTTTCGGATAAGCTTTCTTTTAACGGTGCTTTACACTATACCAAAGGCAGTGGTTATTACGAGGAATACAAGATTGGCCAGTCGGTTGACAATTATGGCCTAACACCAGTTATCATGGGCGGCGATACGATCAAATCAACAGATCTGGTTCGTCGCTTATGGCTCAATAACGATTTTTACGGCATTACCTATAACCTCAACTATCAGGCACAAAAAAACCTGAACTTTACTTTAGGCGGCGCTTACAACGAATACCGTGGGCAACATTACAACCGCATCGAGTGGACGCAGCAAAGCACCAACATTACGCCGGATTATGAATACTCGCGCAACAATGCTTTTAAAACCGACTTCAACATTTTCGGAAAAGTAAATTACCAGTTGGACAAACTGAATTTGTATGCTGATTTGCAATACCGCCGCGTGTATTATTCTTTTTTAGGTTTCGATCAAAACCTTAACAACGTGCAGCAGGCGGCAACGCTTAACTTTTTTAATCCCAAATTGGGTTTGAGTTACCAGATCGATCTAGCCAACAATCTGTATGCTTCTTTTGCGGTAGGAAATCATGAACCGAACCGGGACGATTACGTTAATTCTACGCCTGCCAGTAGGCCAAAAGCAGAAACTTTATATGATTTTGAAGCAGGATACCGAACCAGGCAAGGTACTTTTACAGGTGGTATCAACGGTTTTTACATGTTGTACAATAACCAGTTGGTACTTACCGGAAGTTTGAACGATGTGGGAGCGGCCATCCGCAGCAACGTGAAAGACAGTTATCGGGCAGGCGTGGAGCTGGACGGACGCGTGCAACTTTTACAACCGCTTTATTGGTCGGTTACGGCTGCTTTAAGTACCAACAAAGTGAAAAACTTTCAGCAGTATTTATTTAATTATGATACCAATCAGAATGAATTAACGCAATACCAGAAAACAAATATTGCCTTTTCACCTGATTTTGTGGGTTCGAGCGAATTAGGTTTTGCTCCCATAAAAGGCGGGGAAATTGCTTTGATCAGCAAATATGTAAGCAAGCAATACCTGGACAATACTTCCAACAATACGCGAAAGCTCAATGCTTTTTTTGTGAACAATATTCGTTTGCGTTATAACTTCAGTACCAAAGCGGTTAAAAACGTTGGTGTTTCCTTCCTCATCAATAATATTTTTGGCGAATTATACGAACCAAACGGTGCCACTTATCCGGATATTGAAGGCGGAAAAGTAGTGAACTACAACTATTACTATCCGCAGGCCAACCGCAATTTCCTGGCTTCGCTGAGTTTACGATTCTAAAAAAACACCGATAAAAGAAGCATTTAGATTGATGAACATCCACCACTGGTTACAACTGCTGTTGGAACAGCTAAAAGAAACCGGCTGGCTGCAATGGCTGGCCGTGTTTTTTGGCATTGCCGAAGTGTTGCTGGCCAAACGCAACAACGTTCTGCTGTATCCGGCAGGCCTCGTCAGCACCGGGCTTTCCATAATTTTATTACTGGAAGCGCAGCTTTTTGCCGAAACCCTGCTCAACATTTATTATGTGGTAATGAGCATTTATGGCTGGTGGTTCTGGATGAGAAAAAAGAACGGTCCGCCCGTGCCCATTACTTATACCAACAGACAGGAATGGATAATTACTGCTTTCATAACTTTTGGCGGATGGCTGGTTTTATACCTGGTACTTAAAAACTTTACGCCCTCTAATGTGCCGGTTTGGGATGCCTTTGTTTCTTCCGCGGCCTGGGCAGGCACCTGGTTGCTCACACGGCGGAAAATAGAAAACTGGATCATTTTAAATATTTCCAACCTGTTTGCCGTGCCGTTGCTGTTCTACAAAAACCTGCCCATGTTTGCCTTGCTCACGCTTTTTTTGTTCGTGGTGGCTATTTTTGGTTATTTTGATTGGCGGAAGATTTATCGGCAACAAGCAAAAATCAACCCTAAATTTAATTGATGAACGTTGCGCATCCTTCCAATTTACTACAACCTGAATGGGTAAAAATTATCCGTTCCGGAGCAGCCGAAGCCGAACGTACCGGCCTGCTTCAACCCAAACAATTAGAACTGATTTACCAGCAGCAATGGTTTAAATTATTAGTGCCCGAAGCATTTTCAGGAACAGAAAAACCACTGCCGGAAATGGTTCGGTTGGAAGAAAGCTTGGCCTGGGCAGACGGCAGCGTGGGCTGGGTGATCACTTTATGCAGCGGTGCCGGTTGGTTTGCTGGTTTTATGCCGGTAAAAACAGCATTGGGCATTTTTAAAAACTTAGAAGTTTGTTTAGCCGGAAGCGGTGCTTCTACCGGAACGGCTTTGAAAACGGATCAGGGTTTTATTATCAACGGAACCTGGAAATATGCCAGCGGTGTACAGCACGCCTCGCATTTTACCGTAAATTGTGTGGTAAAAGAAGTACAGGAAGTTGTTTTGAATGAAGAAGGAAAACCGCTGGTTTTATCTTTTGTTATCGACAAAAAAGACGTTACGTTGATTACAGCCTGGAAATACATGGGCATGATGGGAACCGGAAGCGATGCTTTTGAAATAAAAGATTTATTCGTTCCTGCACAACGCAGCTTTAAAATTAATCCTGATTTTACGGTGATTGACCAGCCTTTGTACCGCTACCCTTTTTTGCAACTGGCAGAAGCAACGCTGGCGGCAAACCTATCCGGCATGGCTGTGCATTTTATGGATTTGGCCGGATTGATTTTTCAGGAAAAGATCAAACAGGATAAGCTTTCCGCCGGGCAAAAAGCAGTTTTAAAAAACACATTTCAAAAGCTGGAAATCGAATTGAATCAAATTCGTTTAGCGTTTTACCAAGCCTTGGATCAATCCTGGGAAGCACTGTTGAACGATGAAAAAAGTGCCTTAAAAGAAGCATTGGTGCAGGTAAGCAAAACCAGCAGGCAACTGGCTAAAGTTTCCAGGACATCGGTTGATGAATTGTACCCTTATTGCGGCTTAACGGCTGCTAATCCAGATACAGAAATCAATCGCGTTTGGCGGGACCTGCATACGGCGAGTCAGCACAGTTTGTTGACGTTTTTGGAGTGAGATGGAATAAAAGAAATTCGTTAAATTTGATTTATGACTTCAACAGAAATAAAAACGGAAATACAAAAAGTATTGGACAACATTCCTGAAGATGCTTTACAAGATATCCTTGTGTTTTTAAAAAACCTGCAACCAAATTCGGCTACTCAATTAACATTGGCACATAATTTACAACAAATTCTGAAAGAAGATCAGGAACTGCTTCATAAGCTGGCGCAATGATTGATTTAAAAATTGTTGTACAAATCCATCATATTTTAATTAATGAATTTGGCGGCAGCAAAGGAATCAGGGAGGTAAACGGATTACAAGCAGCTATTGCCCGGCCTTTTGCAACTTTTGATTTACAGGATTTGTATCCGGGACCTGTTGATAAGGCCGCGGCTATTCTTGAAAGCATTATTATCAATCATCCTTTTATTGATGGAAACAAAAGGACGGCTTATACAATGATGAAGCTATTGCTTATGGAAGCAGGATTTGATCTAATTGCTACTCAGGATGAAAAATATGAAATGGTAATAGCAGCCAGTAAAGGTGAAATAAGGTTTGAAGAGATTAAGCACTGGTTAAACTCAAAAATGATCAGAAAAAGGCCTTCTTAGAGTTTGGCTTAATCTCAATGCTGATCTTCTTAACAGAAAAATCACATACCAACTCATTTTCATTCCTGATATTTACCTCCTTATAAAAATATCACTTTGAATGAAAACAAAATACCTGCTGCTCTTAATTTCTTTTGCTGTTACGCTGCCTTCTTTCGCACAAAAAAAAGCTGTTGCTGCTTCCAATTCCATTCCTCGCCCAAAACTGGTGGTTGGATTGGTGGTTGACCAGATGCGCTGGGATTATTTGTACCGATATTTCGACCGCTACCAAGCCGGAGGTTTTAAGCGTTTGCTGAACGAAGGTTTTACCTGCGAAAATACCAATATTGATTACATTCCCACGGTAACTGCTGCCGGGCACACTTGCATTTATACCGGTTCTGTTCCGGCCATTCATGGTATTACCGGGAATGATTTTATCATTCAATCCACTGGAAAATCAGTGTATTGTACCGAAGATACTACGGTGCAAACGGTAGGAAGTGCATCCAAAGCAGGCGAAATGTCGCCGCGAAATTTATTAGCCTCCACCGTTACCGATGAGCTTCGTTTAGCCACTAATTTTCGTTCTAAAGTAATAGGCATTTCCTTAAAAGACCGCGGAGGGATTTTACCTGCGGGGCATACCGCTAATGCTGCTTACTGGTTTGATGATGTTACCGGCAATTGGATCACGAGTACGTATTATATGAAACAGCTTCCTTTATGGGTGAAAAACTTTAATGATCAAAAGTTGGCTCAAAAATATTTAAAACAGGACTGGAACACGCTTTACCCGATCAATACTTACCAGCAAAGCGAGCCGGACAACAACAAACACGAAGGCGCTTTCAGTGGTTCTGCAACACCCACTTTTCCTGTTAAAACTTCTGTTTTGGGCGAAAAAGGCCCGGGTTTGATCCGCAGCACGCCTTATGGCAATTCTTTAACTTTAGATCTGGCCAAAGCTGCGGTGGAAAACGAAGCTTTGGGTAAAAATATGGTAACGGATTTTCTGGCGGTCAGCCTTTCTTCCACGGATTACATCGGCCATCAGTTCGGCCCTAACTCTGTAGAAATTGAAGATACTTATTTACGTTTAGACCGCGACCTGGCCAGCTTTTTTACTTATTTGGACGGAAAAGTAGGCAAAGGGAATTACACTGTTTTTTTAACGGCCGATCATGGTGCTGCACATAACCCAAATTTCTTGCTTGATCATGAAATCCCTGCCGGTTTGTGGCCGGGAAGCGCAATCTTGAAAGACCTGAACCAAACCCTGGAAAATAAATACAAGGCGAAAAAATTAGTGCTTGGTTTAGGTAATTACCAGGTAAACCTGAACAATGTGCTGATTGAAAAGAATAAATTGGATGCGAACGAGCTCAAAAAGGACTGCATTGCTTTTTTACAGCGGCAAACCGGTGTGCAAAACGTGGTGGATATGGATAAAATAGAAACAGTCACCCTTCCCGCCGAACTACGCAGCCGTATTATCAATGGTTATAACCGTGAACATTGCGGTCCTATACAAATTATTTTAAAGCCTGGTTGGTATTCCGGCTATGGGCAAACCGGAACAACACACGGCACCTGGAACCCTTATGATGCACATATTCCTTTGGTTTTTATGGGGTGGGGAATCCAACACGGCCATCTGGAGCGGGAAACCCACATGACGGATATTGCGGCCACTATTGCTGCTTTACTTCATATCCAGGCACCAAACGGTTGTATCGGCCAGCCAATTTCAGAAGTTTTGCGGTAGGGGCAATTCATGAATTGCCCTATATAACCGCCTTAATATTTGGGGTAATTCTTGAATTGCCCCTACATTCGTATTCAAATGTCTTCCCACCACATCGTCCGCGAAAAACAAGAACCAGCTTTACTTATTTTAGAGTTGGGTTTGTTTGAGGAAGAACATCTGGGCCAACTTTTGGAATGGAGCCCGACGGTTTTAGTGAATGACAAAGCTGCCGAAAAGCTGTACAGTTTAGGGATTAAGTTTGATGTCTTGCTTACTGAAACAGCACCGAAATTTTTGCAGGATAATTTGCGGTTAATCCCTGTTGAAGAAGACGCGCTGAAATCAGGATTGGGATTTTTGATCAATGAAAAATATCCGGCAGTCAATATTATTGCCGGTAAAAGAAGCATTGAAGATTTTCTGCCTTATGCCGATCAGATCACGTTGGTTGTGTTCAGCAACAACCAAAAAATTTATCCGGTAAGCAGCGGTTTCAGCAAATGGAAAGCGGCCGACGAAATAATTGAAATCTTCCAAATTCCTGCCGATCTGAAACAAAGCGGATTGAAACAATTGAACGGACATCAGTTTAAAACCACAAGCGATAGTTTTTTTACGCTAAAATTTGCACAGCAGTTTTTGTTTATCTCCGAAGAAATTTAGAAAGCGTTCGGATCATCCAGGCAACCCAGCAGGTCGGGATATTGAAAACGATAATCTAAATCAACGATTGTTTTTTTCGGGTTGATGATCTTCCACACTGTTTTTTCTTCCGTAAAATCCGGCACGGCGAAACCTGATTTTATGATTGCTTTGGTATAAAATTCTTTTTTTGTCGGATGCGAAGGTGCAACTGCATTATAAACTGCCGGAAACTTTTGCTGATCTAAAACCGCTTCGATCAAACCCAGACAATCTTGTAAATGAATTAAATTAACAGGAGCCAAACCGTTTGGGATACTGTTTTTATCCCTGAAAAACCTGCCCGGGTTTCTGTTTGGGCCAAACAAGCCGCCGAAACGCACAACGGTTGTTTGCAGGTTTTTAGCCGATAAAAACAGCATTTCTGCCTGCAACAATTCCGAATGAATGTCCGGTTCGTCCGCTTCGGTAACTTCGCGGCAAACATCTCCGTAAACAGAAGTGGAACTGACAAAAATAACTTTGCGGATAGATGAAGCTTCGATATAAGGCAACAAGCTTTGCATTTTGGACAGGTAAAAATTTGGTTTTTTTTTATGCCCTGGCGGGATGTTAAGCATCAAAAAATCAGAATCAAAAAAATGAGGGTTGTATTGTTCTTTGCCGGTTTCTACATCAATCAAAAAAGGGTCAATTCCGGTTTCTTCCAGCAGTTCCAACTTTTCAGCAGTTGTGGTAGAGCCTTTAACCTGCCAGCCTTTTGCCACCAGTTTTTTGGCCAATGGCAAACCCAGCCAGCCGCATCCCAAAATACTGATTTTTTTATTTCTAACTTCGCCATTCATTTCGGCAAAGATAAACCAAAACTGTTTTGGCACCTCATTTGTAATTACGCAACTTAGATCATCAATATAAATTATGAAAACTTTATCTCAAAAATTAGCCGTATTTAGCATAGCTATAGCCGTGGCAGCAACTTTTAATACTGGCTGTTCATCCTTCACCAAAAGCCAAAAAGGCACGGCCATTGGTGCCGGTGCAGGCGGTACAATTGGTGCATTGATTGGCAAAAGGGCTGGAAATACAGCTATCGGAGCCATTATCGGTGGTGCCATCGGCGGAACTGCAGGTGCTTTTATCGGCCGTAAAATGGATCGGCAGGCAGCAGAGATCAAACAAACCGTGCCGGGCGCAGATGTGGTTCGTGAAGGCGAAGGTTTGATCGTCAAATTTGATTCCGGTATTTTGTTTGATGTCAATAAAACAGCGTTAAAACCTGCCGCAACCACCAATTTGGAAAATCTTGCCTCCTCAATGCAAAAAAATCCCGACACCAATATTATGGTAGTTGGTTATACAGACAATACTGGTTCCGCTGATTATAACCAAAATTTGTCTGTCCGCCGTGCTGATGCTGTAAAGTCAGCCATTACTTCCAATGGGGTTTCAGCTTCACGTTTAACTACGCAGGGCAAAGGTGAAACTGATCCCATTGCGGATAACACTACCGAAGCTGGCCGTTCGCAAAACCGCCGCGTTGAAATCGTAATTGTTGCCAACGACAAGATGAAATCCGACGCAAAAACAGCGCAATAACACTGATTTTATAGGATAAAAGAAGCATTCTGAAAAATTTAGAATGCTTCTTTTATTTACAAGCAATCCATACTTCGTTAATTAAATTTGCGTTATCTTTATATAAATGTTTAAAAAATCAGGAACCATTTTTGCTGTGCTGCTGTATTTAGTTACGGTTAGCGGCTTTTCCCTGAACCTGCATTTTTGTGACAATACAATTGAGTCGGTAAAAATTGATGCGCCAACCAAAAAGTGCGGCATGGATAGCAAATGTTGTAAAGAAACGCATTTGGAAGTTAAAGTTAAAGATGTACATCAGGCTGCCCATGCTTCTTTTATCGATGAAAATTTAGTGTCTCTTGTTCCGGTTCTCAACTATGCTTCTTTCCATGAACCATTAGCTGTTAACCATCTTTCCAACCTTTTTACAGAACGCGGTCCGCCGTTAAATCCTGTTCCTGTTTTTATCCGAAATTGCACTTTCCGGATTTGATCCAATTGTAATCTTTTAAAAATTAAACACGGCTTTTTGTTTGTGTTCTACTGTTTTTACAATTACAATTTTATATCATTTCTTCTTATGAAAACTTTAAAAATATTCCTGGCTGTTCTGGCCATTTCCATTGGTGCTGCTCAAGCACAATTTGTTAAAGCTGATTTACAAGTAAGCGGTTTAACCTGCTCCATGTGTTCTAAAGCAACCGAAAAATCATTACGCACTTTGCCTTTTATTGGCGATGTAAAACCCGATTTGAACCGTAACCTTTTCGTTATCACATTTAAAAAAGATGTGCCGGTTAATTTAGATGCCATCAGCAAAAAAGTACAGGACGCCGGTTTTTCTGTCAATAAACTTACCGCTTCTTTTAACTTCGATAATTTAAAAATCAACAATGATTATCATTTTAATTATGCCGGTAATACCTATCATTTCCTGAATGTAAAGGATGAAATCTTAAATGGCCTTACGCCAATTACCGTAATTGATAAAGCTTTTGTGCCTGCTTCAACTTATAAAAAGTATGCAGCCCAAACTACTTTTGCCTGCTATAAAAGCGGCATGATGGGCAACCAGAAAGTTTACCACGTTACCATTTAAGCATTAAGGAAATGAAGTTTGTATTTCTGTTTTGGTGCTTATCGGCATCAACCTTAACTGTTTTTGCACAAGAATTATATGTAAATACCGAGCCAGCCAGTAACATGGCACGGCATTCTTTAGGCGTAAGATTAGAAAATCAGGGTTATTTTAACCCTGATTTTCGTAGCCGGAATACTTTGGAAGTGATGTATGGCGCAAGTAAAAACTGGATGGTTCATGCTTCGGGTTATGTATCAAATTTTTACCAGCAAAAACAGCATCTCGAAGGTTTTAGCGCTTATGCCAAATATCGTTTTCTTTCTGTTGATTCTGTGCAGCGGCATTTTCGCGGCGCGGCTTTTATCAAAGCATCCACCATCAACAATCCTATTATCAACCAGGAAATTGCTTTGGAAGGAGATAATTCTGGTTTGCAAGGCGGACTGGTTTTTACCCAATTGCTGCACAAACTGGCACTTTCCGGGACGGTAAGTTATTTACGCGGGTTGGATAATCAGAACAATTCAATTCCTATTGGTTTTGCTAAAGATGCGGTTGCTTATACCTTGTCTTCCGGTTACCTGCTTTTCCCGAAAAATTACACCAATTACAACCAAACAAACGTAAACTTGTACCTGGAGTTGTTAGGGAAAACCAATCCCGGTTATGGGCAAAGTTACCTGGATGCTGCTCCTGCCCTTCAGTTTATTTTTAACAGTGTTTTCCGGGTTGACCTTTCTTACCGCACGCCTTTGTATAACAGCATGACTCGAAATTCCAAGAATATGTATTTGGTGCGGTTGGAGTATAATTTTTTTAATTTGTTCTGAGTAACAAAGTTAATAACAAGCTTATTACTAAATATTTCTATAATGCTTTTTTAATTAATTTGAACCTTAGTTCAAACATTTATAGTATAATTGTGTCAGTATTTATGCCTTTACAGTGTATTACAAACAAATTATGTCAACAAGATTAAGTTCAGTCAAAATGAAAAGAAATATTTTCTGGGATGGCTTTTTCTTTGTTTTTGGATTTGATTCAAATCCTTTTTTGAGAAAAGCCAAAGAAATCGCTAGCAAAAGTGTTGAGCAGAGAATAAGTGAAAATTGGGAAAATACTTCAGTAACTTTTAAAGAAACCTTTGAAAAACAAGAGTTTCATTAAATGAATAAACCTCGGAAGCCTGATCAAAAAAATCCGCAAGAACCTTCAGGAAGAATAATCCATGCCCAACAAACTACTGTATATAAGGGGCAGCTACCACCACCGGATATGCTCGAAAAGTTTGAGGCTATCCAACCTGGCTTTACCAACCGCTTATTAAAAATGGTAGAAGATGAAAGTCAATTTAAACGGGAGCAAGACAGAAGAATGCTCAATTCGTTTAGAATGTCAACCATTTTAGGGATAGTTTTCGCTTTTCTATCGGTTTTAATTGTAAGCACTGTTGCTGTATATGCTATTTACAGTGGTTTTGGAGGTGCTGGCGCTTCTATTATGGCTACTTGTATAGTTGGTGTTATTATCGCTTTTTTACAAAGAAGAAAGCGAAACACAGATGAGAAAACAAGTTGATTGTAACTTTTTTAGGTGGTAAAAGAAGTATAAGATTTTCGCAACATAAATTTGAATCATGTTAGCTTTTAATGTTATTATTGAAAATCCACTTTTTATAATTCCATTTTTAGCAGGTTTTATTTTTTCTGCCGCTGGTTTAATCATGTTTAAATATCCTCCAAAAACAATTAATTCTTTGTATGGATATCGAACAGCAAGCTCTATGAAGTCTCATGAAAGATGGGATTTCGCTCAAAGTTATTCTGCTAAAAAGCTTATTCGATGGGGACTTATACTGATGCTTGCTGCTTTAACGGGTTGTTTTTATACGTTGCCCGGTGCTTTTGGGGTTATTGTAGGTTTGCTGTTAATGATTGTTTATGTTGCTATTCCCGTTCTTAAAACCGAAAAAGAACTTCGTAAGCGTTTTGAGTGAGTAAGAAAATAAACATAAAACCTTAATCCTGATTTCAGCAAAGCATTTGATTAATTACAGATTTAATAGCTGCAGTTTCTTTCGAATTTAACTTATCAATTAAGGCTTGGTCTTATTAACTTCACTTCCTTTGGTTGGATCAAGGTCGATCCAGTAAATGGCATATTGGTTTACTTCCACGTCCAGTCTTTAAAATCTTTATCTTCAAAAACATCAGGAATAATTAATTCATCGTCTCCGTTTTTTGCCATTTCCTGAAAAGCTTCTGCCCAGCCTTTTAGATTTTGACTATCAGAAGGACTGATGACAATGGTATTATCCTTTACTTCAATATTTACTTCGTATTCAATAAAACACTTTTTAAGCAAGTTTTGAGGCAAAATCACGCCTTTTGAATTGCCGATATATCTAATAGTTGATTTCATATTTAAAATTATAACAAAATATAAAGCACACATTTTTTATATTGATACACATTATATAACATGTATGTAATTTATAGAACATGCATTTGGTAAAACTAAAATATAATTTTTAATTTGTTTTGATTTTGAGGTGTTAAAATAAGATTCAGATTTTAGTGTATTTAGAGTGAAAATAAAAAATAATTAGTGTAAGGTTATTTTTGATAGAATTAAATCTTCAGGGGAAATAATAAATAATGTGATCAAGTTTAAAATTAATTCCAATTTTTGTATTAAACAATCGACATTGAAATGAATAAATATATTTTCCTTGCAGGAATTCTATTCCTAAATATTCAACTTAGTATAGCACAATCTACTTTTAATGTAGATAGTTTATTATACTTAACAAAAAGCATGTTGGTTGCAACAAAAAGCGGACAGTTGGAATTGGAAATAAAGAGTAAAATATCTGGAAATGATACTACAATTACTAAAGGGACAATAATATTTAAAAAAACAACAAATGATACTTTAGGGGCTCTTATCACAATTAATAACAGTCAGGAAGGATACCAAAAAGTATATGATGGCAAGTATATATACTATAGAAATAATAACGAGTATGCAGTAACTCGTGTAAATACCACTACCTATCCACTTTTTTATTTAATAAATACTGATCCTATTTTAGTTTACATATACTATTTAAATTACCCGTTAATTTTTGAAAAAAACTTAGATTATTTTATAAATAACAAAGGCAATATAAAAAGCAAAAAATACCTTGGAATAAAAAAGCAAGGTGGAAAAGATTGTGATATTATTGAAATTAGTTTTAAAGATGACAGTACAAGAAAATTCCAATTTTACATATCCAAATATAGTCATCAAGTATTAAAAATAATTGATATAAGCCAAGATCAGAAAGCACCTCATTATTATGAAATAGTAATCAAAACAGATTATATAAATCCTCCTATAAATGCCAATCACTTTTCTCATACATTTTTTGTAAAAGCTGCACCTTTAATAGATTATTCTCCTATAAATGAAGAAAAAAAAATTGTTGTAGGAAAGACTGCTCCATTATTTAGTCTAAATGATATTCTTGGAAAAGAATATTCCCTTATTTCCTTTAACAATAAATACGTGCTTTTAGACTTTTGGTTCGTTGGATGCGGACCTTGCATTCAATCCTTACCCAATTTAAAGGAAATAGACAAGAAGTATGGAGGAAAGGACTTAATCTTAGTAAGCATTAATCCAATAAATAAAAAAGATGCAATTAAAAAGTATTTGGATGCTTATTCTGTAACTAATTTGAATTTAATAGGTAATAAACAAACAATAAAAGACTTTGAAATTTCCTATTATCCTACTCTATTATTAATTGATAAAAGCGGAATAATAAAGTTTATATCCAATAAAAGTGGAAATATTGCAGATCTTCAAAAAACCTTGAAAACAGAATTAGGATACTGAACTATTACTACCGTTACTTCTAAAACATTTAACCATACTCCTCTTATCCCTATAATATTTCATCAACCTCACATCTTCCCCAGTGCCAACCCAATATGCGCCAAATGATGCTTCCCGTGCCAGGCATACAAACCCAAAGCAGCTTTAAGTGTCATGGATTTTTGTGTTGCCGGATGAAAAAACGTACGGCTCCATTGTTCTTCGGTTAAAGCTTTCATCAGTTCTGTCCAGCGGTAATGGATGCCTTCAATCATTTGAAAAGATGGCGCAACCGGCATTTTATAATCCGGCAGCAAAGCCCAATCTGCTTCCTGATAAGGTTTGATGGTTGGGTTATCTTCTGTTAAAGCCAGCTTAAAACGCATTAAACTGTTGGAATGACTATCCGCTACATGATGGATTACCTGACGGATCGTCCAACCGCCCAAACGGTAAGGCGTATCAAACTGCTGGTAATTTAAACCAACTACCGCCTGCCGCATTTGGCCGGGCAGAGCTGCAATTTCCTCTATCCAGGCCCTTATTTGCTCATCCGTAAAAGATGCTGGCGCTGTATATTTTCCGATCGGATATCTTTCGTCTGTCATGATCTTCTGCTTTTAATATTGTTTTTATCACTAAAAATTAAGTGCCGGATGTTTTTTGTTGAAATCTGTAGCATCCTGATAAATTTTTGCTGCTTCCAGGATTTTTCCTTCACCAAACAATTGTCCCATAAAAGTAATGCTCAAAGGCCGGCCTTCCTTGTTAAAACCGTTTGGCAAAACCACACATGGGTTGCCGGTCAAATTGGTCAGCACTAAGTTACCCGAAAAAGAAGGCGTAATGTACATATCCAGCCCTTTTAATTTTTCGTACCAATCCTGGATCACCATGGTACGGACACGGTTGGCTTGGATATATTCAACTGCCGGAACAAACTGTGCCGTACGGAAAATATTGGGCCAGCCGCCTTTTCCCTGGCGCACCATCATATCATCTTTATGGTTTAAAACCAGTTCCTGGAAAGCTGCGCCTGCTTCTGTTTCCAAGATAAACCTTAAAGAACCAAAAGGCAATTTTGGATATTCTACCGGCACCAATTCTGCACCCAATTCTTTTAATTTCACCAGGGTTGATGAATCGCTGGTTTTGTTAAAACGGCTCCGGTCGAAATCTGCTTTCACATAACCAATCTTCCAGCCTTTTAACGTTTTCTGGTTGCCATCGTATTTAAAAGGCGCAGCAATCGTACTTAAATCCTGCGGGTCAGTTCCCTGGATTGCGTTAAAAACGATGGCGCAATCTTCTACACTTCGAGTAATCGGACCTAACTTATCCATCGTCCAGCTTAAAGCCATCGCGCCGGTTTTGCTCACACGGCCGAAAGACGGGCGCAAACCAGTATCGCCACATTCGGTGGAAGGCGAAACGATAGAACCCAAAGTTTCGGAACCGATGGCAAATGGCAAACAACCGGCAGCAACCGCGGAAGCCGGGCCAGCCGAAGAACCGCTGGAACCGCGTTTGATATCCCAAGGATTGTTGGTCCGGCCGCCAAACCAAACATCGCCGTTGGCCAGTTCGCCTAAAGTTAATTTAGCAACTAAAACGGCTCCTGCTGCTTCTAATTTTTTAACCACCGTTGCATCAACATCCAATTCCTGGTTTTTGTAGGGAACAGAACCCCATGTTGTTTTGTAGCCTTTTACCGCCAGCAAATCCTTCACCCCAAACGGAATGCCGTGTAAAACGCCTTTATAATGTCCGGCTTTTATTTCGGCATCGGCTTGCGCGGCTTGTTTTAAAGCAAGTTCTTCGGTATAATTTACCACGAACAATAATTTCGGATCGTACTTTTTTAATCTTTCTAAAAAGAATTTCGTGAGTTCTACCGAGGTAGTTTTTTTAGTTCGGATGAGATCAGCCAATTGACGGACCGTGTAAAAAGCCAAGTCATTTCTGTCAGCAGGCAAAGTAGTAATGCTTCTTTTATCCAATAAAAATCCATTGGTTTTATCAGGATAAACGAAGCCAACCGGAACTGGGTTGAAGTTTAGCGCCGGCACAACATCGTTTTTGAGGTGCAGTTTGCGCAGTTCTTCATACGCTTTTAAATGATCGTTTAAACCGTTCAACATCGAATCGGATTGCGCCATAGAAAAATCAATTCCGATGATTTTTTTAGCTTCGTTTACCATCGCAATGGTTATCGGGCTGCTTTCTAATTTTTGGGTGATAAAAGCACCGCAAACAAAGCTAAAGCTGCATAAAGAAGTGATGGTCAGGATTTTTTTGGTAGAAAGTTTCATCATCATAAATCGTTTGTTCTAAAATTAGCGTTTTGTAATTTGTTAATTTCGGCCTGATGAAAAAAATTTGTATCTTTTTACTTACAATATTCTTTACTTGCGAAATTTTTGCCCAAACAATCAAAACCGGCGTATTGGTAATTGGCGGCGGTGCGGCAGGCGTAGCAGCCGGAATACAAAGTGCGCGGAGCAATGTAAAAACGATTATCTTAGAACCCGGCCCATGGCTGGGTGGCAGTTTAACTTCGGGCGGCATGTGTGTGGTGGAAGGAAACCGAAATTTTCCGTCCGGGGTTTGGGGCGAATTCCGAAAACGGCTCAAAGAATATTATAAAACGGCTCCCGGTTTTGATACGGCCGCCAATGCTACACTTCGTTTTGAACCGGCTGTTGGCGCGGCTATTTTGAAAAGGATTACCGATACGGCCAAGAACCTCACCGTTCATTTGAATGCTTCTTTTATCGGCATAAAAAAAGACGGGACCGGTTATGAAGTATCGGCCAAAATCAACGGAGAAAACACGATTATAAAAGCGCAAGTGGTGGTGGACGGGACCGAAACCGGCGACGTGGCCGCAAAATTAGACGTACCATCAGATGTCGGGTTTGAAAGTGAGGCGCAATCCGGAGAAAAACAGGCACCAAAAACAGCATTGCCGATCATCCAAAACCTAACCTGGATTGCGATTTTGAAAGATTATGGCCGCGCTGCCGATCGTACAATCACTAAACCCGAAGGTTATGAGGAAAGCTTATATTCTTCTTTCCAAAGCAAAAACGTGAAGCAACTGCTGGAAAGTAACCGTCTGCCGAACGATAAATTTATGCTGAAAGTAAAAGGCGTAAATGATTGTCCGGTAACCATCGGCGATCTTACTTCTGCACAAAAAGAAACAACTTATCAAAAAGCACGGTTAAAAACACTTGGTTTGGTTTATTACCTGCAAACGAAATTGGGTTTAAAAAACATCAGTATCGATAATTTGGAATTTAACACGCCGGACCATTTACCGTATCTACCTTATATCCGCGAAGCAAAAAGAAGCAAAGGTGTAATCAGGATGGTTTTGGATGATATTTATATGCCTTATAACCGTTCGTCCAGGCTTTACCGCACTTCTATTGGTATTGGCGATGCTGCTCCCGGGCAACATTTTTTACCTTTAGAAAAAGCACCGGAAACTGATTACGGCGTATTTCCGGCTTACAGCATTCCTGCCGGAGCGGTGATCGTAAAAGATTTTGATGATTTTTTGGTGGCCGAAAAAGCAATGTCGGTTACGCATTTGGTCAATGCCAGCACGATGTATCCTTCGGTTCAGATGACGGCCGGACAAGGCATAGGAACAATTGCTGCTTATTGCGCTTTTTTTAAAACGACTACCAAAACAGTGAAAATCAGGATGATCCAAAATGAGATTTTAACGTATCACGGTTATTTAATGCCTTTTGCAGATGTTCCGAAAAACGATCCGCAGTTTATTGCGATCCAGAAAATTGGCGTAACAGGATTACTTCAAGGCGTACAAATACCTTCCGGAACTGCTGCAACGGTTTTCTTTCTGCCGGATTCTGTAGTGAAAACTGCCGAGATCAAACCGGTTTTGGCTGAAATTTATACGCGCTCGTTTTTATGGTTTAATAAAAATAAACCAGGCGGGTTATTCACGATTGGCAATTTGCTTTCTTTTATTGAGGAATTGAATTTGCGGGATGCAAAAACGTTTCAATTGCAGGTCCGGAACGATTGGAAAACCCAATTAAAATTGGATACTGAATTTAATATTTCCAGGCCCATCACGAGAAGAGAATTTGCTGCTTTGGCAGATGTTTATTTAAAACCATTCGACCGGCCGGTTGATTTGACGGGTAAATTTATAAACTGATTTTTAGGTGCTAAAAGAAGTATTACTCCCTCTCCTTCGGAGAGGGCTGGGGTGAGGCTATGCTTCTTTTAGCGCCTAAAAAATGATTGTCTAATATTAGATTTTAGGTTGGCCTATGTTTTGCAAAAATCACTTCATCATCATACAAACCATTTTTAAACAGGGAATTCTTAAAATTTCCTTCCTGCTGATAACCGGCTTTTTGCAAAACTTTTGCCGAAGCCGGATTGCTGCCGAAAACTCCCGCATAAATCCGCATTACCTCAAAGCTGTCAAAAATATATGCGGTAAACAAAGCAACTGCTTCTGTCATAATGCCTTTTCCCCAAAATGGCTCGCCAAGCCAGTAGCCCATCCTGGCATTTTTACAATAAATATCGGTTTGCAGATCAATACCAATACCTCCGGTAACTTCTTCTCCAATAACTAAAGCTAGATTGAAGGACGATTGCTGTTGCTGCAACTGCATATCTATCCAAAAACGGGCATTGGCAGCAGTGTAAGGCGAAGGAAATGCGTTGGTAAGATAAGCGGAAACTTTGGGGTTTTTGGCGTAAGTGAGCATCGTAATTTCATCGCCGTTTTGCCAAGACCGAAGTTTAAAGCAGGAACCTATTAATTCTGACATATGTGCAAAACTATTTTAAAAAAAACCAATCCGATAGTTGTTTTAACAGATATTAAAACATAATTTTAGAGAGAGATTAAAAGCTTGTACAACTATCTGATAGGATTGCCTTATCAATTACCTGTCAGAACGAAATTATAAGCCAACTACATTTTAATTGTTAATTTTTTTTGGGGGAAGCCGTTCTGTTTTTGCAGAACGGCTTTTTATTTTTAATGTGCATCTACCGGCATCTGTGCATTCTTTCTTCTGAATGGCTGTAGGAACAATAGCGGGATGGAGCAAAGCATGATTAGCCCTGTTATCCAGTAAGCATCATCATATGTGAGCAGCAGGGATTGCTTGATCACAGCACCTTCCATTGCCCCATAGGCCATGTGCGTGGCATCCAGCATAGATTTGCCTTTCCCTAAAAATGCCTGGACGTACATGTTAAAACGTTGTACAAAAGCAGGATTATAAGGGTTAATGTTCACCAAAAGGTTATTGCGGTGTACGCCTTGGCGGATATGGATAATGGTGGTTAAAGCAGCAATACCGAATGATCCGCCTAATTGCCGCATCATGTTGTTTAGGCCCGTCCCCTGCCCAATTTCCGGGCCTTTTAAATCAGCAATGGCCAACGTGGTCAATGGTACAAAAAGCAGAGCCATGCCAATGCCCCGGATTGCCAGCGGCCAGAAAAAATCGCCTTTGCCTGTTTCCAAAGTAGAATTACTCAGCATATGGGTAAACACAAAGAACAATAACATGCCCACTGTAGCCATTAATTGGGCAGGAACGTTTTTGTTCAGCATTTTGCCCACAAGCGGCATCATAGCCAAAGTAAATAATCCCCCTGGAAACAACAGTTTTCCGGTGTCTTCGGATGAAAAACCCAGCAAGCTTTGGCAAAATATCGGAAAAACGAACACAGAACCATACAATCCAAACCCCAGGATAAACGAAGTAATCATACCCACAGAAAAACTTCTGTGCCGCATGATACTAAAATTAACAATAGGATAGGCTGTACTTAGCTCACGCCAAATAAACAACAATAAACCTAATATCGCAGTAATGGTTAAAACGAGGATGTAGGTTTTTGAAAACCAATCTTCTGATTCCCCTTTTTCCAAGATTACCTGTAAACTACCAACCGCAATAGCCAACAGGGCAATACCCCACCAATCAATAGGGTTGCCTCGTCCGGTTTTTGGCGTTGCCTTTACATATGTATAGGTAAAAAAAGCAGCTAAAGCACCTACGGGCAAGTTCACATAAAATATCCATGGCCATGAAAAGTGTTCAGTTAAATAGCCGCCGATAGTTGGCCCTATCGTTGGCCCCACTACTGCGCCGAAACCAAATAAAGCCGTAGCTGTACCTACTTGTTCACGAGGCCAGGTTTCAAGCAAAATAGCTTGTGCTGTTGAAATTAACCCGCCACCAGCAATTCCCTGTAAAATACGGAATGCGATCAATTCGTTAAGGCTGTGTGCATTACCGCAAAGGAATGAAGCAATCGTAAATAAGATGATGGAAGTCAGGAAATAATTTTTTCGTCCGAAGAAACTGCCCAACCAGCCTGACATGGGCAATATAATTACGTTAGCAACCGCATATCCTGTAGTGATCCATGCAACGTCTTCAAGTGTCGCCCCTAAATTACCCTGTATAGTAGGCAAGGATACGTTTACAATAGTGGTATCAATCAGCTCTAACAAAGAAGCTGTGATCACCGTTATGGTAATGATCCATTTTTTAAAACCTGTTTCGGCCATTGTTTTAATTTTTATAGATAACAGATGCGTTCACACTCATGCCCGGGCGCAGTTTATCTATTATTTCTTTACTGGCATTGATTTTTATCTTAACCGGCACCCGTTGCACCACTTTAACAAAGTTGCCGGTAGCATTGTCCGGAGGAAGCAGGGAAAACTTAGCACCTGTTGCAGGTGAAAAATTATAAACTTCCCCTTCTAATTTTAAATCAGGAAAGGCATCCACTTCAATATCTACCTTTTCCCCAGTATGCAAATTGTTTAGCTGTGTTTCTTTAAAGTTAGCCGTAACATAAATACTGTTATCGTTCACTACCGAAAACAACGTTTGTCCCGCCTGTACCAATTGTCCTTTTTGCACATTCTTTTTGGATACAATACCGCTTGAAGGCGAATAAATAGTCGTGTAGGTAAGTTGTAATTTTGCAAAATCAACATCGGCCTGGCGTTGGTTTACGCCTGTATTGGTTACCTTTAACTGGTTCCGGGTAGTTCCGATCTGTTCTTGTGCAGCTTTATATTGATCCTGTGCAGCACTATAATTAGCTTTAGCTACATCTCTATCTGCTTTTGCCTGGTCAAATTGCTGCTGCGTTACAGAACCGTCTTTTACCAGATTGGCATAACGGGCATAATCATTGTTCGCTTGCTCTAACTTAGCCTTTGCAGATTCGGCTTGTGCCCTCACGGTGGCAGAGTTAGCTGTTGTGGTAAATATTTGCGACTGACCAACGCCAACACTTGCACCTGCACCTTTTTGAGCGGACAATGCTTGTTCTACCTTTACTTTATAGTCGCGGTCATCCAGCTTTACCAGTACCTGCCCCTGTTTAACGTGGGTATTTTCTTCAAAAGCAATACTATCCACATAACCTCCTACCCGGGCAACTACCGGGCTGATGTCGCCATCAATCTGTGCATCATCTGTATCTTCATGTTTGCTGTAATAAATATATTCTTTGATACCAAATATAATACCTGTCAAAAGCACCAGCCCTAATATAATCGGTATTACCCGGTTGGGTTTTTTGGTAACGGGTTGTTCTGTTTCTGGTTGTTCTACTTGCTGTGCCATATTAATACTGTTTTTATTTGTTGATTTTTCCGGTTGATTTTAATAAATTGTAATAAGCCAAGCCCGCATCAGCTTTTGCCAGTTCCAGGTTAATCTGTGCCTGATAAAGTAAAGTTTGTGCATCGGCACGGTCTGTTGCCGAAGAAATATTGCTCTTGTAACGGGATTCCTGTAAACGGTTGTTCTCTGTGGCCTGCGCAATAGAGGTTTGCAATAGATTGACTTTGTTTAAAGCAGACACATAATCCTGATAGTTTTGGTTCACTTCGTTTTTCAGGTCATCCGTAACAATGCCTTTATTGATAACGGTTTGATCCCGTTCTATACGGGCTTCCGTCTCTTTGTTTTTATTGCTCCATAAAGAACCAAAGTTCCAAGATAAAGCAAGGCCGGCAGTAAGCGGTGTAATATAACTGCCCTTACTTGGCAGCGGATTGGCCGAGATGTCTAAATAATAAGCTCCGGCTGTTGCCGCTAATGTTGGCAACCTGTCGGCACGGGTGGTTTTAATGTTGGTTTCCGCTACCCGTGTCCGCAAATCCAACTGGCGTATTTCCTGGCGGTTTACAAAAGCACTGTCAATATAATTGGTTAAAGGCAATACCGGACGATCGGTTGTGGTTACTTGAGCAACATTAATCTGTGTGGTTTCCGGTAAACCCAACAAAACATCAAGGTTGTAATTGATTACTTTGCGGTTGCTTTCCAATTCAATACCGTTCAATTCAATATCTGATCGTTGCAACTGAAAGCGCAAGACATCGTTTTTTGTGACAATCCCCTGCTCAAAAAACCGTTGTGATTGTTTGATCTGCTGGTCAATGGTAGTCAAATTTTGTTCGACTACTTTTTTGCTCTGCAACACTTTATACAAGTTGTAATAAGCACTGATGATGCCATAAGTTACCTGATCTTTATCATTGTCAACATCCAGGCGGGCTATTTTTACCAATAAATCTGTTGATTCTTTTGCATATTTAAATTTTCCGCCGGCATAAATCGGTTCGGCAAGGGAAGCGATCCCTAAATTGGCATTTGCACTTTTTGGCAGGCTAAAAGAAGTTGGCCCAAAACTTAATGTGTTGACTGGGATTTGCGCACGGCTGTACATATAACTAACTGTTCCGGTTGGAAGTGCACGGTCTTTAGCTTGATTATACTGAGATACGGCCTGGTCGATTTTCGATTGGGAATATTTTAACGTTTTACTGTTTGCAATACCTAATTTAATCGCTTCGTCAAGTGTTAGCGTTCTGTCTTGTGCATGGGCAAGCGAGACTGAACCACCAATCAGCAGCAAACCCAGCAAAGATTTAAAAAGATGATACTTCCTGCCGGTTGCATTATCCGGAGTCGGTTTATAAATTTGTTCTGTCATTTTCTATTACTAAATAAGATTTTAAAAGTCTTTTCATATAAGTTTTCATCCGCGGGTTCATTTCTGTTTCCATAAAACCCTGATCCAATACATCTTTGCCTAATATCCGGGATGAAAGATGAGGTGTATTGATAATATAATTCTTGGTCCCAAAAATAGTTGCCACGCATAGCTCCAAATCGGCACCTTTAAAAAAAGAACCGTTGTCAACGCCTTCCTGCATCACCTTTTTAAACTCCATTACATTGACCATCAATATATCGGTGATCTTATCATTCATTTCTGCAGGCCTGTTTAAAGAAACTTCCCGGTTAACCAATTTATGGAAGCAACTGTTCACCACAACCCGGTCTATATATTTATCAATACAGCGTTCCAGTTTTTGCCATGAACTTAAAGTTTCATCCTCAATAATGTTTTGTAATAAGTTTTTTAAAGAATAGATTTTTCGTTCAAAAACAGCAATGAACAAGCCTTCTTTCGAACCAAAATAATAGTTCAGCATGGCCATGTTTACATTTGCTTCGCCCGAAATCAAACGGGTAGAAGCACCCTCATATCCCAGATCCGAAAAAACCTTTTCGGCAATATCCAGAATATGATCTTTTTTGTCGGTTTTTTCCTTTTCCATTTCTGGTACAAATTTAATCAAACGATTGATTAATGAAAAGTAATTTTTAAAAATATTGGCTTATTACTTTGAGGTGATAAAAGCAGTATCTATGGCTTTTGTCACCTCAAAGTACAGTACAACATAATTATTTGGATACTTCTTTTATCGCCTAAAAAACATTAAAGGTTAGGTATTGTCTTGGATAATTCCTCTCATAAAGCCTTCGGCTTTTATTAAGAGTGCCTGTCTGCAATTTTAAACCTCTGATGTTATAATAAAAGTTATTACCTTTACGCTTATGCTACATAGATATTATGCAAGGATAACGCAAATAGGAAATTCTAAAGGAGTAAGGCTGCCTAAAGAATTGGCCCTGTCATTGGGCACTACTGAGGTTATACTGGAGCCAACTGCAGATGGGATACTTATCAAACCAGCCTCAACAGTGCCTCCTTTAAGTCAATGGGCAGCTATATTTGCCCAGGCAGATACAAGCCCGGAGCCAGAGTTTAACGATTGGGACGTAACACTAAAAGACGGATTAGGGGATGAGTAAGCCTTATAAAAAATGGGAGGCGGTATTAGTGGACTTAAATCCTGACAAAGGCTCAGAAATAGCGAAAGTAAGGCCATGCCTTATAGTTTCCCCAAATGCAGCAAATGCTGCTTTAAGCACCGTTATAGTAATACCTTTTACCTCAACAAACAAAACCTATCCTACCAGGCTATCTACCAATCATAATGGCAAGCCGGGAGCTTTGGCTTTTGACCAGATAAAAGCTATAGACAAAAGCAGGATCATAAAAAAAGACGGGGAGCTGGATAAAAATCAGAGGGAAGCAGTAAATGCTTTGCTACAAGTAATGTTTTCAGAGGAGTAGTAATAAATGTTTAGTTTAGAAAAATGATAAAGCAGCTCTTAATTTTCGTTTCCACTTTTATATGGATAAAAACAGTATCGGCACAAACCGCTCCTCCTGCTGATCGGGTTTCCATCGAACAGGAACTTAAAAAGCTGCCTGTTTTGGGAAGCGTGCTTTATGTTGCTGCGCACCCGGATGATGAAAACACACGCTTGCTGGCTTATCTTGCACAGGAAAAACATTACCGCACAGGCTATCTGGCTTTGACCAGGGGTGATGGCGGCCAAAACTTAATCGGCAACGAGCAGGGCGAATTGTTAGGGCTGATCCGCACTCAGGAGTTGCTGGCTGCAAGGCGTACCGATGGTGCAGAACAGTTTTTTACCCGTGCCAAAGATTTTGGTTTTTCCAAAGGGCCGGAAGAAACATTGCGTATCTGGGACAAAGAAAAGGTTTTGGGCGATGTGGTTTGGGTGATCCGAAAATTTAGGCCGGACGTGATGATCTGCCGGTTCCCGACAACCGGCGAAGGCGGCCACGGGCATCATACCGCTTCAGCAATTTTGGCGCAGGAGGCTTTTACGGCTGCCGCTGATCCAACCCGTTTCCCCGAACAATTAAAATTTGTGCAGCCCTGGCAAGCTAAACGCCTGCTTTGGAACACTTTTAATTTTGGCGGAAACGATACGACCAGTCCGGATCAGTTTAAAATTGATGTCGGCGTTTACAACACTTTGCTGGGAAAAGGTTATGGCGAAATTGCTGCCGATAGCCGCTCCAACCACAAAAGCCAGGGTTTCGGCACGGCCAAACAACGCGGTCAATCCTACGAATTTTTTAAAACGATTTTGGGCGATGCCCCGCAAACGGATTTGATGGATGGCATCAACACCACCTGGAAAAGAGTGCAGGGCGGCGATGCGATCAACATCAGGACCAACGAGTTGGTAAAAAGCTTTAGCCCGGCAGAACCTGTTAAATCATTGCCGCTATTGATGAATATTTATGGCTCTGTACAAAAATTAACGGACACCTACTGGAAAACGCAAAAATTAAAGGAACTGAACCTGCTGATACCTGCTTGCGCTGGTTTGTGGCTTGAAAGTTATGCCCAAAACCCAACTTATGCCATAGGCGACAGCATTAGCGTCCGAAACCAGGTAATCAATCGTTCGGGCAGTATGATCAGGTTGGTAAGTACAGAAACGGGCGATCAAAAAAATACTTTTAATACACTGCTTCCAGCCAATCAAATGCAAAATTTAGAGAGCAGGACCTTGGCGGGAACAATTACGCAGCCTTACTGGTTGGATGGCGCACAAACCGGCGGAAGTTATCCGGTAGCTAATCAGGAATTGGTTGGTTATCCTGAAAACCCCGATCCGGTTACCGTGGACTGGCAGTTCGTTATCAACGGGCAGTTGTTCACGCTGCACCGCCAATTAATGTACAAATATGTAAGCCCGGTTCGGGGCGAAGTTTATCAGCCGCTGGAAATCACGCCGCAGGTTACCGCCAACCTGGACCAGCAGGTTTATATTTTTAATTCTGCCCAGCCTAAGCAAGTTATTGTCAAGCTCAAAAGCTTTACCAACAGCAGCGGCAGTATCAGTTTAAAAGCACCTGAGGGATGGAAAATTACGCCGGCCAATGCTTCTTTTACCGGCAAAAAAAAGGGAGAGGAGTGGATAGCAGTTTTTTCGGTTACTTCTGCCATTAGCAAAACAGAAACTGATACGGTACAAGTCATCATGCAGGTAAACGGCAAGACTTTTCAGCAGGGCATCCGCCAAATCACTTATGAACATATCCCGAACATTACTTATTTCCCGCCTTCCCGGGCAAAATTGGTCAATGTCGATTTAAAAATAAGCGGTAAAAGGATCGGGTATCTGCCCGGTGCCGGTGATCTGGTTCCGGAAGCGTTGCAACAAGTTGGCTACCAGGTATCTACTTTAACTGAAAACGAAATCCTAAATGGAAATTTAGCTGTTTTTGATGCGATTATTATCGGTATCCGCGCTTTCAATATCAATACGCGTTTGCCGGTAGAGCAGCCAAAACTGTTGGAATATGTTAAAAACGGTGGCAATTTGCTGGTGCAATACAACAACAACAATGGCTTGGTAACGAACCAGATCGGGCCGTATCCTTTCCGGATTGTGAACTTTCGGGTAACAGATGAAAATGCGCCGGTTACAATTTTAAATCCTGCGGATCCGATCCTGAATTATCCCAACAAAATTACGCAGGCAGATTTTAAAGGCTGGATCCAGGAACGCGGTATTTATTTTGCAACGGATATTGACCCAAAATACCGAACCGTTTTGCAGATGAACGACCCGAATGAAGCACCCAGCAAAGGTTCATTACTGGTGGCCGATTACGGAAAAGGGCGGTTTGTTTACACGTCGCTGGTGTTTTTCAGGGAACTGCCGGCAGGTGTTCCGGGTGCTTACCGTTTGTTTATCAATTTAATCAGTAAACCAAAAAAATAAAATTAGCATTAGGCGGCAATCGATTATTCGGTTAATTTTACTGCCATAAAAACAGCATCATGGAAAATCAGGAAACAGAAGAAGTTAAAAGCTTTAATAATTTATATTATATCGTTGGCCTGCTGGCCGGTATCATCATCGCTTATATTGTAAAAGGTACTTTTTTATGGGCTTTAATTGGAGGCGTTTTAGGCTTGCTGAGTGCAGGTTTCTTTATCAAAAAAGTGGCGCCAAGAGATGTAGAAAATTAGTTATCAGTAAACACAGATTATCGAAAACCAGCTTTCAGTACTGTTAAGCTGGTTTTTAATTTTTACTGATTTTTATGCTTTACATGCTTCTTTTATCATCTAAAACCTCTAAAAAATAAAAGCCCCACGAAACGGTGTCCGTGGAGCTTTCAACCTAAACCTTATCACAATTAATTTGAAGATGAATATCCTTTTGCATTTACACTTTTACATAGTCTTAAAAAAGTCCATATTGCTACATATAATTTAAATACAATATTAGCAACAACGATATTTATTATAATAAATGATAAAGAAGACCAGGATCATAGATATTTAGATCCATAATTATAAATCTTAAACATTATAGTGCATATTTCTAATTCAAGTTTAAATATATTAATGCCAACAATATTATTTAATGGGATCATAAATTGGTAATATTATAGGCTCCTGAATAATAATTGTTTTTGGATTTCTTTTTACCTGATCTCCATAGTAAAACAAAACGCTTTGTAACACTTCACTTGGAGAATAATTCCTTGTATTTGGTACTACACAATCTTCTTTATGATTATCAAGCGATAAACAAAATACAATAGATTTTTCATTCAGGTTTTCATCGATTGGAAATTTATACTTTTTGATAATATTAAAGCTATTTTGCATATCATTTGAAACTTCGTTTAAAACAGATAAGGTTTTTATATGACATAGTTTGTCCGTTTCAATTAATATAACTGCATAATGCCAATTACAATCTTCTTTTACTGAACTTGGTATCCTATATGAAAAAGCGATATATCTTTTAAAATCTTTAAATGTGCGATCAGTATATCCAATTATAAGTAGTATAACAGGTAAAACTATATTTATAATTTTCATTTTTTATGATTATTGACATTTAACTCCTGATGTACCGTCCTTATAGCTTTTATTGATTTGTAGCGCGAAATTTTTACTAGAAGAATCTTTTTGTGACCATTCAAAAGTTGTATATAAACCTCCCCACGCTAAAGATTCATTATCATAATCACTTAAGTTTGGAAACATATTCTTCATTGATTTTTCAAACCATCCTATATAATTAGTTGACATAACTTGATGATCCAATATTGCATTATTATATCTAAAATATGCATGTAGTGATTCGTGAAGAATTGTAGCAGCAATATATTCTTTTGAAGCATTGGGAAGCGTAGACGAGTTTAACGTAATTTCAATATTTAAAGCTCCAAGTTGTGTGTTACCAGAAATTAAATCTGTTACTCCATCTGTATTTGAACTTAAAGGCATATCTTTAAAATTTAAATTAAAATCTTTATTGGTATTAAATATCGAATTCAGAGTTTCATTAACATTGAATTTAATGTCTTTTTTAATAATATCAGCAACCATAGAATTAAGACATTTATCAACAATGTTGTTAGTAATCGTTGATGTACCACCACCACCACCACCTCCTCCACCACCGCCGCCTTCACTATATGCAGGTTGCCAATCAGCAGGAGGCATGGGAGGCCTATTATGATTAAAATTATCATCATCACTTGGGCTGGAACATATAGTATGATATTCGTAATCTTTAAAAGTAGTAGAGCAATAGCCCCCAAAACAAGCTGTTACCGAAGAGCCTACTCTGTATGTAATACAAGTTAAGTCATTTGTTTTTAAGCCCTGGGTTTTAACACCGGCAGCATCGTTGTTTGGTGCTGCAGACACATTATATACATGAACTACTTTGCCTGCAAGTATCCTGACGACCATATTTACTTCGTTGCCCCAGTTGCGGTATTCGATATAGCCACTAAACTTTTTGTCCATGCTGTTTAGCCAGTTGTTAGCTGATGGATCAGGGTTTTTCGCCAAATAGCTTTTGTCTGGGATATAAGTGATGATACGTTTGTCGATTATTTTTTGAGTACTGTCCCGGTAGATCAAGGCACGGGCAAAAGCGGCTTCGGCAACGGCTTTGTCTGTAACATAAGCAGAAGTATCGCCGCCAAGTTTGTAGAAACTTGTTTCTTTATAATCCAATGCCAGCGGTACTTCTACAACTTCAAACCGGTTGGTTGAAAAAGCTTTGGCCTTGTCCCAAAATAAATGACCATCAAAGGCGGCAGGGTTAGAACTGCCTTGTGTACCGGAGAGCTTAATAGTTGTAGAATTTGTTTTAAGGGCACTGTCTAAATAACTTTTAGCGTTGCTTACTGTAAATTTAATTGCGGCATTGGTTGTTTGCCCGTTTTCAAAAACATGCTCTTTTTTGCAAGCATAAATAAGCACGGCAAAAAAAGCCACAAGAATTAGTAGGTGTTTGTTTCTCATAATTTTAATAATTGGTTCAGGCTAATTTAAATTGAAATAAACAAAACGTTAAATAATAATTAAAAATTTTTCATTGCAAATGAGCAGGCTTAAATAGAAAATTACTTAAGCTTTTGTGATTACATAAAGAAGCCGGAGGGAATCAAGAAAAGTAAAGTTAAACAGGCATAAAAAAATAAAAGCCCCACGAAACGGTGTTCGTGGAGCTTTCAACCTAAACCTTATCACAATTAAACCAATATTGCTACTGGTTCAAACAAAGATTTATCAATTACCATACCAGAAATAAGCTGTTTTTCCAGCAAATCTGCCCAGCTCAATAAATATTTAACTACGTATTCACTGTTGTTTCGTTTAAGATATTGTTTTCCATGCGGGAGATTGGCCAGCACCGCATCATCAGAAAGTTTTTCGAGCTGAGCTAGATCCGTCCGTGTGAAACCAAAATCCAGCATTGTGTCAATTATATGATCAAACGGCAAACCACTTTGCGGGCAATAATCAAATAATTGCTCGTTCCAATCGCCATGCCGCCGCATTGCTTCCTGATGTATGGCCGCCTTGTCCAGATTTGTAACCACTTGTGCCAGATTGCCACAATTGCAGCTGCCCATGTGGCCCCACTGATAAGGTGCTTTATTTTGCAAATTTGCCGCCGTTTTCCGTAAAGCTTCGATCACTTCTATTGTTGCTTTTGCCATTATTTCTTATTTTTTTCAGAAACCTGATTGATTTTTAAAATTAGCGTTATTTCTTTTCAAAAAACAACTTTCTGAAATAATGATCTGCAAAAAACAATCCTAAAATCAAATCAAGAAATAAAAACCCTTTAAGCAGTACCGAGCTGAAATTAGCGTTTACAGACGGGATTTTGATTTCCGGAATTTTAATTTGAGCCGAAGCTGTCCAATTGATATTCACAAAAACATAGCCTAAAAGAAGCATGGTGCAACACATAAAAAATGCTGCAATCCCAAAGATAACCCGTTGATCAACAGTGGTTTTTAATGGTTTTAAAATCTTTTCTCCCCGAACGCTTTCCATTACGTTGAAGCTGAAATTCATGGCAGGTTCTTCTATCTCCAGCAAAGAAATATCTTCTTGAAAAGCCTTCATTTCCAAGTATTTATGGTGATAATTCTCGTCTGTTTGCAACAATAAATCAATTGCTTTTCGCTCTTCTTCCGTACAAAAACCATCGATATAATTCCACAATTTTTCTTCCATATTCATAATAATTCCCTCACTTCCTCTTTTAGCAAAATTTCCAGCTTTTCTTTTAAACGATGCCGCGCACGATGCAGTTTGACCTTCACCGTATTGGTTTCCATTTTTACCACAGCCGCAATTTCTTCCAATGATTGTTCGCCCTGATAAAACAAGGTCAGAACCGCTGCATCATCTGGCGATAACTGGGTGATTGCCAAATTAATGTAATACGATTGTGATTTTTGTTCGGCCAAATTCGACTTAAAATCTGATTGATGATTTACCTCGATAAAAACAGCATCGTCATCCAATGAATACGTTTCCAGTTTTTTTCTGCGGAGAAAAGTCATGGCCGTCGTGTAAACAATTGTGTACAACCAAGTTGTAAATTTAGATTGCTGCTGAAAACCGGCCAACGCTTTGTACGCTTTGATAAAACAATCCTGCGCAATTTCCTCGGCATCTTCGCGGTTTTTGGCAAAACGCAAAGCCAGCGTAAACACGTACCGCTGATGCCGCTTCACCAAATCGGCATAAACCGCCTGTTTGCCGGCCAGCACCTGGCGGATCAGTTCTATATCGTCTGTTTTTTGCATCGATTGCAAGCTATGACGCCGCAAAGCAAATGTAGGTTACAACTGATGCTTCTTTTATCGATATAAAATTAAGTGCTGTTATTTTGACGATAGGAGAAATCTTCATCAAATTAGAATCAAAAATTTCGATGAAAATCTCTCCCTCCGGTCGAGATGACAAAATGCCAACCAAGAAAGCGTTAGAATAGTAAACACCTGATTGGTCTCCGCCAAGGCGCGGTGGGTTGAATGCCGCCCGGAGGCGATCCGGCATTCTTGATCTTTTCCATCAAGGGAAAAGAACGTAATACCAGCAACCGCAGGTTTGCTAAAAAGACACTTCTTTTACAAAAGTACTTATATGATCGGGTCTTCGCCCTCTTATTTTTCTTTTTGCTTGATCAAAAAGAAACAAAAAATCAAGAACGGCTGATCGCTCGTCCGCGCACCCGTTCGGCCCACCGCGCCTGGGTGGTTACCGTTCTGGCTGCCCTTGCAATTTGATTGAACCATCAATAAAACCGATGCTTCTTTTATCACCTAAAAATTATTATGCCGATGGTGTAACCTGCCGAAAAAAGAAGTCGTCTGAGCTTATATAAACATTTAAACTTTAAACAAAATGGATACTGGAAACTTAGCGCTTTTAATGGTTATTTTGGTGTCGCTTGGCTTATTTGTCCTGATCTTCGGCATCGTTTATTTACGAAACAAAGAACGGATGGCAATGATTGAACGCGGTATGGAACCTAATAACGAACTAAACAAAGTGTACCCAAAACGCGACAACAGCTCTTTTAACCTCACTTCTGGTTTGCTGCTAATTGGTTCCGGCCTGGGTTTGTTTATTGCTTATATGATCAATCATTATGCTTTATCAGACGCAGAAAACCCAGCTATCTTTTTTTCGCTGATTGCCATATTTGGTGGATTAGGCTTGCTGATTTCTTATCTAATCGAAAACAAAGCCAACAAGCAGAAAGAATTGTAAATGCTTCTTTTACAGGTATTTCTCTCGTATAATCTGGAGATGGTGCATTTCGTGGCCGGCAATAATATACAGCAATGCTTTGACAGAAACCATTGCATTGCTGGCCATTCCTTTTCGCTTTAATTGTTCTTCGCTGAGGTTTTGGTACAAATACAAGTTAGCTTTCCGTAACGCGGAAAATTCATCAGCCAGGCTTTCCAAAGTCCGCGTTTTGTAGTTTGATCTCGAACTGTAAAAGTTCTCATTAAAACCAGCCAGCGGATGATGATCGGCACGCGAAAACCGGAGCAGTCGATAGCTCATAATCCGCTCGGTATCAATCAGGTGACCCAATACTTCTTTTATCGTCCATTTTCCTTCAGCATAAGTAAAATTGGCTTTCTCCGGAGGAAGCGACAAAAAGAAATCGTAAGTTTTACTTTGGTTGGATGCAAGCACGTCCAGTACATCTTCCTCAGCAATTAAATCAATATAACCTTTATAAAACGGTGCGTATTCTTCGGATTGAGGCTTTGTCATGCTGCAATATTTTTTAAAATAATGCGAAATGTAGTGCCTTTGCCCAATTCAGAATCTTTTACAAAAATTTGTCCGTTGTGGTAGTTTTCGATCATTCTTTTGGTTAATGAAAGCCCTAAACCCCAGCCGCGTTTGCGCGTGGTATAACCCGGCCTAAAAACGGTCAGAAATTTGGAACGCGGAATACCTTTTCCGGTATCGCTTACATCGATATAAACTAATTTTTTGGCCGCGCTTCCGCGGATCATCACTTTGATTAGCCCGGTTCCTTCGATGGCGTTAACGGCGTTTTTAAGCAAATTTTCCAGCACCCAATCAAACAGCGGAATGTTCAATCCGGCTTTTAGATGTGTATCGCCCAAAAGTTCAAAACTGATTTTGTTGGAAACCCGGACTTTAAAATAATCAACATAATCTTTCACCACATCATAAACCACTTGCGGTTCCAGGTTGGGCTTGGAACCGATTTTAGAGAAACGATCGGCCACAATTTCCAACCGCTTCACGTCATTGTCCATTTCCAGCAGCAACGGATCGTCCTCGGCATCAAACTTATCTTTCAGCAATTCGATCCAGGCCATTAAAGAAGAAATAGGCGTGCCCAACTGGTGCGCCGTTTCTTTGGCCAGACCAACCCAAACCTGGTTTTGTTCCGATTTCCGGGAAGAATTAAAACCCGTATAAGCCACCAGCAGGAAAACGGCAATGAGCAAAAGCTGCACGTATGGAAAAAATTTGAGTTGGGTAAGTAGCTGGGAATCTTTATAATAAACCAGCCAGTAGCTATTGCCAAACATGCTTGGGATATTCAGCCGGATCGGTTCATGCTGCGCTTTCATAGAGGCCAGCTCGTCTTTAAAATATTGCAGATCGTATTTTTTTACGGCTTTCGCCCCTTGCGCATGGTTTTCTTCTACATCGATAAAAGTTTTGGTAGAATCCAGGCCTTTTACAGAGATAAAATCGCCTTTTTGGTTGGTAATAATAGCCGGGACAGAAAGGCTGTCGCGTACGGTGAAAACGTAATTCAGGAAATCATTGTCATCCGAAGAAAGCACCTGCTGCATACTCCTGGCCCAGACTTCGGCGCGAGTATGCTCGGATTTAGCAATATATTTGACTAAATAATTAGTGTAAAACAAGGATCCGCTGGCAATAATTGCGGCAAAAACAAGCAGCAGGGTATTCCATTGGCGTTTGTGTTCATAAGGGTTCATCCGTTTCAAGATACGGGAGTTCCCCTGAAATATTGCTTCTGCACTCATTTTGACTTTGCTAAGTTACTTAAACCTTATCTACAAGGTTAAACCTTATCTTTGCCTTTATTTAACAAATACTGTTTTTACCGTACAAATTTATATAATGCCTGAAAAAGTAAGAGTCCGTTTTGCGCCCAGCCCAACCGGCGGCCTGCATCTCGGCGGTGTGCGCACGGCCCTTTTTAATTATCTTTTCGCGAAGCAAAACGACGGCAATTTTATTTTGCGGGTAGAAGATACCGACCAAACGCGCTTTGTGGAAGGTGCCGAACAATATATTTTAGATTGCCTGGATTGGTGCGGGATCACGCCGGATGAAAGCCCTGAAGCTGGCGGCGAGTATGGCCCGTACCGCCAAAGCGAAAGAAAAACACTTTACCGCCAGTACGCCGAGCAATTGGCAGCACAAGGCAATGCTTATTATGCTTTTGACACACCGGAAGAACTGGAACAAAAGCGGGCAGAAATACCTAATTTTCAATATGGGCACACACACCGGGACAATTTGCGCAATTCCATTTTTTTGCCGGTAAAAGAAGTACAGGAATTATTGGAAAAAGGGACGCCGCACGTGATCCGGATCAAAATGCCGATGGACGAAACCATTGGTTTTACCGATATGATCCGTGGCCGTGTCAATTTTGAAACCAGCCAGATAGATGACAAAGTGCTTTTAAAAGCCGATGGTATGCCCACTTATCACCTGGCTGTTGTAGTGGATGATTACCTGATGAAAATCACACATGCTTTCCGCGGGGAGGAATGGCTGCCATCTGCACCTGTGCATTTGCTTTTGTGGGAATATTTAGGCTGGAAAGATGCGATGCCGCAATGGGCGCATTTGCCTTTAATTTTAAAACCAGACGGACACGGCAAGTTAAGTAAACGTGATGGTGACCGTTTGGGTTTCCCGGTTTATGCAATGAACTGGACAGACCCGAAAAACGGCGAACTAACAAAGGGGTTCAAAGAATTAGGTTTTTTGCCGGAAGCTTTTGTGAATTTATTAGCATTGCTTGGCTGGAACAACGGAACTGACCAGGAAATTTTTTCGTTGGATGAATTGGTAACGCAGTTTTCGATGGATAGGATCAGTAAAGCCGGGGCGCAATTTGATTTTGAGAAAGCGAAATGGTTCAACCACGAATGGATCAAACAAAGTTCAGCCACAGATTTAATGCCTGCTGTCATCCCGGTTTTCCGTCAGCATGATATTTTTGCAGAGAACAATCCTCAGCTTAAAAAAATCATCGATCTGGTAAAAGACAGATGTACTTTGCTGACGGATTTTTACGAACACGCCGCTTACTTCTTCCAAAAACCAACAGAAAGCACTATTGACTGGCCAAGCATCCAACCCAAATGGAGCAATGCCAAAACAGATTTCTTCATCGCTTTTATCCAGAAAACACAGGAAATTGAAAGTTGGGAAGATGCTGCAATTGAAGCCGCTTTTAAAGCATTGGCACAAGAAAAAGGCATTAAAATAGGCGAAGTAATGTTGCCTTTCCGCATTATTTTAGTAGGCGGCAAATTTGGGCCGGCTGTTTTTGATATTGCTGCTGTTTTGGGCAAGGAGGAAATGGTGGCAAGGATTGAACTGGCTTTAGCGTTTTTAGGGCGATAAAAGAAGCATTGCAATTTAAAGCTACAATTTTTCATACCTTGCTTTTATGATGAAAACCTACTCCTTTTCGCTTTTAACACTCTTGTCCTTCTTTACAGCCGCTACTTTGTTGATTGCCGGTTGTGCCAGTAACCCTTACGCTATTACTAACCGATCTTACAAGCAACAGGTTAAAGAATATGCTAAAATTATCGGACAAATTCCGCCGATAACAGCAGGAGAAGCTGTAATTGATAAAGCCAATTGGGTTGGCACAACTAATTTTAACTTGCGGAAACCTAATTATGTCATCATCCATCATACGGCACAAAACTCAACCGAGCAAACTTTAAAAACTTTTACCCTGCCCAGAACACAGGTAAGTGCGCATTATGTAATCGGGAAAGACGGCAAAGTTTACCACATGCTGAACGATTACCTGCGTGCCTGGCAGGCCGGCAACGCACGTTGGGGCGGCAATACCGATATCAACAGCAATTCGATTGGGATTGAACTGGACAACAATGGTTTTGTGCCTTTCCCCGAAGCGCAAATAAACAGCCTGCTTTTGCTGCTTTCCAACCTGAAAAAAACATATAACATTCCAACGGCTAATTTTATTGGCCATGCGGACATTGCGCCAACCCGTAAAAACGATCCGAATAAATATTTCCCATGGAAAACATTGGCCGATCATGGTTTTGGCAATTGGTATGATCCAAGATTGGATTCCGTAGCTACAAACTTTAACACCGTACAAGCAATGCGTTTAATTGGTTATGATACACGCGATTCTACCGCTGCTTTGGTTGCTTTTAAACGCCATTTTATACCGCAAGACAGTACCAGGATGGTAACGGATTCGAGTAGGATGATCTTGAATAATTTGGTTAGGAAGTATTAGGGTAATTTTTCCTAAATTTAAAGTATCAATTAAACCCTAACCCTTATTAACCATGGATAAAGAAACCAGGTCTTGCCAGAAAAGTTGTAATTGCTGTAATACTGCTGATAACAGTTATTAATTATTCCAAATTGGTTGGAAATGAAAATATCCGAACCATTCAGTTCTTATACATATTTATAATTGGTGCATTATCAGCATTGTTAATAAATGAATTTGTTGTTTTGTTTAAGGCGAAGAGAAATTAACGTTTACAAAACTTACAATATAAATAAGGTGATTGCTATAAAAAAAATCACCTTTTTAGTTGATACTGTTTTTATCCCTGTAAAAACAGCATCAACCTTTTGGCCTATTCAGTTCTAAAAATACCATAAGTCACTTAATATCATTCTAAATACTATATTTTTGAATAATATTATTCCAGATGCACAACCTTCAACCATATAAACCAGCAATAGCAAAGCTTTGTGAAATTCACAAAGTGAAAAAGCTATACGCGTTTGGTTCTGTATTAACTGAAAGTTTTAATACCAATAGCGATATTGATTTAATAGTAGAATTTAAAAATATCAAGCTGGAGGATTACGCCGACAATTACTTCGACTTTAAATTTTCTTTACAAGATATTTTAAAAAGGCCGGTTGATTTACTGGAAGAGCAAGCCATAAAAAATCCATATTTCCGGAAATCCGTTAACGAAAAAAGGCAACTTGTTTATGGATGAAAATATCAAAACCTGGTTGTATGATATTTTAAATGCGATTGTAGAAATTGATAGTTTCTTTAAGAACCGGTTAAAAGTATTTGCGGATTATCAAAAAGATTTACGGACTAAACGAGCTGTAGAAAGAAATATTGAAATTATTGGTGAAGCAATGAACCGAATCCTGAAACTGGATGAAACAATAGCAATAACAAGTTCAAGGAAATTAGTGGATGTCCGAAATAGAATTATACATGGATATGATTCTGTTTCGGACGATGTTATTTGGGGAATTGTTATCAAACATTTACCTGTTTTAAAAGGAGAAGTTAGTAACCTGTTAAACGAGAACTAATTTTACCCCGATAAAAACAGCATCAACCATTCTTCACTTCCTTCGCCCAGAAGGTGTCTTTCAGATTTACTTTATTACATTTGACAGAAAAAACCTGATGGGCGCACAAAATATCAAGACATTACTACACGAAAGCATTGAAAACATCAATGATGAAGATTTTTTGCTTGCAGTTAAGCAAATTTTAGACAGAAAATATTTGCCATCAGATCAACCACAACTATCAAAAGAACAAATTCAACGTATAGAAGAATCAAAGCAACAAATTAAGCAAGGAAATTTTTTAACTAATGAACAAGCAGACAAAATAGTTGAAAAGTGGCTAAACGAATAAAGTGGTCAACTCATGCTATAGCAGATCGAATTGCTGTACTTGATTACTGGTTTCAAAGAATAGGCAATAAAAATTACAGCAGAAAGCTTGATAACTCTTTGAAAGAGATTATCAATAAGCTTTCTGAATATCCGAAACTTGGACGACAGTTAGACAATCGGGAAGAGCGCTTTTTTGTTAAAGACAGTTATCAAATCTTTTATCTTGAAACTGCTGACTCTATTGAAATACTTCATATCTGGGATAGCAGAAGAAATCCAAAAGATTTGAAATTATAATGATTGCCTTTACTGTTTTTATCCCTATAAAAACAGCATCACACCTTCTTCACTTCCTTAGCCCAGGTATCTTTTAAAGTAACCGTTCTGTTAAAAACCAAATTTTTAGCAGTAGAATCCTGATCTAAACAAAAATAGCCTTTACGGATAAACTGGTAATTGCGGCCCTTTTCGGCCTGTGCCAAGTCTTGCTCGATAAAAGCAGTAACCGTAGTTAAACTTTGCGGGTTGATGTAGTCTTCAAAATTGCCTTCTGCGTTTCCCATATCTTCTTCAGTGAACAAACGATCATATAAGTGCACTTCAGCAGTTTTGGCATGCGGCACACTTACCCAATGAATAGTTCCTTTTACGTTGATGCCGCTGGTATCGTGCCCGCTTTTACTTTCGGGGATGTAGCTGCAACGGATCTCGGTGATTTGTCCGCTTTCATCTTTTACAAAATCCTCACATTTAATAATGTAAGCATTTTTTAAACGGACCATTAAACCTGGCCCTAAACGGAAGAACTTTTTAGGCGCGTTTTCCATAAAATCTTCGCGCTCAATGTAAATTTCTTTGCTAAAAGGTAGATCACGGCTGCCATCGCCGCCTTCAACTTCCGGGTTGTTTTCGCCGTGCAGCATTTCCTCCTGCCCTTTCGGGTAATTGGTGATCACTACTTTCACCGGATCTAAAACTGCCATTCTCCGCCAGGCGGTTTTGTTCAGTTCTTCACGGATGCAAAATTCCAATAAACCAACATCAATTAGGTTTTCCCTTTTGGCTACGCCGATCCGGTCGCAAAAATCGCGAATGCTGGCAGCCGTATAGCCCCGTCGGCGCAGACCACTGATGGTTGGCATCCGAGGATCGTCCCAACCGGAAACGTGTTTTTCGTTTACCAGCTGCAGCAGTTTGCGCTTGCTCATTACAGTGTAAGTAATATTTAAACGGGCAAATTCATACTGCTGCGATGGGAAAATTTCCAGTTTTTCGATAAACCAATTGTACAATTCGCGGTGCGGGATAAATTCCAGCGTACAAAGGGAATGGGTGATGTTTTCGATAGAATCACTTTGTCCATGTGCAAAATCATACATGGGATAGATGCACCATTTATTTCCTGTTCGATGATGAGGCGCATGTTTGATACGGTACATCAGCGGATCACGCATTTGCATATTCGGCGAAGCCAGGTCAGCTTTTGCACGGAGCACTTTCGCTCCGTCCGGATATTTTCCATCGTGCATTGCTGTAAATAAGGTAACGTTTTCTTCTACACTCCGGCTGCGAAATTGGTTTGGCGTTCCCGGTTCCGTTGGCGTACCTTTTTGAGCGGCAATTTCTTCGGGCGGGCTATCGTCAACATAAGCCAAGCCTTGCTGAATGAGATTTAAGGCGAAAGCGTATAACAAATCGAAATAATCAGAAGCATACAGTTCGTTTGCCCAGGTAAAACCCAGCCATTTTACATCTGCTTTAATGCTTTCTACATATTCGGTTTCTTCGGTAACCGGGTTGGTATCATCAAAACGGAGATTGGTTTGTCCGCCGTATTCTTGGGCCAATCCAAAGTTTAAGCAGATGGATTTGGCATGGCCGATGTGCAGGTAACCGTTTGGTTCCGGGGGAAAGCGCGTAAACACCTTGCCGCCGTTTTTGCCGCTACGGTTATCTTCTTCAACAATTTCTTCTATAAAATTTAATGATTTTTTCTCGCTCATAACCCAAAATTGTACTGCTGCAAAAGTAGAAAAATTTTGCAGCGAAGGTATTTGCCGCTTTTTATAAAGTGTTTTTCTTGTTAGGTTGAATGAAGAAAGAAATCCACATAGAAGCGCGGATGTGCCATGCTTCTTTTATCAACCCAAAATCTATAACTGCTTTGTCAAAACAAGGTTCCTTTTGTCATCGTAAAGACATGGGAAATTGACCAATTGGATTTTTATAAATTCCAAAATACTTTGATCGAACACCAATTTTTACCTGGTAAAAGAAGCATGATCAGTTTTTAAATAAAATCTACTCATGCACCGCAAATAGGGGTTTTGTTACCGGTGGGCAACAGAAATTATATTGATGCCGGCGTCCGTTATGAAAGCAACACCAAATTCTACACCGATGGCAACAGCAATAATTTCTTTGCCATCCGGGTTGCTTATGCATCCGATTCAAAATAATCCTTGCAATCAAAGAAACCAAAAAGCTGCTTGTCGTCAAGCAGCTTTTTTTATGCCTTAAAAGTAAGAATCGGATAATTGCATAACCTTTTTAATACTGTTAGCGTAAAGCGGTCATGATCGTTTGTGCTTAAAGCGATACTGGTTATGAAAAAGCTGCTTATAGTTGATGATGAGATAAACACAGCAAACCTGTTGTCCAGGTTTTTGACCCGTAATGGTTTTGAAGTAATGACTGCCGCAAGTGGTGCCGCTGCTGCAGAGTTGTTAAAAAACAACGAGTTTACACTGGTGCTTTGCGATTTCCGTTTGGAAGATACCGATGGCCGGGAAGTTTTAAAAAAGATCAAGCAGCAATATCCTGATACTGGCGTGATCATTATTACCGGTTATTCTGATATTAAAATGGCGGTGGAGCTGATCAAGATGGGCGCTTATGATTATATCACTAAACCGCTTTATCCGGACGAGATCCTCAACACAATCAATAAAGCGATAGAAATGCAGGGTGCTTTATCCGCAGCCCCGGCAAACATTTACCAGGATACCGAAAAAAGTATCGGTAAAAGAAGCTTTATACCTGTAGCAGGAAAGCAAGAGCTGGTTATCGGCACGAGCGAAGCTTCCAAAGAACTGGCCAGGCAGATCAACTTGGTTTCTCCAACCAATTATAGTGTCATCATTTTTGGGGAGAGCGGCACCGGGAAAGAATCCGTAGCCAAAAGCATCCACCAAAACAGCGACCGGCACGATAAACCTTTTGTAGCGATGGATTGCGGTTCATTGACCAAAGAACTGGCCGGAAGCGAATTTTTCGGACATGAAAAAGGTTCTTTCACAGGAGCGTTGAATACCAAGATCGGCCACTTTGAAATGGCAAACGGCGGTACTTTGTTTTTGGACGAGATTGGAAACTTATCCTACGAAATACAAGCTACCCTGCTAAGGACGGTGCAGGAAAGAAAAGTGAAAAGGATCGGAAGTACAAAGGAAATCGACTTGGATGTCCGCATTATTGTGGCTACCAACGAAAACCTGGCAGAAGCTATACAAAACGGCCGTTTCCGGGAAGATCTGTACCACCGCTTCAATGAGTTTTCAATATATATGCCGCCTTTGCGTAAGCGTGGGGCAGATATTATGCTGATCGCTACTCATTTTGCAAAAATTACAAGCCACGAATTAGGAAAAAACGTCCATCGTTTTGCGGAAGAATCTACGGCAGCACTAACTAATTATAGTTGGCCTGGAAACATCCGGGAACTGAAAAACGTGATCCGCAGGGCTGCTTTATTAACAGAAGGCGAGGAAATTTTAACAAAATCGCTTCCGCTGGAAATCTATAACAACGATATAAAAGTACCGGTAAACGAAGCATCGTCCCAAAAGCCGCAAGCAGTAACCCATACACCAAAACCTGATTTGAAAAACGCTGCTTTGGAAGCTGAATATGAAACGATTTTAAGGGTTTTGAAAGAAGTAAATTTTAATAAAACAAAAGCTGCACAAATTTTAAACATAGACCGGAAAACTTTGTATAATAAAATGAACGCAGCCGATCAGCAAACAATAAAGACATGAGCGTAGAAACAGAAGCAATAACAGCTGCAAGAATGATGGAACACGATGTCAGGAACCAGTTAGGCAACATTTATTTAGCCTTGGAAGGGATAAAAGCCGAATTTGGAGAAAACAACAATGAAGATTTTTCCTGCTATACAGATATTATTATCAACTGTTGCAAACAAATTGAAAACATTATTAAAAGAGGATAAACCAAATTTAAATTTAGAATAAGCAACTTTCATTAAAATAAAAATAATTTCAACCCACTAACTATTAACAGTGATGTTGCTAATCAAAAAAATTTTTAGCAATATTGCATATCCAAAAAAAAGACAATGAAAAAAGTAAACTTCTACTCACTAATAGCTCTCGGCCTGTTGTCCTTGCCGGCGGCTAAGTCCTTCGGACAAGATTCCACAGCCCGGGCAGCTACCCCAACAACCCCTATGCCCGCCATGTCATCTGCCCCAAAGGTATTTGGCGGCCGTGCACAGTACACTACATGGAACATTGGTATCAATGCTGGCGTTCTGGCTCCGATTATCCCTTTCGGTTCTAATGATTTTACCAACCGGGAGTATAACTTAGGTTATGGTATTTCCATCAGAAAACAATTGGGCCATGCTTTTGGCTTACAATTAGACGGAACTTCCGGAAAACTTTCAGGCTCTAACGTTGATGCTGTTGGCGGCGTCAAATACGGCACTCGTGCTTTTGATACGCGTTTAGCCTATTCTGCAACATTAAGCGGTGTTGTAAACGTAGCTACTGTGGATTTTATCCGTCGTAAAAATTCTGTTAATTTCTTCGTATCTGCCGGTGGTGGCCTTGCAGGCTATGCTCCTAAAGTTACTCTTGCAAGCAATCAGGTTGTTGATTTTAATGGTATATCTGGTCCGAACCACGATAGAAAATATGTACGCGAATTAGTAATTCCTGTAGGCGTTGGTGTTAAGTTCAGATTAACAGACAAAGTTGCTTTTAACTTAGGTTATACTGCAACGTTTGTTGATGGTGATAATTTAGATGGCACAAAAGGCGGTTTCCCTACAAAAGACAAATTTTCTTATGGATACGGTGGTTTTGAATTTGCTTTAGGCGGAAAATCTAAACCTAATTTAGATTGGGTCAATCCTGCTGCAATGTTGTATGACGAATTGAAAGATTCTACCCTGCGCATTACTGTTGATAGCTTAAAAGGTAAAGTTAGTGGTGTTGAAACCAGTATCTCTAACCTGAAAAAAGATACTGATGGTGATGGTGTTCGTGATGATCTTGACAAATGTCCAGGTACACCTGCTGGTACTGTAGTTGATGGTTCTGGTTGTGCAATTGTGTTTCCGGCACCGGTAGTTGTTGTACCTCCACCTCCAGCTCCTATTATTATAGTTAAGAAAGCTGTTGTAAGAAAAAAGACTCATCATCGCTACCACTCAAAAATGTCTCATAAAACAACTAAAAAGAGAACATCAGCTAAAAAATCGGTTAAAAAATAGTTTTTGATTGCTGAACTAAAAGCTCCGGATGATTATTCGGAGCTTTTTTTATGCAGTAAATTTTTGTAAGAATATGAGCTTCCGATTTGTTTTTACAGGTATGGAAAGTTTATCTGCTCAACAGAATTTACGATTAGCAGCAAACATTATTAATCAATCAGTAGTTAGCTAATTTTAATATGATAAATAGTTATATTGGAATTCATTAATGGTAGAACAATAAATATGGGCTAAAATACCAGCCTTTTTTAAATTTTACCTTAAAAAATATAATCACAAACCCTTATCCCATGGAACAAAACAAAACAAACCCATCAATTGTCGAGCAGATAAAAGAATATGTGGAGACCCGAATCAAGCTGCTAAAATATAAAGCAATCGATCAGGCGACAGGCATCATTGCAAGTACAATTGCTTATGCTATTATTGGTGTGTTAGGTTTATTTATATTATTATTTTTTAGTGTAACGCTTGCTTTATTTTTAGGTTCATTGTTTGGTTCTTACTGGGCAGGTTTTGGTTGCGTTACCTTAATCTATATTGTATTAGCAGCTTTGGTGCTGATATTAAAAGCCAAATATATTGAAGCACCGCTTATTGGCTTTTTTATTACAAAACTTTTTAAAAACGATAGCAAATGATTGTACCAATTAAAAGTATTCACGACTTAAGAAATGAAATTGTACGCTTAGAAACGTTAACCGTACACCAGGAAGCTACGATTAAACAACGCTTTAGCAGCCCTTCTGCCATTTATAAAACAATATTGTCTGCATTACCTAAATCAGCAGTAACTGATTCCGGTAATTCGGTTAAATTAAATGGATTGCTGAACCAGGATATTATAGGTGCCGTTTCTAAATTTTTGCTTCCCTTAACCCTAAATAAAACTTTGTTTAAAGGTTCCGGCTTTATTACTAAGTCTATAGTTAACTTCTTGTCTAAAAAAGCTTCGGGTTATATCAATCATGATACGGTTACCTCCGGATGGGACAAAGTTAAAATGATGGTTTCCAATTCAAAAATAACGGAGACTGTGCTGGCAAAAGTAAAACCATGGGAAAACTTATTTTCAAAAATAAAATTACCTGCTAAAAAGAGTATTACTTTAACCAAACCAACAAAGGTAAATACACCAATCGTTATCAAAACACTTGATTAAAAATATTTTCATTAAAAAATATCATAAGCAGGTTCCTACAGGACCTGCTTTTTTGTTAACAGTAATTTCAGCTTAATAATTAATTTCAAAACTTGCTTCCTAAAGCTATTTTTACCAACTAATTTTTTGTGTTTGTGGGAAAAGATAAATTAAGGCGTTTTACAGAAATCTCCGCTTTTGAAAACGTTTTACAGTTAACAGAAGGACATGCTTTAAAAGGCAACTGGCTTTCCAAACATTTTGAAAATCAACATCCCATTGTGCTGGAACTGGCTTGTGGAAAAGGGGAATATGCTGTAGAACTGGCGCGTCTGTTTCCCAGAAAAAACTTCATTGGTATAGATTATAAAGGCAACCGGATTTGGCGTGGTGCTAAAACGGCGTTGGAAGAAGAAATCAACAACGTAAGTTTTTTAAGGATTCAGATTGAAGGCATCACTGAATTTTTTGCTGTAAACGAAGTATCTGAAATCTGGATTACTTTTCCTGATCCGCAGCCGCAGGTAGGGCGCGAAAAAAAGCGGCTGACTTCTCCGCGTTTTCTCGATAATTATCGCCAGGTTTTGCAGCCCGGCGGTTTTGTTCACCTTAAAACTGATAACAATGATTTGTATGATTATACGCTGGAAAAAATCGCAGAACAGCAATTGAAGCTGCATATCGCCACAAATGATTTATATCATTCTAATTATGATAATGAGATTTTATCTATCAAAACTTACTACGAAAAGAAATATCTTCAAAACAATAAAAACATCAGCTACCTAAAGTTTTCTTTTGATTAAACTAAGGCATGGAAAACGACAGCTTTTACGATCGTGTTTATTGGGTTGTCCGTCAGGTTCCGGCTGGCCGGGTAACTACTTACGGAGCTATTGCCGAATTTCTGGGCACCAAAGGTTCATCCAGGATGGTGGGTTATGCAATGGGGAATTCGGTCAAAATTTTTCCGCCGGTTCCGGCACACCGCGTGGTCAACCGCATCGGATTATTAACCGGAAAACAGCGTTTCGGCAGTCCTGACCTGATGCAGCAAATGCTGGAAAGTGAAGGGGTCTTGGTTGAAGAAGATCAGGTTAAAAACTTCAAAACACTGTTTTGGGACCCGGCTGCAGAATTAGATTTCCCCTGATAAAAGAAGCATCAGCGTAGCGATTGGCAGTAAAAACCAAAAATAACAAATTCTCAACCAGGGATTAAACGCATGGCATTTACATCGGTCATAAATTGAAAAATATTTATGAAAAAGATCAAATCAATTTTATTTGCCTGCTCGGTAACTATGCTGCTTGCATCTTGCGGCGGCGGCTATTATGTTGCTGCCCGCCCTGCGCCTTATACTTATGTCCGCCCGGTTTCCCCTTATGCCGGCGCTATTTGGATTGGCCCGGAATATTATTGGAGCGGCAGCAATTATGCCGTTCATCCCGGCTATTGGGGCAGGCCTCGCCCAAATTACAGTTACCATCCCGGCCATTGGAACCAAAACCGCCGCGGACATGTTTGGGTAAGTGGCGGTTGGCGAAGGCGATAGAATATAGAGCCTGTTTAAAATTTGTTCAATATGTTTTCTATGCTTCTTTTATCACCTAAAAAATGGTAAGTACTTAGTTTTGGTTTATTTAAATTGATGCAAACACCAACTTTTATAGGGTAAAAGAAGCATTGGCATCAATCCTGAGCATATAGGAGGATCTGGTATAAATTAAACAGGCTCTACAAAAAATGCTGCTTAAATTAGGCAGCATTTTTAATTTTATTTGAGTTGAAAGAAAGCCAATTGATCCGATGTTCCTGGTGTGGGACAGATGAATTATACACTAAGTACCATGACGAAGAATGGGGAAAACCAGTTGCCGATGACAAAATTCTTTTCGAGTTTTTAGTGCTTGAATCTGCGCAGGCTGGTTTAAGTTGGATCACCATTTTGCGCCGAAGGGAAAATTACCGTAAAGCTTTTGCTGATTTTAGTGCCATAAAAACAGCACAATTTACCCAAGAAGATGTGGAACAACTGATGCAGGATACCGGCATTATCCGCAACCGTTTAAAAATCAAATCTGCCATCAGCAATGCCATACTGTTTTTACAGGTACAAAAAGAGTATGGCTCCTTCCATAAATATTTACTTGACTTTTTTCCTGAAGGAAAACCTCTTATCAATACACTAAATCCTGGCGGACCGGTCCCCGCAACTAGCGAAATTTCTGACCGGATCAGCAAAGACCTTAAAAAGCGTGGTTTCCGTTTTTTTGGTCCCACTATTTGTTATGCGTATTTGCAAGCAGTTGGTTTGGTTAATGATCATACGGTTAATTGCAGTTTCAGATTCTGAAATTTAAGCAACGCAACATCAATCCAAATCCTTAAAATTGCATTTACCGGTGTAAACATTTTGTGCCGGTGCAACTTTGTTTCCAATGAAAAAATTATTTCTCCTTGATGGCATGGCCCTTATTTACCGGGCGCATTTCGCCCTCAGCAAAAATCCGCGCTTTACTTCCGGCGGCATCAACACTTCGGCCGTGATGGGTTTTGCCAATACGTTAATGGAAATCCTAAAAAAAGAAGCGCCCACACATTTAGCAGTTGTTTTTGATACCGATGCGCCGACCGAACGCCATACCGATTTTGTGGCTTACAAAGCGCATCGCCAGGCTATGCCGGAAGATTTGTCTCTAGCTTTACCTTATGTTGTCCGTTTGGTGCAAGGTTTTAATATTCCGGTTATTACTTCCGATGGTTTTGAAGCAGATGATGTGATCGGCACGTTAGCTAAAAAAGCTGAGCAAAAAGGTTATACCGTTTTTTGTATGACACCTGATAAAGATTTCTGCCAGTTGGTTTCTAAAAATATTTTCGTTTACAAACCGGCGAGAATGGGCAACGAGATGGAAATTTTAGGGGTAAAAGAAGTATTGGAAAAGTGGGAAGTGGAACGTGCAGAACAGGTCATCGATATTTTGGGTTTGTGGGGAGATGCGGTCGATAACATTCCGGGGATTCCGGGAATTGGTGAAAAAACGGCCAAGCTGCTCATCAAACAATTTGGTTCGGTAGAAGAAGTGATTGCAAATGCACATCAATTGAAAGGCAAAATGCGCGAAAACGTAGAGAACTACGCAGAGCAGGGCATGATCTCAAAAAAACTGGCCACTATTATCCTGAACGCGCCGGTAGAACTGGACGAAGATGCTTTGCTGGTTGGCAAACCAAGCCGCGAATTATTAGAACCTTTATTTGTTGAATTGGAATTCCGCACGATTGGCCGCCGTGTTTTTGGTGAAGATTTTTCAGTGAATGAAACCCGTTTTACAGATGGCATACAAGCCGATTTGTTTAGTTCTCCGGCGGAAGAAGGCAATGCTTCTTTTACCACACAAAAATCAGTGGAAACACCGGAACTGATTGTAGTCAACAAAAACATCAATAACACCGAACATAGTTATTTCATGGCTGATACGCAGGAAAAGCGGAAGGAACTAATTGGATTGCTAAGCAAGCAAACCTCTTTTTGCTTCGATACAGAAACCACCGGAACGGATGCCAACCTCTGCGAATTGGTTGGTTTGTCTTTCTCCGTAAAAATTGGCGAAGGATATTATATTCCGGTCCCTGCGGATCAAACAGAAACGCAAAATATCGTAAATGAGTTTAAAACGGTACTGGAAAATGCCGCGGTCATGAAGATCGGCCAGAACCTGAAATTTGATATTCTGGTGCTGAAATGGTATGGCATAAACCTGCAAGGCGCACTATTTGATACGATGATGGCGCATTATCTCATCGACCCGGACACGCGCCACAATATGGATTTGCTGTCCGAAAATTATTTAGGTTATACGCCGGTTTCCATTACTTCCCTCATCGGTTCCAAAGGTAAAAACCAAGGCACTATGCGCGATGTAGAACTGGAAAAAGTGAAAGAATATGCTGCCGAAGATGCCGACATTACTTTGCAGTTGAAAGAAGTGTTTGAACCGGTTTTGAAGGAAGTTAAAGCTGAAAAGCTGGCGCACGACATGGAATATCCGCTGATTTACGTGCTTGCAGGAATGGAGTTTGAAGGTGTAAAAATCAATCAGCAAACGTTGCAGGAATCTTCTGCACACCTGGAAAGTGATCTGGCACAATTAGAAAAAACGGTGCACGAAAAAGCCGGGTTAAAATTCAATATTGCTTCGCCAAAACAACTCGGCGAGGTTTTGTTTGAGAAGCTGATGCTCGACCCGAAAGCCAAAAAAACCAAAACCGGGCAATACCAAACTGGGGAAGACGTGCTTCTTTTACTGGCCAATAAAAGTGATATTGTACGTGATATTTTGGATTTCCGTCAGCTTCAAAAATTAAAATCTACTTATGTTGATGCCTTGCCGTTGATGATCAACCCAAAAACAGGACGTGTGCATACTTCTTACAATCAAGCAGTTGCCGCAACAGGAAGGCTAAGTTCCAACAATCCGAACCTGCAAAACATTCCGATCCGTACAGAACGCGGCCGGGAAGTGCGCAAAGCTTTTGTCCCGCGGGATGAAAACCATATTTTGCTTTCTGCAGATTATTCGCAGATCGAATTGCGTTTAATTGCAGAGATCAGCAAAGATGAAAATATGATGGATGCTTTTTTTAAAGGCATCGATATTCATACCGCAACCGCAGCAAAAGTTTACGGGCGGTCGATTGAAGAAGTAACCTCTACCGAACGCCGCAATGCCAAAGCGGTTAATTTTGGGATTATTTACGGACAATCGGCTTTTGGTTTATCTCAAGGCCTGGGTATTTCCCGTAAAGAAGCAACCGAAATTATTGAGCAATATTTTAACCAGTATCCGGGCATTAAACATTATATGACGGATACGATGGATTTTGCACGCGAAAACGGTTATGTAGAAACACTGCTTGGCAGGAGGCGTTATCTCCGCGATATTAATTCGGCCAATCCAACTGTTCGGGGTTATGCCGAGCGAAATGCGATCAACGCGCCGATCCAGGGTTCGGCAGCGGATATGATTAAAATTGCCATGATCAACATTCACAAGGATTTGAACAGCAAAAAATTAGAGGCAAAAATGACGATGCAAGTGCATGATGAATTGGTGTTTGACGTCCCCAAAAACGAAATGGAAATTGTGGAGCCCTTAGTGAAAGAACACATGCAGAATGCCCTGAAAACTACCGTTCCGATTGTGGTAGAAACCGGGACCGGAAGTAATTGGCTGGAAGCACATTAAACCCTAAAACATATTAATCAAATCATCGTTTTTGATAAAATTACTTGCTACCTTGAGCGACCGTTAAAACCTAAAAGACCATGAAAGTAATCCATTTAAGTGCAGAATGTTATCCTGTTGCTAAAATTGGCGGTTTGGGTGATGTGGCTGGTGCACTGCCTAAATATTTGAATCAATTAGGTGTTGAAGCTGTGGTGGTAATGCCTTTTTACGAACGCAAATTTGTGCAGGAAAATGCATTTGACACCATCTTCCAGGCAAATACGTTTCTGGGCGACCGGCCGTTCTTTTTTGAAATCCTGAAAGAACGAACCAAAAAATTAGGCTTTGATCTTTATATCATCAAAATTCCGGGACTGCTTGACCGTACCGAAGTTTATGGCTATGATGATGATATTGAGCGTTTTGTAGCTTTTCAACTGGCATTTTTGGATTGGATGTTATGGTCGGGCGAAAAGGCGGATGTTGTTCATTGCCATGATCATCAAACCGGGTTGGTGCCATTTCTGCTGTATTATTCTTCGCGCTACACTTCGTTGTCCCATATCAATACTGTTTTTACCATCCATAATGGCCAGTACCATGGTGCTTTCAACTGGCAGCGATCTTATTACCTGCCCGAAATCGATCCCTGGAAAACCGGTTTGCTGGATTGGAAAAACGGCATCAATCCTTTAGCTTCTGCGGTCCGTTGTGCCGATGTTTTTACCACGGTTTCGCCCAGTTATTTGAAAGAACTTTCCATCAGTTCCAACGGGCTGGAGTTTTTGTTTGAGATGGAAAAAGATCGAGGGACTGGCATCATCAACGGCATTGATACAGACGTTTGGGACCCGAAAACGGATCCGATGATTTCCACTCCTTATACTGCCAAAAATGTTGCCGTAAAAAAAGCAAAGAACAAAGAACTGTTGTGCAAGCAGTTTGGTTTCTCTCCGGAAAAACCGCTTTTTACTTTTATAGGAAGGCTGGTGGTAGAAAAAGGAGCAGATTTGTTACCGGAAATTTTCAGGCTGATGCTTTCCGATCCTGATAACCCGGTCAGTATTTTAGTTTTAGGTTCCGGAGATGTAGAAACCGAACTCGAATTAAGTGCCTTAAAAGAAGCATTCCCCGGCCAGTACAATGCTTATATCGGTTATAACGAAGAACTGGCGCACCGCATATATGCCGGGGCAGATTTTATTTTAATGCCTTCGCGCGTGGAACCCTGTGGCCTGAACCAGCTTTATGCACTGCGTTACGGCACGATACCGATTGTAAACAGCGTTGGCGGTTTGAAAGATACCGTAATTGATTTAGAAGAAACGGATGGTTACGGCATCAAATGCGAAGGCGCAACAGTTGATGCTGTTTTTACCGGCATAAAAAGAGCAGTTGAACTTTTTAAGAACACAGCAGAATTACACTTGTTATATCCAAAAGCAATGGCTCTGGATTTTTCCTGGAACCGTTCAGCTAAAGAATACATTCACCTTTACCAAAGTTTAAAACCTAAATTATGACTTCCAAAGTAATCTGTATCGTTCTGGGCGGCGGCCAGGGTTCCCGGCTGTTTCCGCTTACTGCTACGCGCTCCAAACCAGCCGTACCTATCGCCGGTAAATATCGTTTGGTAGATATTCCTATCTCCAACTGTATCAATTCGGGCATCGAACGTATTTATGTGCTGACACAATTCAACTCGGCTTCCCTCAACAAACACATCAAAAACACGTATCATTTCAGCGTTTTCAGTAATTCTTTTGTTGATATTCTGGCAGCAGAACAAACGCCGCACAATACCACCTGGTTTCAGGGAACGGCAGACGCGGTAAGGCAGTCTTTGCATCACCTTTCTCCGCATGAGTTTGATTATGTGCTGATCCTTTCCGGCGATCAGTTGTATCAGATGGACTTTGAGGAAATGATTGCAGATCACGAAGCAAAAGGAGCAGAGATTTCTATTGCCACCATTCCGGTAGATGAAGCAGATTCGGAAGGGTTTGGTATCTTGAAAACAGATGACGGCCAGATGATCACTTCCTTTATCGAAAAACCAAAAGCAGATATGCTGCCCGGTTGGGAATCGGAAGTAAGCCCGGAAATGCAGGCGCAAGGCCGTATTTATCTGGCTTCTATGGGTATTTACATGTTCAACCGAAAAACTTTGTACGAGTTATTGGAAGGAAATACGCGCACGGATTTTGGAAAAGAAATTATCCCGCAATCTATCGGAACACATAAAATTTCGAGTTATCAGTATGAAGGTTATTGGACTGATATTGGTAGCATCCCGTCTTTCTTTGATGCCAATTTGGGGCTGACAGACGAGATACCACAATTTAATTTGTTTGATAAAAAGAGTATTTTCTCCCGTGCGCGGATGTTGCCGCCTTCCAAATTATCCGGCACATCCCTGCATAATGCCATGATTTCTGACGGATGTATTATTCATGCGGCCCATATTTCCAGGTCTGTGATTGGCATCCGTACCCGCATCGGCGTGGGCACTACCATCCTGAACACGTATGTAATGGGAAATGATTATTACCAGACATTGGAACAAATTGCAGAGTATAAAGTACAAAATAAACCAATAATGGGTATTGGTGAGCGTTGCTACATCAACAATGCGATCCTGGATAAAAATTGTTATATCGGAAACGATGTCAAAATCAACGGAGGGACCCATTTGGAAGACGGGGATTTCGGAACTTACACCGTAAACGAAGGAATAATCGTGGTGAAGAAGAATGCGATAATTCCAAACGGAACGATAATATAAGAAACCAACTTTAGCAGAAAGAAGGCGTCTCGAAAAGACGCCTTCTTTTTTTATTTACATTTTGCTTTGGAGGGAAAACAGGAATAAATTTAGAGGCTGTATAAATTTTATACCAGATCCTTCGATATGCTCAGGATTGATGCCAATGCTTCTTTTACCCTATAAAAATTAGTGTTTGTATCAATCAAATAAACCAAAACCAAAGGCCACTACTTTTTAGGTGATAAAAGAAGCATGTAAACCTTGTCAAATAAATTTTAAACAGGCTCTTAGATTATTTGATTTTTGTATCTTTAAACATGCCTGCAATTGTTGAACTTCAAACATTTTATAAAACTATTAACAAAGCTTCCGGGCCTGATAAAAATGAAATCGGTCATTTTAATATTTTTAAGATCGAAGATATGCTTTTGCCTAAGCACAGAAAAGCGACTTATAGCCGGCGTGGTTTTTTTAAGGCCACCCTTATTACCGGTCATAATAAAATACATTATGCCGATAAATGTATAGAAGTAAACGGAAGCGCACTGGTGTTCACCAATCCTACAATTCCCTACTTCTGGGACACGGTCAGTGAAAAACAAATTGGTTATATGTGCATATTTACCGAACCTTTTTTTAACCGCTTTGGAAACATCAAAGATTGCCCTGTTTTTCAGTTTGCCGACACTGCGGTTATTCCTTTAACTGAAGAACAAATTCCAAAATATTCAGAGCTGTTTTTGAAAATGTTTAATGAATTGCAAGGTAATTATGTTTATAAATATGATCTGTTGCGCAATCTTTTAATGGAAGTTGTTCATGAAGCGCAAAAAATGCAGCCTGTTTCCGGTGTCCTGTCTGTTGGTTCTAATGCCTCTGAACGGATTACCGCTTTGTTCGCAGAATTGTTAGAGCGGCAATTTCCTATCGAGTTAAATTATCAGGTCATGAAACTTAATTCCCCGGCTGCTTTTGCAGGCCAATTAAATGTCCATGTAAACCATTTAAACAAAGCGTTAAAGGAAATAACCGGCCAAACAACTTCACAATTAATTAACGACCGGATTTTGCAGGAAGCCAAAGTATTATTAAAAAACACCAATTGGACTATTGCTGAGATAGCTTTTAGCCTTGGGTTTGAAGAGCCTAATCATTTTTCCAGCTTCTTTAAAAGCAGGGCAAAAATTACTGCAACAAAATACAGGCAATTAAACAATGATTGATTTTTGTAGTTTTTGGTTTCGTTTTAGTATCCTCGCTGCTTGTTAAATAATGAGTTTTGTCTAAATAATTGAGATTATTATGTGGACAAAAGAGAATATACCAGATCAAACTGGTAAAACAATATTAATAACGGGTGCTAATACAGGCATTGGATTTGAAACGGCACTTGCCATGTATGAAGCCGGTGTACATGTAGTGCTTGCCTGTCGAAGCCAGCAAAAGGCGGATGATACACTTAATAAATTACAGGCACAGCCTGGTAAGGGTACACTTGAGACAGGTGTTTTGGATTTATCAGATTTAAGCTCTGTTAAACATTTTTCAAATTTGTTTATACAAAAACATCTACAATTGCATGTGCTAATTAATAATGCCGGCGTAGCGATGCCACCTGCAACTAAAACAGCAGAAGGTTATGAACTACAATTTGGGGTAAACTTTTTAGGACATTTTGCGCTTACAGGTCTTTTGTATCCTTTGCTTAAAGCAACACCTGGTTCACGAGTTGTTACATTAAGCAGCAATGGTTACCAAGGTTCAGTAATCGATTTTGACAATTTAAAATCAGAAGCAGGTTATGAACCTATGCGTGAATATAGACAGAGCAAATTGGCAGATTTAATGTTTTCAGTTGAGTTACAACGTAGGATTACTGCTAAGGGAGATAAGGTACTTTCTATTGCAGCACAACCCGGAGCTAATAAAACCGAGTTGACACGACACTTGAGCGATGAAGAAGTTGCTGCAGGCGTGAAACGTCTTGGTGAATTTATGGAACCGTGGCAGGGTGCGTTGTCATCATTATATGCAGCAGTATCAAACGAAGCAACCGGAGGAAATATGTATGAGCCAGACAAAGGCGGATACAGAGGATACCCAACATTGGCAACTATTCAAGAAAATGCTTTGGACAAAACAGTTGCCAAAAAACTTTGGGATCTGGCAGAACAGATTACAGGGGTTCGATCTCCGGTTTAATAACAGGACATTTTGAAATTATCCGACTTATATTGAGAGCCTGTTTAAGTTTAGTCAAAATTTCCGATGCTTCTTTTACCACATAAAAATCATCAAACCCTTGTACTTTTATATCGGTTTAATAACAGATACAAGATTTATAGGCATAAAAGAAGTAGTGTAAACTTTTTGATAGAAATTTAAACGGGCTTTAAATATCCGCAATTTCATTTTGAAAATTGATTGCAGAAGCACACATGGCTAATCGGCCTATTTTTGCATTTACAAATCAAGCGTTTGCCCTATTTCCGGCAAAACAAAATTTAAACCAGCAGCGGCAAATTTAGATTTTGTTGCTTCGTGGTCTAATCTGATAGGTGGAAAAGTATCAAAATGAACACCAATTATATTTTTGCAGTTGATAAAAGAAGCTGCTTTCACGGCATCTTCAGTTCCCATGGTGTAATTATCGCCAATTGGGAGAAAAGCCCAGTCCAACTTTTCATCAGCCAATAACTTCATGTCATAAGTTAAAGCGGTATCGCCGGCAATATAAATGGTTTTTCCATCCGCATAAATTACATAACCGGCCGGATTGCCACCATAAGTACCATCAGGCATAGAACTGGAATGAATGGCATTGACCATTTTTACCCGGCCAAAATCAAAAGCATGACTTCCGCCAATGTTCATGCCATGCACTTTATCAACATCATTATTATTTAGCCATCCCTGGATTTCTGCAATACAAATCACCTTAGCATCACTGTTGGTTTGGATAGTGAACAAATCTGCTACGTGATCAACATGGCCATGGGTAAGCAAAATATAATCAGGTTTGATCGAATCAATATCAACACCTTTTGCCAGTTCGTTTGGCGTAATAAAAGGGTCGAACAACAGTTTTGCTTTTTCGGTTTCCAGCAAAATCGTGGCGTGGCCGTAATAAGTAACTTTCATATAAGTTCAGTTTTAACCAGAACAATTATTTTCCGAAAAGGTTGCCCAAATCGCCCAAACTGCCAAGCATACTTTGTGATAAAGCAGCCATTTCAGCCTGGTTCAAATTTTCGGCCTGTTCAACTGCTTTGTTTACAGCTACTGCCAAAAGCTCTTCCAGCTCTTCACGATCAGCGGCTTTAAAAAAATCTTCATCAATATGGACGGATTGAATAATCCTGTTCCCATTTGAGGTAACGGTGATTTTTCCGTTTTCTGCATTGCCGGATACCATAATGCCATCCAAACGTTTTTTAACTTCCTCGGCTTTTTGCTGCGCTTCAAATATTTTATCAAGCATGATACTGTTTTTATAGGTGTTTTTTATTGATCTTCTGTTTCGGTCCCGTTCCCGGTGTAGGCGCTTTTTCGTACAATCGGCATACCCGTTATCCTGAATAATTCATCCAAATGCAACAAACTGCCGTTCACCATATTTCCCAACAAAACAATCGTAACATCGTTTTTCATATCGCGCAAAAATATGTGCCGGAAACCATGCCACCAGCCCGTATGATAAACCACTTTTTGGCCTGGTGCTTCAAATAACCGCCAGCCGTAGCCGTAATTAAAATGGCCTCGCAGCATCGGGTTTCGGTCTGTATAAGCCGAATCTTGCGTTGCTTGTTTTATTAATCTTCCGGACCGAAGCGCACGGTCAAACAGAAATAAGTCAGCAACAGTACTGTAAATCCCTTTATCGCCAACTGGCCCATCCAAAAAATTCTGTGCTACAGAGTATCGCCAACTGTTGCGGTCGTGTCCAACCACATCAACAGGGATTTTAGCATAAACCGCTTTGGAATAAACGGCTGTGTGAGTCATATCTGCCGGGTTAAAAATATTTTCCTTCATAAACAAAGCATACGGCATCCCGCTTACTTTTTCAATAATTGCCCCAAGCACCATGAAGTTGGAGTTGTTGTACAAAAAACGGACATTGGGTTTGTTAAAAGGGGCCGGCTTATATTGCGCGATGAGGTCCATTTCCTGCGCGTTGTTCAGTCCTTTTTGCTGGTTGATGTGCTGCTTTCGATAAATATCATCCGTAAAATAAACGTAATTCATCATGCCGGAACGATGGGTAAGCAGCAGGCGGATGGTGATGCCATCATAAGGAAAATTTGGAAAAAACTCTTTTACATTCTGGTCCAGCTTCAGCTTGCCTCTTTCCATCAGCATTAAAATTGCGGTGGAAGTCAGAGTTTTAGAAACCGAAGCCAGTTCAAACTGCGAATTCAGCTTCAAACTGTCGCGGGTAAGGTAATTGGCCCAGCCGAAAGCATTTTCATATACTATTTTACCTTTTTTGGCTACCAGCACATTGCCGTTAAAACCATTGTGCTTATGCAGGTTTTCCATAAAAGCATCAATCCTTTTGTCAGCTTTTTCAGGGTTATATTTTAAAAGGGAAGTCGTATCGAAAGGGATTTCGTAGGCTGCTTCAACCGGTGTTTTTTTATGTTTAGAACAAGCCGTCAGCAAAAATAAACCGGCTGTAATAGGTAAAAGGTAGTTCTGTAATCTCATCAACTATAAAAATCTCTCGCTTTAACGAAGGCGAAAATTAGATATTATATTACGAATGTGAGGGGAAAAGTTTCAATTATCTGATGCTTTTTTTACCGGTAGTTTTTTAATTTTTCGGGTTGAAGCAGATTGTGCGATCAGTTTGCGTTTTGCCGCGTGAGGGATTGCAGCGGAAAGCCCACAGCGTAGAGCGAGGACTTGCAGCGGAAAGCCCGGCCCGCAGGGGCACGCCCAAATGAAAGTGTAGGAACGAAGAATTGAAATACCGAAAGTTAAAAGACTTTTTACTATTTAAAGAAGTATATTTGGGTATGGAAGTAGTAATTATTAAAAGTATGAATCCGGATCATGTTCGGTTAATTACAGAATTTGCTGAAAATCTTGGTGATGAGGTTAATTTAATTAATGAAGAAGACGCTGAAGATTATGCATTAGGTAAATTAATGTTGCAGAAAAAAACCGGGAGAGAAGTTAGCCGTGAAGTGATCATGGCAAAACTTCGTAGTTAATGAAAATTATTTTTGATGAAGCTTTTGAAAAATCCCTTGACAAAATCAAGGATAAAATTTTGAAGAAGCATGTTGAAAAAGCTATTTTTCAAGTCGAAGCTTCTCCAGCAATTGGACTTGTGCCAAATATCAAAAAGATGAAGGGTTTTAAAACTTGTTTTAGAATCAGAGTAGGCAATTATAGGATCGGATTAGAATTAGAAAATAGTGATACCGTTAGGTTTTTGATCATCGCCCACCGAAAAGAAGTTTATAAAATATTCCCATAAATATGTTTGATTCACTCTTTAAACACGTACTTCTTTTATCAACCTAAATTTACCTCCTAAAAACAGCATTGTAATTTTCTTGATTTGGATAGCGATGCTTTTAGATTTTGCCCTAAATTTGACGGCAATTACCAAAAAAAACCATGAGTTTCAGAACCGAATACGATACGATGGGCGCAGTGCAGGTGCCTGCCGATAAATACTGGGGCGCACAAACCGAGCGTTCCCGCAACAACTTTAAAATTGGCCCTGCGGCTTCTATGCCCGTTGAAATCATCAAAGCTTTTGCTTACCTAAAAAAAGCGGCGGCTTTTACCAATACCGATCTGGGTGTTTTAACTGCTGAAAAACGCGACCTGATCGCACAAGTTTGTGACGAGATTTTGGAAGGAAAACTGGCTGCCGAATTTCCATTGGTGATCTGGCAAACGGGTTCAGGCACACAATCGAACATGAATGTGAACGAAGTGATCGCGAACCGCTCGCATGTTTTGCAGGGGAATATTTTGGGTGAAGGCAAAACTTTTATCCACCCGAATGATGATGGGAACAAGTCCCAATCATCCAACGATACTTACCCAACGGCAATGCACATTGCGGCTTATAAAATGGTTGTGGAAACAACAATTCCGGGTGTAGAAAAACTCCGTGATACGCTGCAGGCAAAAGTAGAAGAGTTTAAAAATGTGGTCAAAATTGGCCGTACGCATTTAATGGATGCCACGCCGCTTACTTTGGGCCAGGAATTTTCGGGCTATGTTTCGCAGTTGACGCACGGATTAAAAGCGTTACGAAATACTTTAGACCATCTTTCTGAGCTGGCTTTAGGCGGAACTGCAGTTGGAACCGGCATCAACACGCCAAAAGGTTATGATATGAAAGTGGCCGAATATATTGCCCAATTTACCCATCTGCCTTTTCGTACTGCCGAAAATAAATTTGAAGCTTTGGCAGCGCATGATGCCATTGTGGAAACGCACGGTGCTTTAAAACAAGTTGCGGTTTCGCTGATGAAAATTGCAAATGATATCCGGATGCTGGCTTCTGGTCCGCGTTCTGGTATCGGCGAAATCCACATCCCGGACAATGAACCAGGTTCTTCTATTATGCCGGGCAAAGTCAACCCAACCCAAAACGAAGCGGTTACGATGGTTGCAGCCCAAGTGATGGGCAATGATGTAACGATTTCTATCGGCGGTGCCAGCGGACATTATGAACTGAACGTTTTTAAACCGGTTATGGCAGCCGCGTTTTTACAATCGGCACGTTTGATTGGCGATGCCTGCGTTTCTTTTAACGATCATTGTGCGGTTGGCATTACCCCAAATTATGAGGGCATCAAAAAGCATTTAGAAAATTCGCTGATGCTGGTTACTGCTTTAAACCCGCACATTGGCTATGAAAACGCTGCTAAAATTGCCAAAACAGCTCTGAAAGAAAACCAATCGCTGCGCGAAGCGGCAATTGGTTTGGGTTTGTTGAGCAATGAGCAGTTTGACGAGTGGGTTCGGCCGGAAAATATGATTGGTGGTTTGAAGTAAAATTTTTTAATAATCTCACAACCTTACACGCCTCACACTAAATCCCTCTCCAAAGGAGAGGGACTTTTACCTTTCTGATGTTTAAAAAACCCTGCTTCTTTTACCTTATGTTTTTTATGCTGGTCTTGGTTTCCTGCCGGTTTAACCCGGCTTTGCAAAAACAAGGAAAGGGATTTTTGCAGGGCGAATGGGCGCAGGATTCTTTCCGGATGCAAAAAAGTTTACTCAATTATACTTTGTACCAGTTTCGTTTCAGTTGCGATTCGGTTTTTATCACCACCGATAATTTCAGCAAAGTAAATTACGGCACCGATACCTGCATGAACCAGGGAAAATGGAAAGAATATGTGCGGGGGAAATACGAATTGCTCCACGATACTTTGCGGGTGAGAGGCCTGTACTGCAACCCGGATTTCAGCTTGAAAAATACGGGCTGTTTCCATATCGGTGTGTATGAAGACCTGTTCAAACTGCAAAAACAATCGGATTCGTTGCTGCATGTTGTTAGCTTTTCCAGCACCGTTCCGTTTGATATTCATCTCAAAATAAAAACTGTTTGTAACCCAAAACCTTTATAATCATGAAACCGAACAAAATCATCATGCTTCTTTTAGGCATGTTTTTTTCTTATCTGCCCTTACAATCCAAGGCTTGGGGAATGCTGGGCCACCGCGTAGTCGGGCAAATTGCCGACAGCTATCTAACTAAAAAGGCACGTAAAAACATCGAACTGATTTTAGGTAATGAATCCGTTGCCATGGCCAGTACCTGGGCTGATTTTATCAAATCCGACCCAGCCTACAGTTATCTGTCGCCCTGGCATTATATTGATTTTGACAAGCCTTATCCGTACCTGGAAATGCAGGCTTTTTTAAAGCAGGATACTTCTGTAGATGCTTATACCAAGCTCAACTTAATCATCGCGCAGCTTAAAAACAAAAACCTGGAACAAAGCAAAAAACAAATGTACCTGCGTTTGCTGATCCATATTGTAGGCGACGTGCACCAGCCTATGCACACTGCACATACAGCAGATAAAGGCGGCAACGATGTGAAACTGTTCTGGTTTAACAAACCGACCAACATGCACGCCCTTTGGGATTCCAACATGATTGACGACGAGCAGTTGAGTTACACGGAATATACCAATTGGATCAACCACAGCACCAAAGAAGAACGCACAGCTTTGCAGCACGATGATATCAGCAAATGGCTGTTCGAATCCAGCCAGATATCCGAAAAACTATACACCGAAATCAAACCGGATGCGCATTTAAGTTATCGTTACACTTTTGACCACATCGCAATCGCAAACCAGCAATTGTTGAAAGGCGGCATCCGTTTGGCCGGGATTTTAAATGAACTTTTCGGATGATTGAGAGGAGGTAAAAGGGTTGAAAGGTTAAAGGTGCATAGTTCTGCCTTTCACCTTTTTCAATACTTCTTTTATCGGCATAAAATTAGTTAACCTTGTTTTATCAAACTGATTACTTTAACTTTAAACTATATGACTGTCCGTAACTTGTACTATTGATAAATAATGTTTAAATTTAGTATAAAAAAGGGGCAAAGATGAACATAGATGAATTCAGCAAAAGGTATCCTGATGAGGCAAGTTGCATAGAAGCG
>JAABUM010000513.1_pt1 | contig 67365 bp, 116 predicted proteins | sample 5559161 | NCBI WGS metagenome assembly JAABUM01 (sample SAMN10711868, study PRJNA513369) | rock metagenome | isolation source: Antarctica rocks | place: Antarctica: Victoria Land, Siegfried Peak nord
TGGCCGCACCTGTTCCCGGATCTTGGACAGGCGCTCGTCATCGCGCTTGAACAGAGTGACTGAGGCGTGATACAATCTCAGACTTGGCCGCACCTGTTCCCGGATCTTGGACAGGCGCTCGTCGTCGCGCTTGAAGACGCTGCCGAGGCCCGCCTCCTTCTCCAGCGACGTCAGCTCCCGATTGGGGTCCGGCTCCTGCCCCGGGTCCTGCAGCAGGATTCATATGTGACAACTGGGAGCCCGTGTCGGATGCACACTACGTCGTCGTGTACAATCAATGCTGGTGCAGTGGCCTGTGCCCTCGCGCAATGCACTGTTGTCGTATGGTTGAGTTCGGGAATGTGTGCACCCTCCCCGTTTTCCAACTGATACCACCTGTCCAATATTCGGTGCAGCCAGGTGGAGTTTGATACCTCGACAGCAATGCGCACCTCCACAGCTGCCTGGTACGCCGCCACAGGCTGGCCATAAGCGTCGTACTGCAAGGCCGCTGGGCCATACGCGGATGCGTCGTACCCCTGCTGTGCCCTGAAAAGGAAATGACGAGAACGTCGATTGACGCTGTACCGGCACAAGCACAGAAGCAAAGGTGAGGTAGCATGGACTGGTGTAGAGCAGCCATGCCTGTGCACTGTAGGCCACTGTGGGCCATGATGTAAGCCTTTGGCCCAGTAAGGGCAGCTATTTGATAAAGCGCACCATTGCTGCTCTGCGTCAGTGCCAGACACGGCGCCGTACGCTGCAGAGTAGTCGTAGTTGTAATCTGCAGGCGGCATGGCGGGCCCCGGCATCGCGTCCGCATCCGGCGGCGGCGGCGGCGGCATGTCTGGCGGCGGCGGCGGCACTGCATCTTCTGCCGCCGCTGTGCCTGCGTCCAAAGGAAGGCACATAGGAGCGTCTCAAGAGGTTCGTCACATCTCTCAGGCTACAACGGCAGCGACGTTATCAGAGTTTGATGGCTTCAGGATGCAGTCTGGACCCCACTTGCCGAAGATGTACCTGAGGGAAGGGCGGGCAGGTCTATCATCTCGTCCTTCCTGTCGAAGTAGGTGGCGGGCTTTGCCGCGGCGCCGCCGACGCGCTTTTCCGGCAGCTCGTACTCTGCGCCCACGCCGCCGAAGATGTCGTCGTCGTCGTCATCAGCGGAGGCCGACGGCGGCGGCGGCGGCGGCGGCAGCGCGTCGGGCGCGCCAGCACGTTCCGCTGCGGCATGCCCATTCTGCGCGTGTGAGCCTGCGTGCAGGGCCGACCCACGGTCAGCATGCCTGCTGGACACTCCAGTGCAGAAGCGGAAGCACAGACTCACACGCAGGAGAGGCTGTGCACGCAAGATGTCAGCAGTAGGCTCAAGGCCATCACAACAGCCGGCAAGATGGTCGAAATGCGCTGCCGCAAGCGGCACTCGCCTGCGCTGCTGGGCGTCGTGGGGGCGCCGCCGCTGCCGATGGGGGTGCCGCCCGCCAGCATGCGCTGCTTGTCACGCTTCTTGAGTCGCTTGCCCGGCTTGGCGCCAGGTGCCACGCGCATGTAGCCCATGATCTTCGCGAGGCGCTCCAGCACCGCGCCGTCCATCACGCCCAGCATCGACTCCACCGGCTGCACATCAGAATAGGGTTTAGGATGAGGCCAACAGCAGAACCTTGGATTTGCGGGAGCTGGACAGCAGCAGTGTGGGATGACTTTGGGACTTGACACGTCAAGATGGCACCTCGTGCACGATGCCATCTTTGATACTGTGTTTGTGTTTCCTGGCTGCGGGTGCACCAACGTGCGATTTGCAAGGCATGCAAGCCTGCAGCCCCAGCCTATCACTGCTCCACCGCAAGGCACGCGCAGGCTCGTTTGTTATAAGACATCAAGACAAGGCATGCCCTGGGGGGACACAGAATGAGTCCTCACCTTGGGGCAGTCGGCGTTGGACCGGTGCAGCAGTATGGTCGGATGTCAAGCCTGTCACTGTATTATCAGCATGGCGCGCGCAGGCAGATTTTGTGTCTCAAGACAGGTCGTGCGGGAACCGGGGAACGACTCTTCACCTTGGGGCAGTCGGCCTTGGAGCGGTGCAGCGTGGTTGGGATGTCCAGCGCGTCGCCACCTTCCAGCTCGTACACGAAGGCCATGCGGCGCGGCAGGAACATCTGGCTCACGTCCCGCTGCGGCGGCCGGAAGATGGTGTTGAACACCTGCCGCCCCATGGGCGTCTTGAACTGCGGTACAACAGCGGGAAGCGGCTCAGTGTTGGGCACCCTGGAAGAGACAGTGTGCGGCGAAACATCGATGGACAATGACACACATCTCGCAGCAGCACGCTACGCAAAGATGCAGTTCATGGTGTTGCAGCACTCGCACTAGTTACTGTGAACTCAGTTTTGGACCAATTCCCGACCATACCTCCTTGGTCTTGAGTAGCTTGGCGCGCGCCTTGGCCGCCTCAGACTCCTCATTCTCTTTGACGCTCTCCTCTGTCCGCACCTGCCATACCAGCGATGGCATTGTTGCTGGCCGCGCAACCAAGCCGCAGACGCTGGGTTTGATGCTCAGAGTGAGTTGCACAGCGCGTGGCGGTCAGCCGAGAGATGCATGGCGTGATGTGAAGCAGCTTGCGCAGCTTCCAAGCCCTCGATACAGCGGCGCAGCCAGAACTCCGGAACTCCAACACTTCAACGCATCACAGAGAGGCGCGCCTTCTGCAGCAGCGCATAGTCGAGGCCCTTGACCAGGTGGGTGTGCTCCACGTCACCGCCCAGGAACTTGGTCTCGTCAATGGTCAGGCCGGACTGCGCGCCCGCCGCCGGACCAACGCTCATGTCGGCAGCAAAGCCATCGTAGTCGGGGTTGACGCCCTTGCGCCGCTCCTCCGCCCGGTCCCTGCGCAGGGTTTAAGAAATCGGGGTTTGAAAAAAGGTGAGTCGTAGTCGGGGATGACGCCCTTGCGCCGCTCCTCCGCCCTGTTCCTGTTGGCCATGGGGGGAACAGGCTGCTTGAAGTTGGTCGAATTCGGTCTCGACCCGGCGTCTGTCAGACGAGTTGCACACCCCCTTCCATGTGCGACGGACTTTGCACTGCGCAAAGCGAATCCACAATGCACTTGTGGATGCCGTGTTGCAGGTTTGCGTGAGAAAGCCACCACGAAAGGGTGGCCAGGCAGCATGCGCTGATGTGGCGCGCTCCGAATTGAATTGCTGCCGCATAAAGGATTATGGCATCGGACAGAAAGGTGTCCAAGACCTGCACCTGTACGCCGAGCCGTCATCCTCCTTTTCTGCCTCGTCCTCCGCAGGCTTCGGCTTTGGCGGCTTTTTGGCCTTCTTCTCCTTCTTCTCCGCTGGCTCGCCGCCACTGCCGCCGCCGCCGCCACCGCTGCCGCCGAAGCTGCTCTTGTAGTTGCCGCGCTCAGCGCGCGGCGTGGCCAGCAGCGCACGGAAGTCCGCGTTGCTCTTCGGCGTCTGTTCTACCGCAGGCGGGGAGCCCGGCCGCGGCGGGGGCGGTAGCGGATTGCTGTACAGGTCTGCCATTGCTGCTGCGGACTGTTTCAGTTCCTGAGTTGCTTGCTCTTCTGTCGGAACGCTCCTGCTGCGCGACCAGGCCCAAGATGTAAGTGGCACCGAAACAAGGATCTGATGTTGAGGTATACCCTTGTTCCCAGGAGGTTTGGACGGGTGCAGTTCGAACAGCAGCTGTCTGCAGAGCTTCTGGTGTTGCTGCACGCTTTCGCAGCAGGACAAGACTGCGTTCTGCTGCCCCAGAAGCATGATTTGCTTTATGAGGAGAAAACGTTCATCTCCCTCGGAAGCTGCAAATGGATGTCGAGGAAGTAGCTCTGCTGTCTCCAGCTGCAGTGAAGACCCCTGGCCGGATTTTCTGGCTCAGAAGTGCTGAGCCAAGGGCCTTCCACCTTGCAGCACGCTGCGCAGCCCACTCCAGCGTGTGCAAAGCCATCAAAATGGCGGCCCACACGATGCAGCGCAGCAGCGTCATGTCCGCCGGCAAGGTCGCGCCGCTGCAGAGGTGCGCCGAGCACTGGGCAGGACGGCCTAGCGGGGGCCGGATAGGGTGCCAGGAACCGGCGCAAGCAGCAGCCTTTGCAGGATCGGCCATGTCCATTGATCCAACAGGCTTTTGCGGAGGCTGCACTGGAAGTGTGCCCCCACAAGCAGCGGGAACGGGGTCTTCAGTGGACATGTTCTGTGCTAGCATCAACTGGGTGCAGCGCCAGAAACACGCCATGAGCGGCGCCCCTGCAGCTCGCACTGTCGATGCGTTCAGCGGGCACATATGTCAGAGTTGTGGAGTTCGCGCCGGGCTGATTCGGTGGCGATCCAGCATGGCAGATCCATCGGCTTGGATGCAAGTAGCACTCGGATGCAGCGGGGCTCGATATCTTTTGCAGTGGTTCTTCCTGCTGCATCTTCATCATTAGTGCTCAAACAAAGCTGCGTCAATCGTGTCGCAGGGCACAGGTCTCCCCGGCCGCGCCCATAGGCCGGTGCAGCAGCCCCTTCCTCCAGGTGCGCATGGCGCACAACACAGAGCCATCGTGGCAATCGATGCTGCGGCGCATCCTCTGGAGCTGTCCCGCATCCTCAGTCCAGTAACAGCATACAGGCGCAGTCTGGCGCTGTGCATCTCACAACATGAGCGCAGTGGATTTAGTTCTTCCTCCTGTGCGCACGTGCAGAGCCAGGCAGTCTTCAGCCGAGCCCGCAGCACGCAGGCGCTCTCAGCCCAGCGGCGGTCGCCCGCCACCTTCTTGGTACGCGCAGAGGCAGCGTCCGGCGAGCCGGTCGTGGTCATCGGCCTGGCGGCTGACTCTGGTGGGTTGCTGACACCAGCTGCCACATTGCGCAGCACAGTCGAACGCATGCAGCTGCACTGTCCTTCAGTCGATGCGAAGTGCCCGTCACACTTCAGAATGAGTCTTATCTGCCATGAATGAAAGAAACCGAACAGATCATCAAACGAGCCTGTGTTCCGGCCACAGGGTGCGGCAAGTCCACATTCATGCGGCGAATGACATCCGTCTTTGGCGGTTCGCCAAAGGCACCAGAGGGTGAGCCACCCTGCAAATCAAAGTGCTCCTGGGTGACACAACATGCCTGGACCGGCTAATGTCCCTGTGAGTGCATGGCATGAAGGGATGTCGACTGTCGACTGACAATCGGTGCGGTGGCTATGCAGGCGGCAACCCCGACTCGAACACCCTACTCAGCGACATGACCACCGTCATCTGTCTTGATGACTACCACGCTCTTGACCGCTACGGCCGCAAGGACAAGGTACTCAGTCGGATTGGCGATTGATATCTGTAATCTGGCGCAGTTTCTGCATTGTGCGCGGCACGCACCACATCCCAGCCTGGCCTGCGACTGATCTTCATCTGGTTCACATGCTGCAACACATGCACGTTCGCCTTTCGTCTTTTCTCAAGCGAAGGGGCCCGTTGCAGATCACAGGCCGGGGCATGCCTGTTGCGACGATGTTGCCCAACACCGCCGCACTCCACCCAACATTGTCGATCAACAGTGGTGTCTCTGCGGTCGCACGGTGTGACGGTTCTGGCGCCGGAGGCGCCAGAACTTCGACCTGATGTACAACAGTTTGAACGGTCAACCACTTTCTGATCGACCTCAATGTGTGGCCTCAGGGTGTGACGGCGCTGGCGCCAGAGGCGCAGAACTTCGACCTGATGTACGAGCAGGTGAAGGCGCTGAAGGCGGGCAAGCCGGTGCAGAAGCCCATCTACAACCACGTGTCCGGCCTGCTGGACCCGCCGGAGGAGATCCGTGCCCCCAAGGTGGGTGCCGCCGGCGCCGCATGCAGAGCAGCTTGCACAAAATCACTCTGCACACACTGTGCACACTAGTACTGGAGCTTTGGAAGAGACGCCCGAGCTGCCTGTGCCAGCTGCATATCTGGCGACGCCTGGTTGGCGTCAGGAGCCATGCCGCCAGTGCGGAAAAATGCGTTGCGTAGACGGATGCTGGCTTTGATTCTCCTTGCTGCGCCGGGCGCAGATTTTGGTCATCGAGGGGCTGCACCCCTTCTTCGACGAGCGCGTGCGGGACCTGCTGGACTTCAAGATCTACCTGGACATCAGCGACGACGTCAAGTTCGCCTGGAAGCTGCAGGTGGGGCCCCCGGACACAGATGAAAAGTATTCGCAGCCTGCATCTTGCACTCAGCTGTTTCCTTCGAGGTTCCCCCTTGCAATTGAGTGTGCTGCTGTGTCAGCAGCACGGCGCTGTCTATGCGTGCTGGCACTTCAGCTGGGCAGTGGCCTGTTCATGATGTTGACCCTCACAGTCCAGATCTGATTATGCTTATTCTGCCGCCAACAGCGCGACATGGCGGAGCGCGGCCACAGTGAGGAGTCCGTCAAGGCCTCCATCGACGCCCGCAAGCCGGACTTCGACGCGTACATTGACCCGCAGAAGAAAAACGCCGACGTCATCATCCAGGTACCACTTCCACCAGCGCAAACTTCAAGCTCATGGTTCAGGCTTCCGGGCCAAGGGCGGCTTCGCCTCGGCATCACACATGGCTGGGACCTGCAAAACCTGCCGCCTCCCATGGCATGCATGCGCCGCGTCGCATGTACTCGAGTGCGGGCCGCTGACTGCCTGCCTCCGGCCGCCGCAGGTGCTGCCGACGCAGCTGATCCCGGACGAGAAGGAGGGCAAGGTGCTGCGGGTGCGCTTCATCCAGAAGGAGGGTGTCAACCTGTTCAACCCGGTGTACCTCTTCGACGAGGGCTCCACCATCTCCTGGATCCCCTGCGGCCGCAAGCTCACCTGCTCCTTCCCGGGCATCAAGTGAGCACCCCTGGTTTAGGGTTCAGGCTGCAGTGCCGTGCTGCTGTGCTGTCCTCGCCGCCTTGGTGGAAAACAGAGGTCCTGCTCAGTCCATCACCAAGAGCATGTGCCACAGCATATCGCTGCATGTCGCTTCCCCTGGTTGAGCCGCATGCCGGGTTCGGACTGCCAACAGGTTTGCGGAGGGGAATGCAGCGCCCAGCGCATCAGGCACACAGCAGGCCTGGCGGCGGCGTGCAACACGCAACTGGGGAGGCGCCGCTGATGCTCACACGAGTATGAATTTGCTCACATTCATGCTTCATGGCGCAGGTTCTACTACGGCCCGGACACCTACTACGGTGAGGAGGTGTCCGTCCTGGAGATGGACGGCTCCTTCGACAAGCTGGAGGTACTTTTCGGAGGTTTTGCCCCTGGCGATAGGCTTCAAATCTCGTTAAAACAGCGGTGCCGCTGCCCACCGCCTGTCCCTCGTGCCGATCACGAAGTGCCTTGCGACCACGCCTGTCCAGAGTGCCCGCCCAACCGTGTCGGCACGTATGTCATTGTGTTCAGAATCTCCGGCTTGTCTCCTCTAAAGCACTGCTGTCGCCCTGCAGGAGCTCATCTACGTGGAGAGCCACCTCAGCAACACATCCGCCAAGGTGCGCGACGGATCAAACTGCCTCAAATTGCCTCAAACTGCCTCTTGTCTGGTGCAAAAACGTCCTTGCCCTTTGCACGAGCCGATGCAATCATCACGTGTGGACCCACGAATGCTTGCCGTCTCTGCCGCTGACGTTCTCCTGTCGCTCCCATGCGCAGTTCTACGGCGAGATCACACAGCAGCTGCTAAAGAACGCCGCCTTCCCGGGCTCGAACAACGGCACCGGCCTCTTCCAGGTGAGCAGAAAAACCCCCACTGTTAGTGCAGGCGGCTTGTTTTTGGACGTCCTTTTGACTGGCTCGCTTGGAACAGCAGAGTTGCCACACCACATGTTGCATTCGTTTGTGCCAGGGCTCTGCAGCCCTCATGTTGCTGACCGTGCCGTCTTGCCTTGACCGCAGACACTGTGCGGCCTGAAGATCCGCGATATCTATGAGGGCATCACGCAGAAGGAGCTGGCCCCTGCCGTCGGCAAGTGAGCGCAGCTCTGGGGATTGCGGGATCTCTAGGACCATTGTTACGTATCCTCCTGAGAGTGTTGGCGTTCTTGAAGTGACTTGACCGGTGCTGCAATAAAACATCACGGTTGAGATCAATTATTGGTTTCCAATATCCTTCATGGGTTGTCAAGGAATGTGCCTGCTCAACCTGATGACTGGCAGTCCGTTGCCGAGCCGTTTGCGGCATATGTCAAATGCCACACTGTAAACAAAGTCCTTGTTGGACGTTTTCGGTCGTCATTGCAAGCCAAGCCAGCCACAATCAGCTACAGTTACTGCGCAGTACTGGATCTGAATTTGGACATCGACTGTGCAGCTTCTTAAGAGCGGCGTGCGATGCAATGCTGAGCGTCAGAACTGCAATGACTATTCCGTCCGCATCTTCCAGCGGCAGCTCTGCGCTCTCCAGATCCTGCGCTGCAGTCGTCATGGCACCCAGATCCACCCCTGCCTGTGCCGCGATGCAGCCTGTGCTGGCATCGACCAGGCTGAACGGCACAATGCCGCCGCCGCCGCAGCAGGCCTGCGCGAAGCGCTGCACCTCCTCTGCACCACTGCCCTCTGCGCCTGCGCCGTGCGTATCCGCCAGACAGAACGCCTGCGGCAGTAGTCAATCAAACAGATTGAGTATTACGCCATCATACAAAACATTTGCAGCTTTCTGCGCAGCTCAGCCATGTCCAAAAGTGCTCACCATTGCATGGTTGCAGGGCAGGTGTGGTGGCTGCCCGTTCAGCGTGAGCTGAGCCGTCCGCTGGACCTCCGGCGGGCAGCACCTGGCCGGCAGCAGTTGGTACGCCACAGCGACAGTGCCGACGCCGTCACTTTGGAGCAGATCTGGCCGCTGAATATGCAGAGATTCCAGCGCCATGATGATGTGGCCACCCCTGTCCGGCCACTCCTGTAGCAATTGCCTTACGTCAGCAAGAGGGTTGGTCGTCATAATGAAGGACATTCTGCAAACCTACAGGATGCAACGATGAAATGCAGCAGGACAACGGCGAGCAGCTCATGGCGTCATTCCAGTGGAGTGACTTCATTTTCGACTGCCAATTGCTTGCCTGTGGGCGCAGAGCCGAGATGTCTGTCCAGAGGGGCGGCGCGGCAGCCATTGATGACGTCGCTGCATCTGCAGGCGGCGGCAGAACCGCATCCTTCTGCCTGGCGTTCCTGCCTCTCAACACTGTCGAGATGCAGTTGCCAGACGACTGCTGCTGCTGCTGCTGCTGCTGCTGCTGCTGCTGCTGCTGCTGCTGCTGCTGCTGCTGCTGCTGCTCCTCCGCCAGCTGAGGACTGTCTGTTGACAGCGGCCGACGTGACTGCACGCATGCCGTGGCTGGCACGCAGTGCATTGCGTGTCGACCGCTGGCATCGCTGGGCGGCAGATGCACCTCACATTTAACGTTGATTTCTGGCTGGAAGGGCGGCTGCATCACAAAGACGGGCTGCGTCAGCGCCGGCAGCAGCGCCTGCGGCAGCGCCGGCGGCGGCATGAGCGTCTTCGGTGTGGCGAGCGCCGGCAGATGGTCTGGAATCGGACTCGTCTGCACAAACGCCGCCGCCGAAGAGGCAGCGCGTCCATGTGGACTGCCACCACGTCCCGGCCAATCAGCCGGCAGCCGCTCGGGACGCTGCTGTGCAGGGCTCGACACTGCGTCCATCTCGACCGACGACGCCGTGCAGCTGTGCGCCGAATCTGCTGGAGACACCGCTTCAACAGCCCCCGCCAGGCCGCAGCGCTGCTGCGGGGCAGGCGCGTTGGCCACTGGCCGGTCTGCAGGATTACCAGCAGAGTCCGCGCTGCCGCCATGCTTGGCGGTGTCTGCTGCAGAATCAGCGTCCGCGGACCGTTCGCTGATGCTCGCGCCCGCCGCCTCGGCTGGCTGAGGGAGCGCATCAGGCCAGATGCGCCGTAGCAGCTTCATGCCTGCAGCTCAGCCACATACAGCCGACTCAATTGCATCTTCTTGCAGCAGGTGACAGCAGTGAGGCCACCATTCTGCAAGCCTCACCCAGCCTTTCGGCGGCTCAGAAAACTGTTCATGCTGATGAGTAACCTGTTCCTGCCTGCACGTCAGAGCCCGAGGGTTGAGCAGCTGCTGTTTCCTCCCAGCGTCGATGGCACACGCCCCTGATCCCTGATCTGATCAGGTGTTGGGGTTTTTCAATGCCCACCTGGCTGAGGCTCCGATGCATCACCATGTTCTCGCTCGCTGCCCGCCGGCAGCCGCAGTAGCACTGGCGGAGCCTCTGGCGGGCGGGCCGCCAGCAGCGAGTGGCCGTAGGCAGCCGCAGCCGCTCGCTGCAGCGCTGCGTTTCGCATGTAATCATTCGGGCTGTCCTGAAATAGCCGCCTGCCGGGCTGCGGGCGGCTCGGCGTCAGCAACCGCAGCTGCCTGTCCGCGTCGGCATGTTCAGCAGAAGATTGTACCCTCGGCATCATCGTCGATGCTGGCCACGACGTCCCATAGCAGAGGCGTCGCATATGCGGCCGCGGCGTGGATTGTACTTGCGAACCGCCAGCAGGATGCGGCAGGCTGCCGCTCGCATCCGTGGCAGGTGGGCTTGATGCATGGCTGTCGAGGGCGCTGCCTTCCGTGGCGCTCAGGATGTCGCTCAGCGCCGGCATCAGGCCGCGGCTGATTAACGGCAGCGGCAGCAGCAGCGCATCCAGAGCGGCCTGCCAAGGCAAGAGATCAAGTTCGCTACAGACGAAATGGGGTGCATAGTGAGGATGTCAATATGGGTTTCACAAATGATGGTGCAAGTATGGACTCATGCCTTGGTCATGCAGAACGTAACTTCTCCTGCTGAGGAAATCCAGTGGTAGTCAGAACATCCGCTCTACTAAATTCGTGGAAGAGCACACCTCGTCAGCCGTGAAGATGCTGCTGACTGCTGCGCTCGTGGCCCTTGACGCTGCCGGCATCAGCGGCGGCGACCACTGCAAATGCGCTGCGGTCAGATGCTCCTCAGCATTCCCTCGCATCGTGACTGCGCGGACCATTGATGGTGTGGCTGCCAGGCCCTCATCCCGGTAAAGCTCGGCAGACCGCGGCCGCCCGTTGTATGACGACACAGTCTCGGCCCCCCTGCACATCATTGTAACTGTTTATATGTGCTCCGTTGCTGGCTGCGGCACTGCCTCAGAGCCGCAGCCTTGTGGCGGCTGCGTGCCTTATCAATCTGGAAGGTGCGAACAGAACACATTGGACCGACCGGCGGCCGTGTTTCACTGGCTGCGGTGCCAGAGTCAGGCTAGCAACTCGATCGGGCACTCACCCGAGACTTGGCGTTAAGGGCGCAGTCTGAGGCCGCCACAGGCATCGAGCCGCGCCATCAGCTTGCTGCTCTCTGTTCGGCTGGCGGAGCCCTGGCTTCAGCAAATGCACAGGTGTGTGAACACTGCTGTCGGCCCCCCAACTCATACTGGCGTTGCCAGCGTATGTTGTGTTGCCGCCGCTGCTGCTGCGACTGCTGGTGCTGCTGCAGTCAGTCACCATGTCCACTGTGGCATGACGGCTGCGGTGCTGGGCTGCCGGCTGCTGCTGCAGCGTTTGCAGCCGTTGCTGGGAGCCGCCACTCTGCGCCGTGACACCAGCCGCCGCCGAACGGGCGCTCTCCTCATCTAGCCTGGCCCTCTCTCCTGAAACACAAACGTCCTGCCATCGTAGACCATGCAGAGTCACACAGTCTGAGCCAAGAACTATTCTGATACGTGAAATGAAATGAAATGAGGTGACAGGGAAGGAAAGGGGCGGGAACAGCACGCACGTCGCAACTGCGCCGCACAGTCCCGCAGCCGCTGCGCCTGGGCCCGCAGCTTCGCGCTGCTGCCGTCCACTGCCACCCCCGCCAGCCGCTGCTCGTGCACTTGCCTGTTGCGCCGCTCCAGATCCTGCGGAAAAATAAGACTTAATAGTCATGGCGCAGGCGCAGATAGCAAACCATTTATAATGAAACATCAATGTTGAGAAGCGGTCCTGCGCTTGTGAGCCGCTGGCGCTCAATGACATGCATCCAGGCAGAGCGGATGCGATTGTGTTCGAATGTGCGGCATGACCCTTGCGGAAGAAGACGCGCCTGCAGCAATTCTGCTGTCTGGCGGCGCAGAATTTCCAGGCCTGCTTGTGCGCCCTCAGGCGGCGGAGCTGCCGCAGGTGCAGCGGTGCCAGCATACCGCTGCTGCTGCGGCGGTGGCGGCCGCGGCTTCAGCGGCTGCCATGAGTGATGGATGTCCTGCTGCGCCAGGTGCGGCTGCAGCTGCGGCTGCTGCTGTTGCTGCGGCCACAAGTTCGGCTCCTCCACTCTGGCTTGCTGCTGGGCTGGGTGTGGCCTCAGAGCCTCCTGCCGCTGCACCGTTCCGTCCTGCCAGCTGCTGCTCGGCTGCTGCTGGGGAGCGAGCGGCGGCGCCTGCTCGAACCGATGCTGCAGCAGCTGCTGTTGGGGCTGCTGCTGCTGCTGCGCCCACATATACTGCTGCTGTGTCTGATACGCTGCTTGCGACGACTCCTGCCGCATCCTGCCGTCATCTGCTGGTGTGGCAAAGCTGGGCCCTGTACCGCTGCCCAAGTTGGCGCCGCCATTACTCAGGATCGAAGGCCCCCTGCTGGCTGCGCGGCGGCGCTGGAAAGCGGCCAGGCGTGTCTGCAGGCCCGGGCTCACGGGCGTTGCCTGCTGACCTGCGAGCCACGGGGTGACAGAACTTATAGCCAGATTCAGATGGGGTACTCGACCTGCGCCAGACCCTTTGCATGAACAATGTAGGTCGCTCACAAAAAGCCCCTGCTTCCCAACTCACTCTGTTGCGCCTGCTGCTCCTTTTGGATCAAGGATTCGCCGCGCAGCCAGGCGTTCTCCTGCTGCAGCGCCTGCATCTCCCGCTGCAGGGTGGCCAGCTGGCGCGCCACCTCCCCCGACACGCCGCACGCTGCCTGGCCGCCCACTATGCTGTCGCGCTGCAGACAGCGCCAGAAAACGACTTGCTAAATCGGATGATCAGGAGTGCTTTACGTGATGTACTACAGCATCGCATAGATCAGATTCACGTCAGTCTGCTGATGCAGGATGACGCTCCTGCTGCGCCGCGCAGCGCGAACAGCGCACCCTAGGAAGCACAGCTTTATGGACGAGCTCACACCTTGGCGCCCAGTATGGATGTGACGCTGGGGGATGCGCCGAGAGTTGCTCTGGGGCCTGCGCGCCCGAGCCGCTGAACCAGGTACCGATTCCCTCGCAGCACCTCATTCACCCTGAACGTTCGCCAGCGCCACGGTCATTTCGGGGCCTGTCAGTATGGCAGTGCGGTTCAATCGTGTACGACATCTCACGACGCTGCGCTGTGGTGGCATCCAGAATCAGGTGGAGTGTCGTGTGCAACGCACCTGGCCTTGTGCTGCTTTGCAGTCTCCTGCAGCCCACGGGCCTTCCTGTGTTCCCTGCGCCAGGCGGGTTGCAGCTGTGTCAGGCCCCGCTGACGCTCTGATGCTGGCAACATCCTTTGCTATGAAAGCCATGCGTCAGATTACCCAGTGTTCTGGTGCAGCTGACTGCAAACATGGGAGGAAGGCGCAGCAGCTCACAGCTCCAGGCGCCGCTGCAGCTGGCCGCGCTGGCCGCTCAGGCGCGAGACGGCGCGCTCCGCATCCAGCAGCCGCGCCGCCAGAGCGCCGCCGCTACCGGGGGTGCCGCAGCCGCCGGCGCCGCTGCCGCCGGCCAGTAGCGCCCGCTTTGCGGCGTCCTCCGTGCGTGCCAGCTGACCCGCCAGCCTGCGGATCCCATTAGCGACAGCCCATATCAGTTCGTGTCCGGTCGAGGTCAGATGCCAAGACGATCATCCTTGGTACTGTTCTGCAAGAGACGCCGTCCTTTCATGATGTATTCTGTGCAGAGCTGAGCATGCTGCCTCTGCAGACTGCAAATGACGAAGGAGACAAGTGCACAAGGCATGATGATGGCCGTCGCACTGTTTGAGCTGGCGCTGCATTGCCGCCTCCTCCTGCCGGGCGCGCAAGTAGTCCTGCTGCATGCGCAGAAAATTCTCTTCGTCCACCTGTGCATGGATCAATGAATCCTCAGCACCGGTATTTCGTTGATGCTGCATGATGTGTGCTCGTCAATCAAGAGCAATTGTATGGCCGATAGAGCTTGCTGCCCAGAGCAACACCTGTGTGCCTCCGCGCCACGCCACTTTGACGGGAGAGGTCGACAGCGGCAGCGTCGAGCCTGCTTGGCCCGACTCGAAGGTGCGGAAAGACATGACGCTGCGGCCGTCGTTGTCAAGGCCGCCCCGCATCCAAGACAGCGCCGTCGACGCAGGACCCATGCTGTTTGTGCTCCAAGCCAGGTGAAACAGAGTCGGGCTGGTGGAAAACTACGTGGGCCAGTGCAACTAACGCCCAATGGAACTGGTGCTCGTCATGTTTAGCTTGTACTTGAAGGGAAGCTCTCGCTGCAACAAGAGCTTCAACAAAGAATGCGTGTGTTGACAGATAAGACTGATGGTCTGCAAAATGAAACACCACACCAGACTTTTGCATGTGTTCAAGGCAACTAGCAGGCTCCTAATAGCAGTCTCATCTGACTTCATCACCGCCAGTCACTGAATGCTGTCTACTGCAGAGCCGGACCCAGACGAGCTCGAGCAGAGGTGTGTGGCGTTGCGAGTAATTCCATGTGTCTGCGCGCCCTAGGGCAGGGGTTCATGACAGTACAGCGAATCGACCGCCCGCGAGATCGAGGGAAGTTCTGTTGCTTCAAGTCCCCCTGTTTTTCTTGGACAGGTCATTCTGCCAAAGTCGACAGGCGTTGTCGAGACACCCACTTTCAAACTTCCCATCAGGACCTTGGAGATTCTGACTGCTGCAACCATTTGCTTGCCTATTCAAGATGTGAACATTGCAGGCCTTCAGCTACTGCACAAATATGGGGCGGCTCCAATAGAGAAGGTGGGTGCACAGGTCTATTGCGTCACTGCTGTGGACAGATTGCGACACAAGCGTGGAGATGGCCATAGTCACAAGGCGCTCCAAGTGCAAGATGCGCCATCTTCACGTGTGGTGAACCACGGTCGTCTGGGAGGACGCCGAAGGCATCAGCATTGACATAAAGACGCCGGCCGCCATTGCTGGAGTCTTCTGCTTCCTGGCTGAAGTGAGATGTAGGCCTCAGGGTAGCAAATCGAAGCTATGTGTATATGCTACCTGGTTGACACAGCTATGATGTACATGACATGCCACCGCACACGCAGCGCACTGCTGGCAGCCAACATGGCGCTGTGTGCTGAGGTTAGCCAGGAGTTGGAGCTGGAACTTGATCAATGTGATTTACGGGTAATGCGGAAGCAAATGCTGGAGCCAGCTGCTGGTAGGCGCTTCACCGTCAAGGTCGCTGCCAAATGCACCAGATGCGGGCGCCCATCAGTCGCGCCCCAACACACGTGCCTGACACACAGACGAGCAGAAGTACGATTCCTTGGCCACATTGCATGTATGATTGATACTGTCAATCTCATCAATGCCTCAGGTGCCAGTGCGCAACACATGAGGAGATCCGCAGCTCACTGACCTGGGCGGCCTTCCCTGGTTGCACCTATAGGTGCAACCCGGTAGCTACCGGAGGAAGACCAGCAGAGATTGCTATCGTCTGGCATCAGCAAGGATCCAAAGTGAGAGAGCTTCAAGGGGTTTCGTCACATCCAACGTCTCTGCTCCGCGGACCACGGCAGGTCCTTCTTTACGCCTCGTGCGGCGTGTCACCTGCAATTGGCACTGACGCCTTGCTTCCACGGGTCCAAGTCCCTCGTCGGTGTCATGACGGACACTGGCGTCTTCATTCACACCTTCGATGCACTTAGCTATCTCCGAGCAAGACCGGGCTATCTGCGAGCAACGCTGCCCAAGCTAGCTCTGCCCAAGCTCGCGAAACGTCTTCTCCAGGTTGTTGACTTCATAGGCCACGTACATCACTGACGCTGTGAGTATGCACGTAACCAGAACGTCGAGTGGGCCTCCCGAGCTCATCCTGGCTGATGCAGGATGAGAATACAACGTAATTACGTTGTATTCTCTTATAAGTCAGACAAGTGTCTCTGGGTTGTCAAGTCTTCACGACGGAGTCCCGGCAGAAGGGTTTAGCGGTGGCCCAGTTTGGTAGTGAGCAGCTGGCGATCGTCAGTCGAGCAGACGAGCATTCGAGTACTTATGCAAATCAATGCAGATTGCAGCTTGACGCACAGCGTAGGAGTTACACAGCGCTGCAGTGTGCGCTTGAAATCTTGCGCCTCGTCGACTCTGACCCGCACCTGGTTGTGCTTTCTGTGAAACGGATGGTACTTCCGCGTGGCCAGCAGTTCCTTGAATAGCTGCTATTGATTCTGCCACGGTCATTCGACCATTGAAACCGCGAGTCCGTCTCGCACATATGTGACAATCCGTACAAGTGTCTCCGAGACACGATAATCTGCAGCCTTGGCTCAGGACTTATTGCGTCTGCGTGCGATATCGATGAGAGCGCAAGCATTGGCCACGGCTTTCGGCCCGACGCGTTGCTCGACCCACCATTTGCTGACAGCTGTCTGAACTGACAGGTGGTGCAGCGCTCGATAGAGGCAGCAGAGGAGGCCTTGCTGGATTCATAGCTGATCAGAAGAGGGGGCTGCTACCGCGCTCAGCCGCCGTGGGTGCACAGATGCCACAGCGGTGCCGGCGTCCCATGCGCAGCAGCATGGCGCAGCAGCGTACGCTGCAACCTTGACACGGGACACAATTCGGCAGACAGCAGCCGACGCACCGCAGCAGCGCCGTGCTGCCATCCCCGCCGGCATCCGGCGCCGACATGGCTGATACTCCCGCCGCCATGCCCGCCGCAGCGCCAGCGGACGCACAGTTGGCAGCGGCAGCGCCGCCCAGCGCACCTCTGCCCAACGGCATCGGCAGCGCAGCGGCCGGCGGCGCAAACGGCGCAACTAATGGCGTCACCCAGAGCAGCAGCACGGCCAGCGGCGCCGGGGGCGGGCTGCTGGCAGCCATGCGGTCAGCGAGCGGCCTCGGGCGCAGTGCATCCGACGGCGCGGCCGCAAACGGCGGCGCCACTCCCGGCAGCGGCCGCGCCGCGCTGACAGACAAGTACATGCTGGGGGAGGAGCTGGGCCGCGGCGCCTTTGGGCAAGTGTTCAAGGGGCTGGACACGCGCAGCGGCGAGGCCGTGGCCATCAAGCAGCTGTGAGTCTGCGGCGTCACCTCCTGGAGACTGATGTCTGGCACTGCGGAACAAACTTTTTCAAACGATGCTGCATAGGAACTGGTGCTTGGGGCGGTGAACACATGCACCCAATGGCATTCGCTGGGTGGCCAAGCCTGCATTCGGCATCACTCTGCAGCAAACAGGAGGGACACCTTCAAACCTTGACATCAAGCCATGTCGGCTGCGGCACAGGGCGCTCGGCGGCATCCCTGGCGAGGCGCTGTCGGGCATCATGGGCGAGATCGAGCTGCTGCGGGGGCTGAACCACCCTAACATCGTCAAGTACATCGGCAGCTTCAAGACGCGCAGCCACCTGTACATCATTATGGAGGTGGGCTCTTAGCGGACAACCTCCGTCCTGGGGAACCGAATTAATATGTGTGAATGGCTCTCCTCGTGTTGTTGCAGTGCCCTATAAGGAACAGATGATGCTGAATGCACAAACACCTTTTGTGCTGCGCAGTTCATGGAGAACGGCGCGCTGTCAAACATCATCAAGCCCTCGCGCTTCGGCACCTTTCCGGAGCCGCTGGTGGCGATGTACATCTCGCAGGTAGAGTTTTGCACCAGCTTGTGAAAGAATGTGCATATTGAACCTGCTGCCAGGCGGTCATGCCAATGAGCAGACGAGTCGTATGGTGCACACTGTGGAACATGATCTTAAAGTTTTTTTCAATTTTAAGCTCTCGTATAACGGCTCTGTTGACGGCATAGGTGCTGGCGGGACTGGCGTATCTGCACGACCAGGGCGTGGTGCACCGCGACATCAAGGGCGCCAACATCCTCACCACCAAGGAGGTGCGCTGACAAGCAGGGCTGCTGGAGCGCGTGAAATGGTGATGTAGGTGACACACGCCAAGTCAGGAGTGAGGCAGCTTTTGACGGAGTTGGTACCTCGAATATTCAATGGGATGGAAACACGATTTTGATGTGCTTATCTATTAGAGACCCTTACTTTATATACTTGCTCACTCATGTGCAGGGCCTGGTGAAGCTGGCGGACTTTGGTGTCGCCAGCCGGCTGGGCGAGATCGCGGACGAGGAGGACCCAGCAGCCATCGCCGTCGTTGGCACCCCCTATTGGATGGCGCCAGAGGTAGGCGGCAATCACAGCGTGAATTGCAATGCCGGTGGCTGTCGAAAGGCAAACCCAGTCCTGCTGGTTCGACCTGAAGCGAGGACGATGCTGCCGCGCCGAGACGTAGGGGATCAGTGTCATGCTGGGAATACGCTCAATGCGCTATGGGGATGCGCTCTCAGTAGAATGCCACACAAACGTCAGGTGATCGAGATGACGAGCGTGGGCGCGGCGGCGGACATCTGGTCGGTGGGCTGCCTCGCGCTGGAGCTGCTGACGGGGGCGCCGCCCTACTTCGAGCTGCAGCCCATGAGCGCGCTGTTCCGCATCGTCGCCGACGCGCGCCCGCCGCTGCCAGAAATGCTGTCCGCCGAGCTGCGCGAATTCCTGCTGCAGTGCTTCCACAAGGTGGGGTCTAGTTCGGACAGAGTGTCCAGTCAATTTTGAGACTCCTGATTGAGCCACAAGAAGTACCTCTAGTGCTTTCACAGGGATGTCTTACACCGGGCATTGCATTTCTTTGAACATGGAGTGGCATAATGGCCACGCAGGTCTGTGCCTGCCTGGAACTGCTGTTGGTCCTGCGGCGCAGGACCCTGCAAGGCGGCCGGACGCGCGCTCGCTGCAGCAGCACACGTGGCTGGCGGCAAGCCGCACGACGCTGCGCGCCAGCTGGTCGGACACGCTCAAGGGCCGGCGGCCGACCGCCGCCATGGAGCCTGTGTCGGCGGTCGTCGACGCGACGCTTCGAGCCGACGCCGAGGGCACAGCCGCCGGCGCGCCGCCGCCGCCTGGCCCCGTCCTCAGGTAAGTCTGCAGCGGGACGGGTGAAAGCCTGCAATAGCAACGATGAAAGGTGGCTCTCTGATGACTGGCAGGACTGAGCACCAGGCAGAGCTGTGAGCTGACACTTCCGATACATGCATCTCAGGACGAACAGCAATGGCAGGAATCTTGGGGGCGACCGCTCATCAGAAGATGGCAGGCAGCAGGTGCGCCGGTGTCCTCTGTTGTGTATCCCAGCTGCCAAAAACATTGGATGCCTGAGGCAGTGTTGGTGCATTGGAGCAAGCGTGAGACGAGCTGCTCTGCTAAATGCAGAAGGCAGCCGCGCGCGACCCGCTTTCCTGGCCCGCGCGGCGTCCGCAGCTGGGCTCCACGCAGATAGAGTCGCAGCCGGCCCAGCTGGTGGTGCACAACGGCAGGCCGGTGGAGGCGATGCTGGGGCAGCTGGCGGCGCCGTCGCAGTCTTCAGCGCCTGCAGACTGGGAGGGCGGCAACATGGCGGCCTGGCTGGAGCGCCGGGAGGCGGCCGCCGCCGAGTCGGCGATGCCGATGCCAATGCCCGCGTCGCCGCAGGGCGGTTCAGCGGCGTCTTCGCCTGGCCAGCAGAAAGCCAGCGAGGTAGGATGCCGGCGCTGCTGCTGTTTCGTGTAGCAGGAAGTCTTCTGCCAAGGCGATGTACTGAAAATACGACCTGGGCTTCTGGTCCAACACGGACAAGCCCATCATGAAGAACACTCTCATCCGCAGCGCTTTGCGAATGCTCTGTCGATCTGACAAAGGAACGATAGTATACACACGCAGCCACCGCCCATCCCCCACTCAGCTGTCGGCCCCACGCACCAAAAATCCGCTGCAGGTGCGGCGGCTGGTGGCGGCGCTGCGGCCCGTGGGACGCGCGGCGCAGCGCGACGCGCAGCCCGCGGTGTCGTGCGTCGCGCTGACAGAGGCGGTCGCCAGCGGCCCGGAGGGACGAGCGGCGTTCCTGAATGCCGACGGTGCCGCGGCTCTGCTCGAGCTGCTGGACAGCAGGAACGCAGAGGTGCGCAATCGTGCTGGAATTGCGGCATTGTATTTCACCGCATTCTGGTGATCCATGGGCATTGGGATATGTCCTTTCTTGTGCAAGCCAGTTCACGCTGGAGCCGGCAGAAACGGTGCTGCAGCTATCTGGCCACGTGAATGCGAAGATGCGATTAACATGCAGAGCAGCCTGGTTTGAGGAACGCATTTGATTCGACCAAACCATGTCAATACCATCAGACCGTGTCACGACTGTGCAGGTGGTGCTATCAGCGCTGCGGCTGGGGAATGTGGCGGCAGGGGACGAGTCGTCGCTGCACATGCTTGCGCTGCAGGGCTTGGTCCCGGCTGTGGGGCGCTGCACAGACAGGTGTGCCTTCCTGCAATTCCGCATCTGGCTACTGCGCCAGCTGAAGTAAATGTCACGCATGGCTGCATATACAGTCACCACGGCAAGCGCTCCAGGGTTCAGGATATGCCGCTGCTGATGTCGAGGTGACCTCAGGAAGAGCTGCACTGGCCACACCAGCCGTTGAACCAGGAAAGCTCTGTTTGCAGGAGCATGGACCATGCCGTGCGGTGTGAGGCGGCAGCCTTCCTGGGAGCACTGGCTGCGGGGCCGGCAGCCGGCGTGCAGCTGCTCGTTGCTTGCCAGGCGCGTGCCTGCTCTGGTTGCAGTGCCCGTGTTCCAGAGCATCAATGGCGGAGTTCTGTGCGGCAGAGCTTCGCATGACTGCACCACGTGCAACCTGCGTCCACATCTACAACCTTGCAGTCGACAGCCTGACTGTGCTGGCGTGGTAAGGTATATGGCGGACAAGCACACCGATGAAACACAAGTCGATCCGATGCCATGCGGCTCGGAAGGGCCTGCCACGTTGCTGCGTCAGCTTCTGTGTGTATTTATCGGACAGGGCCTGGCGGCGCTGAGCAGTCTGGTGGATGACGGAGCGCCGGACGGCGGCACGCTGGCGGGTGCTGCCTGCGCCTCGCTGTGGGCGGCGCTGCAGGCGGGCGGCCCCGCGGCGCTGGTACCGCGCTGCCGCGCGTGCGCTGCCGCCAGGCTGCCGCTGCGGCTGGTGCTGCTGCTGACGCGGCTGGCTCGGCAGCCGGTGCCCAACGGCGCCACTCCGCGCAGCCTGGTGGGTGTTTAGCTTGCAGATGATGCCAGGCATATTTCCCAGGATGTCTAATGCAATGGCCTGTCACTAGTCAAGGGCGGCAGGCAGCCCAGAGAGGGCTGCCTGAGGCGCCTTTTGGCTGCGGCAGCAACGGGCTGTGCTCCTATGTCAGGGCTAGATCTGCGGCGGCCGCCGCTGCCTGCCATCGCACAGCTTCCACGAATATCGCTGCCACTAGCTTCGGGCCGACATCATCGCACCACAGCCCCGATTGTCTGCTGCGTGCAGACGGATGGTCCCAGCTTCGGGGCACGCCACTCGCCGGCGCGCTCGCTGACGGACATCCTGCTGCCAGGTGACGGCGCCACCTCCAGCAGCGACCCACCACTCAGCGGCGCCAGGAGAGGTGCGGGTTGTGGCTGGACAGAGGCGTGCCTGTCTTCAGATCTGCAGTGCTGCTTGCACTGTCTCCCTGGACTTCTAAAGTTGCGGGAATCAGAGCGCTTGAGATCTTTTGGACTTGGTATTAGCTAAGCTGGAGTACAGGCTGAGTGGAACCTTCACACGTATGCTGCGCTCTTTGATGCACACTGCTGCCGCTGATAATGTGTTGATTATCTCTCTACAGGCAGCTGGGGCGGGCTGCGGGGCAGCTACGGGCCGGGCACGCAATGCTGCTGCTGCTCAGAATGTAACATTTGGTTTTCCCCCTCCTCTTCTCCCAACAGGTAGCAGGGGCGGGCTGCAGGGCAGCTACGTGTGGGGCACTCCTAGGCACAAGTGCACAGCCCTCTGCAATCCTGCCGCTGACGATGTAACCCCTCTCTTTCCTGACAATGTAATCATCCCCGACAGGCAGCCGGGGCGGGCTGCGCGGCAGCTACGGCCCGGGCACGCCCAGCAGCCGCAGCTCCGGCAACAACAGCCCGGTGTCGGCGGCGCGTGGCAGCGGCGGCGCCGCTGCGAGCGCCTTCGTGCCCGCGCAGCCGGACGCCGACAAGATCACGGCGCTCGCTGCGGACCTGTTGCTGGTCATGGCTCACGCGGACACCGCGACAAAGGTGACAACCTCTTTCAGTCATGATCCCTGCTGGTTTTCGAAAGGCAGGCTGCTACCATCCGCGCGCTGCGGACCTGCTGCTGGTCATCATGGCTCATGCGGACACCGTGGGCAAATGCAGTCAGGATGAGCCTGCAAACCCTGTTGTTCTCCAGGATCCTGCTGTGCTTCAGTCGGCAGGGTCCTGGAATGTACTTGTGCATTGCAACTTGTGTGGCAGGCTGGCAGTGGAGCAGTAGCTTTGAGGCATGCTCTGTCTCTGCAGCGAGTGCTATGTAGCTGCAGAGTCTGAGGCTTCCGGTCCAGCATGGCCTGCTGATGTATGCCTGTTCGATGTGTGCGCGGCTTTGCGGGATTTGTGCCTTGGACAGCAGCCAGAGCAAGTCGGTGGTGGTCGCCCAGCATGCGCCACAACTTGCCCTCTGACTGCTGTCGACGTGCGCCGGCTTCGCCAGATCGTTCCGTAACATGTGCTGCACTCGGCCCTCCAGTGCTGCAGGACATCTGGCGAGCGCCGGACTGGAGCAGCAGGAAGTGCCGACCAGGCACTCACGCTGCTTCTACTTGAAGCAGTTTCTCAAGTCGCTCTGAACTCATGGGCCTGCTTTTTCGTGCACATAGGCGGCGCTGGTGCGGCGGGAGACGCTGCTGCAGCTGATAGAGGTGGCGCATGTGCTGCCGCCAGCGCCGGCGCTGCAGCTGCTGCGAGCGCTGCGCTCCCTCACCGCAGACCCCGCCCTGCTGCTGCCCCTCTACGTGCGCACCCGGCCTGGATCAGCGATGCAGCTTCCCTGCTGTGGATCACATCACCCCAGCACGGCGCCTGGGCCTGCACCTGTTGCTGGAGGCAGCTTTGTCCATGTCACGGCTGCGATACGCATGGTACCGCTTCAGCATGGAAGCAGCTGCATGCTGGTCAGACACCGAAATGCACACGAAAGAACCTCGCATCTGCCTGCAATGTCACTTGCGTGCAGAAGTGTGGCACAGTACAGCTGCTGGAGCCTTTCCTGGAGCCACACGATTCGTTGTGCGTTACACAACACCCTTATCGCACGATACGACGTCCATACGTATCATCGCACAGGACTGCGGCACGATCCAGCTGCTTGAGCCGTTCTTGGAGGCGGGGCGTCCGGCGGAGGGCGTCGCGCAGGCGCTGGCGGCGCTGGACAACCTGTGCAAGATCAGCCGCACGCGGCAGGAGGCCGCCGCCGTGTCGGGCGTGGTGCCCCACCTCGTGCGACTCGCCGCGCCGCCGGTGGGTTTCAAACATCTCAAGTTTCAAGCGCTGTGAGTCTGTGACGCACAGATTGACGGAGGTACAGATGCTTACAACCTGTGCAAGGTCAGCCGCACGCGCCAGGAGACCGCCGCCGTGTTGGGCATGGTGCCCCACCTCGTGCGCCCCGCCGAGCCGGTGGTGAGCACTGTCTTTCTGCGCTATGACACACACTGGCGGGCTGTGCATGTGCGCCGAGGCGTCAGGCAGGCTCTCCCGCAAGGCCAGCTGGCAAACCCTCCTGCTGCGGCCGCCGGCCCCCGCTGCTGCCTGCTGCGCCGGCGTGACGCTCTTGCCAGACCGCTGGCGGCTAGAACGCAGCCAGGACCGGTGCTCGACTGCGCCCCATCCATTCCTGTACAGCACCGGATGTTCGTGAATTCATATGAAAGAAACCTCAGTTCTGTAATTTCATATTGCATCCTCTGCCACAAGACGGGCTGCCGGGAGACGGCAGCACCGAGGCGAAGTTGCCGGGGTGGGCGGATGATTGTCGTTGACTTGAAAGTCACATCCATTGAATTTCATGCCGCACTCCTGCTCAACAGGACGGGCTGCCGGAGGGCGGCAGCATTGAGGCGAAGCTGCGGGGGCGGGCGGTGCCGATGCTGTGCGCGATGGCGCACTCCACCACCCGCGGCCGTGCGGCGCTCGGCGCCTCGGATGGCGCCGGCGTGCTGCTGGGCCTGCTGCGCGACCCGCCCTATCAGGCAATCTCCTTGCAGCTTTATGGCTCACTAGCTGTCACCGAGCAGAGCTCTGTTCTTTCCATATGCGAGCAATGCCCGGTCACCCGAGGGCAGCCACATGGCTTGTGGGCTGTCCCCGAGTTGCACCCTGTATGCTTTTCTTGGCGGTCGGATGCTGGGATGCCTTGGGCTGGAGGTAACTGATACCCTGCAGGCGCTGACGCTGCGCTGGTGGCGTGGCTCAAAGAGGACGCCGGACGCCCTCATGCAACAGTACGGTCTTAGCCGAAACAAAAGTTTTTGAAGCTTTCTGCCTGTTGCAGGCGCTGGCGCTGGACGCGCTGGCGGCGTGGCTAGAGGAGGATGCCGGGCGGCTGCAGCCGCGCCTGGCGCAGCGCGACACCCTCGCCCGCCTCACCGCCCTGCTGGCCGCGCACACGCCCGCGGGTGCGCAATATCGTTTGTGATCAGTGTTGTCTACTCTCTGAAACAGCACCCTCGCCTGCCTCACAGCACTGCTGGCAGCGAACACGCCCGCACGTGGGACGGCTTGCGCGTTTTCACCGCTGCTTTCCTTCACAAGCACCCTGATAAACCCTTGTCCAGGGCGCTGCTCCTGGAGAGCTGATTGGAACCTCGTCCCTGGCTCTGCGGCTGACTGCTCGTCCTGCCACCTCCCTGGCCGACAGTGCACATCTGCGGTGTACACCTCCCGCGAATTGAGAGACAGCCCCGCATTGACTGCAGCACCGAATGTCACGCAGGGGCTGGCGGCGGCGCCGCAGCTGCTGGCGCACTTTGCAGAATGTCGAAAGGGTGCATGCTCCATTCGAGTTGACAAATTTCAATCGCACCGCAGCGCCTGGCGACACGGTCGAGCTGGTGGCGGGGCTGGAGCCGCTGGCGCGCATTGTGGCGCTCCTGCCGGATATGCCTCTCCTAAAACGCGATCCCAAATTCAATCTTGCAGCACCCGACGACACAGATGGCTGATGGCGGTGCTGGGGCCGCTTGCATGTATTGCCCCATTGACTGAGATGCATATGCCCCTCTCACGACAACATGCTTACAAACTTCTCCGGTTCTCTTTGTGCAGCGCCCGGCGACACGGATGGGCTGGTGGCGGTGCTGGGGCCGCTGGCGCGCATGCTGCGAGCGGGGCCCAAGGTGTCGGCGGAAGCGGGAAGGAGCGGCCTGCCGCCGCTGCTGTGCGAGCTGCTCAAGCGGCCGCCAGCGCTCGCAGCGCTGCCCCTGCTGCAGGCCCTGCGCGCCATCTACGAGCACCACCCCCGCCCCAAGGTGAGCTTCAAACACACAGCCGGCATGTCAATGATAGGTTTGTCAATGATGGGATTAGATTTAGGCTGTCGGGCCGCTGCAAGCCCTGCCCGCCATCTTTGAGCACCACCCCCGCACCTAGGTGAGGTGTCATCTGCCAGAAGGAAAGCCGTGACAGCAGCGGGACGCATTCCGCATCCCCTCGCTCTCCGAGCAGCCGCACAACAAATGCGATATAAGGCGCGGGTGCCCCAGGCGCACACCTGCATCACCTACTGGCTCTTCCTCCACGGAGGTCATTGGGAGAAGGCGTGACCCAGCTTGTGTGTGCCATGTGTGTGAGCATCCGCTAACTGCTGACTGCTTGCCACGCGCAGGAGTTCTTGGTGAAGTGGCCGATCCAGGAGTCGCTGCGGCGGCTGGTGGCGGGCGGCGGCGCCGACGCCAGCCAGGCCGTGCTCGTGCGGCGGCAGGCGCAGTCGCTGCTGGACGCCTTCCGCGTCAACACCGTTTTCTGACGAGGTCTTTCAGGAGAAACCTCTCTGAGATTGCAGCCGAAATTGACAGCCTTGAGGTCCCCCGGCCGGCTGGGCAGACACCACCCGGCTGGGCCGGCGCAATAGCATAGTGCCTTCAGCATCCAGGCTCCGTTTGCGGACGGCGATCCTAGCCAGCAGGCGTTGCTGGCGGCTTGTGGTTTGATGTTGTTGATGTGCAGCAGATTGCTCTGTTCTCACGGCGATTTCCGCGGTGCCACTCAATGTGGACATTCTAGCCGTCTGCGTCGAGGGAGACCACTCCGCATGAATGCTGCTGCAACATGTTAGAAGGGCAGTGGACTGCCAGATGTGAGGAACAGACGACGGCAGCATTCCAAAGCGGCTGCTCTTGCTTTTAGAAAGAAGATGGTAGTCTATGTCTGGCGATGGCAGTATCGGTATCTGTGATGATTGTGCATGTTGAAGCAGGCCGCCTGTGCAACGTCTTGTTGGCAGACCCTGACTGACATATTACCTCGTTCAGTACCTAGCGCACACACACGCATTCATTCATTAAAGGTAGCAAAGACAGAGACTGAACTTCTCTTGCCCGAACAAGCGAAGCCCTGCGCTCTGCAGATGCTGGTCACCCCGCTGATGTCAGTTGTCAAAGAATCGCCCCGGGCGTCACAGCAGTCGTGAGGGGCGCACTGCTGTTGCCGAGTGCGTGTGTGCAGCCCTAAGCTCTTCGGCTTCAACAATTCTGCCGGAGGTGGCGTGCACAGGTGCACCTGGCTCCAGATCTACGCAAATCAAATTTCGCCGAGAGCGGCGCCCTTTGAAAATCAGCCTGGAGGAACCCACACCCTTGCCGAATCCCTCTCTGCGGTGGCAGCGCTGCACCAGCTCCCGCCTGAAGCAACCTGCCGAAAGGGCACGACTGCTGTTGTATGTGACACAGCCAACAAAGGCCGCCTGCTATGTCCAGCAGTTCCCACCGGTACGCCTTACTTCTCAGCCCTGGAGGCCTCACAGCGCCGCCGCAGCAAGCTGCCGCAGCGAGCCCGCTGCCGCTCTGCATGCAGATCCGCAGTCACTCGGCGCGGTTCAGCCGCTACGATGAGATGATAGATCCAAGCTGCCAGCTAAACCCTGCCTATCAGCTGAACCCCACTCAGGCGCTGGAGGCCGCTCAAGCCACTGAATCCTGCTCTCGGCCGCTGGACCCTCTGCTCTCAGCCCGGCACCGCCACGTCGCTCGTCGCGGCCGCCTGAAACTGCGCCACCGCCGCGGGAACCTGCGGCTGGGATGCCTTGCGCAGCTGCGGCACCGGCGCCGCGACGGGCTGCTTCTGCGGCGCCGGCGCCATTGCCTCCGCCTCGGAAGCGGCGGAAGCGTCCAGGTCCGTCCGCCAGATGGTGCCCATCTCCCAGGCGTCGGCGGCCGCCACGCGTGCGGCGCCGCCAAAGGCGATGAAGGAGATGCCCGAGTCCGCGCCCGCCGGCGCGTGGCCCCTGTGCGCGCCAGGTGTACCGTTTCAGAAACAAGCGCTCGAGCTGCTGCAACGTACTGGAGTCCTTGAGCACCCTCTGAGCAGATGCATCAGCCCAAGCTGATGGTGAGGTCGCTGGGCGCTCACGACCGCGCATTCTCGGTGCACACACCTCCCTCAGACCTTCGTCTCCGAAGTGATACTCACACGTGTGCAGGCATGCGTGACAGAGGAACACACGCAATGGAGGCAGTTGGAGAATGAGGAGAAGGGCAGACGCAAGAGAGAAAGCAGAAGAATGTGAGGAAGCAGGAGCGGCCGCACCTGTAGATGCGCGTCGACAGCACTTCCCCGGTGCTGGCGAAGACCTCGATGCAGGAGTGGTCCATGAGGAGGCGCAGGTGGCACTCGTCCGCGCCGACAGCCAACTCGGTGGGGCCGCCCACGCGTCGCACTGTCTCGTCGTCCTCCCACAGCTCCGGGCTCAGCGCCAGGTCCGTGCCGCCGTTCTGTTTTTCAAAAAAATGACGAATCTATCGCAGTGTTCTTTTGCAAACTTTGTAAAAGCCATGATAGCATGATGTGTCGGCGTCCTCCCACAGCTCCGGGCTCAGCGCCAGGTCTGTGTCGCCTTTCTTCAGTGCAGGGTAAGTAGAGGTATGAGATGGTGAGATCGACCAATGATGTGTCATCGCCCTGCACGGCTCCAAACTCAGCGCCAGGCCCGTGCCAGAACGACACAGCGACAGTCAAGCAGAAGTCGAGCCTTCAGGTTGTCTTGGCCTCTCGAATTCCAATGGACAGTTGAGCCACAGCCAGGCCGTTTTCTGAACGGGACAGCCAGGGCAGCCCACCTCGAACACGGCCTCGAGGATGTTGCGGTCGAAGTCGAACAGGATGGCGGCGCTGCCCTCGCCGCCCGCGTTCCACGACCGGAACAGCAGCCCCGCCGACTCCGAGTCGCCCCTGCCAGGACGTAAGCAGACATGGTTAGGGTTTACAAATCAGGGTTTGCATACCCGCAAAAGTCGCTCCATGCCGGGCAGAGAGAGATGGTGCAGGTGCACAACAGCGAATTCGCAGGCATTCCCGCGCGCAGCGGTCGGTGCACGCAGTCACCCCCCACAACTGTGCAGATGCGAGGTTCAAGAGTCATAGATACGCATGCGCTGAAGCACAGCTCCTGCAAAGGAGGATTCGACATGGATGTCCCAGGCTCTGGCGCAGCTGCATGGAAGGAAGCACCGCTGCAGGATGATGCTCATGTCCAGGGCGGGGGACATGGGGCCGGGCAGCGGGACGCAGCCCTCGCAGGGCACCTCCAGGTCCCGCACCGTCCACGTCTGCCCAGTGCGCAGGCGCGCCACCTCCGGGATGGGGATCTGCGGCAATGCGCACATGTTGTCTGATCAGATTCGTGCTGTTTTTTGACTTGGTAGGGGTCGCGAGAATCAGCAAGCGTCTGCCCCGTGCGCTGGCGCGCGACTTCTTGGGATCTGCGGCAGATGGCAGCATGAAGTCATATCAGATTCTCGTCATCGACTCGTGCGCTCGATATCTGTGGGATGGGAGGTATGCGGCGATTCGAATATCATGTCATCAAACGAATGATGCCAGGACGAGCACACTCAAAAGTGGCCAGCAGCCATATCTGCATGTCGAAACGATATCTCTGCAGGCGCACAGCAACCACATGTGCGCTGTTGACCATGGCTGTAGGCCTCTCGAGCATTGCTGCAAGCACACAGTTGCACAGGCACGCCGCTGCAGCAACAGCCTGGCACAGATGTCAGCTGCATGCTGGCAAGCAGGTGCACAGACCAGGCACCTGGATGAGGCGCTCGTCCTCGATGTATAGCAGCCGCGGCACCGTCATGCAGCCCGAGTAGTCGTAGGACCCTGCCTTTCGCCGTTCCTGCAGCCACCCCCACAGCACGTGCCGCCCCTGCGCATGTCGCATGACAACAGGCTCGCAAGCCGTTCCGGCGGTTCTGCGTGCTGAGTTTAGCTTGGCATGTGCTGGTGAGCTTTGCGCCATGCAGTGCGGTGACGCAGCCATATCTGGTCGAATTGGGATGGGGTGTAGCATGACAGCCCTGTGCTTTTTTTGCATGTCTGTCAGGATATTGGGCTGTTTGACCCTCAACACTCCTTTCCAGGATGACGTTTTGATTCCTGAGAGAGACATTGGACGCACCAGCGAGTCTGTCTGGATGTTGGGCGTGTACAACATACCCGCCAAAATCTTTGGTTTCACTGATATTCCGACAACACAGATTCCGACATGTAGGGCGTACCAGCGCGTCTGTCTGGATGTTGGGCGCGTACAGCAGACTCTCCAAAACATTGAGACTCCTTTGCAATAGGAACCAAAGTGACAATCAATTGCTGATTGTAATGCAGGGCGCACCAGCGCGTCGGTCTGGATGTTGGACGCGTACAGCAAACCTTGAAACCCACAGACTCCTTGTACGTAAAAGCAATCTCGTGAATGAGATACTGTGCGTACCAGCGCGTCTGTCTGGATGTTGGGCGCGTACAGCACGTCGCCCAGGTCGAGCCGGATGGGGCCCTTGGACCCCTCCAGCAGGAATTCCGTCGCCGCCGGGTCAAAGCGCCCCAGCCAGTACAGCACCGGGTTGGTCGGCGCGTCCGGAGACACGCACCTGCGGCCAGGAAAGGTTTGGACATCAGGTGGGCAGTAGTCCCTGCAACAGAGTTTTCCCTGGCTGCAGGCATCCTTGCTGGCGGCAGGTATCGAGGGTAGCCCCAGGCCATTGCCAGAGATGGTACCCAAAGCTGTGCATGCGAAGCAGGTTCCCCAAGTGCGTGTGAGGTTCAAGAGGAAAGCCATTCGGTGTGTGTACTGAAAAATGCGTTTGACGCAGTCAAAACTGCAACAAAGACACACATGAAGTGCGTGAAGCGCGAAAGCTGCAGCGGCGGCGGCTCTGCGTCCAGCGACAGCCGGCCTAGCTGCTGCGCAAAGACCGACGCCGGCACCGGCGCCAGCTGGGGCCGCTGCGGCTCGATCGGCGGCAGCGCCGACACCACGCCCGCCTCCCCAAACGGCATCGGGCCGTTGCCCGCCACCGCGCTGTCCATGCTCTCACGTGCCGCGCTGTCCATGCTTGCACGCGCGCCGTCCATGCTGGTGGTCACCGCGCGGTCCGCCGCCGCCTCGTCGAGCGTCGCGCCGTTCATGCCGGGCGCGGTGCCATCCGCGACGCTCTGCCCCGCCTGCCCGTCCTCCGGGTGCCCCGCGAGCGCCTCGGCATTGGCCGCCTCGGGGTGCTCGAAGGCGTTCGCCGTCGGCGGCGGCTGCCATTGTGCGCCGGCCGCGGCCCCCGTCCCCCTCGGCGGCGACCGCTCGTCCGCATCGTCCGTGTCGGAAGAGCCCTCCTCGGACGGCACCCGTCGTCGGCTGTTGCTCAAGTCGCTCGCGTCCTCGTCGGAGCTGTCGTCGAAGTCGGAGCTGTCCTGCGACGACAGCTCCTGGTCCGACCTGCAAGCAGCAGCCCACCGCCTGCGGCGTCACCATTGGGCGTCCTGGGGGAGGCGGTCATTTCGTCCTGTTTGTTGGATGCCACAGCAGCGCAGCCCATGCTGAGCAGGATCCTGAGGCCGGATAACACTTTCAGAAAAGTAGCTCTGGATGCTGGCAGCATCTGCAGCAGAGCCTCGGCGGCCGGCCCTGCCCAGTCAGGGTGGCAACCCTTCTCGAGCCCCTACTCCGCAAAATCACCTGTAGCTCTCGGAGCGGCTGCGGAGGCTGGAAGCATTGCGGGGGCCGAGCCCGGTCGGCCGCACGTCGTCCGGCAGCGCCTGCAGCTCCAGCAGCAGCGGGCACTCCCACATCGCGCCCGTGTCCGTCGTCTCCGCCACGCACAGCATGCCAGCGTACGTCCACTCTGTTGGCAAGGGGGTATTTCTCAGGGCTCTTGTCAGGTGACTCCAGTGGCCACCTCATGCAGTCGTACATGCTGAGGCAACATGCAGTTGTCCTGCTTGACAGACTGACTTTATAGATGCACCGCAGCTGAGCTCCAGCATACGTATTAGTCAAGAACAGCGCACCCCCGAGGAGGCTGTTGGAGCGGTAGATCATGACGGCGCCGCCACGGCCCTTCAAGCCGCTGCCCATGAGCATGCCCCACTGGCGACCGCTGCCGCCCACCTCGAAGATGTAGGGGTCCCGCCAGCCCACCAGCGGCATGTCTGCTGGCGGCATCGCGATGAGCGGCTTGTCCGCCTTATGCCATGTCACCAGCCTGCCGTCTTCGCCTGCATCAGTTTATGGATAAATGTTTCAGGGGGTTGATCGGTTGATCAGCAGCATGCAACTCGATCGACGAGCAAGGCAGTCCATGATAGAGGTCTGCCAGAGACCGAACAAGCGCCCAAAGGGAAGCCATACCCGGGATGGGCGTGGCGCTGAGCTGGCTCTCCACGAAGGGGAGGTTGAGGTCGCATTCCGCCGGCGGCAGCGGCCCGCACTCCGGGTTGCTGCGCAGGCGGACGCCGGTGTACAGGATGGTGGGCGTGCCGTCCGAGTCGACGACGCAGCAGCCGGAGAAGCAGCCGTCGGCGTCATTGCCGCCGGGCGACGGCAGGAGTGCGGGGGGCAGGTGCTGCCAGTGCACCAAGTCGCGGCTGATCGCGTGGCCCCAGACGATGCCGAAGGACCATTCGCAGGACTCTGTCAGGTGCTGGTAGAACCTACAGTGCGCAACAAAAGGCGTCAGGCAACCTCGCTGCATCTGGAGGGAAGCATTGCCACAGAGCGACACAGTGCCGCCCTCAATTCGAAAAGCGATTGGCCCACTGAGGTGCACCATGCGAAGCAATGCAGCCCCAGCCTTTGGGGCGTGTTACTCAAAGGCGCTAGGGAGAATACTCACAGGTGGTAAACGCCGTCGTGGTAGATCGGGCCGTTCGGATCCTGCAGATGGATCGCAAACATCCAGTTTGCTGGGCAGCGCAGCCACGGCACACAGCACAGGTGCACCAGGAATACAGGCAACACCCCGAAGCTGACTGGCTTCCAGAATTGTGTCGCGCCAAAACGAGCAGGCAATACAGATACAGGCACTGAATGCCACATCAGAATATACGCTGATGCCGGTGACCAGGCGAAGCCAGCAGAGCAGCCACACTTCGGGGTCGAGATGCTTAGCAGGACCACTCACGTTGAGCCACCCTCCCTCCGCGGCTAGCACATGATACGTTGGCCTCTCGGGATCAATTTGTAGCCCCTGGGCCAGCGATTGCATCAGAGCAAAGTCCTCGTCAAAGTCACCCCAGTCCTCCTCCGATGCCTCCTCCTCGGCGTTTCCCGGAGCAGCTGCCGCCGGCCGCACCGGCCGCCTGCGCGCTCGCGCTGGCCTGCTGAGAGACTCTCCTAGCGATTGCAGCGGCTGGCGTGCAGGGCACCGGGCTGGAGCTGCCTGACGACGAGCTGCTGTGCTGGCTGTGGCCCGTGTGGACCGGACAAGGCGCTGAGACTCCGGACAACGACTAGGACATGTGTGCCGCAGGCTCAGCGACATGAGCGGTGAGAGCCCGACCGAGTGAGACCATGCGCGGCGGTGGAAGCTGGCCTATAGGCACAGCGCAGCCACGCTCCCTGGCCTTGACCTTGACCGGTGATGGGTGGGCGATTCTTCCGCCGGAATTCCGCCGCTGGCAGGGTCAGCGCCTCTTGGTGGCAGAGCCGCGTCTGCAGCCAGCCCGTTTCGCACGACGTGTGCACAGTCCCGGCCGCGGCATCTGCCGCAGACGCCGGGGACAGGGCGATCAAAGGAATGCCAAGTCGAAAACGTAGTCTCCAAAAAGTGCGCCCAAACAGGCTGCAGATACCTCGCAGCTCTGCTGATCGTGGGTGGGTACTATGTTGACGCTTGCGATCAGTCAACTTCCCTGGTACAAAATCGCCTCGCCTGCACACATGCGCGACACAGCGGCGGCGCCGCGGGGCGCGGGCACTAATCACATCCACTACCTTGTTTTCCTTGCCCATTGGTTTCACGTGCACTTCCAGTGGGTGAACATGACACTGCTGAGTTCTTGTATGGTTACTCTCTCGATTGAGCATTGGGAACCCGGCGCTTGTCCCCCAAACTTATACCGCCGCAGGTGCTGCCGGTTTTGACCCGATTTGACCCGGCGCTTGTCCCCCAAAATTGGGGCTCATGTCGAAAACCTGTAAACTTGTACCGCCGCAGGTGCTGCCGGTTTTGCGTCAGCAGTCAGAACCCTGAATTGCAGGTCAGCTGACGCATGGACTCCCAAGTTTTTGCCGTGGACAGCTTCCCGGTGCCCAGAACGCGCTAACCGGTGAGCCAACAGCCATGCGCGCGGCGGCCTCGCAGTAAACAAGAGGAGTCATCCTACTGCATCGCTGTTGCTCCAGCTGTGAGTTCTGTGCGGCGTCGCATCCGCCTGCGGTGAATCGAAAGTTGGCACCCAGCAGGATGGAGAGCCAGCCGCAGCAGCAGCAGCAGGCTGCCCCGGCTGGCGCCGTGCCCCCGGCTCAGGCGCCACGTGGCAAGCCTGCAGGAGGTAGGGGCTTCCGACCGCGCAATAACGTCATGAAGGACGGCCGCAGCGACTGGCAGCCCCAGCAGCGTGCTGATGGCACAGGCTACGAGGGCCAGCAGCCCGCCGCGAACGGCGGCTACCAGCGCAGTGCAAACGGCAAGATTCCAGCCGTGCATGCCAATGGCTACGGGCCGCACAAGCAGGAGCCGCTGGCGCTGGGCGAGATGGCCAGTTCGGAACTCGAGAAGCGCAAACTGGCCCTGGCGAGCGAGGCCGCCAAGCTGCAAGCGGTGCGCGCATCCAAGCTGCTTTTGAGGCATATAATGCTTAGTTATAGATGCACGTCTCAGGTCCAAGGCCCGTGCTTGGGCCGTGCTTTTGAGTGACCCTTTGAATCGCTTCAAAACTTTGATTGCCTGGCGTGGTCTGCGGCTGTCGCATGCAAAGCTTGCCGGATTTTGACGCCTGATGATCATGTGCATGCACACGCATGTCTCCTCCAGCATGCAACAGCGATGCTGATTTTGGTGCAGGAGGTGGAGAACATCGAGTCGGTACTGCAGGAGCGGTCACGCCTGGACGAGCTGCGCACCGAGCTGAAGGAGCAGGTCGAGTCGTCAGAGGCCCAGAAGGCGGAGCACCAGGCCCAGATCGACCAGCTCGTCAATGAGCTGCGGGTGAGTGGCGGCAGACAAGTCGCCCCTATATTGCAACACTGTCCTGCTGCTGCAACAGCACTTGCATGTTCTTCTGCGGTTCTGATGCACAGTAGGCGCGAATGCTTTGGGTCAAACGCACATCCAACAAAACGCAGGTCCGGGATGAGCGCGCCAGCAAGCTGCAGGCGGACCTCGATGCGAAGGAGGGGCAGGTGCAGACGCTGCAGAAGCGCGTATGGGACCTGGGCCAGGCCGTGGACAACAAGTGCGCCTCATAGTGCCTGCTGCGAATTGTGACCGCATGCCTCAATCCTGTGCTTTCTGTTCGTGTGATGCCCGCCGTGTGTTTGGATGTAATGCTTGCCAGACGAGCCGCCTCTGACGCCATGCATGCGCAACAAACCGCTGAACAGGGACAAGCAGCTGGCGGCGAGCGCGCAGCAGCTGCACTCGCTGGAGGACCGGCTGCGGGAGGGCCAGCAGCGGCAGCAGGCCGACGCCGCGCGGCTCGCCGAGCGCGACACCCAGATCGTGTCGCTGCGTGAACAGGCACTCAACCTGGAGAACGAGTGCGCACCCTGTACATTGTCAAGCTTGATTACTGATTTGAATTACCTCTGCATACTAGCAAAGCCCGCTCTTTCAGAGACCCTTCAGGACCACAAAGCCACCTCTCCCAGGTCTGCCCTGGCATCTGCATTGCGCTCCATGCCACGGTGCTGGCCTGTGATGCCTGTCATCGCTCCTGACGGTGGCGCATCCTCGTGTATCGGGGCTCTCAGACGCAGTGATCGCGTCCTGGAACACTCACCATGGAACTCCCAACGCCCTGCAGGCGGGGGGACCTCAAGGCGCAGGAGGCGGAGGTGATGCAGGCGCTGCAGGAGTGGCAGGTGTACGGCACCACCCGCGACGGCGAGCTGTACGGCCTGCGCAACACGGAGAAGCACCTGCGCTCGGACCTGGCCAACGCGCGCTCCGAGATCGAGCACCTGCGCCGCCAGGTGCACAGACTGATCAGATTGCCAGCGAATTGTAGGCTGACTTCGTGCAGACTGTCAGCAAATACGTCGGCATTTTTTGATATGCAGCCGATGTGTGGGAAGCGTTGAGGGGTTCATGTCTGCATGTTTTTGCCACCTTGTCCAATATGGGTTTCTACCTGCAGAGGCGCGGTGTAGCAACGCGTGCTGATGCAAGAACTGTTGAAACAGGTGGCGGGCGGAAGCTCCGTGCGCGGTCACCCACAGCAGCAGCAGCCGCATCCGCAGCAGCAGCCGCAGCAGCAGCCTCACCAGCCGCAGCCGCAGCCCCACCAGCTTCAGCAGCACATGCAGATGCAGCAGGCGCAGCCGCCACAGCTTCTGGCGCCGCAGCACCCGCCGCCGCAGGACGCTCAGCCGCCGCAGCACGCTCAGCAGCAGCACCCCATCCCGCTGCAGCAGCAGGTGCAGAACCTGTTCCCGCGGGCGCAGAGCAACAGCGGCGTCCGCCCCGGGCCGCCGCCGCTGCCGCTCGACGCCAACGGGCGCCCCGTGCCCCTGCTGCAGGTACTGTGCGAACAATCGCGCTGTTTCGTGTCGACCCTGAACCCCGTCTTCATGTTGCAGCTGGCGGGGCAGATTGGTGGAAGCGGCTGTTTGCTTGCTCTTACATTCGCATTGCACCCACACTGCACGTCAAGACCCAAACAGTGCCACAGTTGCCCTCGACTCAATGATGCCAATGTGCTGTCGTGCAGACGGCGGAGGAGCTGATCGGCGCCTTCCTGCAAGCCTTCCCCAAGGACGTGTCGAACGCCGTGCCCCTTGGCCAGCTGCACGCGCCTCTGCAGGTGGGAACGCCACAAGCAGCACCCTGTGGTTGTGGCGAGCTCACCGATTGCCATGCGTTGGCATGCTACCCTCTGCCGACTGCAGATCATGGCCAGGAGGAACGAAAAGTATACTGCTGCGCCTTGAGTCACAGCCTGTGGTCCGTGTGCCTGCTCCCGCACCGTGCCCAGCTCGGTGTACGCGCGTCCTCTGATCAATGCCCCCTCTTCCTGCAGGGGGTGCTGCAGCACAACTGGCGGGACTTCTACCAGCCCAAGTTCGGCTCCATCGAGCACTTCATGCGGCAGTGCCCTGACATCTTCGCGCAGCGGCCCGATGGTGCCTTCTACGTGCGCGAGCGCAGTGCTGCGCCGCCGCCGCCGCCGCTCCCCGTGCCGGCCCCCGCAGGTGCTGCACCCTGAATGCCCAGTTGCTGCTCGCTTCCGCTGCCGTCCCCTCTTGCTCTTGGCTCTAACTGGCAGGAGCTCGTGGCTGGTCCGCATCCTGATCAGGGTTCAGCATGTGCGTGCTCACGTTGCTTTGGTGTGATACACCGCTGCTGACGCACGACATCATCGTCCGCAGGCCCGCAGCAGCAGGGCCCCAACTCGCACGACGCGCCGGTGCCGCGGCCGGGCGCCAACAACGCCGCCGCGGTGGTGACGCGCCCCGCGCCTTACCAGCCCGCCGGCATTGCGCCCGAAGCGGTGGCGGCGCCGCCGTCTGCGCCGCAGCAGGCCGCGCCACAGGCGGTTGAGCAGCAGCAGGCGGCGCCGCAGGGCCAGCCCCTCCGGCCGCCGCAGGCTCCGGCCCAGCCCCAGCAGCAGCAGCGGCCTGGCGGGCCACCACCGCAGCAGCAGCGCCAGCAGCAGCAGCAGCGGCCGGCCGGACAGCCGCCGCCGCCGCAGCGGCCGCCCGCGCCTCCGGCGCAGCCGCAGCGGCCGTTGGCGCCGCCGCCAGCGCAGCGCCAGGCCAGCAGCGGCGCCAAGCAGCCGCCGCAGGTGGTCGTTGTCACGCCTCTGGCGCCTGGCGCCCCCCGCCGCCAGGCCTCCGGCGGCGCGCCCGCGCAGCCGGCCCAGCGGCAGCAGTCTGGCGGAGCGCCGCCGCCACAACAAAACGGCAGCAGCGCGCAGCGGCCGCTGCCGCAGCAGCAGGGCCAGCAGAGCGGCGAGGCGCCGCTGCAGAGCTCGTCCGGCGGCGCGCCCGCGCAGCAGCCTCAGCAGCCTAACGCCTGGCAGAAGGCGCCGCCCGGATTCGGCAAGCAGGAGCAGGAGCCGCGCGCAGCGAACGCCCAGCCGCCAGGCCTCTCAAAGGTGTGCCTGCTCTTCGAGACATCCAGCTCTTGATGCGTTGGTTATGGTCGTACGAATTAGAGATCCTTTGTTGTAGCATTGCATGCCTGTCATGCTGTCGCGTCCCACATACACTCCATCAGCACGATGCTGCATCATTGCACATTAATCACATCTGCAAGTGGCTCGTGCATCTAGGCGATGGTGAGTCAGGAGACGCAGACATAAGCTGGATGTCGCATGAGCGCGGATGTTGGCATGAGCATGGAGCTGAGCATGGAGCATTGGAGCATGTCGCCTGAGGCCTGGGTGTGGGCTGGGGACTCGCGCAGAGCGACAGCGCCGCAGCCGCAGCCGCCGGCAAGCAGGCAGCAATGCCCCGCGCCGACGCTGCCAAATCCGCAGCCGACAAGGAGGGCGGCCAGCAGTGCAGCCCGCGGCACCCGCAGTCGTCGCCGCGGTCGGATGGGCAGCAGCAGGCGGCAGACGCAGGCAGCCTGCCGCAGCGGCCCGCCCGCAAGAGCGGCAAGAGGGGCGGCGGCCGCAAGGGCAGCGGCGGCGGCGCAGGCGGCGAGGCCAAGCTGTCACAGTAGTCAGTTTGCAGCGCGCGGACCGTGGCGCGCTTTGCTGGGTGTGGAGAGGCAGGGACGACCGTGGAGCTGCGGGAATTGGTGTCGTGTCAATAATGTGCCCAGGATGCTTGCGCAAGATTCAGGCCAGCGTTAGGGATGCAATCTGTCTTCCACCAGTGCTGCGGTGCTTATGTACATGAATCGTCGAAGCTCCTTGGGGTGGTTGAAGCTGCGCTTCATCAACGTCAGGGCTGAGGACACATACAAGTCCTGTTTCTGGAGTACTAGGCCAACGATCGTACCAGTCGCATTGGGTGTTTGACCGACTCATCATCGTGTGCGGGTTCAGGCGACATATGCAGAGTGAGAGAATATCGCAGCTCGCTGTTCCTTTCATGCAAGACACACCGAGCCCAAACCATAAAACGTCACTGTCAAGCGCTTGAAACAGCACTGTTTCAGAACAGCTCGTGCCACATCACGACCGCAGCAGGCTGCCTCACTGCTGCCGCACGTAGAACAGGATGTAAGCAGACGCGCTTGAAGCGCTGGGCATGGTTGCGGCAACTGCAGAATCATTGAAGTTGTTCCACTCCCCACTGGAGTGGCGGCATTGCGCCGTGTAGTGCCCGCCGTCCAGGCTGCCGCTGTGGTGTGAGACTGCCATCAGAATATACAACAGCGCCGGGTTCGAGTCACATGTGCGCTGCGGCCGTGCGCTGCCGCCGCCGCCGCCGCCTGCCAGATGGTCAGGGCTGCAGGCTACGCCAGCGCCGGCGCCACCACTGTGCGTCGCCCCGCCGCAAGGGTGTCGCGCGGCGGCTCCGCCACATCCTGCAGCGGCGGCGCTGCAGTACGGCGCCAGGTCTAAACCCTCCAGCTGCAGCCTGACGCGCGCGGAGTTCTTGCCAAAGCTGCCCGCCCTGGTGCTCCAGACGGGGCGGGCGTCCGCCGAAAAGCGCTTCAGCGCCAGCACCAACACAGCCGGGGGCCGGGACACCGTGAAGCGCTTGGTGGCGGCGCAGGTGTGCTTGCATGCGCCGCACCTAAAGCCCGCGTCCGCGTCCAACGCCTCGCTGTCCGTGAACGCCTTTAGGCAGTCCTGTATTGCCAAGTCGTGAAGGAAAGTGCATTCAGTGCTACTGGACATATGAGTAGCACACTACTCGTATGTCCAGTTGCCGCTCTGGACTCAGAGCGGCAACTGGACATATGAGTAGTGTGCTACATTCTTGCACGATGAGCGGGGGAAACAGACACAGCACCTAGGCACACCTGGATGGACACCACCCGGCCGGCGGGGATGGGCAGCGAGAGGTCCAGAAAGTCCTCGAAGCAGTGCGACAGCGTGCCGCAGCCGCCGCATGTCACCGTAGACTGCAGCTGGCCACTGCGCAGGCGGCATTCGACAGTCAGCAGGCATATCCGACAGTCAGTAGTAGGCACCATCGCGATGGCTGATCCCCTGCTGCGTGAAACTGTGCTGCTGTCGCACCTGCAGTCTGGCTGCTCCTCCACCCCGCAACGCGAGTCAAGCTCCCAACTCAGGTCGGCGACCACACACAAGAATCAAGTGAACCACATCTCATGCAAGAAGCCTGTCGCACCCAAAGATGTCTGTGACGAAGGAGTCCTGCCGCCGCCGTGCGGCCCCCCAGGCGGCTGCCGCCTGCTTTGCGACGTCGCTGCCGGGCACGGACACCTGCCTCTGTAGCTGCGGCCCGGCGCTGGCGCTGACCCTGTTCAGCTCCACCTTTATTTTCATGAAGATTGCATGTTAGCAAGGACATTAGTACAGTGCATCTTGGAGCGCAAGCAATGGACGTGCACCGGCGGCGCGGCGGAGAATCCGAAGGCTGCCGCGGCGTATTTGGCTGCTCATCAGCTGCAGGGCGGGAATGATGCTGTGCGTATCGACAGCTGTTTCCCAGCGCAGATCGAACCAAGGTTCCAGGGCTCCTGCCAGCAGCAAACCTGCAGCTGGTCCAGCAGTGCATGCAGGAACTCCTGCGCGTCGTGCTGCCCGCCGCCGCCCCACAGCTCGTCCTGCAACTCCTCCATCGCACTGAGCAGCCTGGTGCAGGGGACCCAGTCTCCTCAACAGGCACATGGTATGCGGTGACAAAGCTTCCACATCGGCTTCTGTTGGGGATCATCAACAGCACTGACAGCAGCGTGGGGCACAGCGCATGGACAGACAGCAGCCTGTGAGTAAAACAAAGGTCTTGACGAGCCGTTGCAGCCTCACCAAGGAAGCATGCAGCTTCGCTCACCTTTCTGGAGAGAGGACAGTGCCCCCACTGCTGCGAGCAATGCCGCCGATTAATGCTGAGAAGGCGGCGGATACAGAGATGCCCATAACGGGAGCCGCCGCCGCGGCCTGCAGTGCTGCGCTGTTGCCGCCACTGCCAAAGCAGCCGAGGACGAGCGGCAGGCACGCCAGCGATTGCAGTATGGAATTGGCGAAGCAGGTGTTGCCCAGGTTCCGCAGTCCCACGCAGCCCTGTAGCAAAACCATGAGCCAGTGTGGTGACCACAGGAGCAAACCCAGGTGTCGCTGGCACGAAGTGAGGTGCATCGATCACCCTCTCACTTGTTTTATCCAGACAGGCAGTCAGCGTGAACAGCACAACATCATTTCAGGGACGGTACAATGTCGTGAGGCGCACTTTATCTGGGTCCAGCTTTGCCAATGGCGGCACGCCGCCGATTGCGACTTTGCAGCGGTACAGCGCATGCGCCCGTGTGCCCGCCGCGAGCTGCGCCGCCGCTGCGGACGTTACTGACAGACGGCGCGGCTGCGAGCTCGTGCCGCCGCTGAGCAGGGCCTCCGGTAGCACCACGAATGCGCTGTCCGCAGCATCTTCCTCGTCACTGGCGCTCAGGGAATGTGTCAGCTCCTGCGGCAGCTCGACGGTGCCGCAGCTGACGCCGCTGCTGCGACGGCAGGACCACAGGCTGAGGCCGCCGCGGCCAACGTGGCCGCCGCTGTCGCCGCCGCTGCCGCTGCCGATAATCGCGCCGGCAGCGTCGAGGCGAGGGCGCGTGCCCGCTGACCTGCGCTGCAGCTGCTTCAGACCCGCCAGCGGGTCCACGGCATAATCTGTCCTCCGGGGGATCTGCTGGCGGGCGGGGACTCCGCCCTCGTAAGCCAGCAGAGCCGTTTGGTAGTCGCCATTTGCGGCGGCGTACAGCGATGACGACATGCCTGTCGAGGATCGCGGCAGCCTGCCGGCGCCACTAGTGTGGATTGGAAAAATTCTCGACGAGCTGTCACAGCTGGCCTCGCTGCTTGCATCGCTAGACTGGGATGTGAGAGTTGTGGCGTTGACGACTCTCGATCCCCCCGCCGCCTGCGTGAAGGTACTATCGTACATGCTGCGGCGTCCGCCAGCCATGGGATAGCCGAGCGGCAGCCTCGGAAGCACGTCCAAAGACCTGGTCGACGGCACAAAAGCTCTGTTAACATCTACCAAAGGATGTCGAACAGGATACGCGTGCTATTTCGCCGTTCAACAGGGTAGCGTGCCGCTGCAATGTGCGGCAGTTCCGCACGTCTCGCGAGTCCTACCCGAACGGGTCTTCACGGGCCCCTGACGCGCTATTTTGAGGATCCCATAGCCCGTATGGCCTCTGCGTCATCTCAAAGCCGCGATCAGACGGCCACTGTTCCTGACGGGGCTGCCGGTCGAAGTCGATGCCGGTGCGCGATCGTCACCCTGAGATAGCGGAGGCGCCCAATGCGAGAGCTGCGAGTCGCCTTTCACGACACAGAAGACTGTAACTTTTCAGAAATGTTGTGCTGTTGCTGTTCTGGCCTGTCAACTGACTAAAATCGTAGACTCGGCGTTTTCGTGCACGGATGTTGCCGACCGGAGACGGCGATGACAGAGATATGCCGACAAAGTGGCCAACTCGGCACCAAAATCTTTTGAAATTTCTCAACGGCATATTAGATTGTCTATGGTGCAGTGCGTCGAGGGTTGCAGCTGCGAGATGGATGCGTTGACCAGACTGCCTGCGCAAGACTCCAAATCTGATCAGGCTGCAGCAACGATCATTGTCCAAGACCCACGCCTACAAGCAGCTCGCGACTCTGCTTGCTTTCAATTTCTGCAGCCTGCATCAGACTCTGCACATGGTCCGCCGATGAGCGATCTGCCCGTGTAGTGCGCCCCGCGCCACTGCAGTCGTGGTCAAATTTCATCCATGAGATGTCAAGGGCGGCCTGGTAATTCCTGTCATCACAGGATCTTAGCTATTCCAACTTCCGTGGCTGATGCTCGGCTAGTGCCGCCCAGCATGTTGGCAGCCTGGCGCGGCCGTTTGAGAATGAATGCGCCGCTAGTGCCGCCGCCGGTCTGTCTCGCCACGAATATGTACTACGGGAAGATGGTGACGCTCCCAAACGCGGTCTTTTGCCTGGCGTTAGTATGCTCAGCCTATGGGCAATCGCGCGTCTTTTGAGCGGCTGCGCAGTTTGGCCGCTGCCTACTTGTAGGTATGAATGGTGCAAGGTTTCATGACTATGCGGCCATGAGCCTCGGAGCAAGGATAGGTTCATGTTGAAAGGCACCTTTGTTTCAACGAGACATTAATGCCAAAAGCACACAACATTACGACGCACACGCTCCTCCGAGTTTATGAGAGATTTGTCGTCAGACCTGCAGGCGCCGCACAGGTCACACACCGCAGCAAGCCTCCCTGTGACATTGAGAGCCGGTATTCAGCATGATGGACAGGCTCAGCATGAGATGCGAATAATGCGGTTGACATCCCAAGAACCTCAGGCGGCTACCTGCCTGGAACCAAGGCTGCAGGCCATCTGGCGGCGGCGATTGCGACTGCAAACCAGCCGGCAAATCAGTTGACTGCGCTGGGCAGGGCCGGAATCCCATCAGGAGGGGTCCACCGCTTGACCTTCCGCTCGTCGATCTGCGCGGCAAGCTGTGACTGATCAACCACTTTGCAGCTGAGCAACACTGGAAAATTGGGCAGGGTCTCATCTAGCACCAGCACCGCAGCACTTTAAAAGCAGGCTGCTGTGTCCCGACACAAAGCAGTCCCCAGGGCAGCCAAAGGTGCAGCGGAGCGAGCAGTTCGTCACGCCTGCACAGTGATAGCCGTCTCCAGTCGTGCAGGGTGCGAAAAGTCGCAATGGTTGCGCACCGTCATGTCCGCAAGGCAGGCGGGCGTGGCGTGGTCCAGGCCCGGAGACTCCAGGATGCTGATCACCAGCAGCGTCTTGCGCACCTGCGCGCACCACGGTTTCGGGTTCCAGCAAATCACATTTACTTCAGATTGTTTAACAGCGCCGCCCAAGCTTGGCACGAGATCCATGTCTTGACAGCTGGCTCAATCTGCTCCCTGATGCAGTCCACAGCCTGCCCCTTGGCACAAAAACCCAGCACATCTGTTGCAGCAACATCACAGACTGTAGTCATGAGCAGCCGTCACGGCAGCGTTTCTCAGCGCACCTGCACGTTGACGCGGTTGGTGATGCTGATCTCGCGCCACTCGATGTGGCCGCCGCCGTCGGGCAGCGCCGTCCGCACCAGCACACAGAATTCGGCATGCACCTGCACCGCAGAAGAAGGACTTGTCAATGGTTTCATGGACTCTTTTGAAAACCCCAAAGAACGCCAGGAGCTGTTGGCAGGCTGCTATACAGGCCTGCAGTCAGAGCCTGCACTTGCACGGGATCTTGGAGAGGCAGCAGATGCGGTCGATTTCGAACACGATGCCTTGCAGAGTTGAGGTGCCCGCACCACACCTCTGAGCGGTGCGCCCGGTACATGACGAAGTGAGCGCCGAAGTCCAGGCCCTCCCGCACAAACCAGCCCTGCAGCGATGGGCACGCATATGAGAGGCCGGATGATTGCGCTGCGATTGGCCGCCAGACGACCGCCAACTAGAGTTGACGCAAGCCATGCGACCAGTGTTTCTGGTGTTTGGCGCTGTGCAGCCATGGTCATGCCCGTGCGCATGGCTCAGCAGGAAAGGCTGCAAGGAAAGGCTTCGAAGGGAAGGCTCTGGAGGAAAGGTTTTGAAGGGAGGGCCCACCTTGCTGCGGTAGTGCAGGCAGCAGGCGTACAGGTGCGCAAAGCCCGGCTGCGCGGCTGTGCAATGCCTCCAGAGCGCCTGCATGAAGAGAGCGCATCTGCTGAGTTATTGTGGAGCAGCAATCGGCAGGGGCAGATCGGAGACTGTGGCGCGACAGTGTCAGCATGCAACCAGCAAGCAAGGATGTGCACACCAAAAGCGCAATGCGCCTCCGCCTAGAATGTGATCGGTGAACGTGAGCTTCTAGGGCGAGCCGCCTCGAGCGATACTGCCTCATCCATCGGCAACCGATGCAGCGCATCTGCCATAGAGACAACATGTGTCTTCCAGAGAGATTGAGTACATGAAACCCTGAGGTAAAACCCACCTCGAGTGACAGCTCCTCCCCCGCCTCGCTGGCGACCTTCAGGCAGCCGAGCGCGTGCGCCGCAAAAACGGCGTCCTGCAGCGACAGCTGCAACTGCGGCGGCCACGGCAGCGCGCGCCGCTGCTGTATTGTGAGCTGCAGCGGCAGTGGCAGCGGGTTGGCAGTTGACCATTGATGACTGCGAACTGAAAATATGCAGGTGTGGCATGACGGCAGTGATGCCGCCGTGCATGGCGCATCACTCGTGCCGCAGGAGCGTAGCATACGGGGCAGGCCAGCAGGTGTTGATTGACGCCGGAATCCACAGACCCTCTTACTTCCGACATTCTGCTTATCGCTTTGTGTGCGTTCACGTACCTCATGGTTTATGAGGGCCGGCTCCGGCTCGCCGACATCCACGCTTTGGAATAGGAGCGATGTTTCCAAGTCCACCGTCAGCTTGACGACGTCGCCAACTAGTTGCCCTGCCACCGAGGCTTTGCTGAGGTTGATGAGCGCCTGCAGGCAGCATTCGGAGACGGTCTGGCCCTGGCAACTGCCGCTGCGCTGGACATCAGGAGCATCAAGAGCGCGGAGACCTACCTGCTGGAGAGGGATGAGCGACGGGCCCCTCCGTCGCTTGCGATGCCCACCGCCATGGCGTCCCATTCTGCTTCTCAAGGACCGTGAGCGATACGCACAAGCTAGTGAAGATTGCACGCTGGATTGTCGGCTGCTAGGCTTGCGCAAGGGATACTCGCAACACGACAACGCGGAACCAGCTGTCAACAGGTGCGATGTCGAGGGATCAATACAAATGGGAAATGCGCAGGCCTGCTGCCTGCTGCTGCGAGGCCGCCCCGAGGTGAAACCCTGCAAGCGCGCGACTCCGCTGCACCTGCTGCTTGCCAGGTCACAAGGCACGCAGTAACCGCTGTCCCCACACATGCGGAAAGGCAACCACCGTGCGGGCTGGCCGACATGCACTTAGAAAGCTTTGGTCAGGGTGTCGCAGAGCCGATTAAGTATTTCAGCAGCAAGTTTGGGAGAAGAAAGAGGGGCTGACCTCGTGCCAAGGGGTCCGTCTGCATGAAGGGACGCAGCAACCAGTTCAAGCTTTCACAACCTCAGCACTGCTTGCGACGGTTTCTGAGGATGGAGCTGTACACTTCGATGGTCCCAGAGAGCTTTGCAAACGTAGTTTGTGGCACTGTGCCCTGATCCGAAAGCGCAGACTCGGTCTAGTCAAATTACTGTCCATCTCCAAATCGACCTGTCAATAAGCTGACACCACGGCGGCCATCCTGGTCTTCTTTCCCTTGCTGTGGAATTTGTGCGAGGCCCGCTGCGGCTTGGCGCCGCTGCGTCCGCCGCCGCCACCGCCCTCTAGATCCAGTTCCTGCACGAGTACAAAATCGGCTCTAGGATACCGGATTGGCTCTGGAACACTCTGAACGAACAGCGTTTGGGTGCACGACATGAGCGCCGGGTGACACGGATGCCTCGAGTGACAATCGTGCCAGGGTAGTTCATTGTGGCGGAACACACACCTGCATGAGTGCCAGGTCAGCCTCCGAGATCTCCTCGTCGTCCTCCGGCAGCGGCCCTTGCCGCGCCGCCGCGGCTGCTGCCGCGGCGCTGCTGTAGGCCCCCGGCCCCGCTGCCGCCGCCGAGTCCGTGCTGGGCTGCCCTGGCTGCTGATCCGCCGGCGGCTCAACCGCTGCATCGCCGTCGCCGCTGGCAGCCGCCGCATCTGCATTGCGGTCCGCCGCGGAGTCCGCTGCAACCGCGCCGCCAGCCGCGGGCGCGTCCGCGGCGATCACGCGCCGGTTGGTGCCCGGCAGCGGCGCCGAGACGCCCGGCAGCACGCCGGCCAACGGAGGCGTGCCCGGCGGCAGGCAGAAGGACACCAGCTTGCCGTCGCAGAAGTCCTTCAGGACCTGCCGTCCGGCGCGCGCCTCGTCTGGCAGCCCCGCGCCGGTGGTCCAGCCGCGCCCAAACGCCAGCGCCGCCAGCATCTGACTCGCCGAGGGCGTCCTGTCAGCACCAGAGTGATTCAAAGCGTCAGTCGTGCACTTGCACTTGCACATGTCTTGCCTGTGGGGACAGGTGCCGACGCAGCCTGGACTGCGTGCAGCACAGCTGCAGTTGGAACCATGTACCATGTAACTGGACAAGATTGTGCATGCAGGATGCAGGCGCCACTGGCCGCGCACCGCTTGGCGCTGCCGGGGACGCTGTTATTCAAGATTGCTGGTATTGGACCAATTGACTGGTCGCGCACCGCTTGGCGCTGCCGGGGACGTTGATGTTGTAGATGCGCTCAATCTGGCGGATGCCCGCCTGCTGCAGCACCACCGTGATGGGCGCCTGCACGTCCGTCAGCCGGTCGATGGGGATGACGCCTGCGCAAAGAGGGTTGGATGGGGACTCAGGTTTGAAGCAGCAGCAGCAGCGGACGAGCTGAGAACCCATGCTCACAAGGCCCAGCACCGAGGAGAGGCAGCCCCCTTTGGCGCAGCTGCGACGGCTCGGAAGGCGAGAGCAGCATGAAGTGCAAGAGCGGCAAAAAGTGCAGGGGTGGCCTAAGGCGGCAAGTGGAGGCGGTGGAGGTAAGAGTATTACACACCGGCGGCGACCATCTCGGCCTTGGAGTTGGCATACTTGGGCAGCACCAGGCCGGGGCAATCACACAGCAGCAGCCGGTCGCTCACGATCAGCGTCTGGAAGTGCTTCGTCTTGCCCGGGGTCGCCGCCACCGACGTCTTCTTGGAGCCTGCGTCACACACACACGGATGATAAAGTCCCATCTCTATTGATGCGTTCACAGTGCATTTTGAAGCCCAAGTTCACAGTGTTGCGCAAGCCCACAAAAGGCGCAACAGCAGAGCAGTCCCAGGCAGGTAGGTGGCACACTGCAGAAGTGTTGGGATGTGCTAAAGCCGCCGGGAAGCGTACCAAAGAGCGCATTGATAGTGGAACTCTTGCCGACGTTGGGGTACCCGGTGAGGCCGACCACCAGCCGCCGCTGCTCCGGCTGACTCTCCTGCAGTTACAAACAAGACACATGCTTACATATCCCTTCAGCTTAGCTACAGGATTCCGACTGGCTCTGGCAGATCGAACCATGTGTGTCATGCAGCAGCGAATTGTGGTGAACGTGCGAGCAAGGACCTCCTGCCAGAATGAACCCGCTTTCAGAAACAGGCGGACACTAACCCTCCGGTTTGCTGTCGCGTCTTCAAAAATCCGCCAAAAACAGATACGTTCTGTTGACAGAACAAACCAGCAAACAGCCGGCAGTAAACCCTGCAACGCACCTGTTCGCTGCCGGAGGTTGAGGTCGCGTTGGCGACGGCGGCCTGCGTCTTCGAGTGGAACAGATCCAGCAGCTGCTCGCACGTCAGCAGCCGCACCCGCTCATCCTTGCAAGTCTGGTTCACCAGCGCTACCTCATCTGCGACACCGAAATATCAGAGGTTGCTGCTGATGTCCTTCTAACTTTGTTTGCCTTGGATTGCTTCAGCTGGGATGCGCAGGCAGTTCATCTGCGTCACATGCGGCTGGCCAATGGCGCAGGAGCTGTGGCGACATCCTGCACTTGCCGGCGCAGCAGAGTACTCAGCTAAACCACTTGCAGCAGTGCTGCAGCTGCTATCAGGAGACATATGGTATAATGGAGACGACTGCGCGACGCAGCACCTGTCTCGTCGTCGGCCGCCAGCGCCGCGAGCTTGGCGGACCAGAAGACATATGACACGCCCTGCCGCTCAAAGTAGTCTGCCCACGCCACGCGAGCCGACTGCAGCAATGCCCTGGGAATTTCAGCCATTTGGAGGTGCTGCTCTGGCTGTGACAGTCAGGCGACTGATGGAGTGGATCGGCACTGTGCATTGACAGCTGATATGTCTCGGCGGTGCATTACTACTGTGTCATGATATCCTGGACCATGCCAACCGTGGGTCCAGGAGGCTTCGGCACGCACCTCGGGCAGCAGGTCCGACTTGTTGAGCAGCATCATGGAGCCCTTGTGGCGGGCGATGTCGCGCGCGTAGTTCTCCAGGTCTGACGACCGGTACGTCAGCGGGTCCCGCGCGTCGATGACCTGCACTCATGATGACAGGAGATGATGGCTGGATGCAAGGATCTTGCCATGGTGTCACATTCTGGTCCGACGACTGGTATGTGAGCGCGTCCCGAGCACCGATGACCTGCAGAAAGTTGTGACGGACTCAGGACAGCGGTTTCAGTTTGTACACGAAGTTACAATTTTGGTGACAGTGGCAGAGTCGTTCGGCGGAGCAACCCAAAGGACAATGAGCAACCCTTCTTGCAGCCTCCAAAGGGATTACTGTCTGCCAGCAAAACACTAGAAAGCACAGCACTGAAAACAGAGCACCTGCACAATGACGTCCGAGCGCTCCAGGACGCGCCACAGCTGGCGCCACACCTCCAGGTTCTTCTCGAACGGCGTCAGCACCAGCCGCTCGTCCTCCTCCAGCCTGGAGGTGACGAACCGCAGGAGCAATCGGTGATGAGGCCATGCAGTCCACACTTCACACTTCACAATTCACAACTTACATACACGCATGTTTAGGGCATGTGCACTTGAGAGGTTTGCATGGAGAGTTCAAGCTGTCATGAAGTGAGGCGCACTTGGCGAGGTCGCGGCGCCAGGCCAGGAAGGACTCCCGCTCCTGCGCATCGACCTGCTCCGCCGTCATCTCGCGGCTCCACCCGGGGCGTCGCGGAATGCACAGCCGGTGGCGGTTGCGGTCCTGCGAGGCACAGCGCATGGCTCTCAGTCGGCTGCAGTTCTGGGGGAAAGTGGCAGCATGCAGGATGGGTCGCCTGGAATCAGTGCGGCCAGAAATAGCACTCTACCAACAGCAGCTGTGCGAAGATGGCTGCCGCCCTGCATTTATTGGCAAGGCGGTTGCAGTCCCGAGCGCTGGCCTACAGCGGATTACCCGTGCAGGCAAGGCATGCACGGGTGCCCATACCTCCGCGGCAGCGCGCGCGTCCGCGTCCCGCTCGCGGTCAAGATCGCTGACGGCTGCGCCGGTCGATACCACCACTGACTGGCCGCGTTCCGCTGTGAAATCACGCCCCGCCAGGTCCGCCTGTACTCGGATGGTAGCAAAGTTCAAAATACCGTCATGGTCAGGGTGCACCTGATGAGATGGGATCGCTGAATGCCAGGCGGCGAGCGTGTCCGAAGCAGAGCATGGCAGTGCACGCCAAGTGTAGCAACAAACACATAGCAAGTCAAATACAGATGCACAGAGCTCACCATGTTCATGATCTCGTTGAGGTCATTTGTCTCGAGGACACTCTGCATGCCATACTTGGAGGCGTCCACAGTGGTGTGCCGCCCCAGTGCAATGTTTGATGCCCGCGAGCCTTTACCCTCCTGTTCAGCGCATGCATAGTGTGTGTTGGTAGTTAGTCAGAGTGCTTTAGGACTGCAGGGGCTCGCGATTACATGCTCGGACATCAGGTGCTGCACCGGGCAATGCACGTCTCGCACCTTCTTGGCCTTGTTCACGAGCGCGCTGCCCACTTTTACACCTGACGTGCGCGCTTTGCCATTGTGTTTGCCCATGTTCAACAAGTGTGCAGTGACTGCGCGCGTTCCGCGCTGGCCTTTGTGGTGTGCTCGCTGGTGTGCTCACTTAGCTAAGTTGCGCCTCACGGGACAACTGCCATGTGACACGTACAGCAGCAGCGGTAGGGGCTGTTCTCCAGTGAGCGCGAATTTCACAACGAGCGCGGACCGAGGAGGACGGATCAGCAAGGGTGTTGCACGCAGGATTACGTAGTGCAGCTTCGCACTGCGCAGGGCGGCGAGGTCCACAACTCCGGCGTTCGCAGACAGGACCTTCGCACGTCTCGCACCTTATCCTCACTGGCTCTTGAGACACGCTGTCAGCAAACCCGGCTGCACTGAGGACAGCAAACGACGTCCATTGCGCTCAGTGGCGCATCTGCTGCGGCAGCGCATCATGGTATCGTCTGCTGAGAAGCGAGCGGAGGCAGTGCGTCAGGTGGGAATTCACGCAAATAGAGTTGCATACGATCTGGCATACTTCAAGCTTCCTCAATTCAGCAGCAATCTCCCTTAAATTCGAGCGATTGAGCGCCGGCGATGGATCGGCGCGCCGGCATTCAAAACATGCTCGTGAAGTGAAGTATTAGACGACTGTTTCGGTTCCGAAGACAGCGTTGTTGTGCAGAGCGTCGATGACTTCGTCACGGGCCTCGACAAGAACTTCTTCAGGTGAGAGTGGCTGCAATATTGGCTAAAACCGAGAGCGTCCGCTGGCAGCACGCAGGCATGTGACACCGCCCGCCACCAGACACAGCTGCAGGAACAACACAGAATGTTTACACTACTGTGTTTTTCAGGAAGCTCCAGAAGGAGTCGCACATGTGCAGCGCACGAGCTTGCGACTCCGCCCGCGACCAGGTCCTGCTGCAAGAACAGTGCGCGCCTTTTTCTTCAACAAGTTTCTTATAGGAAACATCACACGGAGAGTTGTTCTTTCACATGATGGGAAAATCCTGCAAATGCACTCTTTGCACGATGATGCTGCCCATCACCCAGCCGGCAGAATGCCTGACTGCCTGTGCATTCATTGCGCGCAACCAGCAGACCATGTTGGCCGCTGACGCAGGTGCAACCAGTGCCAGGCGCCCGTGCAGGCTGCCGAGCAGATATTGCAGCAGCAGCTGCAGGACTTTCAGGCGCGGCTGCAGCGATGCGCCACCAGCTGTCAGGACGCGGCACAGGTGGGTGCAATGCGTGGTTTTCGGGTGTATCTGCGTGTATGTGCCATTCCATATGTTCCCCGGCTTGAAGTGGTACTTGAGATGCAGTTGCAGCGGTGAGCGTTGCAGTATCAGGTGCACCAGAAGGACCTTGTTTGCGCTTTCATGCATGGTTCAGTGAGCGACGCCAGAGCTGATAGGTTCATTGAGCGATGTTGCTGGGGTGCAGAATGGTCTGCCGTCCCAGCCAGGGCCGAAGGACGTCTCACGGGCCGAGAGCCAGATGGAGAACTGCATTGCGGACTGTGCCGAAACGTACCAGAAGCAAATCCCGAAGATGCGGGACTCGACGGAGCGGCAGCTGCGGCAGCTGATGCCCCGATGAGATTGTGTAGCAGCTGATGTATTGGTTGATCTCTGCAGTAACATATAGACGATTCTTTGCTGCCGGTGGTACGGCAACGCTTGTGTGAGGAGGACAGTGTTTGCTGCCGGTGGTGGCACCCAAAACCCTTGTGCTGTGGACTTGTGAAGCAGGTGATGATGTAACCAAAGACACGTCTCGAAAATCTCGCCAGCCGGTGGACACATAGCGCAACTGCATATCAAGGTGGACACCGTGTTCGCCCGTCCTCACCTCACTGGCTGCCGCTCGATCGTGGACGACGACACGCCGGGCAGCAATCCGAAGGTCACCCAAGCCAGTTCAGCCAGCAACAGCTACACTCCTTGCAGGCTAGCAACACTAGTACAGCGCAGGCTCTATTTACTCATAGGACTGCAGACAAGAGGTCAAATGACAGTCAGGACCATACACAGCCCAGCCATGCACGGTAGCGTGGCGGGCACGCGGCCAGGGCTATGCACCCAGCATGCCCGTCCGGTCACCCATGCACCCGGCATGGGCGTCCGGAGGCAGCGTGCAGCGCGCACGTACGTCTTTGCGCGCATGCAGCCCGCCTTTGCGTCGCGTCCCAGCCTCAGACCCAGCAGCGCTGCGCTGCGGGCCCGGCCGGCCGTCTGCAACGCCTGGTTCAACCAGGGCAAGGGCACGGACGAGCGCCTGGCGGAGATAGCAGTGGCGCAGCAGGACGGAGAGCAGCTGGAGAGCCTGCAGCTGCCGCGGGAGGTTAGGGACCGCGTCTCGGACGCCGTAGAGGACCTCGGCGGCCAGGTGCATGGCTTGTAAAACTGCAGGAATGCAGGACTCTTGCAGCAGGAATGTAGGGGTTTTGCATTGCCAGGATACTGACACAAGACGTTTCAGGAAGCAGCGCAATTGTCAGCACTTCAGCTTGAAGGGTAACTGCAGGTTCTGGCACAAGTTGCTTTGCTCAGCAACGTCTTTTCTGTCACCGTGTCCTCATCACACTACAGACATGCGCTTTATGTTGGCTGGGGGTTGTTCCAGCTGACAGAAGAAAAGTGTGCGCTGACAGGTGACGGTCGGCGACGTGTCAGCGCGGGCCGGCGTGACTCCCTTCGAGGCAGAGCAGGGGCTGCAAGCGCTGGCCGCTGATGCGCAGGGCACTCTGCAGGTGAGCACACGTGCTGCTGATACATGCACAGCTATATGGCGCTGCTCTTGCATGCGTAGATGGCGTTTCATTGCGTGTGCTGTCAGGCTGACAGCTGAAGGTCCTGACAAACGCGGGCTGCAAAATTGTTCTGGGTGACTGAAAACTTTTCCGGTCATGTCACTAGTATGTCAATGCTGCGCAGGTGTCAAACGAGGGCGACGTGCTGTACGTTTTGCCCAAGGGCTTCCGCGGCACAATTGCAGCCCGCTCATGGCGCCTGCGTGCAGAGCCTGTCCTCAAGAAGGTGCGGCCTGTCTGATGTGCAGTTGTGCATGCGTTGAAATGCAAGGCATCTGCCAAGCATCACCTGCCAGGAACTATTCTGTTTGTGGGTGCAATCGGAAGCGGACACATGCGTCCTCCAATTGCCTTGAAGACAGCTCCTCGCTCCTCGCTCGCACCCAAGAATCGGGGACTTGTGCATCATGAAGTCTGCTTCGGATTTTCTTTTGCGCAGGCGGTGGGCGCAGTCAATTACCTGACGCGGATTGCGTTTGGCACAGCCCTGGTGACCAGTGTGGCGGTCGTATGGCTGGCCATCATCGCCATCCTGTCCTCAGCCAACAACGACCGCGACAACAGGTGGGTCAGCGAAGTTCGAGATGCGATTAACCTGCACTCTGCACCTCGTGTACCCGAGCAGGATGAGAGAACAAGAGCGAGACGTTGAGGAACCGGCAGCTCCACACTGCTGCAATCACAGACAGCCCGATGCTGTCCTTACAATCGTGGCGCTAAGCTGTGGCGCATGCTCATGCTGGCTCACTGGCAGCGCCCTCAACTGCCGTAGTTCCGTCAATCGCATGCATTGCAGCGTCAGAGCTGCAGATCCGACTTGACTCTACCATGCTTACATTCACCCACCACAACTGACTCCTGTGACCATGACCTCCTGTTTGAGGGTTTGACGCTCTTCAAGACGGCTTTGGACCACGACACAAGACACGACACAACACACCTTGACATCCGTGACTGACACACGGATGCTGACGGCGACGCTGACGAGCCCTTCACTGACTGACCATGACGGACTTGACATGACTTAACGCCTGACCGTGACAGCAGGACCGTTACTTGCCCACCTGCAGGCGGAGCAACTCCAGCTATGGCGGTGGCGGGTTCAACGCCTTTATCTCCCCGACCGACTTATTCTTCTTCACGGTGCGCTCAAGCTTTTGCTGCACGTTGATTTTCGTCTGTGTGTTTGTATATACAGCTCATTCTCAGCCTCTTGTTTGTTCACGCGAGGCTGTGTGGCATCGTGGTGTGGCATTGTGCTGACCAGGCTGCACCCATGCCACATGCTTAACAAGTTGCAGGGTGAAGTGGCAGAGGTTGCAGAGGCACTGCTGGGCGCGAGCAGAACAGGTAGGGTTCAAAGTTTACACTTGTGGCATGCAGGACCCGTATTACATGCGGCGGCGGCGGTACATGTACAGCGGCGCGGTGCAGGTGCAGCAGCCGGAGCCGCGCATGAACTTCGTGGAGGCCATCTTCAGCTTCGTGTTCGGTGACGGGGACCCCAATGTGCAGTGGGAGGAACGCCGCTGGCAGACGGTGCGCTTTGTTGTCGATATTGTGACCAGCTGGGCATCGCCTCGAACAACAGTCAGCGTTATCAGCACACAAACGCGTTCAGCAAGCACGCACATGGTGGCCAGCACACGCATGGTGCCCCCGCTCCCTGCTGCGGTCATGCACTGTGCCACGACTGTTGCCTGGCGCTGCCACGAAGCTCGACTGGCTTTGCAGGGTGCTGCGGGGCGCACTCTTCCGACCCGAACCACATCCCAGAAGCCAGCTGATGAGCAGTGGCTGTGCATAATGCAGCTGGGGCGCATCATCGCGGCCAAGGGCGGTGTGGTCACCGCCGAGGAGATGGCGCCCTACCTGGACCTTCCGGAGGTGAGAAAGGAGCCGCGGCAGTTTTCAAACTCTGGACCCAGAACCCGCTGATGAACCTGTGCCTCTGCCACCATGATCTTGCATCGTCGCAGCACCGCTGGCGAGCCACATGCGCCCGAAACCGCTCATGGAGCATCCAACCACAGAAATTGTTCAGACAGGTCTGTCTGGAACCGATGCCAGCAAGACAGCTTCACACAAATCTGTTGGGTTTTTCTGCAGGGCGGCGCGCAGCCGGAGGACGAGGGCTATGTGGTGCCGGCACTCCTCAAATTCTCCGGCCACCCTGAGGTGAAACATTGTTTGTGCACCTCCGCGACTTGCTCCTGCAAATGCTTTTTCAAGCGCAAGAAGCATCGACCCAAGTTAATACATGATGTCACTCAACGTCATCGCGTCTATCCTTGACAGGTGGACGACAATGGAAACCTGCTGTACGTGTTCCCGGACCTGCAGAAAACCGGCGGCGCCGCAGAGGTGAGGCCACCTGGCCTCAGCGCTGCCGGCACCCCTCTCCAGACATTGCCGGATGCATTGCTGCTGTGGGTGTGACAGCGGGAGCACTTCCGGCATGCCTGCCTGCGCGGAGGTCATGCGCTGGCAAGCCAGCGTCGAAGGGACTTGACGACATGTTGATGGATGATCTCAAATTGACAACCCTGGATCCGCAGTTGCGGGGCATGGTGCAGAGGTTGCTGACGAAGGAGGAGTGGCTGTTGACTGACAATGTGTGATCTGAGGCCAGGCTGACTCATGATTCAGTGCCAAAATTTCATTGTATCGCAAATGCTTGTGTTTCGCAGTCGCGGGTCGTGGTGGAGCGGCTGCTGACCAAAGAGGAGTGGTGGCAGATTCAATATGTGTGACTCCTGGCCTCACTGACCCATTTGAAAGCATGCAGACGTTTGGCTGAAGTTCATATTTCGCAGTCGCACGGCGTGGCGGAGCGGCTGCTGACAAAGGAGGAGTGGCGGCAGACTGATGCTGACGGCGGCCAGCGCACCGGCACCATCGCCCTGGTGCGCGTCTTGAAAGACCTGCCACAGCTGGCCCACGCTGCTGGTAGAGACACCGCGGCGTTTTTGGCAGAGTGTTAAGAGTGTTAACATCCGGCCGGATTCCGGTGCAGCCTGCCATAGAGTCCATTCTTTCTTGCATGCCCTGGACGGGCGACCAACCGAGTGGGCATGGCGTGGCTGTCGTCGCCGCTGATGTTGAGCTTGTGTTCAGAGGCTTCAGCAAGACCAGCCCATTCTTCGATTCTAGCCGGCAGGGCGCAGCCAAAACAAGACAGCGCACCACCCGACCTTGCACCTCCGTTATCGCCCCTTGAGCAGGGCGCGGCCGACCTGGCGGACGCGGCGTGGCTGTCGTCGCTGCTGCGGGACACTTCCATCGAAACAAGACAGTAGACAGCCCGAAGAAGGTGACCCTTCCTTGTTGTTTTGTCACAGGGCGCGGCCAACCTGGTGGGCGTGGCGTGGCTGTCGTCACTGCTACGGGACGCGTCCATCAAGTATGCGCTCGCCAACAGCTCCCTGGGCTTCGTCGCCGGCGCCATGCCCTTCCTGCAGGTGCGGTCCGATATCTTTTGAAATGGTTTCCTTGAGCCTTGTTCTTCTCAGGGTCAAGCATGGCTGCCGCTTTGCCAGAAACAGCTCCCTCGGCTTCGTCGCCGGCGCCATGCCCCTTCCTTCAGGTGCAGTCCCTGCCCGATGCCGATCACCCTGGCTCAAACTAGAGTCTGGACATCACCTGGCTGCTGGTGCTGTCCCATACCTGCAGATGTGATGAGACCACTCCCCAAATCGGGCTTGGAGAAGTGCATTTGCCTGTGGCACATGCGTGCAGCGCCTGAGGACTTCGATGCGGCTTCACAGCAGCGCTGCAGCCTGCAGGTCGGCTTCGGCGGCGTCTTCATGGCTTCACTTCCGGGGCCCCCATCGCAGTTGCCTGTAGCCCCTGCCACTTGCCGCCATATCTGACTGTTATTCTGCCGCAGGCGTATGCGGTGGGCTTCTTCGCGATCCCGCTGGTGCGCTGGCTGCGCAACAAGGCGCGCAACGCCAAGATCGAGGCGCAGAACGCCGACCGGCGACAGGCGCGCTTGGTTTTTGCCATGATATTTCAATATTGAATGGCTTGCGCTGGCGGCCAGCACTGATAGTTCCATCACAACCAGTTATGTGATATGCTGGTCACGACATCATGGTCAATGCTTGAAAAGGTGGATGCCTGAAGAAGTATGACAAGGATACCATACGTATCATCGAGCGAGCTTTGTCGGCGGCAGGCGGCGGCGAAGCTCGGCGCGCCGCGCCCCGCGCTGGCGGCCAAACTGGACGCCGCCCGCAAGCTGGGGCGCTCCTCCCAGCGCGTCATCTCTGAGCGGGTGCGCCTCCTTGTCGTCAGTTGAGGATGTTCTGGTCGCATCAACCGACTCACACGATGTATAAACGTGTGAAAGCTTCGGCCAGAGCAAGCCTTGCTAGAAGAGGCCTGCAGGCACCATCGATATCTGCGCATGTGCCCAAACAAACACATGCACACGCCGGCGGGCGCGCCTGACGAAGAGGTGCGCCGCACAGGCCATGGTGTGGGCCCCGGCGGCCTGCCGACCCGAGTGCCTGCTCGGCTGCGTGACACCCACAGCAAAGCTGACAGCCAAGGTCGACTCTCCACTACCAGACAGACAGTCTTGATCAGGGTCTTTTCGACTGCCGCAGGACATCGCATACCGGTCAGACCGTAACCTCGCAGACCAGCAGCCTGCTAGCGGCCAGCCTGGCGGGCTGGACTGGGAAATGGAGGTATGCGCTCGCTGCTGAAGCACTGCTGGCCATTGGGGCTCATGTTGGCGCACGTCTGGGCGCATGCAAGACGTGCACAGTATGACGTTTCGCAAAATATTCTGCAGTGCAGAGCGTGCTTGCCGCATGCCACCGCAGCAACGTCACAGCAGCCCGCCCTCGGGTTGCCGTGTCGGATGCTCACGTGCTTTATTATTCTTGCTTCCTTATTCTTGCCTCCTTATTTGTGCTCGCAGGACTTTGACAAGCGGCTGAAGCAGCAGTCGCGGGACGAGACGCGGGACTTTGACAAGTGGCAGAAGCAGCAGTCGCGGGACAAGACGCGCGGGTGACGGCCGATTCCCTGTGCTGCCGAGGCATGGCAACCAGGCTCGAAGCAGCCTGTCGCTGATTATGCAAAACAATTTGAGCTGCAATTTGAGCCGCACACGAGCGCTGCTGATGCTGTATCTGGTTTGTCTGCGAATACATGCGCAACCTGGACATCGTGTTGGACACAATTGTTTGTGAGATCGAGTGGTTGATTGCGGGTCGAGGAGCTTCGTATGGAAGTCATGGACACTTGACAAGCGTGAGATGGTACTTACCCAACGACCATGTCGAATGCCGACGACATGATGCAGCATCTGCTGACCGCGAAAGTTTTTCTGGGGCGGTGTGATGAGGGGAGCATATGGCGAAGCATTGCATAATTACATGATCTGTTGCCTGCCTGTTACTTGCATCACGAAAGGAACGTTGAACTGCCCCAATCAGTGGCATTGCCCTGCATGCCTGGGCTGGGCGCAGCAGTGCCATTGACAACGAACAACTGGCAAATTTCGGCAGCGATGAAGGCGTTCAGTGTCGTGGAATGGCTGCTGCTGTCTTCGATCGAGCTGCTGCTGCTGCTGTCTGTCACTACGCACGGCTCGCAGGCCGGCGGACGGTGCGCTGAACGAAATACCTGCACCGATGAACCCCAACGCAATAATGGTGGCGCATAGCATAGCGGCGCCCAGGTGTCTCCCCTCCCCCTCATAATGTTCCACAATGCGACTGATCCGCGGCGCTTGGGAGTCGCGAGTGCCTACATTCCGGTTTGCAACTAGTCTTCCTTCAGCCGGAGGTTCGCAATGCCGCCTGCGACACCGCTGCATGCCCGCGACACAGTGCCGGCTGAGGCCATCCAGCGCCCAGCCGGCCCAGCGGTGGCAGCGCCGCCGGCAGCACCGCCTTGATGTAGCTGGGCAGCTGCGGCTGCCGCTGCGGCTGCCGCTGCTGCTGCCGCTGAGGAAGGACCCTTTCCAAAAGAAAGGGCGCCTAGATGTAGCTGGACGGCTGGCGGCCGATGATGAAGGGCCGCTCGCGCATCTTCTGGTGGCCCATGCGGTCGCCGCCGCGCACGCCCACCACGGACCGGTACCAGACCACAGAGCCCAGCCACGCGATGAATATGCCGATGGCAAAGCCAACGGTCGCCCACATGCCGTACCACCGCTTCTGCTCGTCTGCAGCGCACGCAACATCCAGAATTAGAACCTCGCATTAATGCGTACACTGCGAGAGTACGCCCCTCACGCTACGCCTCCAGCGGAAAGAACATCCCGATGCCATCTGGGCTGATGCACGCATTCTGGGAAGGCAGCCTTGAGATCTGTGCGTATCCCGAGCAGGAACGAAAGCGTGGCCCAGCCGGGCTGGAACTTCTTGTCAAGCATGCGAGGTCGAATTGTCACGTCCAACCGAGAATCCACGATCGCGCACCGGTGAACGGTGGCGGCAAGTCTTTCCAGAAGTCTCCTCAGAAGATAAGCAGATTCCAAAAGCATTTCAGTGAGTTTGCGCGCACCAGTAAACTGGTCGGCGGCGGGGCAGTCGGAGGAGGCGGTGTTGGCCCTGACGGTGGCGGCTGGGACCGTGGTGACCTGTACGCTGGAGCCGTCCTCGCTGAACGTTATCTCGTTGTCCACCTGCGCCTTGGTCGCCGCCTGCAGGCCGGAACAGACAGATGAGTCGCTTCCAGGACTCGTTTTCCTGCTTTGCTTCCTTTCCTTTTGTGTTCGCCAAGGTGGCGGGTTCATCAGCAACAGCAGACCGCTGGCGCGGCAGGCGCCACCTGACACCGCGGCCAGCCTCACAGCACCTTGCGACCTGGGGACAGCTCGACGCATCTCACAAGTTGCGTCACGTGCAGGGAAGCAAAGAGCAAGAGATACTGCTCCATCAACAAGTGTCAAAAGGCGCACCTTCTTGCCGGCGCAGTCGCAGTTGGCGCCCTTCGGCACGATGGCGCACACGTCGAAGGCGCCGTCGGGCGCGATGTAGGGCCGGAAGTTGATGTACGAGTACAGATGGTTCACCTCCTCCCCATCCATCACCCCCACCACGCTGATCTGCTTCAGCATCCTGCGCCACAGCAGAAGCGTATTGACTGATACATCTCTTTGGTATCGAGTACAGGTGGCTCACTCTCCTCCCCGTCCATCACCCTCACCACGCTGATCTGCTTCAGAATCCTGCGGCATAAGGGAACCGGTTATAAGCCTTGGACGTTAGAAGATAGCGCCGCCCATCATGAAATCCCGCCACGCGAATCTGTTGAAGTGTCCTGCTGGGAAGGTCAGGCGGCGCCAGTCAGCCAAGACCCTTGTGGGAGCTTTCTGCATGCAGCGCCACCCGCATTGCCGCAGATTCGAGCATGCAGCGAACACAGAGAGGAGGACTCGCCGGGACATTTTGGAATACAGAATTCAGGATTTTAGCGGGCGGCACCTGTGGTAATTCTCGCGGGCAACCAGCCAGCTGTTGACGGGGAAGAAGAACTGCACGTCGAAGGAGGAGTTGCTGGCGGGCGCCTCGATCTTGCGATACCAGGCCTCGCAGGGGATGCCGCGCACGCCGACGTGGCCGGGCTCGAACGCCGGCTTCGCGTTGGCGCCCGTCCCGTCATGCCCCTCAAACATGAGAAAGTTGCCCGTGCCGTAGACGGAGCCGGCAGAGTCGTCCACAAAGTTGGACATGGAGGGGATGAACTCCCGTGACTGCAGGGAGACAGACGGAATGTGAATAGATGAAGCAGTCACAGAAACACAGTAGATGGGTGGGCAAGAGTTCAACGGTGACGAGGGCTAAATGCCAGACAGCTGTCATGGATGACCTGGGCACCTTGGGTGCAGTAGGGGCCAGTAGCTGCAAGACCTTGAATGCCGCTCGTCCCCTGGCGCATGCACGAACCTGCCTCCAGGAGAATGAGGGGGCGGTACACAGAGCAATCAGAGGTGAACATTGCGCGGCGCACCGTGCAGACGCCATGCGGGAAGGTGGTGTTGGGCGGGTAGATGATGGTGGTCTGCTTTGCGGCATAGTCCTGCACCATCACGATGTCGGCGTCCTCCGAGTGCAGGTCCACGCGCACCTTATTCTGCAGCACAATTCGAAAAGAAAGTCATTCCTTGTACAGACTACATGGAAAGAGAGGGGCTGGGCCGTGTTGATGTCGGCGTCCTCCGCGTGCAGGTCCACGCGCACCTTCCTTCGCAGCGCCGGTTGCAGAACACGCTGCATGGGCCAGGAAGGAGGAGGTGAACAGGCAACGTGGACGGAAGAAACGCACGTGCGCCTCGGAGTAGGTCTCCCGCTGCACGTAGGTGTAGCCCTGGTTGATGATATTTGCCTCCACGGTGGCCATCCACTCGGTGGGAAAGTCCGGGAACGGCGGGATGAGGTCGCAGCACGCCACCTGTACATTGGAACCTATGCTTGAACGACAGAACAGGCAAAAAACAAAACAAACAGCTTCACTCGACCAGGACCAGCCTGCCACAGCCTGCCACAGACTCAGGTCCCCAATAGATGATTAAAGAGTCCATCCTCACATCACGTCAAGTGCCAAAGCCACAGGAATTCCAAGGTCGCCAAGTTTTCGCACCTGTGTCTCAGCGTCGTACACAACAAATGCCTGCGTCTTGTCGTAGTCGATCAGGTAGTCCTTTGTCGTGCTGGACGACTGCATGCAAAAGCACGAGCACCGTCAGCAACACTCAAGACACCAGGCGCCAGCTGTATATGCATGCCGTTGCCTTACTGCATGGGGCTGCGGCAGCAGGGAGTGTCAGCTGGTGTAAACCAGCGAAGCAAAAGGCAAGAAAAGACCTTGGAATTTGCTGCGATTAGTCACCTGTTCGAGTGCAGTTTCAAGTGTGCACCCCGGTGCTTGACGGCGCCCAGGTTGGAGACAGCCTTTGCCCAGCCATGCAGGTGACCTTTCGCTTCATGACGAGGACCTCGTTTGTGGTAGTGACTGTTTACGATCGGTCAATCAAGGAATTCTTCTGAAGGGACGCACCCCGGTGTGCTTGACGGCGTCCAGGTTGAGCACGGCCTCCACGTCGGACGTCGCGTTGCCCGCTTCCGTCAGGTACACCGTGTCCTTCTCCAGCGGGCTGAAGCACGACTGCGGGCGCGGAGAGGGGCATATCAGTGACGAGTCAGTTGGAGCTCTGGTCAGGCTCAGCAACAGGCTTCTCTGCAGCAGGGTTGTCTGCAGCAGGGTTTGCAGCACCAGTGCGGATTTGCAGCACCAGTGCGGATCTGCAGCACCCAGTGCCAGTGGGTCTGTGGCAGCATCATGCCGGCGTGCACTTGCGATATCTGTGGCAGGCGATATGACGCACCCCGGTGTGCAGGCGCGCAACCAGCTGCTTGGGCAGCTTGCCGCCATGCGGGCTGACCTCCACTGTGTAGTTTAGCCGCGTCTCCCCCGGCGCCCTTCAGCTCATGCGGAGACAGTTCCGGGGCGATGCATGCCATTAACTCGAACCAAAAGCCAGAAACATATGGAAGGGTCACGTTTGATGGCTGCTATGCTGCGCTGCCAGGTTCAAAATGAGGAATCACAGCGTCAGGTAGCGTAACATCACAGTCAGCGGCGGTAGCGGACCAGGTGGAGGGGTCGTTGTCGCGGAAGTTGTTGGCGTACGTCGCCTCCTGCGTCATCTCGATGGTGGCCGTCAGGTCCACCACGTCGAAGCCGTTACCCTTGTACAGCTGCTTCAGCGTCGCGTCCGCCGCCATGTGCGCCGGGCACGATGTCACCTGCGCGTGCAGCAATTTCTTGTTCTGTTTGAGTTGCGTGTGGCGGCTTTGGTGCGACCGGCTGCAGTGGAGCCAAGATCAGGCCTGGCATCCATAACCGTCCGTGCCCCCAAATGGCTGCGCTCTGCACGCTGCCGCGCTGCACATGAGCACCATGTGCCGGTGCTGCTGAGTAGTGCGCCCGCCTGCTCATGTTCATTTCTGTGTGGAACACATCAAACTCATTGCAGGTGAGGACGGCCTGCTGCTGTCTGCCCAAGTGCCGCAGCAACATTTCAGCGTCATTTACAGGCGCCACACTGCCATGCCGCCTTGCTCCGCCGTGAACAACTTTCCATTTCTGAAACATGGTGCATCGTTTCAATACACTCGTCTGGGGCGTTCGATATACGATGATGCTGCTGACACCCCCGTCATGGGAAAACAAACTCCTTGAGCGCCGGCCGCGACGGCGGCAACGGCGGGCCTACGGTTGGGGATCACTGGCAGCCTTGAGCAGCGTAACAGCCGAGGAAACAGCAGTGAATACGCCTAGGTCCTAGCTCGTGACGAAAGCGTTGCCCAGGTTGCGACGCTGTTCCGGCTGGCGACCTGCCTCGGCAAGGAAATCTACGAGCAGTCTCCAAAGGCAGGACGCGGCCCAGCCATTTGTACTGAAAAATGGACCCCGAGACCACCTCACCGAACGCAGAGTCTTACGACCGCTTCGAAGGCGGTTCGAAAAGCGTCCCGTGCGCAGTGGTACTGCAGGCAGAGGGTCGCGGCTGTGCAGCCCCTTTAGCTGCCTGGACTGCCCAAAGCCACGCTCTCGCTCTCAGAACAGCTCTGAGCGCGGGCTGGCCCCGCTGCGAGCCTCACTCACCACTGAGAACATAGGCCGGTCCGCTGGGTCTGTCGACAGCAGCGCCGGATCATCCGCCCTCAGTTTCCTGTGCGGGACGCATGCGGCTCCAGACGCCAGCAACAGGCACCCTAGGGCAGCCGCGACCCAGGCCCGCCGGCGCGCCATGCCGAAACCGGGCGTGTATGCGTGTTGTAGTCGCGCACTACAAAATTCTGGCTGAACACGCCACTTCCCGCTGCATTCCCTACCCTAGCTTGGCCCTTGTGATAGAAAAGCGACGGTTCTGCGCTTGCGGGTGAGGCTGGGTGAGGCTGCTGGCGAAAGAGCTTGTGACTCGCCATGTGGCAGAACGTCAGCATGCTTACAGTCCCGTTCCCGTCAGACAGAACAATTTCCAACCTGAAAGTTAACGAAGAGTGAATCAACTAGCTGGCAGCATCTTGGGTGGCGCTGAAAGCAGGTGCAGCATCTAAATATCGAGCGCAGCAGACACCTGCCTAGCTCTGAGTCATCTTGAGACACATCCAAGCACGCACTGGAGACCAAGCAGCGTTCGGCATCGTTTCAGAAACTTCAGCGATTCTCGCCATCTGTGACGTGTCAGGCGTTCCAGCGGCCCTTCCAGTCGCTGTCCCATCGTTATTTGGGGACAACAAACCAATCAGCTCCTACTCGAGCTCGCACCGCCATGCACGCGCGCCTGTTGGCGAGCAGCACAGCAGCACCCGGCACCTGCTGTCTCCACTCGCCCGTGGCCCGGTGCAGCGATGCAGCGTCGCAGCATGCAGAGCGCGGCCTGAGCAGCCGACGGGCGCTATGTGGCGCCGCCGGCAGGCTGCAGCGACGGCCGCCCTTCTGCGGTAGCCATCGGCGCGGCGCCGCGGGGCTGAAGTGCCGCGCCAGTGGCGATGACACCAGCGACACACCGGTGCAGGACCGCATCAGAGACACGCTGACCGGTCTCGACGCGCTACTGGGCATCGATCCGGAGGAGGAGGAGAACAAAAAGGTGAGGCGCAGCTGCGGATGCAACTGGAGCGCTGCTCCTCGCAGCATGCAGCAGACATGCATCATTACTCATCATAATCGCTCAGGATGCAAGTGCCGAACCATCCTGCTCATTGTCAAGCATGTAAGCCCAGTGCAGCATACTCGGCAACTCGCAGCTCATGCGTGCCGAGATCATCTTGCTATCTCATACACCCTGCATCCGCTGCACGCTCCCGCACAGAGGACATCCAACAATATTCTTGCGTCTCACACGTTGCATCCGCTGCATGCTGCCGCACAGAGGAAAGCCGACGAGTTATGCTCCTGGTGTCTAACATGCCGCATGTGCTGCTGCTGCGCAGAGGAAAGCCGATGATGAGGAGCGGGTCAAGTCGGAGGCAAAGCGGGCGCGGGACGCCGCCGCGTCGCAGTCGACATCGTCCGTCGACATCTCTATCAGCCCCAGCGTGCTCGACAAGATCAGACAGGCGGATGACGAGCGGGAAAAGACAAAGGGCGGGGACCAGGGCGGCGATGAGAGGCCAAAGTTCAACTCCGAGATTGTGAGTCTGCGGCTTGAGATGTTTGCGAAATCGGAGATTGCGGATCGTGAGCCTGCTGCGGCCGTCTTGTTATGAAGAGCTCGTGGAGCCAGCGTGTATCGGCGTCCGTTCGCGGTAGTGCCAGTCGTCCAGCATCGAAGTGTCTTGACACATCGCAAGAGCATGTGCTGACCTGGTGCCCGCAGGCCAAGATTGTGGAGATGGGCAAGCGGCTGGCTGAGAAGAAGGAGGGTGGGAAGGAGGGCAGCAGCAACGACGCTAACATTGACGGTGCGGCGTGCTCATTGCAGATCCGCATTCGAGCACCATGCCACTACCAAGCATACAGGTTGGACTTGATCATCCGGCACGATGCTCCTGGTAGGTAGAAGGCATCCAGCAGGCATCCAGCTGACCAGGGGTTCAGGTGCAGCATCAATCAGCGATGCCCCCTCGTGATGCAACGACCCAAAGTTGACGACGCTCCATTTGATCATGCCGCAGAGGACAAGCTGCGGGAGGAATTGGAGAGCATGCTGCGGCCGACGGAGCTTGATCGCGCAGACGTGGATGTCATCCGGAAGGAGGTGTTCACTCAAAACACCTTCTACGTCACCAACATCATCCAGGTGCGCGGCAGCCTCTGCATAGCACAGGCAGCAGGATAGCTTGCCGCGCTGTGCTGTCTCAGGCGGGTCCTGCTGCACCCGCACTGCTGAACGACTCGAAGGTGCAATTCGAGAAAGCTCAGTTTACTGCGCCCTGCCACTACAGATAGCGGATCTGGCGCCCACAGCCGCGCAGGCAGGGCTCAACGGTAACGCTGGCGGCGTGTACGTCCAGGGCACGCTGCGCATGCCGCGGGAACAGCTGTTCGAGAACATCCAGTCGAGCTTGCGGCAGCGCTTTGGTGAGGCCTTCCATGAAGACCAGTTTTGATGCATTCGTATTGCATGAAGCATTTTCGAGTTCTGCAGCCATTACATTACAGCAAGCCTGCATCCAGCTGCATCCTCACCGACTGCCGCTTGGCTTTCAGTTGTCTCATGTCCTAGTCAGCATTGTCAGCAGTTCCTGTGTCTTCAATGCAGGCGACAAATACGAGCTGTTCATGGTGTTTGACCTGACAGAGGAGGGTGACGACCCTCGGGGCGGGCCCCGCATCGCCTTCCAGGCAAGCTCCACCATTCAGCTTTTGTCGGCACATGCCCGGCAACCACACCGCGTGCATGAGCCTGCTCACTGCCGGCTGGGGAAGAAACCAAGGGACGGGGCAGTGCGCTTCTGCGCAGCAGCAATGTGACCTCTTGCAACGGCTTGCCCTCGTGCAGAGACAATGCGTTTGACTGACGCGCGTACTCATGTGCAATAATGATGTGCGACAGGTGATCATCGGGGAGGCGTGCCGGCCGAAGGCGGCCAACACCTGGCAGTTTCTGTTTGCTGTCAGCCTGGCGGTGCTCACAGCGGGAAGCTGCCTGCAGCTGGGTCTTTCCTCCAACATCTCCCTGCTGCCCAAGGTGCGACACAACAGGGCTGATCATTCTAGACACATCTTGAGGCTGCGCGCTTGCTGAAGTGTGGGCATGCAATCAGGCCACTGGACATGAGAGTGGCTTTGGCCGCTTTCATGGACTCGCAAACACGCGTGTCGGCTGCAATCGCATCAAAGAGGGTACCGGGTACTGTCAATTCCTAGTTCACACCTTTGCATCATCTCGCACGGCACAAGTCTGAGCCAGCTGTCCCTCATGTCTGTGAAGGAAACCGTGGAGTGGCTGAGCATCCCCAATAACCAGATCTGTATCTCTACTTTGATGAACATACGGTTGGTTGACTGGATACCACATCTTATTATGCGCAGGAAACGGTGGAGTGGCTAAGCAACCCCAACAACCAAATCGACCCCAATGTGGCGCCTCCGGGCCTGGAGGGCTGGGACCCCGTACCCTACCTCGCGGCCTCGCTGCCCATCTCCGTCAGCGTCTTCGCGACGCAGCTCGCGCACGAGGTGTCGCACCGCCTGGTTGCCACGCTGCGCAAGGTGGGTTCACAATCAAGAATCCCTGTCTTG
>JAABUM010000514.1_pt1 | contig 67324 bp, 122 predicted proteins | sample 5559161 | NCBI WGS metagenome assembly JAABUM01 (sample SAMN10711868, study PRJNA513369) | rock metagenome | isolation source: Antarctica rocks | place: Antarctica: Victoria Land, Siegfried Peak nord
GACGCAGGCACGCCTTGCGTCGTCTGGATCCAAAACAGGCTGGCCTGCTGATCGAGAGAACAGCTGGCAGTCTGTGCCCAATCACGCTGAGGAACATTAGCTACCTTGAGCTTATGCGCCGTCACTAGCAGCCAGTCGCTGATATGCGTGTCGCTGTTGGTGACAAATATTTAGATGGCAGCGGGCTTCAGGTGCTGTACCGCATGAGTTGCTGAGGCAACAGGAGCCGCTCAGTCCGCGTCTTGCGCATAGGTAGAGTTTAATCGGCCGTGAGAACCCAGCTCACCTGGAATGGGCGGCGCCGGAAGGGCCAAGGGTTCGTTAGGGAAAGACTCAGGGGTCGGACGTGCAGGCTCACCGCCGAGGACGATAGAGTAACCGAGCTGCGCGTCCAGGCGCGCGCTCAACTGCGCCTTTTTCGCCTGGTCCTCGTCAAAGATCGCCGTCATTTGGCGGATCACGTCCCGCAGATTGCGGCGCGTCCCCTCCAGGTCGTCCACCTCCGTAGTGAGGCGGGCGTTGTCCGCCCGAAGGGCGGCCAGGTCGGCCTTCCAGCTGCTGCATTCTGCTGCTGCGAAGGAACATGGACCGAGGCTGCTGCTACAGAGACGGGAGTGTCGCTGGGAGCTGCGGCGTCATGCTGCTGCGATGTTGCCTGGGCCCGAGCTGCGAACTTTGCGAGGCTATGTCCACCGGGGGGGTCGAGGGCTCCCCGGCCATCGTTCCTCGTAGCACGAAAACCAATGTAAATTGGATGCTTGCTTTCCGTGTTTGTTGGTGGCATCGAAAGATACCGGTGTTATTGCCAGAGGCCCAGAGTATGGCCAAAGCCAGTAGGGTATAGTAGTGCCGGATTGGCAGTACAGGGACGTAGTAACAGGAAGGAGTAGCTGTTGTTACATTCCAAGCTTAGGTTGACATGTATGTGAAGGCGGGCACGGCCTCCATCATGACACACGAATCAGCACACATGATAACATGCGGCATGACATTTCCTATATGTGCCACCCAGCGAAATGCAAAATGGCAGCACGCTAATGCGTACCTCTGTTAGCATGTGGCCGAGCACGCCAGACATCCCGCCACATTTCTGATTCGCCCTTTCGATTGACTGGCCGAAACGCCTGCGCCCACTGTTGAAAGGCATTGACAGGGTGCATTCTTGCCGATTGCACTTATGCCGGGCAGTCTGTCTTGGACGGAATGATGCGGCACAGAGTGCCAAAATCGTTCACAACACATGGCAAAACTGCTATGGAGTGCTCTCAATTGAACGCACCCGTGTGACTTAGGCGCTATCTTCGCGGTGTTCGGCAGATCTGCAGGTCACGAAACAGATCATTCGCGCATAACGTGAGCCTCCTGCAGCCATGGCGCACGGAGGCAGCATAGAGACCGAAACAGACAGCCCTGTAGCTTCGGCGAGCGTAAATGGTGCCAAGCCAGCGGCTGATGTCCGAGATCGAGACCCTCCAGCAGCAGAGACCAGGCATGCCTTCGCTTGCAAGTGTTAGCATGCTCGTGCCGTTGACGCTGCACCTGTGGCCAGCAACGTCCATGCTGACACAACCGAATGCTGTTCTCGCTGCAGCTCGCTGCTGCCACCGACGCAGCCGCGCAGCACCAGGGGCTCCTTCTCCAGGCAGGGCTCCCGGCAAGGCGTCGGCAGCCTTGCGGGGCTTGACACCGACAGCGATGAGGTGCAGCGGCTATTTGGACTCACCATCAGCTACCTGCAATGCACGTGTGCAGCCATGCAGGGTGTCAACATACACTCGAGTACTGCAAGTCTGTCACTGGCGTGGCTGGGACGACATACGCAACGAACAGGATGCAGAGGGAGGCCCAGAGGTCGGCAGCGGCCACAGCGCCCACACACGTGGCGCAGGAAGGCAGCGCAGAGAAGTTGTTTCATCTTTGTTGCACATTCTGACCTGTTGATTCCTCAGGAGGCGGGCGCAGAGGAGCTGATGATGGCGAGCAAACTGGAGATGGAGGCGTGCAACCCCAGCGGCGCGGCATGTCATACTATGTTTCTTGTTTCTCTCAGAAATTGGCACTTGCATTTCCCAAACAGGAAGCTGGGGCGGAGGCGATGAAGCTGGACATGAAGGCACAAAAATCGATTGGAGCAGCGTTGCGCACGGAATCTTGCTCTCAACGAATCTTCAACTAAATGTCAACGACAGGAAGCTGGTGCGGAGGAGCTAATGATGGCCATGGAACTGGAGATGGAGGCGCGCAACCCCAGCGGCACGGCATTCCGGGAGGCGCCGCTTTCGCGCTGTGGCCGCGGCCTGGCCTGGGTGCTATCCTTCGCGGTGCCCGGCCTCGGCATGTTCACCGAGGTGTGCATTAATCGAACTATCATCCAATCACAGCTTTCCAGCATCAAGGTTGTGCAGCTTCAGCATCTGCGGGCCTCGGCATGTTCACACAGGTGCGTGACACCGCCGCACTGAGGGTCGATATCTACTTAAGATACAGCCACCACCGGAATACAGCCACTCTGCACGCATCCCCCTGTTGGACCGTCAAGCTTTGGCGTCTGCAGGCGCCCAGCGGCAGCCACTGCACCAGCGCCGCATGATGTCTTTGCACCCTGCAGCTGCAAGGAGAATGCTGCAGTCCCGCACTGACATGCTGCTGTTCGCTGGTGCAGGCGTACTTTGTGTTCTCGGTGGGCAACCTGACGCCGATCTTCGAGCAGGAATACCCGCGGTGCTGGAAGACGCACGAAAACTGCTCCCGCGCGCTGCTGTCCTCCATACATTACACGCAGGCGAGTTTTTGGCATGAGTCCTTGTTTTTGGCATGAGTCCTTGACATGGCTTAGTGGACAGGTCTTCGTACATGTTTGTGGCAGACCACATCGTGCAGCACATCAGCAGTGAAACAGCTTAGGTTTTACGCATCTCCTGGTTCAGCCGTCCCCCGTCATCATTGTTCATGTCATCAAGACGCACCCTGTGGTATCACATGCAGGTGGGCGGCATCATCGCGGGGCAGCTGGCGCTGGGGTACCTGGCGGACCGGGTGGGGCGCAAGTGGGGATCCGTGGTGACGGCCGCCACCATGCTCCTCGGCGGCGTGCTGCTGGCCTGCGCCAACGGCCCCACCGTGCATGCCATGTTCGTGGTGAGTTTCCAAGAGGACTGAACTTAGAGAGGAGTACACAGACAGACAGCGCTGTTGCCATTCATCGACTGGCGGCATGCTCCTCGCCTGCGTCAATGGCCCCACCCTGCATGCCATGCTCGTGGTGAGTGCACAAGCATGGTACCCGAAAGATTTAGGGCAGCACATGATCATCAGGTCGCTTATATCATGTCGAGTTGCGCTCCCAGCTCCCAAAGCTCGTCATGTCGTGCATGTGAAACCCTCCAACATTTCGCGAGTGCACAGAGGCACGCGCTCAGTCAGATACTGTGCGGCGCGGGCGTCGGCGGCGAGGCACACCGGGACCGAAGCCAGCCTCGGTGCCAAGCAGCAGCTCTGTTTTTGTGCGCAGATGTACACGCTGAGCCAGGCGGTGTTTGGCGTGGGTGTCGGCGGCGAGTACCCCATCGCCTCCACGTCAGCGAGCGAGCGGGCGGAGGCGGACGAGGCGCTGCACGACAAGCGCGGCGAGACCGTCATGCTCACCTTCAGCATGCAGGGTGAGTTTCTTGAGGAAGAGCATTGGTCATCTCATGCTCACCGTCAGCATGTAGGGTGACTTTTCCAGGGCAATCTGTCTCGTATGTGTGAGAACTGCTGCCCTGCAGCATGCGGGGGGAGAAAGGGCAGTCTTCAATGCATTCATATCGATGCAGACAGCTTGCACATGCTGCTGAGAGCATGCAACGAGCTCAATCTCTGTACATCTCTGCGGGTGCCAGCACCCGCCAAGTGAAGGCTTTCTGTGCAGAACGACCGACCACAAAATCGAATCCCTCTATCAACTGCAGGGTGGGGAAATTTCATGAACACCGCCATCCTGGCACTTCTGCTGCTGTGCCTAGGGCAGACAGGGGTCGACTCCTACAGGACAGAACAGCTCGAAACGGTGCGCTTCCGATCCGCTCACCTGTTCGTGATAGTTTTGAGACTCCCCGGGTTACTGCATGCCGTCGTTGCAGTCTCATTGCTCTGTGGTCCGACCCGATGACAACCTGATGAGTTAGATTACACAGCGTCATGCAGAGAAATCCAGCCGAGAGTATCGAAACCCTGGAGGAAGGGACGAGAGACGCCACAAATTTCCGCGTGGCGGCAGGTGTGGCGGCTGTCATTCTTCCTGGGGCTGGTGCCGGTGGCGGGCATGCTGTGCTGGCGGCTGTTCAAGCTGGAGGAGTCGACGGTTTGGCGCGACAAGCAGCGCGCGATGCTGCAGGGGGTGCGCCCTGACCGCCAAACCTTCTGAACCCTCAATCTTAGACCCTTCAAGCAGCACCGGTTGATACTCACATGGTTAGATTCAAGTACTTGTGAGACGAGCTCGGTTTGAACCACGCTTGTCATCAGAGGCGGACCTGACCAATGTGATACGCGTGGCAGTGATGCAGGGGGCCGGGTGATTTGTGAAGGCGGCGTACTGGGTCCTACTGGCACCGGCTGGCGGAGTTTGAAATGCTCATCATATTGTCGAGCTACGTCCGCAGGGCAAGTGCCGGGACTTTGACCTGTGGAAGGCGGCGTGCTGGGCGCGCACCTACTGGCACCGGCTGGCGGAGTTTGAAATACCAGTCATACCGATGAGTGCTGCTTGGGCAGGGCAAGGGCCGGGATTTTGACCTGTGGAAGGCGACGTGCTGGGCGCGCACCTATTGGCACCGGCTGGCGGGCTGCGCCGGCTCCTGGTTCATCTGGGACTTCAGCTTCTACGGCAACAAGCTGTTCCAGGGGCGGCTGATAGAGATCATGTCGCCCGGCGCCACCGTCCTGGAGGTGTGCCATCTGTGCCTCTCATCATTGGTGATGCTTCCTTCTGCGGCACCAAGCTGTTCCAGGGGCGGCTGATCGCAATCGTGTCGCTTGGCGCCACCGTCTTGGAGGTGTGGCGTTCACACTTTTTTCTTTTCGTTATATCTGCTGGTCGTCCTGGCATGGCAACAAGCTCTCTTGAGGGCCCCTCATCGGGATCATGTCGCCCGGCGCCACCGTCCTGCAGGCGTGTGCGTTGTTCAAAGCCTGGTCATCACAGGCCAGGGTGAGATCAGCCCCGCTGTAGTACAACCAAAGTCGTTGTGGGTTCGACGCGGAGTACCTATATGAGTGTGAGGGTAGGCTTGTTGTCTGTGTGCTGCGCGCGCCTGCAGGGGCTGCTCACAGCGCAACACTTTGGTGGCAGAAACTACATCTTTTACGCCAGTTGAAGCTTTTCTCAAGGCACTTTCGTTATCAGCTCGCCTCTGCATGCCTTGCAGGTCCTGGGGTGGACGCTTGTAAACTCGACGGTCGCGCTGGTGGGCTACTACTTTGCTGCCTTCACGGTGGACAAGGCCTGGATGGGGCGGCGGCGCATGCAGGTGGCCACCTCAGCTTTAACTGGGTCAAAGTCTGCGAGAACTTGCCTGAGAATGTCTGCTGGAGGCTTCCGGGTCTTGGAAGTGCTCTGCTGGCTTCTTAACACAAGCCAGTGACCACCTGACATTCAACAAAATCCCACTGTGCATTTTTCTGCCGCGTAGATCATGGGATTCGCCTGGATGGCCCTGCTCTTCTCCCTGTGCGCCTGGCAGTATGGCCCGCTGACGCAGCCGCGCCACCTGTGGATCTTCCGCACCCTGTACTATATGTCCAGGTGACCTCTTCTGTGTGCTCAGTCCCTCCAGTCGACATTCGCCTGCACTTCTGGCGTGCAGCGTGAGCACACCTGACTGGTGGCTGCCTGTATGTGGGAGGATGGCTTTCCCACGCTGGGCAGCAGCGGTGTCTCCTGCAAGGCGGTTTAATGCCGTGACGTAGAGCTATGCTGCTGACGCAGCTTTTGGGGGCAGTGGGGCCCGAATGCCACTACCTGGCTGCTGCCCTCGGTGAGTTTGCTGTGACTTTGACATTCCATTGCTTCCTCCATTGACTATCGTCAGCTCAGAAAAGCCTTGCCTGGGTTGAAAGTCGCATCTTTGCAGTCAGACAAACCAATCGATCAGCTGCGATGACGTCATCATGTTTGCAACATGCAGGAGCTGTTCCCCACAGAAACCAGGGCCATGTCGCACGGACTTGCAGCCGCAACTGGCAAGGTCTGTCCCTCGCAGGTTTTGCCAGCGTTCACCTTTGCGGCAACAGGGAACCCTTTCATCACTTTGTTTTTTAATACAATCTCTCAGCAGCGGTGGTGGGCGGGCAGGCTTGTGTCCAATGTAGGCTGCTAGTGCACCACACCTCCAGATGCTGCCAGTGCATCACGCATTCACACGCGCCGCTTTTGACGCTGCAATAAATGAGACACTCTGGATGACTAGCACACGCGCTGGTAGCGGGCAGGTATCTAGCCTGGTGCTGAACCGTGAGACGCACTTCTTTGAGGCTGAGCCGATAAATTCATTGCTTGGGATATGCAGATTGGCGCGCTGGTGGCAGGCGTGGTATATGTTCTGACGTTGCACAACAGTCCGAGTTCGCTGTGGAGGCAATATGAGAGGCTTTCCACCAACAAAATGAAGTGTGTTGGGTCCGCAGATTGGGGCGATGGTGGCGTGCAACATGTTTGGGCTGGTGCCGGATCGCACTTCAAGCTGCACCATCTTGATAGCATGTCACGTGGTCTGCAGCCGCAGGTTGCAGCATTGATAACGCGCGTGGCGTTCGGCACCATGCTACGCGACATGGACATGCACCCCCAGTTGAGGGCTGTGTCAATGATGTCACTGCATCCATATTGCAGGTCGGGGCACTGGTGGCGGGTGTGGTGTTTGGGCTGGTACCAGACCGCACGGTGTTCTACATCTCCGCCCTCTGCGGCTTGCTGGGCGCTGTGACCACCTTCCTGCTGGTGCCGGACATCTCCGGACTGGACCTGTCGGAAGGTGCGGCCACTGGAGATAAGAACGGAACATCGTCAGCGTTGCAAAACCTACCTGTTCAGCAGCAGCTCCTCGTGGTGCTGGGTGCTGTGCAGTCAGGGTGGCAGCAGGCTTGTGCGTGCACAGACAGAGGCACTCCAGTGCCTAAGCGCTGGTATCCCATGCGCAGGCTGCCGGCTCTGGATGTTGTTACTGGAGGGGCGGGGGTGGGCCTGTCGTGCAGCAGCAGGGCGCACAGAGACCACACACAGCCATCAGACTCCAAGTCCAAGTTTCATATGTTGGTTGCCAGCTCTGTTGATGTTGTACCGCAGGAACCGGACCGGCGGTGGATGCCGGTAATAGGGGGGCAGGGGCAGCACTGCCCACGCAGCAGCAAGCCACAGTTCACGCAGTCGGTCAGACTCTGAAACTCCAACGTTCATGTCTTGGTTGTCAAATACTGCTGCAGGCGACCGGCGGTGGACGCTGGTGCTGGAGTGGCAGGGGCAGCACTGCCATGCAGCAGTCAAGTGCACAGATTCTGCGTACAATGTAAATTCAATACCTTGCGTGCAGGCGACCGGCGGTGGATGCTGGTGCTGGAGGGGCAGGGGCAGGACTACCACGGCGAGGCGGTGAATCCCAAGCACCTGTCCACGCTCGAGCAGCTGCTGGGCTACGGGCGCGCTTACGCGGCAAACGCGCAACAGACAAATGGCCTGCACCACGCTGTTTCCGCCACGCCGGACGACGATGTGTAGAGGCTGCGCCGCCAACGCGCAACAATTGGCAGGCTTGCACCACGCGCTGTCCACCGCGGCGGACGACGCCTGGAGTCGCTCTATGGCTGGCGCCATGTTTGGCGGCCGCCGCCGGCGCGGCGGCATCGCACGCTGTTGGCTGCAGCGGGCGATGCGTGTTGCGGGCGATGCAGGGCGGCCTCCGGCTGCGGCTGCTGAGACGCGTGGCCTGCTCGCCGCGCTGTCCACATCGGCATGTGACGCAGGACTGCCCTCTTCAGGAGGGCCGCACCGATTTCCAAGTGTCAGTTCCATACGTCACCAGCGGGGCCGCAGGCATTGATGGCTGCAGCAGACGCGGGTCTGCCACTTGCCAGAGCCTCATCCTGAGCAGGCCGCGCCGAGGGTGGGTGCCAATCTGGTGGGCCATCAACGCAGCAGTCTGATTGAGTTTTTGATTCGGAGAGGAAGTTCGAATGTGGATGTATTTTCCGGGCGTGCCTGCCTGGCGCGCCGCACGGCGATTTTAGGTGTATTACCAGGATCCTCTCAGCGAAAGTTCAGGAAAAAAATATTTTAGTTTTTATTGCATCTGCTTCCCCTACCGCAGAGATTCAACAGCCATGAACGAGGGTATTTCGCAATACCAACAAAAGAACAAGGATTTCTTCGAAATGCCAAACAATGATGGTACCTATATACCCACAAGAACATACACAGCAATTGACGTCCTGCACGATGCATCGTCACATATCTCACAATGAAATAGCACGTCGCAGCGCTCGATGCCCTGCACATTGCTAGCAATTGCTGACACCACCCTTCTGATCTTGACGCCTGGCGCTGAGACCGCGCCTGGTGTGGCTTGCAATTGCTGCTGACCCTCCTGTAGTGCTACCATTCGGTGCACCTCCACTCTTGCTTCCTGCTCTGTCGCATTGATCGATCCTCATCCACATCGATGGGCCGAGTCTGCCGCCGCCACCGCGCAGTAGTAACATCAGCTGTCCCGGCATTGCCAGTAGGAGCTGGATAGAGGAACACAAAGTGTCAGGAATTTTGTCAAAGCCGATGTGAAATGCAGCACTCTTCCCGCTGCAGGGGGGTGCGGTGCACCGCCTTGTCAAAGCACAGACATTTGCAGGCCCAGAACCTCAGAGCCAACAGCAACGTTCATGGCAACATGGAGACAACTTTTGCGCACCTGTTGATGCGCTGGCAGGCGGTGCCCGTGGGGCAGGTCACCCACGGCCACGCGGCGTTGGCGCACCGCGGCTTGCCGCTCGGCAGTGCCGCGCAGCGGCTGCCGCCAAATCCGCCGCCGCACTGCCCGAAGCGCATTGTGACCATCGCGTCCGGCGTGGCGGGCGCCGGAGTGGGCCCAGAGGAGATGAGCTGGCGCTGAGCTGTGGGCGTGACCCCGCAGCCGCCGCAGGTGCGCTTGCAGAAGCCGCCGGCGGCCATCCACGAGGCGCTGCACTTGCCCCACAGCTGCGAAGCATGACAGTCAAGATGTGTCAAGCTGGCATCGAGTCACATCAGCAGCGATGATGGTCGACTGGCACAGCAGGAGGCAAACAAGAGCAGCTGCTGCGGCTGCAGGGCTGAAAGTGTCGTGCCAGGCTGTGGCAAGCCACACCGTTGAGGCGCACCTTCTGCACAGAGCAGCTGAAGCCCTGCGGCGGCGTGATGTCGTTGCAGTCGGAGCCGGTGCCGGACGCTGCGGCCAGTTTGGCCGTGACGGAGTCGGGCAGGGCTTTGCGCGGCACCTTGATGGCGGCGCCGACAGTGGGCGTGATCGTCACATCGGCGCAGTTCCTGCAACGCCGTGAGTGTTTCGACCTCACCTTCAACAAGTGCACTATTGGTGTGAGGCCACAGGAGGATGTTTGCCTAGGCGTATACGTTTTGAGCAGCTCATTGCGTCAGGCAGAACGCACTGACAAGCCGTCTAGCATCTTGGCCCGCGCCGAAAATCATCGATCGTCAAATGATCAGGCAATCTGGCGTGTGCGCTGCAGTAGCCTTTCCATGGGAGACGCGCCGCACCAGAACTTTTCGGGGTTGGTATACACATCGTAGGACAGGTAATCGGGGCCGCAGTAGGTGGGCCACGACATGTAGTTCTGCTTGACGTAGTCGACGTCCACACCCGGCGGCAGGCACTGGTGCCCCGTCACGTACCGCCACTGCGGCCGCACACGACATGGCTGGGGGCTTTGGCAGCATGGCGCAGCTGGTGCACAAGGCTGTGGACACAAACACAAGAATAAACACAAGCAGGCAGCAGCAGCACTCCAGAGTCTGGATCCGCAGGCAGTGCACTACTTGATAACGTATAAAACTGAACAGTGAAATGGGCACACCTGGAGGACGCATCGCTCGCAGGAGACGCCAGCCGGCAGCTTCCACTTCTGGTCCACCAGGAACTCCGCGTCGTTGCCGCCCTGCATCGGATGAGCCATTCAGAGAACTTGTTGCCTCTGCGCTGTGCCTGCCGTGAGAGGCTGCGCGGTGGGCAGGGGACAATAGTGATTTGACCACCAGCGTGCGCACTTGGGCACCAACAAAAACGCAGGGTCCGATGCCGTCATCGGCGGTTTAAAGCCACACCACAGTGGCGACCTGGCTGATAGTTACAGGGCAGCACATCGCTTCACGGACGGCACCTTCACGAAGTGGTAGGGACCGCTGCCGTCGGCGAGCGTCAGGACGTGCTGCGAGAGGCACTCCTCCGACAGCTCGGCCGCCTCTGCAGCGTCGCCGGCGTGCGACAGTGGGCACAGCCGCATCTCGAACCGTCCCCACTGCCGGAGAGTGCAGAAGGTTGTCACAGCGAGGACAGAACCATGCGAACTCCAGATGTTCACGTGGAATATCACCGAAACGCTGCCGTTCGGACGGAGCTCGAAGGGCAAGTGATGTCCTCATGGCTCACACCGCTGCAGCCCGCGCCGCGAGGGGCGACAGGAAGGCAAGGTGCCCTTGGACACTCACGTGGTTGGTATAGATTTGAATGACGATCTCCACGACGGAGCCCTCTGTCCAGTTGGCGGCGATGGTGCACCCGGCAAATTGGCCGCCGACGGAAAAGCGGGCGTCACCAGGGAACACGCCGCCGCACACGCCGCCTGTGACTGCGGCGCCAGGCCTGTACACAGAAGCTTGACCATGAAGACGGTTTTGGCTTTTGAGCGAGCTGCAGTGCAAGCTACACATCAGGAGGGCATAATCTGGCTGTGTGCTGCGCCGGCGCCTGCCCAGCGGTGCCCACAGTATCAAGTGTGCAGCCGCCTCGACACCGCAGTGTCACACATATTCGTTGAGATCAGATGGTCTTTGAGTGCAAGAGCGAGACGTCAACTCGCCCAACTTGACTGCAATAGTCTCACCGATTGAGAGCCATCTGCTGGTAGAACCCCTGCTCCCCCTCGGCAATTAGGTTTCGCGACGGCGGCTCCGCGATCCAGCCGTGTGCTGCGACACATTTGATGGCGATCGACAGGCACGAAAGGGCCAGGAGCGCCACGGGCGCCCTGCTGTGACCCGTCGTGACCGCGAAAACGCCGACCATGGTGTCGAGCGCGAACTGTTGATCCGACTTGCAAGGTGCACTGACTCTGCGCTGCTGCGGAGGTAGGCCTCCACAGAGGATCGATCAGATCAAGGCTGAGAACGCGCGTTCCGATTGAAGCCAAAGCCGTTGCGACCCCCGCGATGCCGCTACCTCCTAGGAGTTGCTGCTGCTGAATAATCAATGGAATGTTCAGCGCCTTTGACCGGGCCGAGCCAGACGGAGACGGGTACGCTGCAGGCTCCCTTGCAAAAGCGAAATGATCATGCATCAGCGTTTGCGATCAAGCAGCAGAGAGTTTCCGGCAGTCTCGGGGCGGTCAAACGTCTGCGAGCTTTTCACGTCACGCACGTGGCGAGATTCCCCTGTGACTTCTGGAGCTGTCAATAGCGTTGTTCAGAGCAGAACAGTCCCCTTCGACTGCGCAGATGCGCAATTAGCGAGCAAGATGTGCGAGACATGACATGATCATGGCACCGAAGCTTCCTCAACCCTGCTGTGCAACAGACACTCATTGACGAGGGGCTGCTGCGACCGGGGGAGGGCGTGCTGTCACTGCAGTGCAAGCAGCTGCTGGTGGCCAACCTCACGGCGGATGGCGAGATCATCTGCCACAGTGCGCCCTTCTGCCTCAATCTCTCCTCTGGACTTCAAGGCCAGAACAATAAATTGTTTGTGGTCGCATATAAGATCCCCTGACGGACGTTCCATCCTTGCTATTCGAGCGCCGTAGATCCTGCAGAGACCTGCCCAGGCTGAGACCGCTGTATATATGCCGATGATCATACCACTGAACAGAGCATTGAGGTGAAGCAGATGATATTTATCTGCTCAATGAAAATTACATACTCAAGTAGATAATTCCCCTGCAGCCTAGATGCGCATGACCTGTTAGTCCTCCAGCTCCTTCTCCGGCTTCGTCAAGCGCCTGCTCAACCCGGACTGCCTCACAGACGACGGCCGGAAGAGCATCAAGTACGGCGGCAGGTGCGATGAAGCTCTAATGTTCTTCACGCTGGTCTGCGCAAACGGCCAGGCCATACTCGAACCGTCGTGCTGCAGTGTGCAGTGGTCCACTTGATCGGAACATCATCAGTTGAGCGGAAGATCATTCCAAATGAAGTTGATGATGGGCGGATTTGATGGTGGGTTCGTCCGGGCAGTTCATGACATTGATTTCGGAACAGCTTGTTTCTTTGCCAGCCCTTTTGCTCCGCCCACAGGAATCTGGAGCATTACAAGCTGCAGCTGGCGGCCCGGCGCCACCCGAACGCCTTTGTGCAGGGCATCGGCGCCGGCGCGGCGGGAATCGCCTGTGCTCGGCCACCAGCGGTGAGCACTCCTTCGGCAAGCTGCTGCAGCCGCAGACTCCCGACTGCACTGAACGACAGGCCTTTTTGATAGCTCTATGGCCCCTGAAGCTCGTTTTCGGTTGACACAGGGTTATCGTATCTGGGCAAGGCTTGTGCATTCTGTGTAGGGATTAGACGGACAGCCATCCAGAGCTGCAGTCAGCGATCGAGGCACGATCGATGCTGGGACTCCGTATTGGACACGCCGTGCGCTGGCTCAGCTCCGCTGAGGTTGCAGCCAATGATGTCGTGCAGGCTGCCGGGCAACAAGCGACAACGAGGACATGCTGGATGTGGAGGGACTTGACGATTCCGAGGACGAGGGCACCTACAGGACGCGACCCCGCTGCTACAGGCACGGCCGCCAGGCGGTCTTTGAGACGGTCCTGCCGCAGCTGCCCGACGACAGCGGCGCCGGCGGCATGCCCGGCGGCAGCGAGGCTCGCGCCGCTCGTGGCGGCAACACCTTTTCGGCGCCGCGGCAGCCTCCTGCACCGGCTGCGTACCGGCCACAGGTCCCTGGCACTGCGGCGAACGGCTGTCCCCGCCGGCGGGCACAGCCACAGCAGCGGCGGCTACCGCGGAAGGCAGCGCGGCGGAGCCAGGCAGCGTCCTGGGCGGCCCCTATCCGGTGTGGAACCGCGAGACGTCAGTGCTGCTGCCAGGCATCGAGGTTCTGGGCAGGCAGCCTGGCGAGAAGGCAGCAGGTGTTCCCCAATAGCCTCGCATCGACCGACACTGCAAGCATGTTTACATGTTAAAGTGAACTGGCGAAGAGGCGAAGGTTGCGTCGTGGAATTCTGAATTTGGCTCGTTGCCTTGTCGTTTCTGCTGACCTCAGGAGGCCGCTTTCGAGGCCGGAAGCAGAGCTGGATGTGTTGAGGTGAAGGGCAGGAAACGCAGATTAAGGCACAGGAAATAAGCTGGCTTGACCGTTGGATGCATTAGGAGGGATTCTGACCAGCAGCGGAAACTCTGGTGGACAATGCACTAGGCATAGAGCAGCCTGGCTAAGTTCAATTACTGTCCTTACACACGCGAAAACGTGAATCACTGTGCAAGCCGGGCATTCCGCACTCAAGCAGGCTTGATCAGGGTATTGTAGGGCCGGCTTGGTTCAATGAACACGCACCTTCCCTGGCAGCCAGCGCACAGTATTGCACGTATTGACGTGTGAATATCCCTCCATCATGAAGAGGGGAAGTATCAACAACGCAGTTTCAACGGTACTTCAACAGCGCCCACGCGCCGCTCCAAGAATGCTGACTTCTGTACTCTATCTAGCATTGTCAACGGAGAACGATCAAGCGCCACATCGATCAAGTGCAACCCTTTTCGCACCGAAATTTGCACTGCAACTGCTGCGAAATATCTGAGACCCATCCGAAATCAGCGTTCAAAATTGTCGTCCGACAGGGCGGTGCCAGGTGCCAGATCTACACAATCTCTCGGTCCTCAGCGAGCGGCCCGTCCGAAAGGAGCGCCCCTGGCCGCAGGAGCCCCGCCCGCGACCATTCGTCGACGTTGGACCCGGACAGATCATACGCCGCCGGCAGCTTGCCGCCCTCCTCGTCCATGCCATCGTCACTTGCGGAGCCCAGGCTGAAGGCTGAGCCATCGGTGTCGGAGTGCGGGCTGACAACCATGCCTTGCGGGTAGGGGTTGCCAGGGTCCAGGTCGGCCGCGCTGAAGTGGTGCGACTGGTAGGCGGTGCTGTGTTGCGGGCTCTCGCGCTGCAGCTGCGGCACCATAGCGATTGCACGTGCCTCCTCCGGCTCGGGCGCCGCCTGTGCCAGGGGGTCGAGATAATTATGGCATGCAATCCATGTAGCGTCTTTGGTTGGGCATCGCTGTGAGACCTACTGTCATCAGATGGCCGCCCATGAAGAATGGCATCGTGTGGACTCGTAAGTTTCTTGCCGGCAGTATCAGTGCGCTCATTGCAGCTGCCAGCATCTGAAGATGGCTGCAAGTCCTGGATTCACGTGGCAACTCCAAAGGGGAAGTCAGGAGACCACCTGCAGGGCGCGGCCCTTGGTTTCGATGGGTAGCGCCAGCGTCGCGACCGTGGCGCCAAGACAAAACATCGCAAACAGCGCCTCGGCTGTGTGTGGGTGACCGGCCTGCAGAGCCATAAGGACTTGAGACTGTGCATCTTTCCGGACTGGCAGTGTGCATGCCCGACCGCACTGAAGGACTCGGTGCTTGCCGGGCTGATCCATTGGCATGGTGGCATTTGGTCTCACTGGAATTGTGCAGCATGTCTTTGGCGCAGCAGGGCCTGCTCTGGCACAACAGGGGCCTGCAACCTCGCAAGCAGCTTTGAGGGTATTGAGGCAAGGCACAAACCTGGACCAGGGCGACGGCCACGAAGGGCGACAGCAGGCCGCCGATGCGGCTGAAGCTGTTGACGACGCCCATGCCCAGCGACCGCACCGTCGTAGGGTATACCTGCAGGGATGGGTTTAGAATCAATTTCTCTAAAGACAACACCACACATGTAGGAATTCTCGGCTCTTCAGCAGCCTGTGGCGAGCGCCTTCGTGACGCAAGCTTTATTTGGACAAAACGGGGAACGATAACAGGGTCTTGAGCATGCATCAAGCAAGTGACAGAGAGTACAAAATGAGGGAAAGGAAAGTCTGAGAGGAAGGAGGAATGGCAGACGCACCTCTGGCGTGTAGATGAAAAGCACAGAGAACGCGCCCATGGCGCCAGCCCTGCTGCCCCACAGGAACACCTGCGATGCACCAGCAGCCTCAACTCCTGGCATTTCTACCCACATGACAGCATCATAAGGAGTGGCTCATCTCTAGCTTGGCCCCGTCTGTGGCAGAGCAGTGTGGTGTACAACACCATCTTACCTGTGCTGGAGACGCAATGAGCAGCGCCGAGCAAATCGAGGTGATCAGCAGGCCGGCGGCCAGGGTGCGCTTGCGGCTAAACAGTTCGACGACGACGGCTGCCAAGAGCATGCCAGGAAGCTCTGCATGCGCGAGGCAGTCACGAAAACCCTGGTCAGCGTCCTTTTCGTGTCATCTGCGCACAGCCGTCCTGGACACACCACAGAGCATAATTCTCGCAACCATGATCAAACAGAACAGCTTGCATGCTGCAGCACCAGTTGAACCTTGCCTGCTGTTGAGGTGATGAAGATTGCTGAGAAGGCGTCTGACGACAGATTGGGCTTCCCATCTGCCGTGCACGCTGTCCTCGAATCGCTGACATGAAGCTGCAGCAGGATCACGAAACACATCAGCGCTTTGCAGGACTGAGCGGCTCCACGAGTGAATCAATCAGCCACTGTTGGGTTTTCATGCAGCACCGCAGAACCTTGAAAGAAGGAAATGTCCTAGTTGTCTGTGCCATAGCAAGTTTTATGTGTTGCTTTTGGAGTGAAGGACGCCCACCGTCGTCGCCAGCAGCACGAGCCCGTAGTATGAGATGGCGTTGGCGAACCAGATGAACAGCAGCAGCAGCGTTGTGCGTCGCAGCGACGGCCCCAGCAGCTGCCCGAGCATAGCCGCCAGTTTTGCGGCGCCGCCAACAAACCTGGTTCAAGCATATTTTCAACATTAAATCGCTCGGCTTCGATTTGGTGCTGAGCAACCAGTGCACCATCAACGGGCAAGGAGAAATTTTGGCAAAACATCAAATATCTGGGGATTAAGCAGCAGACAGGCGGGCACTGTAAGCCCCAGCAGACGGACCTGTCCCACAGCCGCTGTGGCCGCAGCGCCTCCGCCGCAGCCGCCCTGAGCGCCTGCAGCCGCCTGCCGGCACCAGCGCTGCCGTCGGCGCCGCTAGAGGCGCCGCCATCATCGTGCTCGCCATCTGCCGCTGCCGCTGAGTCTGCTGGCGAAGGTGCAGAGGCGTTGCCGTTGGCAACCGGGAGGTCAGCTGTTTCCGCCAACTTACAGCCCACAGGGCTGCCGCCCTCTTCCTCGTCGCCGTGCTTCGCTCTCCCATCTGCATATGGAAACGGCATATGCTTCGTTCGACAGTCTGCTCGATCAACAGCATGGATTCCAGCAGCATGCATTTGAACAGCGTGTAAGCCGACCCGGTCGGCATGAGCCTGCATCTATCACACTGGCTGCCGAAGCCAGCACCAGCAACCAACGCCGCCGCTGTTCACCGCCGCGAGCTGCAGCATGACCGTCGGCGACCAGGGTGCCGGGCGGCAGCGGGCGCCGGTTCCAGGAGGAGATGCGGTGCAGCACTTTTCTAGGATGTTTCTTCGAGAATGAAACCACCTACCGCCACGAGCTGCATGGCTATCGGCGACCAGGGTGCCGGATGGCAGCGGGCGCCGGTTCCAGGAGGAGATGCGGTGCGAACTTTTTTTACCGAAGCAGTTATTGTTTCTGCGCGTACAGATGCTGCCGTCGCTCACCGCCACGAGCTGCTGCATGGCCGTCGGCGACCAGGGTGCCGGGCGGCAGCGGGCGCCGGTTCCAGGAGGAGATGCGGTGCAGCACGTCTTGAGCCTCCAGCAGGCGACCGTTGACCGCCAGGTAGTGTGGCGACTCCGGCATCAGCGGGTACAGCGCCATGAGCAGCACTGCCGTCAGCAAGATCAGCATCTGTAATGCTTGTAGGCAAGACTCTGGATGCAGATGGCATCAAGTGTTGCGCCATGTACAGATCGCCAGCATACGTTGCACCTCTAGCACAGGTGACGAAGGAGCGGCAAGACAGTGTGCCTTCGAATTCAGCACCATGTGCAAGTCGTTTGCCAAACAGACCATGTGAATACATGGCCCTGTGAGAGCAACCTTGCACGGTAACTTTCGCCAGAGTCGAGGGCGAGAACGCACCAAAGGGCGCGGCGGACAGCGCCAGCAGCGTGCGCCAGCCGAGCGGGACCAGCACAGCCCATGCGATAGCCGCCTCTGCCATGGAACCGAACGTCCAGAAGGCCTGTAGCGCAATGAGCCAGCCGCCACGGCCGCGGATGGGGCAAAACTCCGCGAACAGTGCGAAGGCAACGGGCACGCCGCCGAGGCCGATGCCCACCATGAACCGCACGGCCAGCAGCCACTGCAGCCGAGGGTCGACATGCATTCAACTTTACACCGGGAGATTTCAGGGTTCAGGTGCGCAAGAGATGTTCATTGATGTGCAGCAGTCTACTTTGTTGCATCAAGGCGCCTGTTAGCACAGCAGGACAGGCTGCCTGTCGGCAGAAATCAGGACTCCACCGTCCTGCGATTCGATGATGCGGCAAGCTTGCAGCAACTAATATTGCAGTGGCGCACCCCGTAGCTGGGCGCCGCGGCGCTGGCCATGCCGAACACGAAGATAAACATGGCACAGGCCTGAAAGCCAACGCGGCGGCCCCGCGCGTCCGAGAGTGCGCCCCATGTGTTGGCGCCAATCATAGTACCCAAAAACACAACCGACGTTATCAGACTCTCCTGCGCGAATAGAACATGCAGCTGGTCAGTTTTCAGGTAGTGAAGCTGCTTTGGAAGGTTGCAACAATGCACATCATCGGCAGCTACGGCACATATGCAAAGGTGGTGCGGGTCCCAGCACCTGGGTGGCGGACAGGCCCCAGTCGCATCGGACAGCGGGCCCAAGGAATGACAGCAGCATCATTTCCATCGCGTCCGCCGCCCAAGCCAGCCCCGCATAAAACAGCAGCAGGAGCTGGAAGACGCCAAAGCCTGCGGACACCAAGCATACAAATGCCTCACATGCTGAAGCTGCTTGGCGCTAGCACTCTTCGACACATCAATATCACACGTTAGTGCGCCAGCAGAATACCAGCTGAAGGCTCACCCATGTGGTCTATCGCTTGATTTACAGTGTACGTCGCATCCGCTGCATCTGCATCTTCATCCGGCGGCGCGTCCGATGAGGACAGTGCGCCTCGAGGCATGAGCAGCTGAGTCTCCCGCTTCCGAGCAGTGCGCTTGCTGGCCGCCTCTTCTTCGCGCTCCTCGTCTTCCTCTAGACACGCCTACGGTCGCCAAAGGACTGGACCATTTCCACTTGATGTCGCGTGCGTGGTCGTCCGACGAGAGGTGACAGCCCAGATGAGTGTCCCAGATGCACGTGATCTGTGAGGCTGAATGACTGTTTGAAGACTTGCAGAGCGTGCACCAGCTCAGCAGCGAAGATATGCTCTGCGCGACTGTGAGAAAATAGCTTGCCTCGTTCAGCTTGACCGCAGCCTCCACCATTGTGATCAGTCAAGTTGCCTCAGAAACCACAATCGCATCTCATAATCACTCAAACAGCAGGTGACGCCGTTGCACACGGGCAAAACGATGTCCAACACTTTCGCATGCAAGCGAGTCGGTGCTGTTCTGCCGGCGCAATCTATCCCGCTGAGTGTGACGTTGCACCTTGCACGCTTAATAGAACCTGCGCATCGCAGCAACAAGCGGAGAGAATGACCCAATCCTGCTTTCTGGCTCAAAAATAAACTCGCAGACGAATATCTAACACACCCTTGCGATGCAGAGTTACTAGAATTAGTATTAGGCCAGTTGTTTCAATATGTCGGCGTCGGTGCTAGAATCGCTGTCTTTGCTTTGCACGCACCGGGCGCGGCTGGCACCAAGGGCAGCAAAATGAAACTTTTGCATTCATCCCGAGTGGTGGAGGTGCCCGAGGGCATCTCCCTGGAGGTGAAGGCCCGCCAGGTCCGGGTGAAGGGCCCCCGAGGTGAGCTGGATGGCGCCTCCTCTTGGTCTCAAGCACTGGAGGCAGGCCGACGGAATGCAGCGGGATCCGTACAAGCTGTCAGAGGCGTGACAGAGGCGGGTGTGGAGGGAGCTGGAGCCCGGAAGTGCACAGAGCAGTCTCAAGATTGCAGCAGGGCACATAGCGGACGGGCTTTCCAGACAGCAGAGCAGGGCAGCATACATGCGCTACAGCGGGCGTTATGCACATGGTGTGCAGACGCCAGGCCTGGCAGCTGGGAGCATCGTTTGCTTGACCAGCAGTCAGCCGCGCGTACCCCTGCGCTGCGGAGCATTTTCCAAGTCGAATGGGGCGCAATGCATCAAGGGCTTTGGTGCACTGTGCCATTTGGTATAGCTTTAGTGTCACGTAACGTGGGCTGAGTACTCAGAACGTCTCGTTCGATCACGCCTGCGTTGAGAGCGGCAGCAGCGGAAGCAGCAGCCGTCATTCGCGTGGGCTGGCGCAGCGCTGCCTTCTGTGCTGTGATACACATGATGATTCTGTGCTCTTCTTTCTCTTTGGCATGACCCATCCAAGCTGCGTATCGCAGGATGTGGACTGATGTGGCAGCGCGGCCTGTTCATATGCAGGCCAGCTCACGCGCGACTTCAAGCACACAAAGCTGGACTTCTCCATCGTGGAGGAGGAGGGCGTGAAGAAACTGCGCCTGGACTGCCACCTGGGCAAGCGCAAGTCGCTGGCGGTGATGCGCACGGTCACCTCGCACATCACCAACCTGTTCACCGGCGTCTCCAAGGTGGGGCTGCTGCAGTGCACGCTGTGTCGGTTTGATTTTAGCAGCCGGAACGTGGCGAAAATGGTTGGGCATATACTTACAGCACCATCAGTGGCTTTTCTGGGGATCGCTGCTGCGTGGCAGAGGCGAGGGCGAGGGCGGCAGCGTGTGTGAGCGGCTCGTAGCGGCCAGTGCCCCCGACGGCCATGCGCAGCCGGAGGACAGCGAGTCAAACGGACGTCGGCAGTGAATGGGGGCCCAGCTGACAGCGCCAGCCGCTTGCCCTTTGCAACGCAAAAAACGCCTGGCATTCAATGTCGATGTGTACAATCTGCATATGCGCAGGGCTTCGAGTACAAGCTGCGGCTGGTGTACGCTCACTTCCCGATCAACATCAACATTGCGGACGAGGGCAAGCTGGTGGAGATCCGCAACTTCCTGGGCGAGAAGCGCGTGCGGGCGGTGCAGATGTACCCGGGTGCGCGCCACGGCCTTTTTTCCAGTCAGCTTTGTGGCGTCTGCTGCTGGAAGTAGCCTTCACTTCACAGTGCAGCTGGACCTCAGCGACCCATCAGCTGCATCGAAGTGTGTCACGATATCAGCTGCATCGTAATTGTCCGGGGGGAATGCCATGACGCATGTCGTCGCCGCTCTGTGAGCAGCCCGCGGCGCCGGGAGGCATGCTGTACACCAGCCACAGCGAAACGCAGCACGGTGCCGCCAGCCTGCAGTCTTCTCTACACCTGAAAGAAACCAGCACGCTTGTCTTCACAGTATCGGACTCGATGCATCATCCCGAAACCCCTGGCAACAGGCGTCCAGTGCGCGCGCTCGACGGCGGTGAAGGACGAGCTGCTGATCAGCGGCAACGACGTGGACATGGTGTCGCACTCCGCGGCCCTCATCAGCGGCCAGTGCCACGTGCGGAAGAAGGACATCCGGAAGTTCCTGGACGGCATCTACATCGCCGAGCGGGGCCTCGTCGTCAAGGTGTGTATTATTTCCGTCTCCTGTGCCGTCTCGCATGGTTCTGCAAAACAGGTTGTTGATGCAGGCACAGCTAGCTCTGGCACACGCTCACGGCACGTGATCACTCGGGCATGCCACAGCCAGCATGTGCATGTATGCTTCCTGAGCAGCAAGCATCACTACGACCACTTGGACCCGCGTTGAGCCGGTTCCTGAACCTCACCACTTTCCCTGCAGCCGGAGTGACCTGGAGCGAGTTTCTTCCGCGGGAGGAGGTGGCTTCTCTAGCTTGGGGCGCCGTCTTGGGTGCCGTGCACGCCTGTTCTGACGGCCTGGGCGGTCGCTGGCAGTGATTGGGACTTGACACACTGGCATCGCTCTGGCAGCTGTAAAGACCAGGTTCACAACTCCACAGCTCGGAGCGTCACCTCACAACCAGTTGCACGCAGATGCATCAAAATCCCACCTTCTAGTCATCACGTACCCAGTCAGCTCCGTTTGATGTGCAAACTGATCGATCCCCAGTCATGGCATTGAAACTGCATCTCCACCATGCTTGGGGCCATGCTGCCAAACATCAGTACGGCAGTGGACAACCTAAAAGCCCATACACCTCCCTACTCAACCATCCCCCGAACAACTCGAAACCTTGGCAATCGTTCACATGTTCGCGACGTGACTACAAGCGGTCTCTCTTTCCTCCCTCCATCTGCTTCGTGGTTGCTGATTCTGCTGCCGGTGCACCGCAGCAGGTCAGTGCGCGACCAACACGGTCTGCCGGCTCTTGTTGATGCAGTACTTGGTCACCGAGCCGACCAGGTACTTCAGCAGGCGCCCCTTGTGGTGTGCCGCCATGACGACAAGCGCCGCATCCAGTTCCTCTGCCTGGCGTTTTGGCAGACACTCAGTCATACGCGGGGTCATTTGCTGGGTATAGCAGATCAGATGGCCAGCGTGCTGACCACCTTACGTTCAAAGATGCATCAGCAGTTGCTCTCGCGCCGCACCTTGTGACAGATCTGCTGGCCGATGATGTCGCAGTCCATGCTGGCCTCCACAATGCTGATCTCGTGCCGCGCCTGCAACCGTCATAATTGGTGCCGATTATTTGGCGGTGATGGTGCACACTCAATCGTTGTGTCAGCTGAGCAGCCACTCACCCCCAGCTGGTCCACAATCGGCACAAAGCGGTCCTGGATGAAGCCCTTGGCTTGTAGCGCCTGCGACGCAGCAACATGGCAACCGATTGGGTATTCGTCTCAGCGGCAAGACAAACACTGCACATGGCGCAATTCGTTCCCCCGACCAAGTCAGAGCGGAACAATTTTGCAGTAGCGGCATGTTGTGACTTTCGGCGCTGACCCACCCCCAAATGCTCCGGCTGCATCGTCGTTGATGCAAAGTGTTGTGCGTGGGGTACAACGTGAATGAAGTGGAAGACGTCGCCTGCATAGCAAACGGACCATCCTTTGTGGCGCCCAGTGCACGCAAATGCAAAACAATCGTGCACCTGCTGCATGGGCGCTCTGACAAGCAAACCTTCTCTGTACACGTTTTCGATGGCCCTGCACGCGGGTGCCGAGCTAATTTAGCCTTTTAGCATGTGCACTGCCCAGCGCACTGCTGCAACGAGAGCCCTCGCAATAACATGCACCGCAGCATGCGCGCCGCACCATTTCAAGGCGTCCTCGCTGTCCTGTGAGCACGAACCATCCCCGTCAACCATTCAGAACTGGTGTGCAGCATGACATGATGAAAATTCAAGGCTTTGCATGTGGGTTGAAACCAGGTCAAGCATTGCCCACTGTAGGAAGCACGCAATGCCTGCCTGCGCATCATCCACAGGCACAAGGAGGTTGCGCGTGGCTGCATCTGTCTCAGGCGGGCTGCTCTTTGCTGCTTCATTGCCTGTCTGCGGCGCGCTAGTGTGATCCATCGGCTCGGATGACCAGTCGACCGACCACGAAGTTTTCTTGCTTTGAGCAAGCAGCGTCGGTGTGTTCTAATAAGAGTCTGAGTTTGCCAAGAGAGTGAGGGCTGCAATTGGCGGGCGAACGCGTTGTGGCATCCGTACGCCGAGTGCATTGCATGATCAGTCATCAGTGCATGTGTACCTTCACTGTTTCACAGCAGTGCGCGACATTGTGGAGTGCAGCACTTTCAGCGCACAGCAAAAAGCATGCTGCAACGTGTGGAAGCTTCGACGCTGCTGCGCAAGGCCAAGCGGGGCGACATTGGCAGGGGCACGCTCGTTGGTAGCTCAGCTCCACGGCGCACCGCGGCATTTGCACTGCAACCATCGCAATCAACATAGCTATCGAACGATTGCACCTCGAAAAGTCTCTATCCAAACCAGCGAACACATCCTACAAGTGCAACAAAAACACACACACACTCTCACCGCCTGCCGAGGCGCCCTGGGGGGCGTTGCCCGCGGCACGGCATCGTCACGAGACAATCCAATCAGAAACGAAAGAAATTGACTCCCTCTACATCGTGTAACGCTTCGTAACATGTGATGCATGCACCGCACGAGCTGAATTAGGCGGCATGAAACACCCTGCCACGGGCGCCGGCGCTCATCGACTGGCACTCATCGGAGCGGGTTGTAAGACCAGTCCTGTGCCACCGACTTGACGCCGCCGCCCCGGCCAGCAGCAGCGTCCAGGGAGTAGTAGCGCACGAACCAGTCGCAGAAGCGCTGCAGGCCCTGGTCCAGCAGCACCTGCGGCGAGTAGCCCAGATCCTGCGGCAGAGAGAATGCCACATGTGAGGGGATTGTCCGTCCCAGTCATGCACATTGGTGGGACTGACATGCTGCCGGCGGGCACGCCGGCGTTTAACCGGCGTGCCCGCCGGCAAACGCAGCATGGTGCCAGCATTACATGTGCCTTTTGCTAAATGAATTTTCGTCACAGAGGACGTGTTGGCAGAGGCAGACAGCACGTCGTCGGTGACGGTTCCCCCTAGCGATTGCAGTTCTATCGAAGGACAATTGGGCAGAAGGTCACGGCACCTTCTTGGCGGCGGAGATGTCGGCGAAGGTGGACAGCACGTCGCCGGTGGCGGGCACCGGGATGTGCTTGCGGGTGGCCTTGCGCCCCAGGTGCTTCTCCAGCAAGTCCACCATCTCCGTCACCGTGTGCGGGTGCGTGTTGCCCAGATTGTACACCTGCATTTGAAAATGCGATATCGATCGATATATACACAACCATACGATGTCGAAATCGAAGGTCCACCATCTCTGTCACCGTGTGCGGGTGCGGGTTGCCCAGGTTGTACACCTGCATGTGCGGAGGCACTATGCAGGGTTGCGGAATTCTGCAGGTCGGCTCAGCCTGAAGCAATGCGGTCTGCCAAACATGCTGCTTGCAGCACGAGACACAGAGCAGGAATGAAGATGTGCGTGTATGCGATCTTAGGTATTGACAGCAACCAGGAGAGGAGGAGGGGAGCTTTTCTGCACCTTGTAGTGCGCCTTGCCCTTCTCCGAGGGCGGGATCTCTGCCAGCGAGCCCATGATGCCTTCTACAATGTCGTCGATGAAGGTGAAGTCCCGCTGCAGCTCGCTCTGGTCGGGGCCCTGCAAACGAGCTTTGCGTGGTCGGCAACCAAATTGCACGGGAGTCAGTGCATCCATGCTTCCACACTGGTGGCACATGCATCAACAAGCTCCAGCAACATCTGCACGGTCAACGGCCAGCACACCAGTCCGCTCAGCTGTGCGTCTGCATAGCTGTTCCATGCTTCTGTGATTGACGGATCAGGCGACCGCCTGTGCAGCTGCAGCGAGAACATCCTGAGAAATATGGAAGAACACCCACCTGGAAGATGCTGATGGGCTTGCCGGACATGATGTTGACGGCAAACTTGAAGGCAGCCATGTCGGGGCGGCCCCAGGGGCCGTACACCGTGAAGAAGCGCAGCCCCGTGACCGACATGCCGTATATGTTGTAGTACGTGTGGCATATCAGCTCGTCCGCCTGCGAACAGATTTTGTGATGACATTCTGGTTCCGGAGGGATCCGTACTGGCGCATCTGCATCTGCAGCAAGTCTGAAAGTGAAGAGAAAGCAAGCTAAACAGGGCTGAGGCGGGGGAACCGATCTTCTGAACACATCCGTCTCAACCGTTGACAGACTGCTTCGAGACATTATCAAGAGCCATGCATCTGCCGTTCCCCAGTAAGCAAGACGCACCCGCTTGGTGGAGGCGTACAGCGAGGCGGGGTGCTCCACGCGATCCGCCTCCGAGAAGGGCTGCTTTTTGTTGAGGCCGTACACGCTGGAGCTGGACGCATACACCAGCCGTGGCATCGGCGACAGGCCCTGCGCGCGAAGGGGAGGCGGGCTCGATTGAAGCGCACATGGCCATGTCGGCAAGCGGAAGGAATGTCGCGGCTTGCAGTGCTTCACACGAGCGAAACGAGATTGGGATGTGGCATGGAACGCTGTGCAACGCACGTCAAGGGTTGCACCCCCTACCTTGATGGTCTCTAGAAGCGTCACATGGCCCGCGATGTTGGCGTGCACGTACGAGTAGGGGTTCTGCGTCGCGTAGCGCACTCCCGCCTGTGCACATATGCGTATCGGCCTCAGCTTGCAGCGGGTGCAGCAGTCTCCCAAACACCTTTGCCCACATGCCTACCTGTGCCCATATCTGTTGACGGGTTCATCTCAGGCTGCTGTGGTGCAGACCAGTGGTCCCGCAAGCACAATAAGCAAGCCAGAAAATGGGTGAGTGCGCACCTGCGCGGCCAGGTGGAGCACGTGCGTGAAGGCGCAGGTGGCGAACAGCTTGGAAAGCAGGGGGCCGTCATTGAGGTCGCCGTCGACGATGTACACGCCGTTGACCAGCGCCTGCGCCTGCCGCGCGCGCTTCAGCGCCACTGGGTAGTAGTCGTTGAAGTTGTCCAGCCCCAGCACGCCTGCGTCATACAACATGCATCATAGCCTCGTGTGGGGATTCGTCACTGCTTTTTGTCACTGCTTTCTCATCGTGGTACTCGAAGCAGAACAGCCGCGGCACGCCGCACAGGCGTCAGACTGAACCACATCACCATGGCAATCCCCCTCACTGTGGCGACATCAACAGATCATCAGGAAGGTGTGTGCGCCAACGCGCCGCCGTCAGCAGCCAGCTCGCTTTGTTAAGGATGATAACTCCAAAATGCGCGCACCGTGGCCGCGGCGGCGCATCATCATGGAGGAGTGCATGCCGATGAAGCCGCCGGCGCCGGTGACCAGCACCGTCATCTGCGGCGCGCCATGCGTGTGGCCCGTGCCCTGGCATGACTGCTGCGCCTTCTCCAGATCCAGCGGCATGTACGCCCGCTGCAGGGTGCCGGGGAGAAATCAGGACAGGGAGGAATCTCAGGATGTGGTGACCAATAAAACAGAGCCGAGGCAAGTGCTAAAATCGGTAGGCTGGGGCAATGTATGTGCAGCTGCCAGACCAAAAAAGGAGGGGCTTCGCAGTCCCTGGAGTGGCGAAACCTGGCCGCAATGCCTCCTCCCATACAGCCCAGTGCGTCCTTCCACGGCAGCATCATGGCGGAACCCTGACGGCCCGGAAGGCAGGTATAAACTTGTACAAAGTCCCTGCAATCCTCACCTTGCTGACCGGCGACAGGCCCATGTTCACGTAGCCTGTGTAGCGCCGCGCTGTCTTCTCGCCGATTGCGCGCAGCGCGTCATCCTGGATGGGCCGCTGGAGGTGCTCCACGTCCATGGGGTTGCCCTGGAGCCCCCGCCAGAGCGAGGTCGCACCCCTGATGCATGCATGAGCGCGTTTCAGTCCAAGTACAGGGCAGGCCTGAGCTGTGATTTTTCTTTGACATCGGTTGTGCCTGGATCGGTGAAGCGTGTGTGCATGTTGGAGACACAGCATCCAGGCTGCAGCATTCGGACGGCCGCCATGCCATGTCAGAAGGTTTGAAGCGCACATGCAGAGGATGGCCAGTGTGGCGATGGTGGCCAGGACCGTCATGAAGCCGGGCCGTCCCTGCGGTGCAGTGGAGGATGCGGATCACATCGTGTGTCGAGCGCAGCCGTCATGCGGCGCGCCACAGGCGCTTGCCGTCGCCACGGCAGATGGGCGCTGACTGACAGAGCCAGCATGATGTGCCACACAAAAACTCATGCGTGCATGCTGATGCTTGACGTACACGGAACAGAAAGTCACCCGGTCCGCCCGCGGCGACATTATGTTGCCATTGGACGGAGCAGTGCCCTTATAGAGCTGCACCGCCCGGTCCGCCGCAGCATTGACCTTGATGCGAGCGAGTCCCAGCAGGCCCCGAGCCTTGTCATGATCGCCGTTCTGCGCGCCAGGCTTCATTCACGACCGCACAGCCGCAGCTGCGCTCGCCTGCACTTTCAAGTAGCGCTGCCGCACAGGCGCTGGTGCCCGAATTGGCTCTGGATGCCGGTGATGCTCGCCAAGGTACGTCCGGAACCTCGGATCAGATCGGCGATGCCAACGAGGCCGATAGGTCATAAGCCCTGCGCGGACGCCGCCCTGCTCTACGTGAGGATTGCCGGAAGAGGTGCATGCACGTGAATGTTCCTTAGGGGACGCTGCGCAATGGCAAGTGATGCGAGCAAGGAAGATGCGACACTTTCAGGTATTTTATCTGCGCCGTAAAGCGAATTTTGCGGGCGCTACCTGATGTATGCCATCTCTGTGGTTGCCAGCTCATCTTCACGTGTCAAGAAAAGCAGCGGCCCTGGTGGCTTGCATGAACACGCACCTGTGGGGCACAACAAGATATGCATTGGAGTTGCTGTTGCTGCATGCGTCTAGATCGATTTGCTTGCCCCTGTGAGTCTAAAGCACGGTGAAGCGCTGCTTTTGGTGCTCGCCTTTCGATTTCGAAATCAGAGAGACTTTGTCAAGCATCCTAAGCGCCACAGCGACCGTCTGTGCATTGTATTGAATTCACGCCAGCGTGAAGAACAGCAATTACAAGCAACATGCTGAGTCTGCACGGGCGAAGCCTAAAGCTCGCAACATGCAGTGCCGGCACGCGCCGAGCGGCGTTCCAGCCTGCCAGCGGCACGCACGGTGAGTGCGGTCACAGTGAAGCATGCGTGCATCTGTGTCACGATCGTATCAAATTCAAGTACCACATGCAAGCCCTGCCATTCGTGCCTTTGGCAGCATCCAATCTTGATACTGCATTGCCTCACAGGGCGCCGCAGGCGACCGTCAGCGGCCGTGTGCAGCATGCAGGTGTGCGGCAAAGCCACGTATCCTGCTCATACTGTCACGCAAGGCCTTCGTGCTTGCATGCCGCTGAAACAGCCCGGCTTGTGACGATGACAAGCATGTGCACAGGCCGCGGAGCTGTTGTCAGAGGGGCGCGCAAAGCACGACCGTGGCGACCGAATGGGTGCCGTCATGATGTACGAAAGGGCCCTGAAGAAGGTGGGTTCGGAGTACAGTCACCATTCTCTGTCGCACTGTCAGGGCAATATGACTCATGCATGCCCTTCCTGGCGGCCAGAGTTGGGCTCGTCTTCTCATCAAAATGTCATGTGGTTCAATGTCTGCATGCAGGACCCGTCTTTGCAGCAGAGGCAGGAGGCGCTGTACCTTTCGACCTGCGCACACGCCTACACAGGCGACGTGGAATTCGCACAGGTTACCCTCCGAGGTGGGGTTGCGGCATGTCTTGGGAACGTCCTCAGCACGCTGTCGCAGCTGCCGCATGGTGGATACTGCAGTCCTGTTGCATATGGTCTCGCAGGATATCCGCAGTGCATGGCACAGCTGTGACGTGTTGACGGTGTTCATGCGCAGATGCCATTCTTGCCGGGCTCGATTTTGAGGCAGCCATGCAGGATCCAGCACTGGTCAAGCTGCAGGCGTCACAGCAGGTGGTTCCAGCCGCAGACTGAACAACCCATATGAACATGTGCAGCCATTGCAGAGCGGGATTGCATCTTTTGAGCCCCGGGGTCCAATTGATCTTCGCCCGGCATCGCAGGTCATGATCCAGCTGCGCAAGTTTGCGGCAAGGGTGCAGCGTGGGCGGGGCCTGACGCCTGAGGACGATGAGGAGGTGCCCAGCTGTTAAACCCTGAACCCAAGACTCTCACCTGCAACCTTGTACTGCTGGAACCACCTGTGCCATGGCGAATGACCAGACCACGTCCAGCTCGGGCAGCCGTCGCTGTGTTCATCTTGCTATCCGTCCACATCAGAACCGGTTGCACAGAACTCCAAATTGTGACGTTCAGAGCGGTCGAATCGCGAACAGGTACCGAGCTTGCCGAAGGCGGCGGCGGGCGCGCAGCGTCTGTCACTCAAGTCGGATGTGTCGCAGCTGCTGGGTACGGAGCTGACCGGCCTCGACACCTCAGTCGGAGGTGCGCGCGTCTTGGTGGCATACAAGCAAGGCCCGCTGCTGGCTGTTTCAGCTTTTGCAGGACCGTTCTGGACCATTCTGGGAGGCAAAACGCTGTGCCTGATGAGTACTGTGCCAACATGAAACCTGTGTCGTGCAATGCTTGCGCGGCAATGCTGACCCGCAGGCAGCACATGTTCACTAGCTGCTAAGCAGCTGGGGGAGTCTTGCCTCGTTGCCACACCAGCTGTCAGCCTGCTCATTGCCAACATGCAGGGGTGGTGAAGCGGGTGGCGCTGCTGCTGCTTGCCCTGATAACACTCGGCGTCGTCCTCTTCTACGTGGGCTTCAAGTACACATTCCCAGAGGCATTGTGAACGAAGTTTATACACGAAGTTGTGTTTCTTGTGAACGAAGCTCGCATTGAGCGCCATAGTAGCTGCAATGTATGGGTACATGTAAGATACATCTCGTTGCGTCATCCCAATCACTCCTCCACCTCTCGGCCGCGCTTGAACTCCGAGCGGTCCCGCACTGCAGCATTGCACATTGTCTATTAGCCAGCTGGAGGTGCGACAGCTGCCTCTTGATGTTTGTCAGTCCACGATATGGCGTGTGCATCCGCCTGTGCTGCATATGTGTGGCTCAAAGAGCATTTCACCTTCGATGTCGAGGTCCGTTCTCTCGGCCAGCTGCTGCGGCTGCATCGCATGCTTGCTCAGCCCGTCTGATGTCACCTGCAGTGCGGCAACACCGCAGCTTAATTCTGCATTGTGTCAAGCGTGTGTGCGCCTTCGCGCACAGCAGACATATGTGTGGGGCACCGCCAGAAACCCCATCAGAACGTCAGATACCCCATTGTTGAAGAGAATCGATTGAGATCTTGGCGAATAGAGGACGTATCTAGGTAGGAGTAACAAAGGGGTGCTTGCCAGGGACACAACGGGCCACGAGCTGCCAACAGGCAGCGCCTCTGCCGCCACGGCCTCAGCGTCTGCCGCCTCCAGCATCGCCTTGGCCGCCTGCAGCTTTCCTGGGTCTGGCGGCTCCACGTTCCTGCAGTGTGGACGAAGCAATTGCATGCACATCCTGCAGCGTTGAAGGACATGCATCAGGATCTCTGCCCTCCAGCATGCAGGATGACAGCTGGCTTTGGGCACAGCAGCATCAGCGCAGCACAGCGCAGGATGAGGCGTCAGAAGTATTGCTGGCTCGATCAAGCGAATAAGGACTCCAGAGCATGGCGCGCGCCGCATCAAGATGGACTGGCCCCATTGCAGCTGCATAAAGTACCCGCCTGCCGCTGCCGGTCTTCAAAGACATCAGCCCGAAGTCGGAGGACACAGCATCCAACTCATTGTGGCCCCCATCGTCACGCCACTCCATCAGCTGCTCCTCCGAACATGCGCTGCCTGCACATGAGGGACATGGCGTGAATGGCGGACGCGTCATGTACTGCTCGCCGCAGCTGCCGTTGTGGTTGCAACTTCAGCCACAGCTTCAGCAGCGCTCCAAAGCACTGCTCGAGGACATTGACTCGGGCACCAGGGCCAAGTGCAGAGCTTCTGAGTGCAAGACAGATTCGAGGGAGAGCAGAGCGGCGCAAGCGGTGAGATTGCCTGCGTCATCATCGTCTGCCTCCTTGGCACAGTACTTTGGCACTGGCGGTGACTTCCCCTCCTCTGAGTCAGGAATCAGAGCCTCCGTGTCGGCGCGCTTTTCCCGCTTTGCACGCCTGAACAGACTGGGCAGCATTTGAGCAGAACGTGAGACCATCAAGGGTTCATCCGTTTCTTCGTCGTTACTTCCTCCTCCTCCTCCACCTCCGAGGTCGAGCCCCAGTCCGAGGACGGTAGTGCCTTCTGTGACCTTGCAAGTCAAAAAGAATTATATTAGGGCGTCAATGAGCCTGCGAGTTGCAGGAAAGCAGCAGGAATACGGTGGAAAGTCCAGCGGCTTAGCCAAGGTGTAGTCATTACAAGCTGGAAGAGAAATCTCAGATTGGAATGCACCCCCTGATTCCTATTGGAGTTGGTCGGAAGCTGCAAGCTCCAGGCACCGCTCTTGAACTGCAGCGCGTGCGCCATACTGCACTCATTCATCGCAAATCTTCAATCTCAACCTTGACTGCCTTCAGACAAACGCTGGCGTCCAAATCGTTCTGCTACTCGCCGCATTAACAAGACCTGCACACTCAGTCAGGATGTCGTCCATCTCCGCCGTGCTCAACGCGAAGGCGCCCGCCAGCCTGGTTGCGCCCGTCCGCCCGACCGCGCGGCGGCCAGCTCGCTCTGTCGTGACCGCCGCGGGCGGCAGCCGTCAGGTATGCATTGCCTCGACCGGATAAGCTCGATCGATCTGGCAGGAAGCCAGTCAGCGCTTTTGCAGTGTTCAAGTGCAACCTGCCAGCTCGTCACTATCGCTTCGATGTATTTCAATCACGATTTCGACGGATCGGCAGCGCTGGTTGCACTTGTCTTCCCGTCAGCACCTGTGGCGATCTGTGCTGTTGTTTGCCTGCAGTTCTCCACGAAATCTACCTCTCCGCGTTACTCCTGAACTTGTCGATCGCTAATCATCGTCAGCCTCGAACTTGCAGGACAAGAAGGCAGAGTACGTCAAGAAGCAGGCAAGTTCTTCACTGCCCTGCGGCCTGCGTGACTTGGTTGTACAGTCGTGCTGCTGTTTTGAGCTCCGCCACTGTCTCAGAACTAGGCTCATAACCTGAAGACCTGAAGACCGTCTTGTTTCTCGCACAGGACGAGATGGAGGCTGTCAACCCCGGAGGCTCTGCCGGCGGCAGCGAGACACGCGACAAGAAGAAGGTGTGATCCTTGCGCACAATCCCTTTGGCACTGCCGCAGCCTGCTGGGCACAGTTGTCAGTGGCTGGCTCGTGGATCCATGTAGCTACGTCTATGGTGTGGTGGTGGTGTAGAACTTTTCCCTTAGACACACCTGCGATTACTTGTGCAGGCCACTGGCGCGTACGGCGCCACCAACATCGAGGAGAACTCTGACGATGGCCAGATCCAGAAGTCCGACCATGGCACGGATATGAACGTGAAGAAGGGCAAGTAGAGTGGGACTCGACGCATTGAGCAACACCGAGGTGAGGCCAGTTAGTTGGCTTCCATGTGATGCCTTGAGGAGCGCACTGCTTTCAAGTTCGTGCTTCAACCATCTGATGCCATGTTGCGTGGACTGGTGAGGTCCTGAACACCTAGAAGCACCATGGCTTGTTGCTGACAGATGCATGTCCACGTGCAGGATGGTGGTGTCAAAATTACCTGAGATCCGTTGCCGCTCTGCGGCTTGCAACCTCCAATCTGAGGAGCCATTCAGATACATTGTTGGAATTTTTGAGGGAGCCTGCCTTGGCAGCAGTTGAATTTTGGAGATTTGAGCGTCGCACTTCAGGCATTCAGATCTGCATTTCTGTCCTTTTAATGCCGTCCACTTGATTAACACTGCGACGATATTTCGACAACACAACACCCACCCCTTTCTTGCCCCCTCACCCCGTTTTACGACACCCTGACCTGTGTACTAACATTGCCGCTGAGCAACCTACTCAGACACACAGTCCTCCTCGGGAAGTATAGTAAACTGCACCACAGCCTTCCTCTCCAGCAGCCCCTGCGCACACAAATGCCTTCTGAAGTGGAGCACGCATTCTCGGGAGGTTTGCATGCCAAACCCAAACGTAAGCACATACAGCATCGCGCATCATGCATGGCGCACCTGCGTTCCCTGTGCTGCGGTGTGCTGCGTCACGCCGCCGCCGCCCTGGATGCTGATCATGTGCATGACCTTCATCAGGCCCTGCGAATCCACCAAGACCTGCCCAAGCCACACCAAATACATTCAGCAATACACATGCATGCTGGACGAAAATCAGCATGTGGCCACTGAGCTGATCATACAGCATGACGCTGTCGCCAGTTGTGCACATCTGCATTTCCGAAACGCCTCCAGGGGAGACCCCACCATCAACATCCAGAAGCATCAGAAGTAGCTGAGAAATCATCGAGCGACCCATCGTCCCACCTTCGTGGATACCGAGGAGGCGTCCTTCGCGGTGTGTGGGATGTTGCAGAAGGCGGCGCGCAGGTGGCGGTGCTTGTAGTAGCAGGTGACCTCGCCGCCCGCGCATGCAAAGCCGTGCGGGTCGGCGCCGTCCCCCATCGGGAAGTCAATCTGCAGCGGGAGAGAGGACCCATTTGTTGGTGCTACGTTTGCACTCGCTGCTAGTTCTGCTGTTAAGTCTTGCCGCAAATTATGGTCATGACTGACATCGCCGCCGGCGCTCGCAAAGCGGTGCGGGTTGTTGCCATCTCCTGTCGGAAAGTCGATCCGGGGAGCGCCGGGTCACACTGTCAATGTCTGCAGTTGCTGGGAAACCTAAAACTTGCTGTAAATTGCCCAGGTGCGCCGGCCGAGGCGTCGACTGCCAACTCCTGGGAGGGACGAGTCGCAAGCTGGGACAGATGCGTCACCTGCGGACAACGCATCCTGTAATCCGGTCCATTAGGCGCAGGAACGGTGCAATAACACCCTCAGAAGAGAGCGAAATTTTGAGAGAAATTACACCTCCAGGGCGCCGGCTCCCTGGGCGCGCATGATGACGGCGCGCGGTTGCGCCCGCAGGTACAGGTGCACATTGCCGCGCGACGCCTGATGCCCCCCGGAGCACGCCCACTCCAGATCGTCCACCGCCTCCCTCAGCAGCCCGCCTGTCATGGATACAGCCAAAAGAACGTTTTCAACGATCAGTCGATGACGTCACGGAATGCCGCAGAATTGCGCTGCTCACGCTCGCCCGATCGTCCACCACCTGCTTCAGCAGCCCGTCTGCACAACAAGTGCAGCAAGGCCAATGGCACGATGAGTTGACGCCAAAGCCCGCCTGCAGGAAAAGAATTTCTGGCGGTGAAACGACTGGTTGGCAAGTTCAAAAGCCGTTCCCAGCAGTGCGACGCCTGCTGCCCTCCGGAGCAGGCCCATGCCAGATCGTCCACTACCTGCTTCAGCAGCCCGCCTGCACGCCGTGCACAACGGCAAGTCGGCAATTCTGGGCGGGGGTTTCAGTGGTTGAGCTACTCCTGAGCTGTGGTCGGCCATCCGTTGCCTCCTGCAGCAGTCGTCCTACATGCGGGGTTGCGCTCACTGGCAAACATGCAACTTTGCCTCCCGGCGATGGCCTGTGCTTCTTAGCAATGCCCTTAAACGTTGATCGCCCACTGCTCCCTTCGGCAGCCGGCCTGCCGCACGCAAACCCTCCCTAACCCAATGCAGCATGAGGCGGCGCACCCGACATGATGAAGAAGGAGGCGGGCTCCTGCCAGAAGTCCAGCAGGTCGCGGGGCTGCTGCATCTCCGTGGTGTTGATGCGCGCCCAGGTGCACACGTTGCTGTCTGCATCCTCCGTCATCCTGCGGCATGAAGGCAGAAGGGTTGGAACACAGAAGGTCCCAACGCTATCAGATGGTGCGTACTGGTGACAGACGGCTACGATAGGGTGGCCGATCGATCGTGCGGTCCACAGAGGGATCGAGCACCAGCTCCTGGTTGGGGTCCCGGGCGGCACCGCATCACAGCACCGGCCCATGCAGCATATGTACCCTTTGGACTCACACTCAGATTACTCAGACATCGAAAACGCATTGATCAGCCTACAGAGGATCGCACTGGAGCACCAGCTCCTGGGTGGGTCCGGGGTACCGCATCTCCAGCATCCATGCGGCATTTGTACCGTTTGAGCTCGAATTGATCTCATACAGCGGGTTGAGAACTCGATGGGCGCACTCGAGCACCAGCTCCTGGTTGGGGCCGGGGTACCGCATTTCCAGCTCCACGCCGGGCGCCGAGGCAAACACCTGCACATCGCGTCACAGGAACCTGCAGTCCTGCCAATCGCTGATGTTGGGCTACTCGTGTTCCAATATGTTTTGATACTTCGAGGATCAGTGAGGTGAGGCTGCACTTGCAGGCGCTGAGGCGGACGCCGGCACAGCGCATCACAGGCAGCAGCTGCAGACCGGCCGGCCGCTGATGTTTCATGTGAGACCTCTTGAAGCATGCTGAAACGCTGGATGGGGCTACGCCTGCAGGCGATTTATGGCGCACACCTGCAGCGCGTCCAGCAGCAGCGCGAACTGCAGGCCGAAGGTCTGCCGGCCCATGGGGCAGTCCACCGCCGAGAACAGCTGCACGGGAAATGGGTCACGAGGCTGTCAGCCGCAGTTTGAACACAGCTAAACACGGGCTGGCATGTCTGTGCATAGACATGAGATGCACTCATCTGACCGTGCTTTACTGGGGTCATAGAAGGGAGTGGCCATGCAAGCTCGGCATGCTGCCACTTGAGACGCAAAGACAGGACGCAGCATGATGGGCATGCAAGAGGTGCGCACGTCTGGCCGCATGAACACCACGGACTGCAGCCCCTTTGAGTCATCCTCCAGCTTCACCGAGAGACCGTCCTCCGGACCGATCAGCAGCACGCACTCCTGCAGCATGTGGACATCAGACGTGTGCCGGAGCAAGGTTGTCGCAGGCGACGGCATGCACATTCAGATGTTGTCGTTGTGGAAAGTGTGTACATGCAATAGGCGCAGTCAGCAGCGATCAGTGGTGGTCACCTGCTTATTGTGAGCAGGCTTGATGGAGTGCAGCACGCTCACGAGGCCCTTGAGATTTCCGACGCGCAGCACGGCCTGATTCCCGTCCATGCTTTCAGTACCATCCTCCACACATCAGGGAGGAAACAACACAGCCCTCAAATGACAAATGACAAGAGAAGCCGCTTTGAGCTACTTCACAGGGCGATGTGGTTCAACTTTGCAAGTTGATGCGCGCTGGGCATTCAGATGGTCCGGAGTGCGTGCACACACTGTCGTGCCTTCAGCAACCAATCCGAGAAATGAAAAGCTGGCTGTGTAGTGATGTGTGCGTTGCGAATGAACATGAAGCCGAGCAGAGCCGGGAGGTTGAAAGGGAGCGTGCTGCATGTGCTGTGATGCCCAGTGGCGACAAGTGGCACTGCAGCACATTGCAGATGCTTGCCTACCACATGCCTTCAGCCTGCTGTTCCAAACTCGTTGACAGTATATTACAGTTGGACGAAACGATCAAAGCTGAGCAGCCTCAGGAAAATCAACAGCAGAAAGCACACCAATGCACCGCGGTGAGCAGAAGCAACGCACCGCTCCGAAGTGCCATCTGAAACATTCCAAGAAAATTGTTCAACGAATGTACACACGAGCGCGATGCGCCCGCACAGCGGCAGCACCGCAGCCTGCCCGCCACCGCAGCACAACTGCGGAGGACTCTCTGCCCGCCCTCATTGAGGACAAAATTTGACGTAGCCTGGCGGCCGCCGCCGCTTCATGGCCTTGGCAAGCGCGGCCACGTGCGACATGGTCTTGCACTTGGCGTCCGACCAGCAGTTGTCCCGCTCCTCGTGAATGGCCCGCATGTCCACCAGCCGCAGCCGCGGCAGCGTCGTCAGCATCGGCGTCAGCGGCGCCGCTATCTGCAGCGGCGCGTTGCCGGACAGATCCAGGCACACCAGCTGCTTCAGGGCCGCCAGCGGCGGCAGCTCCGTGAGGCAGTTGTCCGCCAGGCACAGCGACGTGAGCGCCGTCAACTGAGACAGCTGCGGCAGCCACCCCGAGTACAGCTGGCTGTTGGTGGCGCGCGTCGACGTCAGCGCCATGCCCTGCGTGAAACACATACGCAAAACTAACGCCTCACATCAAACAAGTGCGCAGAAACTGCGGCAGTTGTTGGGAGCGTTGGCGAGAACCCCTTTAGCATTTCGTGTGTGTGGCTGAGGAGCCCGGTCTGCATGCGGTCAATGCACACTGGGGTGCGTCACACTTGCGGGCTGCACATGACAGGGCACTACAGGCATGGATCAGGGGTGCACCTGCAGCACCAGTGCGCTAAGCGAGGTGAGCTGCGACACGATGCCCAGGTCCACGACGTTGCGGCACAGGGCAAGCTCCAGCGACTGCAGCGGAAGCCTGCGCCCAGGGTGCCAACTATGCTCAGTGCCCTGCCGTGCACACCAAATGGTCCTCAACTCACCGCCGGCAAGCGGAGCAAGACATGGTTCCCTGCTCACAGTCAGCGGTGCTGCATACGCACTTCATCACACACAGCCGCATGCATGTTCGATGCGCAGCAGCTCACGCGCAGGAGAACGCCAAAATCAACTGTAGCGCGAGCGAAGGGCTGCTCACTTCATGAGCCAGTCGGGCAGCGAGCGCAGCAGGTGGTGCCCGCGCAGCGCCAGCCGCCGCAGGCACCGCAGATTCTTCCACGAGTCCGGCAGCGCGGTGATGCCGACCGGTCCGATCAGCGCCCAGTCGCTGGTGGACGTCCCGGTGCCAACCGTCAATTCCTCCAGCTGCAATCAGAGAGAAGCCGACGTCAGTAAACCTCGAAACAGAGGGTCAGGCACTCTCTTACCATTGCGCGGTGCGAAAGACCATGGGATGCTTGAGCCCAACAGCCTTCAGACCTTGGCAACAGCCATTGTAGTGGAACAGCCGCAAGGTCCAAGAAAGTCTTGCAGACTGCGCAAATAACGATCTACTCATATGGGCGAGGCTGCTGCGGCTGGCGGCTGTGATACAGGTTCGGTCTCAGTCCTGGCAAGAGCGTCGACAATAACGAAGATCAACGAGGTTCAAGGACGTGCACCCGGGTGAGGCTGTTGAGGCTGGCAACATCCTGGCAGGGGCCGTTGAATTCACCTTGCTTTCACAGGATTGTCGCCAAGGACACGCACCCGCATGAGTCTTCACGTGGCTGTGCAGCTCCATGAGGTGCAGCGCGCCCAGGAGCCTCTGGATTATTTACCTCTAGATTCACGAGGCTTCAAAGGTCCAAAATTCACGAGAAATAGTTTTCGACTTCGCAGCAGGCGTACCCGCGTGAGGCTGCTGAGGCCGGCGAGCGCGAGGCCGGACACGTGGCTGTGCAGGTCCATGAGGTGCAGCGCGCGCAAGCTGCCGGCGCAGCAGCTGATCGCGTCCAGCGAGTCGCTGCCCGCGGGGAAAAGACCGTTGCACTGCTGCACCCACAGCTCTGCGCGGCGGCACACATTTGCTGTCATTTTGAGTGGTTTGATTGGTTTTGGTAGGCTCGTGGGGAAGCCGCTGCCCGCGGGGAACAGCTTGCTGCACTGCTGCGCCCACAGCTCAGCAGCGTGGCAGGCGGACGGCGCTCAGGGATGGGTATAGATGATTGTGGTGCTGAGGCACCAGGCCGGAATTCGCCTCAAGGCAGAGCGGGGCGTGGCAGAGCGGCGCCAGACAAGTGAAGGCCGTGGCAAAAGAAACCGCGGATGGTCACCTTTAAGGTTTTCCCGCAGGAGGCAGAGCAGCACGCCAAAGCTGCTCGCCCCAAAGTTGTGTTTGTGCCGCAGCGACACGAAGTCGTGCTCGTCTGCGGTGAAATTCAAAACAGAGAATGATGAGCATCGAGGTGGCTTGGACACCAGGGGTTGCATTGCAGAATGTGATGCAAAACAACGCCATGTGTGAAGCCACACATGCAGTAGTGCTGTGACTTGAAGAACTACATTCGCTCTTCTCCACTCACCGCTCCAGTAGCCCTCGCTGTTGAGCAGCACCAGGCGGCGCACAGCGCAGTGCCGCTTCTTGACGAAATCGAATATCCTCTGCGCGGAGATCCGCGTCTGTGCAAACGCGAGCTTGAACTCTGCATCATTTGGCCGCGCATCCGACCACTTGATGGGCCGGTGCACCGATGTCACCAGCTCCTGCCCAAAGTCCACCACCACCTGGGTGACATAGACATACTTCTTCAAGAAGCGCGACGGGCTTGCGAATCCTAATCTGATGAGCTTGAAGATGCTGCCGCCGAGGTATGCAGCGCCTGGGCGGTCGTCCAAAAATTGCGCAATGGATTCAACTGTGCCACACTGAGCGCCCATGCGCTGACGCATCTGCTTGCTGAGGGGATGCCATGCAGGGCAGGCATGCCGCAAACCAGGCTCACCTCCTGCCACAGCTGCGCCTGCGAGGCCGGGTGATCCAGCAGGTCCCGCCACCGTTTGCAGACCTGCGCGGCTGTGACTTTGCGCACTTTTGCACACTTGCAGACAAAGTGAACGGTTATCTGAAGGACGTGAAGCGTGTCGGGTGCCGGACGCCCGGGGACTAAAGCAATAAGCGCCCATGACCAGCTACATTTCGCGATGAATGAGTGCGCACCTGCCCAAGAAACGGAAACTGCCGCAGCCCGGCGTGCGGCGCAGAGGCCACCGTCCCGAAGCAGTTCAGTCTGTTGGCCGCTGCCATCGCAAGATCGTCTTCCCTCAGGGCGCTTTGAAAGGTCGCCAGCTGGGAGAACACCTGCCGGTGCATGCGCATTCGCGGTGACAGAGGGGCTTGCAAGCATGCATTCTGGCTCGAAGTGAGTGCAGATCATGCGCGCTGCTGAATTGGACACACATCATTCTTTCTAGGCACCTTGAGGACGAGCTCGTCAGGCAGGCCATGGAAGAATGGCGTGGCTTCTGCCTTTCCCAAAACAGCGTCGTCCTCCTCCCGGACCGCGGCCACGGAGTCCGACTTGCTGACTTTTCTCCTTCTCCTGTTGTTCGACATGCTGCGTCGAGGCTAGCGAAAGTGGTGGCGAGATCCGTTAAGTAGACTTTCACGGTACTGCAGATGCCACCCTGCCACCAAGCACCCGATTTGGCGTGATGTCACGGATCAGGAGCAAGTGCTTCTCATGTCATGACAAGTGCTCCGTACGACAAGCATACGAGCAGGAAACGTGGGAAGCAGAACGAGCCGTGCGCTTCGTGCAAATTCTGCCGGGAGCAATTGGCCAATTGACGTGGCAAAAAATACCCTGTTGCTGCGCTGGCTAGTGGTCATCCTCCGTGATGACGAAGTGCCCAAGCGCTGTGGCAAGCGAACCAGGCATGTTGGCAGCAATCGCACTGTGTCGCAGAACGACTTTGTTACAATTACGCAGTACAATCGCGCCCGGCTGGACTACCTACCCCAAAGTCAAATTTGCACACAGAGCAGCGTCGTCGATGAGCGATCGATCTGATTGACGGCAGCAGAAGCTTGACAGCAGCAGAAGCCAAGGGAGTGCGAATGCCATTCCGGGCGATGTGAGCAGGCCATCTGAACCGCGGTGCACTCCCGGAAGCGTGGCCCAAAATGCTGGCCAAGCCAAAGGCGACGGCCGTTTCGGGAAGGAAGCTGACCATCAAGCCTCTGAAATGTGAGCGCGAGTACTCGGCATGCCCCGCATGCAGCACATCTGGCCTCCCAGCTGTGCACAAGCATGATGCGGCGTACTGATGCCGCATGCACCTCTCTCCTGCAGCCAAGCCAAAGCTGCCGGCAGACTTCGAGGAGACCACATGGAGCAAGCTGCAGGCTGCCGTGCGGGCGGTGCACAACAAGCAGCCGGTGTCATGCAGCCTGGAGGAACTCTACCGGGTGCGCCGGGGCAGCAAGCCCTGCATCCCGCGTCAGGCACATATCGTCATGCCAGCACGAAGTTTGTACATGCCCGCATGTATTCACCGCTGCTGACATAACGTTGCGTGTGCGATGCAGGCTGTGGAGGACATGTGCCTACACAAATTCGCAGAGGCGCTGCATGTGAGGTTGCAGAAGGTGAGCCGGGCGTGGCCCGGATGCCATGCACGTGCATTTCCATCCTCATACTCATCAAATCGTCCTTCCTGTTGTTGCATCCGAGATATGTCGTTGATGTGCCAGACATGTGTTCCCTCGCCGCTCACGCGCCGCTGCTGCAATCGCACAGGAGTGCGATGAACACATCGCGGCGCAGCTGCAGAAGCTCGCAGACAGCCAGACGTCCGACCCGGTCGTCTTCCTCGAGCAGGCAAGGCATCTTGACTTTTGGCTACAGAGAAGGTCCGAAACACACGAGGCGCGCTGCATTGTATGCAAGCGCTCACAACGGGAATCATGAGCAGCGTGGGCCTTTTTCCCAGGCTTGCAGTCGAAAGTCATCGGATCTGCATCTTATTGCAACTGCAGGTGGAGGCGACATGGGAGGACCTGTGCCGGCAGATGCTGACCATCCGGCAGGTGTTCCTGTACATGGACCGCTCCTTCATTATGGCGGCCCCGGGCGTGCGGTCGCTGTTCGACATGGGGCTGCAGTTGTTCCGCACCCACCTGGCACACCACCCGGCGGTGTGCCTCTGCTGCTTCCTGCTGCTGTTTGAAACTTGCACGCTCAGTTCAGCAGGGGTCCTGAGCAGTGCTTCCTGTCTGTCCGGGCCGTGCGATGGCGCAGGCGGTGGCGCAGCCCTCACTGTCCCAAGCCTGAAGGACATGACCACCCCGCACGCAGCTGCTATGCTTGCAAAATGCGGGCGTCGGATGTGTGGACTTCCGTTCGAGCGGCGCCGTCGGATGGCATGGCAGGTGGGCTCGAAGACCACGGCGGGGCTGCTGCAGCTGATCCGCGCGGAGCGGAACGGCGACACCGTGAACCGGCTGCTGCTGGCGCACCTGCTGCGCATGCTCTCCGCGCTCGGCATCTACCAGACGTCCTTCCAGGTGCTGGATTAGAATCCCTGCGCCCCGCTACCTTGGCTGTGTGCAAAGGCGCTGCGGTTCCAGGCTCTGTGCAATAGCTGTGTCGAAGTGGATCGTGCCTGTGGCTGCTCGGCATCGCCTGAAAGTTTACATGGGGTCAGAAGTATCAACTCGAAACGTTTTTTCGGCAACGCTGCCAAGTCGCTCGACCAACCTGCGTCAGGCTAACAAAGCCTGATCTTGCCGTTCACGTAGGAGGCGTTCCTACAGCAGACGCAGGAGTACTATGCAGCGGAGGGCGCGCGCCTCATGGTGGAGCTAGATGTGGCAGAGTATCTGCTCCATTGCGAGGTGCGCCTCTTGCGGCGTGTGCGGGCCCGGAGCCTCCGCACCCTGCACGGTCATGGTTTGTTGTGGGAAGTGCACATAAGGCTATATGGCAAGGGTGGACAGCGCCGCACAACAGGGCGTGCTCCAGTTGCAAACATCGGAGGCATATGGCCTCTCTCGCACCGCAGCTGCGCCTGACGGAGGACTATGAGCGGCAGCAGCAGTATCTGGACCCTGCCTGGCCCGGCTGCATGGCACTGCATGTCCCAGAATGGTGGTAATGGTCCAGTATTTTCCGCACCGGCAGCGGCGGCTGATGGAGGAGTACGAGCGGTGCCAGCAGTACCTGGACCCGGCGACGCGGGCGCCGCTCATAGCGGCAGTGGAGGCGCGGCTGCTGCAGGGCCACCTGGCGGCGCTGCTGGACAAGGGCTTCGAGGGGCTGGTCGCCGGCGCGCGCCTGCCCGACCTCGCGCGCCTCTACAGGTCTGCAGCCCTGCTCCATCGCATCTAGAAGCAGTCTCGAGAATGCTCTGTGGCCTGGCCCTGGGGCTGCTGGGAGCAGGGAGCCGCATTGATTCGTGCTTGCTGTAGAACTGCACCCCTGGGGCACTGTGGCAGAAAAACGAGGTCAGAAGGGGGCCTTGCTGGGTCGTTGTGGGGCATATCAGTTGCACTTTCTATTGAAAAACACCTGGGGCATGTCGTGCAGCCTGGCGTCGCGGGTGGCGATGCAGGATGCGGTGCGGGTGGCCTTCAAGGAGCACATCCGAAAGGCCGGCACAGCGCTCGTCATGGATGAGGAGAAGGTGGGAACAACCGCTAATTATGCTTTGGGATTGCTGTCCTGCATACCGCCTGATGTGATGACAGCTGCAGTTCCCGGCAAGCGTCTCGCAGCTCGTTCACAAGACAACGGATTTCCTGGTGACATCAATGCAGCACATACTGCGGCGCGCACGCCGCGGACATGGTGTCGTCGCTGCTGGCGATGAAGGCGGCCATGGACATAGCTTCGCCCCCATGGTCGTGACGACTCAGTCTGTATCTTGAAGGATATTGATATGATAGTGATATGACGCCTCTGCCATACAGGACGCGGAGATGGTGGCATCGTTGCTGGCAATGAAGGCAGCCATGGACGCGGTGCTAGCGAAGTCCTTCCAGCGGGACGAGGCCTTCGGCAACACCCTCAAAGAGGCGTTCGAGCAGTTCATCAACCAGCGGCAGAACAAGTGCGCTGTCCCAGATGTTCCGACCATTGACACAAACGTGCTGCTTTCTGGCTGGCGACTGTTGGATTAGCGTGCTTGTGCTTCCGGCCGAGATTGCCTGCGGAGATTGGAGGAGCAGCTAGGAGTATTGAGCACCCCTCTGTTTTCCTAATCTGCCCGCAGGCCAGCAGAGCTCATAGCAAAGTACATAGATGGGGAGCTGCGCGCGGGCAAGAAGGGGCAGACTGAGGAGGAGCTGGAGACTACGCTCGACAAAACCCTCATTCTATTCCGCTATATCTCGGTGCGTTGTCTCCCTGTACCAGCGCTGTGCTATTTGATGCCTGTTGGGAGTGGCTGGAGACAATGCTCGACAGATTTCTCATCCTGTTCCGCTGCATCTTTGTGCGTGCTCTGATTGGCCGACTTGTGCTGCCTTCCGAAGTTGAGTCCTTTTGCTCAAATAGCTAAATATGAGGTTCGACAACAGCTCAACGTGCCTTGACACATCTTGTCACATCTGCTGTCACCTGGTGCTGGTTTTCGGTGCATTGGCAAATTTCTGTACAATTGTTACAGAGTATCTTCAAAGTGGCAAAACTTTGATTAGAAATATGACACCTTTTAATTATCTAAAATAAAACCTGCCCATGAGGGCTCCTGGCGTCTCAAATTGTTGGAGTCATCGTCCTGGGAGGTTGCAACATAGCCCATGTCGGTCTTGTTCTTCCTGTGAGACGCCAGGATTGCACTTCGATATCCTGCAAAAAGCCCATGCTGTTTGTTCAGCTGCGCCTGCAAACTGACAAACAACGTCCCTAGGGGTCGCCAGTCGCCTCTGCTCAGGCCACTTCACAGGCCGCGCTGCAGATGCCACAATCAGCATGACATCCTACGTTCATGACGCCATAAGGATTGAATCAGGTTTGATTGATTGTGTCGCAGGGCAAGGTTGTGTTCCAAGGCCTTCACAAGGAGGACCTGGCCGAGCGGCAGCTGCTGGGGCGGTCCGCCTCCAGAATCACACTCTGTCTCTGCCATCACAGAGCTCATTTGCAAGTGCCAATGTCATGCATAACGCAGGGCAAGGACGTGTTCGAGGCCTTCTACAAGAAGGACCTGGCCAAGCGGCTGCTGCTGGGCCGGTCGGCGAGCAGCGACGCGGAGAAGGCGATGATCGGCAAGCTCAAGGCGGAGTGCGGCGCGCAGTTCACCTCCCAGCTGGAGGGCATGTTCAAGGACACCGACCTGTCCCGCGACATCATGGCCTCCTTCCGCTCCTCGGTGAGGCGTCTGTTGCTGAAGTGTATCTTTAAAAAACATCCTCAACAATCAGAGGGCAGTTTGGCCTTCTCAGTTGCGCGAGGGATGCGGGCAGCGGTGTTTCCCGTTGTGCTGAAAGGGGAGTGCTTGGCCAACAGCACATTTGCAGATGGGCTCATTCACTGCGGGTTTTGACGCGAGTTGTGCATGTGGGCGCCATCTTCTCATTTGTCCAGCTATTTTGTGTACTGCTGCAGAGCGCGGTGCAGACGCGCATCCCTGCGGGCATCGACATGAACGTCAACATCCTGACGTCGGGCTACTGGCCCACCTACCCGGTTGTCGACGCCAAGCTGCCCGCCGAGCTCAACGCCTACCAGCAGGTGCAGAAGTGGAGAGTTGGTCCGACTTTTGCAAAACAGTCCAGTGCTGCTGCTGACAGCTGCGTGTCGAGCCTGAAATGGTGCAGATGATGCCCCGCCATAACTGGGAGTGCGACTGCAGCCATTCACAAAGCGAACAGCTCTGCTTTGCTGGCAAAATCAACCATTCGAATGAGTCATGCCGCCTGCAGGTGTTCAAGGAGTTCTACCTGAGCAAGCACAGCGGGCGGCGGCTGGTGTGGCACAACTCGCTGGGCACCTGCATGCTCAAGGCCAGGTTCGACAAGGGCACCAAAGAGCTGTCCGTCTCCCTCTTCCAGGTGTGTGCGCCTTGCTGCAACACCTGAATTTCAGCCAGCATGTAGCGGGCTTCAATGACCCAATGTTGTGCATGTGGTTGAGGAGCGCTGCCTGTTGGCGCCTCCCGCCAGTTCATCGTGTCAACTCGACCGCACATTCGAAAGCAAGCTGACGCAGTGACGGCATGTGCCGACAGCGATGCTGATACTGTTCAAACAGCGAGGACATTCTGACCATCAGGCGTCACCAGCCGATTAATGAAACACACGTCAATTGAAGTCTTGCTGTGCTGCAGACGGCGGTGCTGATGCTGTTCAACGACGAGGACACGCTGTCGTTCGCCGACATCAAGGCAGCGACGGGCATCGAGGACCGTGAGCTGCGGCGCACATTGCAGTCCCTCGCCTGCGGCAAGGTAGCAAACTGTGACATCGTCTTGCCCACCTTCTGGGCACACACCAGCCCCCTGCCCTGCAGCAAGTTGCCGACCAACAGCCTGCTAACCTCGCGCAGACTGCGAGAGCCTCTTCGCATGTGTTTTGGACCATTTGCCAGCCTCCCTGAGGTTCGGCATGTGCCGTGTGCCGCACGCCTTAGATGTGCCGCCCCGCGTGCAGGTGCGGCGGCTGGCGAAGGACCCCAAGGGCCGCGACACGGGCGACGCCGACGCCGACGCCTTCTCCTTCAACCCCTTGTTCTCTGCTGCAGAACAATGTCATAATCCATCATTTCCTGCGCGCCCAGGTGCGGGTGCTGACGAAGGAGCCCAAGGGGCGGGACGTGGGCGACGCCGACGCCTTCGCCTTCAACGGCGGCCTGACGGCGCAGCTGTACCGCATCAAGATCAACAGCATCCAGATGCGCGAGACGGTGGAGGAGAACGTGAAGACCAACGAGCAGGTCCTGCAGGACCGGCAGTACCAGGCGCGCTGCCTCTCAGGGACCATGCTATCTTGCAGCTGAGGGGTCTCTGCAGTCTTGGAGTTTGCAGCCAGGTGGGGTTGGGCGCATGGGGCGATGGTGACACGAAGAGCGCTGCCTGGGAGTCTATGGCATTGTGTCGGAAGTAGGATTTTTGGCAGTGTGGCATCAGCTGCCGCCTGCCACCAGCAAGTGGCTGGTGCGCAGGCCGAGCCATGTATCAGGCTAAACCCTACCCTGGCGCGCAGATTGATGCGGCGATCGTGCGCACGATGAAGACGCGCAAGACGCTGAGCCACACGCTGCTGGTGAACGAGCTCATGAGCCAGCTTAAGTTCCCGATGCGCACAGCGGACCTCAAAAAGCGCATCGAGTCCCTCATCGACCGCGAGTACATGGAGCGCGACCAGCGCGACCCCAGCGTGCGTCTCTTGTCCCTGCAAGAAGTGGCAGTGAAACGTGGCAGCATGTCGTTGTCCTGCGACGTGGAGCGCGCGGTGTGTGCGCTGACCTGAGCGTCACTTTGTGTTCCCGGAGAATGAGCTGGCATTCGTGCTCTTGTGGACTGAGCAGTTTCTGCGATGTATATAACGATGCTGTTCTGGTGTCTGCAGGTATACAACTATCTCGCCTAGAACTCTTGTGAGCTGGTGGTGCGCGAAACCAGTGATGTGTAGGGCATGAGATTGTGCCGCCGGGCACAAACAGATAGTTGCTGAGACTCAGGTTGCAGCGTTGTACATAATTCACATCGCATCTAGATGCGTTAGATGTATCCTGTTGTTACAGATGAAATTTCGTGTCCATACCTATCTAAACCACACCATGCAGATGAAGTCTAAGACCGAACACGCCGAAAGATGTTACACTGCACCATGCACCCAGAGTGCCAACGATTCAAGATTTTAATCAATCACACGCGCCTGCCAACGCGCAGGCGCCTGCCAACACGACACTCCACGAGATCCCAGAGCACGTGACGCTCTCAATTTGAATCCTGTTACAGCTATTTCCGGTCTTGCGCCATCCTGACGCCCCCCCGCCCAGCTCACTCATCGTCCGCAAAGGGATCTGTTGAAGCAGGCTTGTCCTCCTGGGTGGGCGAGACGTCGAACCAGTCGTCAATGGGAACGTCCTCCACCTCGGGCTCAGCGGGCTGGACGCGCTTGACAGTGACGGCCAGGACGCCGTCCCGGAAGGCGGCGGTGATGCCGCTCAGGTCGGCGTCCTCCGGCAGCTGCAGTGCAAGCACCGTGCAAATGTCAGAATCAGCTTGGGAATACGTTTTTGCTATGCAATAGTACTTGATTTTCTCTCGCAAGTTCTGTCACGCAGACAACGAGAGGGCCTATTGCGTCCCAGGATCTGCCCAGAAGCCAGCGGGATGCCAGCAGTATGGCCGACAGCGCGGGATGGTATCGTGGCATGCAGGGTCGTGAGCAGGCAGACGAACTTGGCGATGCAGCTTAGACATTCACCTTCCACGAGCGCATGAACTTGCCGAACTTACGCTCGCCGCGGCGGGGCCGCAGCTCCTCGCTCGCGCCCGGTGCGGCGCGTGTTCCGCTGATGGTCAATTTGCCCTCCTCCTTGTTGGCCTGCACCTGCATTTGCGCGGCAGCCCATCCGTGAGATTGAGGCTGCCACGACTGCAGCAGCCGCCACAAGCTGGCAGGCGCGCAGGCGCAAGGCTGCGGTGGGCTGGCTGGCATGGAAGCGATGGGTGAGTGGGCTGGGTTTGCAGGCAGCCCAAGATCAGATGGAGCAGATTCCAATCGAGACAGGTGTGCACACCTTGGTGTCCGCCCGTGTCACGCCCGGCAGGTCGGCGAAGAAGGTGTAGGTGTCAGCGGCCTCAACGATATCGCTTGGGAACCATAGCGGGCGGCCCTCGCTACTGCCAGGAGCGGACCAGCCGGCATTGTTGCCGGCACTCGTCCAGTTCTCAAAAGCGGACCGGCCACCATTGTTGCTGGTGCCCGTCCACTTCTCGAATTCCTGTGCACAGAAAAAACTCTTGAGCCGTCTGGACGTCAAATAGCAGAGGACAGCTCGACGTTGATGCGCATGCGCAGCCGGCCGGCGCCCCGGCAGCATGGTGTGCTGATCAAGTGCACCAGGCCGTTCAGGCAGCGCACATTAATGAACTCAGAATTTGAGAGATAAGCCGACAATTATGGCCGGCACATGCCTGCATCATCTGCTGAATGTCGGCCGGAGATGGGACGCCCATGCCAAAGCCGGCGCCGAATGGTGCAAAGGGTGCGGGCCCGCCGAATGGTCCAAAGGGTGTGGGCCCGCCAAATCCTTGAGGCCGGCACGACTTCTGGGGGCGCTGACCGCGCCGTTGCTGCCGGAAGCGGTTGCCGCCGAAGGACTGGCCAGGGGCTGCGTTGGTAACCACCAGGCGCTGCGGCGCAGCTGCTCGAGAACAGGCAGCTGTGGCGCTTCGTCGGCCGGCTGCGACCTGCGAGAATGAAGAAGCCGCACGCGATGCTAGCACCTGTGCCATTATGCTTGCTTGTTGAGTGAGAGATGAGTGAGAGATGAGTCTCTGCGCCGGAGCTAGCTTAGAGGCTCGATCGAGGTCAGACCGAGGACAGCAGCGCTAAGAGACACGCGAGAGGCGAGACCAGCAGCGAGAGAGCTGACTGAGAGCGAAAAACGGATTGTGGCTGTCTCAGAGAAGGACTGCTGCTTTGGACTGGCGGACACCCAAGCAGTGGAAAGGTGTCCCGGTGTCGATGCTGTCGTGATGACGAGAATCTCGGAAGCATCGACAGCGAGGCAGGGACTCTGCCCGAAGGTGCGGATCAGATTCAGCCTGCAGTCTCTGTGCAGTGCAGTATAGTGCACGGGAAGGCGCAGCCCCGGCAAACAGGTTCGCAGGGATGCAAGCCGGTGATGGGCGGCGCAGCGCGGCAGTCAGCAGCGCTTGCACAGCGTGATGGGAGGACTGCGTTTCTGTAGCAGCGTCGGTTTCAGCCTTGACGACTGCCAGCAATGGTTCAGAATGATGATGTGCTTGCATGGTGACTCGGTCTGCAACGACGTGTGAAAGTCGTGCTCATGCTACAGCTGCGGGAGCACGCCCGTTGACAACAGGAATTCAAACTTGAGCAGCATGTTCGAGAAAGGTACATGGCAAACTGGTGACGATACTGCGGCTCTTGTCTGCTTGCGCAGTGTCGCCAGGACTTCATGCTACTGCACGTCGCAAGCCCGCCGCCGCCGCCGATCTGTCAGATTATGAATTACACCTTTGGCGGCTTCACGGCCGCCGCCGACATGACTGGCACGGAGGGCGCCTCCGTCTCAGCGGCCGCAGAGTAGATAGGCAGCCCGTGCGAGGGGCCGTGCCACACGCCCAGGTCCACATTGTTGGCAGCCATCGTGCGCGCCTCCTGCAGTGGAGGGGAAATTTTCGGTATGTCAGCAAGGAAGGTTGCAGGCCTGGCATCGCTACTTGGTGCACCAACTTGGTTCTTCTCGGCGCCATTGTCGCAACGGCTATGCTGTTGCAGCAACACAAGCAGGCTGAGGATGTGTGGTAATCTGTAAAGTGTCGGTCTACCTGGCACATGGCGCAGGGCGTGCAGCACAGCCAGGCGACGATATCCTCGAAGCGCGAGCCTGTCGACAGCAGGAATCGATTGTGAGAACATGCAGTGATATTCGGGTAGGTGTTCGAGAGTTATGCCGTTCATTGAGAGCACACCAATATGAACTGGCACACCAACACACTGGCAGACAGACAACATGAACCCGGGTCGAGGTTCGAAAATGCACCCTCGATGCCGTAGCGCTGGCGCATAGCGGTGCGCAGCCGGGCGCCCAGCAGGATGATGTATGCCGTGTACCTGTCACGGAGCGAAACAACAGATCAGCCGGTCTGCCTGTAACACAGTAAATGAGATGTTGCGGATGTTGCGCAACCGGCCTGCCAGCTGCAGTTTGTCCCGGAGTGTTTGCATGCAGGATGCTGACAGTGCAGGCTGGGAACACACCAGTTGCAACAGTGCAGAAGAGCCCTGAGGCTTCGGCAGTCAGTCTTTCGAGTCGGAAAGGAGGCGCACAGGATGGTGGCGAAGTTGAGCCACACAGAGGTTTGCACCAGGCGGTGGCACAGCTCCGTGTCCACCTTGCCGGCGTCGATGGGGCGGCCGAAGGGCTTGGCGGCACGCGCACGCACATCCGTCATGCTGAACGCGCCTGCAGGTGAGAGCAGCAGCATGTGCTTGGCAAACAAATCCACTTGCATGCAACCTACGCAAGCCAGGCTTCAATGTCAGGCCTTTGCAGGGCGCCGTCAAGACGCTGGGGGCAACGACGAGCAGGAGGCTGGAACACGAGTGGGCCCTAGCTTTTGCAAAGTTGTAAGTGTTGCGGGACAGCGCAGCGAGAGAGAGGTGTGTACTGTCAGGGCTTCCAAAGGCGGGGCCGAGGCGGCGGGGGCCGCCAGAGTGGTCTGGCTGCAGCACGTCCGCCAGGCACTCGTTTGCAGACAGCGAAATCTGCGACAATAGAGAGGAAGGCATCAGCCCCACAGGCAGAGGCGTGGTCAGCAGAGGTGGCAGCACACAAGCAGCTTTTCAAACATCAGACTTTTCTGTTAGGCGTAGCAAATGCAGCGCCGAGGCGCAAGCACTACCACTCACCAACAGGCTCCGCTGGAAGGCGCTCAGGACGACCAGCGCGAAGAAGATGAAGAACGCCCGCAGGAAGGTTGAGAACCCGGCGCGGCGCGCCGTCAGGCCAAACTGGACCGCGGGGCAGTAGTGGGTGATGAAGCACGAGAGCACCGACTCCCGGTCGCATTTGCCGAAGGGGTTCAGCAGGTGGCCGTGCCAGCTGCGCGGCGGTGGCTCCTGCGGCATGCTGGCAGGCGCAGCGACCGGCGCTGCTGGCAGCAGCGGCGCGTCCTCAGCGGGCAGTGGACCGGCCTCGTAGCCCTCCTTGAACGCCGGCTGCGCCATGGGGGTGCGTTCCTGCGGCAACACAGAGGCATCTGGTCCATCTGCTGCAGTGTCTGCAGAGGCATCAGCGTCTTGGCTGGAAAGCTCTTTTGCTGGCTTGCAGTGAGAACTGGTTGCTGTGCAGACGAGGGAGCAGTGGGCAGAAAGCGAGGCGAGGCTCGCCTTACAAAGGCTGCCAACAGGGACTGACGACAGATCTTGCTCTGCACCGGAAACTCGCGTGCAAGTCAGCGTCCACGCCCCGGCGACGTCCTTTTCCAAATTTTGTGCACTCTACAAAGTGCTGTTGCTGGCAGGTCGCAAAGCAAGACCGAGTGCGTGTAGCTTCGCAAGCTCACGAGAGCATGTAGGGTTTAGGCAAGCACGTGATGCACGTGCACATGACTGCGATTTGTCGCAGGCAGGTGCAGTGGGATTGCAGGCGCTCATGATCACATTTCGCAATGACATTTCGTTTTCAGTCTATGTCATTGGCCAAGCTCGAACCCGGCAGGCAGCACCGACACTGAAATTGTCAAGCCAATTCTCAATTCCGAAAGGCCCTGCATTAAACATATCCAATGATATTTCGCACCACCTTCGTGTATCAAGGTCGCTTTTGAACAGCAATGCCGCACGGTCCTACTGGCGCTGCGCCAGCGCGGTGCAGCGCGAAATGGCATTTTATTGTAATATGCCTGCTGCTCGTGTCAGTGCAGCGTCCCACTCTTGCCACAGCTGGTGAGTCTTGATTATTTGCTCTTGGAGTTCAAGAGGCTACGTTCAATCCTTTCGCATCATGACCAACCGTGCTGGCACCTCCTGACCAAAAGAGGGCAGCTCAGTGGTCACATGGCAAGCGCTGTGTGAGCTGTGGTCAGTGCGACTGAATGGCCAGCGACATTCGTGTTGTGCTGTGCAGGTGCCACAGAGGCCGGCGGCCTGGCCTGGTTCGTGCAGGTGTCGGACATCCACCTCAGCCGCTTGGCGCGGGAACAGATGCCAAAGTTTGGCGATAAGGAGGGAGACTTTGGCCATTTCGCATCGTCGATACTGCAGCCAATGGTGCCGGGAGCTCTGGTGCTGACGGGCGACCTGGTCGACGGCAAGACTAAGCTGCTGCGCGGCGCGCAGGACGAGGGCGAATGGAAGGTAGGCAGAAATTTCCAAGGCGCTTCATCGTGAAGCGGCTGCATGTAACTGGCTGTTAAGGGATCTATTGGAAGAGATCGAGAGATTGCAGCACGTGTGCTGAAAATTTCTCTGGTGCGCAGACGTACCGACGCCTCATCGAGAACGTCACAGCCGCCGGCATTCCAGAAGACGCCATCTTGGACCTCCGCGGCAACCATGACGTGTTTGATGTCGCCAGGAGGTGTGCTTTCCTGCTTTGCTCCGAGCTTTTTGGCGAACCTCGGTGCATGGCATCTGCGCATTGCGATCCACACGCCGAAAGTTTTCAAAGTGCGGAAATGAGTATGTTGCCACTGCGCAAGGGGCGTGCCGCCAGACTTCTTTGCGCTGTATGGCGCTGCCGGCCGCCGAAACAGCACCCAGCGGGTTTCTGCGCTTCCGCTGCTGGCTCGCATCAGCGGCGGCGGCAACCCTCGCTCTGCCCCGGACGCCTGCCCCGCCACCGTGCTGCTGGGAGTGGACCTGTCGCCGTCGCCCGGGCTGCGCGGCCCTACGGACTTTTTCGGGCGGGCCGACGCGCAGCTGCTGCAGGAGGTGGATGCGGTGCTCACCGATCTGAAGGCTTCGCACAGGTGAGCCACGGAAGAAGCATTCGTCCTGATGTGTTGTCATGAAGCGTTTGGCCATGGCTCTCGATCAGCAATGTCTGATGATGTTGGGGCCCAGCCGCGCTCGGGTGGTTGTGTGAACAGTGAATAGCGTGGCAGCGCTGCTGTTGTAGCGTCTCACGGATGCACCGCACTGCTGCCTCCGTGCAGGCAGCGGGGCTGCGCGCCGGTCATCGTCGCAGCAGGGCACTACCCGCTGTCGGTCGTCGTGCATCCAGACACCGCGCGGTATGACCGGCGGCCGGAAGCGGGAAGCAGAGATGGAGAAGCAGCAATCGGCACAATGGCACGCTGCGGGGGCTGCTGGCGGCGCACGGGGTGGCGGCGTATCTGTGCGGCCACCTGCACGGCCTGTTCAGCCAGCGGCAGCACCTGCTACACCCGGGACCGGCAGAAGGTGCGTGCTCCTTGTTTGTCGCTGGCCTAGCGCCTGTAGGGCATTGCAACAGAACAGCTCAATGGCAAAACAAACGCTGTCTTCTGCTTGCAGGCAGTTGCAGCCCTCGCAACTGCATCAGGCTCCATCAGGCAGAGCATTGCAATTGACAGCGTGTGGCGCATTGTGCCGGGCGCCTTGGAACAGAATCAGGCATCCTGCGTGCCAGGGTGTTGTGGCGCAAAATCCCCAGCATGCATCACCTCCCATGTGCAGGCCACCTGACAGAGCTGGAATCCACAGCGGAGGGGCAAAAAGCATGGGATGCAATGTCACAGGATAAAGTGTTTGTTCCTGTGCAATATTGGTTTATGGTGTCAAATGTGCAGGCCACCTGGCGGAACTGGAGTCCACAGCTTGGAAGGACGACCGGCGCTTCCGGCTGCTGGTGGCCGACGGCGGCGCCCTCTCCTTCAGCGACCTGTACCTCAACAGTCCGAGCAAGGTGAGTGCGCAGATGCGATGCCAGGGCACGCTGTGGCGTGGCTGCTTTGGTTGACACAGGCCACCTGCTGCGCTGTTGGGTTTGACGCAGCAGTTGCCCTTGACCCGGCAGGCTTACGCAACAGTATCGTCTTGAGCACGCACGTATGCAACAGCATGAACCGGCAGCTGTCTCTTGAGCACTGCTGTTGGAACATCGACAGGTTCGTCCGCGGCCGCCGCTTGCAGAGCCAACGGCGGACAACCCGGGCCGGCGACATGCGCGGGGTCCCACAGACAGCGTCTACAGCATCGTCTCCATTGGTGAGCTCTGGCCAGCACTCTTGCTGCCAATGACACCTGTTTGCACGCCTTCCACCGTGAAGTTCAATCTTGCGGCGTTACAAACCTGGGTTGCATTACATATCATGTCGATTCTTGTGAACTGCGCTTTGTCACCAGCAAAGGCAGAGCACACTTGGCAACGAGGTCCCTGAATAAACTGAATAGATTGAAACGGCCATTCGGCTGCTGTGCAGAGCCGACGCAGCGGGTCAGTGGGCACATCGTGGCGATCGCCAGCCCGCCGGATGCGCGGTATGCGCCGCTCGCGCCGCCGCCCAGCGACGGCCCGCGCTCATTCGACAGCGTGCGGGCGCTGGTATTCCCAGTGGGAAAGACAACAGAGCTGCAGGTAAAACGATTTTTCCCAGGGGGATCTTTCACAAAGCTTGGGGTCGGTGCCTGTCAACGCGTCCAAATGGCATCGCAATTGCTGACAGGTAAGGCGCGTCGATTGAGCAGCACCACGTCATCACGAACAGCATGCTGTGTTTCAGGTTTTCGTGGATGCGAGCCAGGGGTTTCAAGGTTATGCGTGTTGAGTGCAGTGTGCGAGATGCAGGGCAGGTCTGGCGCCAGCGACACTGTGTTATGTGCACTGCTGCACAGTCCGGTTCCGATCGAACATGGTTGCATCGCAGGTCATGCTGCGGTGGAGGTGCGAGGATGCTGACGCCTGGCAGACGGTGCCCATGGCGCGCGCAGCCGAGGGGCAGCCGTTGTTCACCGCGTCGCTCGGCGAGGCGCTGCGCTGCGAGCCGTGGGATGGCACCGACCCCTTCGCCAGGCTACAGGTGGTCCGATCAACTTTTTCGTCGTTCCCATGCGGTGTCTCTCTGCTGCTATGATAATACTACACAACATTTGGCTGGAGTGCACTGCATGACGAGCAGGAAAGGGTCCAGGCGCAGAGCAGAGCACCGTTGAACAGTTGCTGGCCTCACTTTGTCTGTACTAAACAGTATCCTGGATTACAAAGCTCTCAGGCTTCGGGTTTCCTGCAGGTGGTGGTGGAGGAGTCGGATGGCCGCAGCTCCACTTCCGAGGAACGCTGCGTCGCGGTGTTCGACTCCGGTGGCGGCGGCATGCTTAAATCCGAAAACAGCGCCGCCGCTGGTGGCGGCAGCGGCAAGAAGAAGCTGCTGAGCGGCTCGCACGGCGCCGCGGCTGGCGGAAGCAGGAAGCAGCGGCTGGCGGAGCCCACGGCGCCGCTGCCGCTGGGCAACGCGGCCTTTGGGCGATTCGTGCTGGGCACCGACATGGCGCGCTTCGGCACCAGGTGACGACACTGAGATTCCTCGCACAGTCTATGGCAACATAACGATGGTTTCAGAGGTTTGTGCTGAGCTAGAGTCGCGAGGTCGTGATAAGGAGCAATGCTCATCTCTTCCATGTTTGTGGGAACCTTTCCGGCTGGCATGAAACCGTATCCTCGAGCAGCTGTGCACAGCCAATAAGTTCAGAACAAGTACTGCTGCAAATGCTGCAGGTGCACATACCTGCTGTGGGCTGTCCACCTGCTGGGTTTGCTGCTGCTGCCGCGCATGGTGCCGCAACGCTGGGCAAACTGGCTCCTCGGCTCTGGCGTTTCCGTCGGCGGCATCGGCATCAGCGTCAGCGGCAACGGCGGCGGCAGCGGCAGCGCAGCTCGGTCAGCAGAGGACGCGGCGGGGCCGCTGCTGCGTGCCGCCGCGGCGCCACTGCTGGCGCTGCAGGCCATGTCTACCATGGGCATCCCCTGGCTGCTGCAGGTGCGGCACATCCGACGATGTCTGGTCCGCTGCTCTGCTAGAGATCCCCCAGCTAACGATCAACCCGCTCCGGCACCGGCACGGCACACTCGATTATCTAGTGCCCCGTGCGGCTTGCGCCTGGCCAATCTGCTCCCTAGCGTGTAAAGCTTGATAAGACGATGGCTCTGTCGCACGGTCATTCTCTGCCTGATCGCGCATTTGATCTTCTCTGAGTGTCCTGAGTCGCCTCCCATGCCGCAGGTGCTATATCCAGCGCGGGGGCCCCTGGCTGGTGGCGCACTTCCTGTGGGATGACGACATTTGGGAATCTACTGTTCATTCTGGTGCCCCAATTACCCGCAGGTGCTGTACGCACTGTACCTCGCGCGGGGCCCCTGGCTGGTAGCGCGCTTTCTGTCGGAGGCGCCCCTCGGCATTTACATGCCGGCGGGCGTACTGCTGCGGCCGCCGCAGCCGGCGCGCGCCGGCGACCTGCTGGCCGACGGCTGGCGGTTCACCCGCACGCCCGACACCATGATCCTGTGAGTCCTGGGCTTGGGCTTTCCTTGCAGCAGTTGAGCAGAACCCTGGTGGTTTCATTGGCCAGCCTCTGGCACTTGTTGATTTGCAAATGCCTGTCGGCATTGCCATCCGTGATGACAGGGCCACCTCGCATCACAGCAGACTAGGAGCACGATTGTCGTTTCACAGTTGCGTCAATGAAAGTTCAACACGGGTGATGCACCTGCGCCCGCCCGCAGGTGCTTTTACCATCGGGCCTTCACGCTGCTGCCGGGCACGCTGTGGCACACGCAACTGTCGATCTGAATGATTATTCCCAGCCAACCAAACGAAGATCAACGGCCCTCCTTCTGATGCAGGTGCATGTACCACTGGGCGTTCACATTGCTGCCGGGCACGCTGTGGCTGGCGTGGGTGATGTCCTCCTGGCGGACGCGTGGCGGTGGCGGTGCCATAAAGGGCGGCGCCTGGCACGGGCCCGCCACCCGCGGCGGCTGGCCGGCGCCCTGCACGCCGCTGCAGGCGAGCCACTCACATGCTGCATTCTGCAGAACCGCTGCAGGCGAGCCACTCACATGCTGCATTCTGCAGTATGCTTATGCACAGGCAAGGCCATTGACTCTGTCACGATTTGGCACCGCAGGCATGAACGCCACGGATTCGCCATGATATTCTCAGCTCCAGCAATGCAATCTCTGGGTTGTTCTCTCTTGCGTCAGCTGATCCTGCTGAGAGTAGCACTGCAATCCGTTGCAGGTGCTTGTTGGCGCCCCGCTGCTGTGGGCTCACCTGCTGAACCTGAGGCGGCTGTGGCGGCTCTATGGTCCGACGGCCGTGCTGCTGTCACCGGGCTTCGGCTGGACGCTGCCGCTCACGGTTGCGGTGCTCGTCGGTGCCTGGGTTTGCAATTCCGCGGCACCGGAGAACAGCGACAGCGCAGAGCTGCAAGTCCAGACGGCTGTGGAGGGCACAGAGCAGGCATATGGCAACAGCTGTGTAGTCCGGAAGGACAAGCACAGCTGAACTGTTCAGGCGCCGGGCCCTAGTTCATTGCGCATGTACATTCGCGCTTATGGCAATCTATAAGAATGAGAATTGTATCAGGACCGCTTCTGATTGACAGCTAGATTTCTATACTCAAGGTTCCAGCAGACGTAATTGTGCGGCGCGACATTTGGGGTCACAAAAGCAACGAACCCAGCTGTAGCGGGTGCCACTAATTATTGACTGCAGTTTTGAGCACAGCTGAAACGACAGACTGGCGTGCCGATCATGCTGCACACCAAGCTGCACTTTTGTCAGAATTCGGCCCCTTCACTCTCATCACCATCAGCGTCATCATCCTCGGAAGGTCCAAGCCGCCACTTGCTGCATGCTTCCTGCGGCTGGACGTTGGCTGACAAGAACCGTGCAGGCTCCTACATTGAAATCAAGTGTTTTGCAGTGCGACTACACAGATGCATTGGCGCGTGCGTGGACACAAAGGAAATCACATCTCTACTGGTGACGTCACTAATAATCAGCAGGTCATCGAGCACGGCACCCCAGCGATCCGCACCGCAGCAGAATCCTATGGACTTCCCGGTCTGCGGTTGCGCAGACAGGAACCGCCGTTGTCTGAGACTTCGCAGTGCCACATCCGCGGCAGCTGTACGACAAGCGCTGCCAAGCCGCCCTCTGTGAGCGAGCCCACGCGGCAGTTCTCAGCTGATCAAGGACTACAGGCAAAATTGGGCAGATTGAGGCGACAGCTGCAGGCTGGAAATTTCTTATCGGGAAGATAAGGGCTGCGTGATCGTTGGAATATGGCGGGAAAAATGGCGGGCAGGGAAGAAACCATGTCGCGGTGATGAGGGACAGGGTGCAATGCAGCCTCCGGCACAATGGCAATGCAGCCTCTAGGACAAAATTCTAGGATGCACACGCAGCCATATTTCTGCAAGAAGGTGTTGGTTTACAACCATGATACTATGCCAATCCTGCACAAGCCACATCCGCACGGCACTGGCGGCGTCATCATTCAACAAGGGCTGCGCGTGGTCATCTCACAGCTTATAGAAAGTAGAGTTTCGACGACACGGATTTCTGGTGTGAAAATAAGCCTAGCGCATGAGCGTCTCTGCCGATGCCTTGATGGCGTGCATGCCTGCGGCGTAAGCCACGACATTTTCGCCGCTTGCTACCATCCTGCAAAACAGTCCTGCAGCTCACGAGGCTGACAGCAGGGAGGGCAACCCGCAAGCATGCAGCATGTCGCACAGGAGAAGTCCTGGAGACACCAGGCAAGAGCATGGCCTCAGGACGTCAAAAGAAAGCATGGCGGCAATCCACCCACCTGCGTGATGGTGTACGACATCCAGCAAAAATCAACGATTGGATTGCAGCCGGCAGCGATGCCGGCTGCAATTCAGCCCCAGCAATTCACCCCCGGCAGCGGCGCTAGCGCCGCTGCCGGGGGCTTGGACTCGCTGCTGGCAGCTGCCTAGCGGCGTCCGACGATAGCCATGCCGCCTTCATAATGCTTCGAAAATGGCTGCGCTGCAGCGGCTGCCGCTGCATGCATCGTCTGTCGGAGCTGCCGCACGTGCAGTTGGCATGGCGAGCTTCCGTTGACCGCCGTGTGAGTTGAAGCTGCTTGCTGCAAACCTCAAGCTGACGCGCAGCAGCTTGAGCCCTGTTCAGGACCCGCTAACAGCCTGGGTAAGCCCGGGCTACACCTACAGTCCGTCCTCCTCTTCCTTCGCGGCCAGAGCTTGTTGCGGAGATAAACACCCCAGGTTCTTGACAACAGGGCGGAGACGAACACGTGTAATCCACGCCTGAATGAAGAGGTAAGGGAGGATATTGTGAGATTCACGCCTGAATGAAGAGGTAAGAAGATGATCATCTCATGAGGGTTTGGGCAAGGAGAGGTGGGTGGCGTTTCTAAGGCTGCGGCATGTTGCCGCCGCCTGCAGAGGTGGGCATATTCTGACATTCCTTGCGCAGCCAGATTTACAGAGTGTTCCGAACATGAACTTTTACTGAGGTGCCCAAACAATTTTCCACAAGGCCTTTGCACTAGCGCTTTTTGCGGTCTCAGGTTGGTGCTCAATATGCTGCAACGCGCGGGGCTTGCAGCATGGCAAATTTCAACTGGAATAGAAGTCCAGGCTTAGCTTCAGAACCTGCACGGGATGAGAACAGAACTTTGAGTGAAGGTGTAGGAAACATGAAGGAGAGGTGTCCAGCAGCACAACCTGGAATCTACAGCTCAGCAAGAGGCGTCCAGCTCTCTACTCTGCAAAATATTCCAAGGCGGGCAGGCGGCGGCGGAAGAGACTCACGGCAGAGAAATCCCGTTCGTCGCGAAATTCGCGTTCCACGGGTTGGAGACGTGCTCGCCGAGTGCCTGGAGCGGCGTCTTGCCTGCGAAAGCAAGCGGGAGGGAAGCATCAAGCGCCAGGGGCCTTAAGCGGATGGCCTTACCCTAAACCCTAAACACGGGCCGGCTCGGACGCTGGGTGCACAGTATAAAGCTCGCATAATGCAGGAAACGATAAACCAGAATGCAGAACAAAGGAGACAAGAGCAAAGGAGGCACCGGTGGCGGCGTGCTGGGCGAAGAAGCCGACAAAGGCGACCATGGCAAGGCGGCCATTCTTGAGCTCCTTCAGCTTCAGTTCATCCAGGTTGCCCTTGGACAGGCCTGCACATAATGGCAAGGCATGTTACAACATGATTGTCAAAATTGGATGAAATGAAATGAATTCATTCCGTGCACAGGATGAATTTCTGTTGCACAACAGGAGCAGCTGTAGGTGGCGCACCCATGGGGTCGAAGGCGCCGCCCGGGTACTTGCGCTTCTCCGGGTCCTCCTGTGCACCGCGGTACGACTCTGCGCCCGCCATCGCGACAAACTCCTGCAGCATCAGCAATGCTCAGGGTCGAGACTCACATCAGTGGAAGTTTCATAAGTGCAAGTGAATGATTGACGGTGATCGAGCTGGTGTGGCTGCATTCCCATGCAGTATTCTGAAGGCAGAGCAGACAGTAGCAGCTGCAAACTGTGATGGTGTGCAAGACAAAGACCCAAGAAGGTGCAAGCGCGCACCACTGCCAGCAGAGTCTCCAGCGAGAAGGGGACGGGGACGCCGAGGTACGTCTGTGTGCCGCCGTTCACAGCCTACAGGAGAAAGCCACGACAATCTGAGCAGAATCAAATTGCCACGAGTGCCTTCCTCTTGAAGGGAGACGGTAAAACGACACAGTCGATCATGACATGCGCTCAGACCCTGCAAGAGATCAGCACGCGAAAGACAGCGCCAGAGGGTGGCCAAGGAGGGGCAGCCAAGTAGGTATCAGAAGAGGCGCACCCACAGAGGGGCGGAGTACCAGTCGCCCTGGCCCAGGAGCTCAGGCGCCAGGGCGCCGGCAGCGCCGAGCATCGCCCAGCGGCCGTTCATCAGCTCTGCCTCAGTGAAGCGCTCCAGCGAGGAGTCGGTCTTGCCCAGGCCCAGGGGGTCCTGTTGATATCAGCATGCCGACTGGTCAGTGCAAAGAAGCAAGGAGAAGAACAGGGTGTAGGCTCGCTTCGTTAGGTCTGCCAGAAGTTGCATGCATCGCGATGTATTTTTAAGTGAACACAGCTCTGCTAGAAACACATGCCGCTCCCGCGGACGGGGCGCCGCAGCAGGGCGGAGTTGTGTGCCATGATAAAAAGGTCAGGCGGCACCGGCAAACGAAGAGAAGCGGGGCGCTCACGAAGCCGTAGCTGGCTGGGAGGTTGTCCAGGTAGTCCGGAGTGTCAGCGCCCGGCAGCCAGTTGCCTGGATCATTCACACATGGCAGGGTATGAGTTTGCTAAATCCCACATCAGATGTGTGGATCCGGGCCAACACGATGTAGAAGCAGATGACCCATGACGAAACACGCATGCATATGATCTGCAGGCGCTCTTGCAGTGCATACAGCGCCGATAGCACGTTGCCCCAGGCGACCCACCTGCCTTGGCTGCCCGCACGACCAGGCTGCTGCGGGACGCCTGCACAACCGTCTAGAAACATCGATGTCATGTCCAACAAGCGGCACACGCCGCGAACAGGCACGAGACGGCTCTGTGGCAGGCTCTTTCGCACCTGCGGGCGAGCGGCACGGGTCTTGCCCACCAGGGCCTGACCGGCCAGCGCCGTCTTCGACATCAGAGCGGACGCCATGGTTCTAGAGTGCGAAGGCTGAAAGTGACAGGGAGGCTGGGGGATGCAAAGGCGCTGGAACGCGAAGTTCGCGACGAACGGCGTTCGATATGAGATGGATTGCAGATCCACTGCTATAAACCCTAAAACGCGATAAGGCGCTCTGGATCTCGCTCTTGAAGAGCCCGCTGGGCGACCCCAGCGCTGTTGCTGTTGTCGCGTGCCCCGACTTTCCGTCACCTGGTCGCGAAGCAATTGCAGCCATGGCGTCCGCTCTCATGTCCAAGACGGCGCTGGCTGGCACCAGCCTGGTGGCCAAGCCCCGCACCGGCCGTGCGCAGGTGAGACGCCGCTGGAGGGCAGATCAGCTGCGGTGGCGGGGCGCTTAGCATGCTGTTAGCATCGAGCGTTTTTGTGCGTGGCCGCCATTGCCGATCGGGAATTACAACAAATATCGCTGAGACCTCGATTGCCTGCTCGCAGGCGTCCCGCACCGTGACCCAGGCTGCCAGTGCCCGCCCCGTGTGGTTCCCCGGAAACAAGCGCCCGGAGCACCTGGTCAGCATCCTGGGACTCTCCTGCCGGGCCCCCAGGCTGTGATATAATGAACGACTTGATCAGCTCGGCCATTGACCAAGCTGCTTCTGTTTTGAACTAATGCTCCCAAGACTTCAGCGCGACGATGCCGTAACTAATTGAAATGCAGGATGGTGACTTCGCGGACCTGCCCGGCAACTTTGGCTTTGACCCGCTGTCCCTTGGCAGCGACGCGGACACGCTGAAGTGGTGCGCGCGTGCGGCGGCATGCAATCATGGTTGTAAATGATGGGACGATCCAGGTGCAGAGAGCAACGGGCTTATGCACTGCATCATACAGGGTCGGTGATGTCCATGCATTGCAAGCGCAGGTTCCAGCAGGCGGAGCTCGTGCACTGCCGCTGGGCCATGCTGGGCGTCGCCGGCATCCTCTTCCCGGAGGTGGGCCACTTAGATCAGAACACGTCTGCAGACATGGGCGGCAGATAGCATCTGGGCAAATACATGGGCTCGCAGCCCTCCATCAGCATCAGCAACCACTTGTGCAAATGTTGTCAGCTGTGCCGCTTCTGACCTAGACGTACATGCACGCAGATTGCCACCATGGCGGGCACGCTCAACGCCCCCAACTGGGTCGACGCCGGCAAGGTCTGGGCCAACCAGCACCCTGAGGTCCCGCAGCGTGAGTGATATCACCTTGGCCACACCGCTTGCTGTACTCCCGGCTCTCAACAGATGCTTCGATGCGCAGGTGCGGAGCAACCTGTCAGCGCAGCAGTTCGATGCAGCGCACGACACATTCAACGTTGACTGCACCGCCTGATGCGAACTTCACGGTCGTGAGAACCACGTTGCACTGTGCTGACAGCTGACGTTGTCCTGCCTGCAGCGGCGCTGCTCTTCACAGAGCTGCTGCTCATGGGGTGGGTGGAGACTAAGAGGTGGCAGGACTTCCGCAACCCTGGCTCTCAGGGTGATGGTTCCTTCCTCGGCATCACAGACGGCTTCAAGGGCAAGGGCAACGGCTACCCAGGTGTGTGCCAATACAAGCTTGATTGCACAGTGGAGTCTGGAGGCGCTTCGGATGCTGCCTGTCTGGTGCGCAAAGTCAGCTTCGGACCTGCTCCATGCTCACTACATCGTCATGGCTGACAGCACATGTCTTGTCGAATTGCAGGCGGTCTGTTTGACCCGCTGGGCCTCAGCAAGGGCACCGACGAGCAGCTGCGGAAGTACCAGGAGAACGAGGTCAAGAACGGCCGCCTCGCCATGGTGCGCCGCGGCTCCTGATCTCACCACAGCTGCAGACATACAACTTGTGCAGCCTGTACAGTGCTCTGCATGCTGCATGCTCGAACCACCTGTTTGCTTGACGATGTCAGCATGCTGAGCGTGTGTGCATTTCTCCTGCAGGTGGCCCTCGTCGGCTTTGTCGCCCAGCATGCAGCCTACCCCGGCACCGGGCCAGTGCAGAACCTGGTCGACCACATCGCGGACCCCTACAAGGTATTTGCCATTGCACGCCGTTGCCTGCAGTCTCAATTCGCCTGACATATGTTCCGCCAACACGTCTTGAGCTACAAGCGGGCCACGGCGCTTGTGAGTGAAGCAAATCTGACGCCAAGCAGCATCTGAATGCGCTAAGCGTTCTGGTTTCTCCTTGTCGGTGACCTTCGCGACCAACGGCGTGTCTCTGCCGTTCCTCAACCCCGACTGGTGAACGACCGGCAGCGGTTTGGCGCCGACGTCCGGATTTTAGGAGAAGACTTCAAGCGAGCCATGAGCCTTACTTATTGTGCAGCGGCCCTCGTCGAAATACACAATGCTTCTGCAACCAGTGCTGCATTCCATTCTTGTTGAAATCTGAATGGAGATGCAGCCACAGCGTTGGAATGTTTGATTGCAAAGCGCCGTCGAGCGCTCCGGAGGTGTAAACTGAAGGCAAATGTGCCTTGTTCGAAACTCCGTGAGCATCACACGCATGTTTCCCAACATGGCATTTCTCAGCATGGCATTACATGCTGTACGTTATAACTACTCTCTCTCTCCCTGCTGGCGCGGCCTCTAGGCAGGCAGTCCTTATGGAACTCGGCCTCCCCAATTTCCGTTTTCAAGCGGCGCACGCGCACATCATAGGGATTGCACGGTCGTCACGCCGTCCAGCGGCAGCCAGCATTCGAGGTGCCTTGGAAGACGTGTAGTTAAGCGCACCAGCATCGGCGTGCGTGCCAGGCCGCACCGAAACACGCACTGAATCTGACGATATTCTGCAGTCTTGACCCCTGCTGCCCGCGGTCAGCCCTCTTTTCTTTTCCAGACTCCTTGGGACAGCCACCGGCCCTACAACACCCTGATCAAGCCTGCTTGAGTGCGTAATGCCCGGCTTGCACAGTGATTCACGGTTTCGCTTGCGTAAGGACAGTAACTGAAACTTCTGCTGCTGAAATTTGTCGGCCGCTGGCTCCTCCGCCGGCCAGATTCTGCTGAAAACCCTGAACCAGGCCCGAGATCTGGGCCTGCACGCGATAAGGCCAAGATCATCCGCTGCTACAGCTGCCACCGCGCACACACATCCAGCTACCCCTATCCGCCGCGTGTGTCGCTCCGAAGCAGTCATGGCCGCCACCATGCTGAGCGCGATGAGCAGCACCGCCTTTGCTGGCAAGGCCCTGTCCGTCCGGCCCACAACCGGCCGTGTGCAGGTGAGAGGTGGCCGCAGCCCGGCGGTCGCAACTCGGCAGCGGAAGTGGCTGGCTGTCGCGAAGCTTTCCTCATCAGAAAGCCGCGGCGCTGGGGAATACAGCCGGGAGGTTGTAAGATCGGGTGCAGATCAAGCTCGGCATCGACGTGACAACTGCTTGTCGATTCCTTGCAGGTCAGCACAGTCACCCGCGCGGCAGCTGGCAGCTGGCTGCCGGGCTCCAAGCCGCCGGCGCATCTGGAGAAGGCCGAGTGAGTCGCAGCCGAGTCTCAATACGGGCTAGTGGGGTTTGCGGCAAAAGCGGCAGATGCTGCGGCATTTGCTTACAAGACTTACGAGTCCTGCGCCACATGCATCGCATCATCTGCTGACAGGGCACGCATCCATGCGCAGCAGCATTGTGGGACACTTGCAAGCCCTATGCTTGCGCGGCACTCGAATGCGGCAACTAAGCGCTAATATCCTCATGCGTGCAGCCTGCCCGCCAACTTCGGCTTCGACCCCTTGAACCTGGGCACCAACCCCGAAGCCCTGAAGTGGTGCGTCCGGAGTGGCTGCAAGCTTGACGACCCGACTGCCAGATGCCGCAGCATGCGCTAACTTGTCTCCTGGGCCGCTACATCCTTGCCAACTGTTGCGACTTCATCGCCCTGCAGGTACCAGCAGGCAGAGCTGATCAACGGCCGCACAGCCATGACGGCGGTCGCGGGCATCCTGATCCCCGCGGTGCGACGCTTGCGCTGTCACACAATCACCGCCGCACATGCCTGCCGCTGCTGCAGTGAAGCAGCCGCTTCAGCGCCTCACCCCACGCTTCCAACACCTCGCAGCAAACAGCCTTGCAGTCCCAAAGATTTGCATACACGTTGACTCAGTGCTGTTCTTGCTCTGTCTGCGCAGCTGCTGACGAAGGCGGGCCTCCTGAACGTGCCCGCCTGGTACGCCGCCGGCAAGGTCGCCCAGGACCAGTCCGGCATCGACTGGCGTGCGTCTCCTGCTCCTTGGATTTAGGGTTCTGCACGTGTGCCTGTTATCTGACAGCTCGCACACGCACGCAACCTGCGAAATAGCTATTCGCCGATGTGCACCCTGCTGCACCTTGCGCTGTGGCTGACAATGCAATGCCAGGCGCGCTGTTGATCTGCCCTCCAACTGCAGCTGCGCGGTGCTGACATGCCAGGATAGCGCGGCAAGGAGTTTGCGCGGCAAAGCAGTTTCATGCGTGTTTCGCAGGCGCGCTTCTGTTCGTCCAGTTTGCGCTGTCGCACTTTGTGGAGATCAAGCGGTATCAGGACCTGAAGAAGCCTGGCAGCCAGGTGCAGCCCTGGACCCTGTCATGTCTCACACTCCTGTGCATATGTTTGCAACAGAATCACTTGTCGGGATGCCGTCCCTCCTCATCGCTCTTTGCAGTCCGCCTGCAAAAAGCTTACAGAAACCTGCAACCATGCTGCAGTCCCCCTGACACCGCCGGGCTTGTCATGATGCGCAGGCAGAGCCGGGCTCGTTCCTGGGCTTCGAATCAGCCCTGAAGGGCAAGGAGCCCGGCTACCCCGGCGGTGCGCATCTCTAAACCCTGTGAATGTGCTTCGTGTTGCAACACACAAGACTTGCTATACCGTCTGGTAGCGAGAGTGCCCGCAGGTTCTGGCAGCCGGCGGTTGTGTGCAACAGAGCGCTGTCATCGCCATCCCAGAAATCAGGCCCAGAGCTGCTGACCTTCAGCGGCAGTCCCACCGCGTACATTGCCGATTGCGTCTTGGATTGTGCAGGTCCCTTCGACCCCCTGGGCCTGTCTGACGGCCCCCAGTTCGAGGAGTACAAGCTGAAGGAGCTGAAGAACGGGCGCCTCGCCATGGTGCTTCGCCATATCTTTACTACAACTGGTTTAGATACTTCTCCTTGCATCCAAAGCAGCCCTGTGTGACGCCAATCAATATCTGCCCCCCTGCGCCTGGCGGCAAGTCGTCAATGCGCACGATAAAAGTACATTGCACATCATACACCCCAGTCTACTGAGGCACGGGATTCTGCGCCTTGTTGCAGCTGGCGTTCCTGGGCTTCGCGTCGCAGTACATCGCTACAGGGAAGGACCCAGTCACCAACCTCACAGACCACGTCTCCAACCCGTGGGTCAACAACTTCGCACAGAATGGCATCAGCCTGCCGTTCCAGGGCGCGATCCAGGTGAGTAATTGACCGCCATGTCACACGCCTTCCCATGGGGGTCGTAGACTCTTGACCCAGTGCAGATCGTGCAGTGCATGCATGTGTTCCGACTGTTACCTGTGCGGCGAC